>Ga0207814_100820_pt1 | contig 12997 bp, 16 predicted proteins | sample TtaePargueraPR_7_FD_187755 | JGI IMG/M metagenome (GOLD analysis project Ga0207814, IMG submission 187755) | Aerobic enrichment media microbial communities from Bioluminiscent Bay, La Parguera, Puerto Rico - Tt and P1 (2) (SPAdes) | ecosystem: Environmental > Aquatic > Marine > Unclassified ... | reverse complement strand
TTCTTCATGTTCGGCGACCTGCCTGACGGCTGGACGCTGCTGGGTGCCGCGATCATCGTCGGCGCGGGCCTCTACATCCTCCAGCGCGAGCGGGCCCTCAAGAAGAAGACGCCGGTCACCGCGACAGGCCCGGTCGTGCGCGAGTAGGGGCTGGTTCTGGCCTGAGTTCTAGGCCTGGTCGTGGAAATGGTCGTAGATGGTCTGCGCCATCTGCTCCGATATGCCGTCGACGCCGCGCAGGTCGGCGAGCCCGGCGCGGCTGACCGCCTTGGCCGAACCGAAATGCTTCAGCAAGGTGCGTTTCCTGGTCGGCCCGATGCCGGCGATCTCGTCGAGCGGCGAGGCACCGATGGCTTTCTTGCGCTTGGCGCGATGCGCGCCGATGGCGAACCGGTGCGCCTCGTCCCTTAGCCGTTGCACGAAATAGAGAACGGGATCGCGCGGTGGCAGCATGAAATCCTGGCGTCCGCGAATGAAAAAGCGCTCCCGGCCCGCGTCCCGATCCGGCCCCTTGGCGATGCCAACGACGCGCAGGTCTTCGATGCCGAGTTCGTCCAGCACCTCGTGCGCCGCCGATAGCTGGCCCGCGCCGCCGTCTATCAGCACGAGGGCGGGCCAGACGGCGCTGCCGTTGTCTTCCTGTGTTTCCTTCAGCAGGCGCGAGAAGCGCCGCGTCAGGACCTCGCGCATCATGCCGAAGTCGTCGCCCGGAGCGAGGTCCTTGGTCTTGATGTTGAACTTGCGATAGCTGTTCTTCTCGAACCCTTCGGGCCCGGCCACGATCATGGCGCCGACCGGGTTCGACCCCTGGATATGGCTGTTGTCGTAAACCTCGATGCGTTCCGGCATGTCTTCCAGGTCGAAGGCTTCCGCCACGCCTTCGAGAAGCTTCCTCTGCGACGAGGATTCCGCCAGCCGTCGTCCCAACGCTTCACGCGCATTGGCGATGCACTGCTCCATGATGGCGCGCTTCTCGCCGCGCCGCGGCACCGTGACGGTTACGTTGTGCCCGGCCTTGGTCGTCAAGGCTTCCTGCAGCAGCTTGCGCCCGGCCACGTCGTGGGAAATCAGCAGCAGCTTGGGTACCGGGCGGTCGTCGTAGAACTGGGCGATGAACGCATCCAGCACCTCGTCCGGTCCGAGCGACTTGTCGGCGCGCGGGTAATAGGCGCGGTTGCCCCAGTTCTGGCCAGTGCGGAAAAAGAACACCTGGATGCAGGTCTGGCCGCCCTGCGTGTGTGCGGCGAACAGGTCGGCTTCGGCGAACGTGGTCGGGTTGATGCCTTGCGTCGCCTGTACCTGCGCCAGCGCCGCCAGCCGGTCGCGGTAGCTCGCGGCGCGCTCGAACTCGAGGCTTTCGCTCGCCTCTTCCATCAGCGCATGCAGGTGGTCCTTCACCTTGCCGCTTTTGCCGGTCAGGAAGTCGGCGGCGTCCTCGACCAGCTTGGCATAGTCGGCAGTGCTGATCTCCCCCGTGCACGGACCCGAGCAGCGCTTGATCTGGTACAGCAGGCAGGGGCGGGTGCGCGCCTCGTAGTAACTGTCGGTGCACGAGCGCAGCAGGAACGCCCGCTGCAGCGTGTTGATCGTCCGGTTCACGGCCCCGGCGGAAGCGAATGGCCCGAAATAGTCACCCTCGCGCTTGCGCGCGCCGCGATGCTTCAGGATCTGCGGCGCCTCGTGTTCGCGCGCGATGAGGATGTAGGGAAACGACTTGTCGTCGCGCAGGATGACGTTGAAACGGGGCTTCAGCCGCTTGATGAGATTGGCCTCGAGCAGCAGGGCCTCGGTTTCGCTCGCCGTGGTGATGAACTCCATGCCCGCGGTGACCGCGATCATGCGCGCGATGCGGTTGGTATGGCCGCCCAGCCGCGCGTAGCTCTGTACGCGCTTTTTGAGGGAACGCGCCTTGCCGACATACAAAACCTCGCCGTCCTTGCCGATCATCCGGTAGACGCCCGGCCGGTTGGGCAGGTTTTTCAGGATACGCGCGATCACCTTCGGGCCGGTTTCGCTGCCTGCCGGAAGGGCCGTGTTGAACAGGTTGGTTATGGCGCTTTCGTCTGTCGCTGCTGGCATGGCGATGGATTGCGGGGCTACGCAGCCGCGCGCGGTTTTGCCCGCCGGGCCACGCCGTCAGCTTAAGGGCTGCAGCCGCTCGATTTCAATGCCCACGGACGCGCACTCGGAAAAGGCTTCCGGTTTCTCGACCCGCACCCGGACGGCATGCACCCTGTTGTCCTCCAGGCAGCTGTCGGCGATACGCTCCGCCAGCGTCTCGATCAGGTTAACGTGTCCGTCGGAGCAGATGGCCTGCACCTTTCGCACAACGTCCTCGTAGCACACCACCTCGTGCAGGCTGTCGCTGCGCTCGCCGGGCAGTTCGCGAACCGTCAGGTCTATGGAAATCACCAGCGTCTGGGGGCGGAGCTTTTCGTGATCGTGGACCCCGACCACGGCCTCGACCTCGAGGTCGCGCACGAACACGTGCGCCAGGCCGCGCACGGCATCGGCTTCGAACAGGGATCGTCTGATGCTTTGTTTTGTCATTCTTTCGGGCCGTAGTCGTAGATATCCGGGGTTTCCCAGGCGAGATGCTGCCCGCCATCGAGCGCGATCATCTGCCCGGTCATGGACGCAGCGTCAATGATAAAGCGAACCGCGGCGCAGATTTCTTCCAGTTCCGGGCCCCGCCGCAGGATGGTTGCCTGCTGTTGCCTGGCGAAGCCTTCCGCCGTCTGGCGGTCGTTGGCGAGCGTCGGTCCGGGGCCGATGGCGTTGACCCGGATACGCGGCGCAAGGCCCTGCGCCAGTGTGCGCGTTGCCGTCCACAGCGCCGATTTCGAGATCGTGTAGGAAAAGAAATCCGGTGTCAGTTTCCATACGCGCTGGTCGAGCAGGTTGATAACCACGCCCTCGGCATCGTCCGGCAGTTGCGCCGCGAATGCCTTGGCCAGGAACACCGGCGCCCGCAGGTTCACATCAATATGGGCCTGCCACCTGTCTCCTTGCAGGGTCTCCGCCGCGTCGCGCTCGAAAAGGGATGCGTTGTTGACGAGGCACGAAGGGACGCCGAACGTATCGGCGAATTGCGGGATCAGCTCGTTCACCGCGCCGGCATCGCCGAGGTCGCACTGGATGGCGATTGCCTCGCCGCCGGCGGCCGCGATATCCGCGACGGTTTTCTCCGCTTCTTCCCTCGAGGCGTTGTAATGCACGCCGACGCGCCAGCCCGAGCGGGCGAGGTCTCGCGCGATGGCGCCCCCGATGCGCTGCGACGCGCCAGTAACCAGTGCTGTCCGGCCGGTCGTCATCTCTCGTTGCCAGTTTCGCCGCGGCGCAGCCTATTTCGCCGTCAGCTCGGCGATGTGCTGGGCCCGGGGCAGGAAAACGAAGGAGAGGTAAAGCAGATAACAGCCCACGAAAACAATACCCGCGGGCCAGCCGATGGTCTTGCGCCGCAAGACGAAGGGCGAAACCGCCAGCGCGGCGGCCAGCATGACCCAGATGTCGACGCTCTTGATGACTTCCGGGATCGGCACCGGCACGACCATCGCTGTCAGGCCCATGATGGCGAGGATGTTGAACAGGTTGCTGCCGAGCACGTTGCCGAGCGCCAGGCCGCACTGGCCGCGTATGGCGGCGGCGAGCGTCGTTGCCAGTTCCGGCAGCGAGGTGCCGATGGCGATCAGCGTCAGCCCGACGGCGGCCTCCGAAACGCCGAAGTTCCTGGCGATTTCCGACGCCGAACTCACGGTCATCTGTGCCCCGATTGGCAGCCCTATGAGGCCGATAGCAAGGAACAGGATGATCGACCAGTTGCGGTGCGGCACGCCCTGGACGCCATCGATGAGCTCTATGGCGTCGTCCCCGATCACCGCGGCCGCATCGGAACGCCGTGCCGCGCGCCGCCCTGATTCCACGAGAAAGGCCACCATCAGCCCGAAAAGAACGGCCCCGTGCCAGAACGACAGGGGGCCATTGAAACACAGCATGATGAAGACGAGGCTGGCGCCGATCACGTACATCATGTTGCGTTTGATGAACGGCTGGTCGCAGTTGGTCGCGGCGATGAGGGCGGGGATGCCGAGCACGAGGAAGATGTTGGCGATATTGCTGCCCACCACGTTGCCCACGGCGATGCCGGACGAGCCGGCAAGCGCGGCGCGAAGGGAGATCACCAGTTCTGGTGCTGAGGTGCCGAATGCAACGATCGTAAGACCGATCACGAGCGTGGGTATATCGAGCCTGACGGCCAGCGATACGGCGCCGCGAACGAGAACATCACCGCCAATCAGCAGCAGCACGATACCGGCGGCGAGAGTAAGATATTCCATGGGCTCGTTTCGGGCTCCCCTCCGACTGCAATCGCACATACACCCCGTCTCGGACACGTAACCTTGTCAAAGGACAGCTATCCGGGTCGCAGTCAGTTCAGCTTCTCGTCCTTATATAGGGTGGATTCGGGCGAACAGAAGATGGTGCGCCCTGGTCGCGAATCAAATTTATGCTGTGTGATTTTTACCAGTTTCCTTGCAGAGGGGCGCAATCTAGTTGCCGGTTTTGTGACAATCAAGGCCGATGGCGGCGCGAGGCTGCGCTATTATGACACGACTGCAACAGTGGGATTGCCGGCTCATCGGGCGGTCGTGCCTCTCTTGAAATCGAAGATTACGGGCCAGTCTCCGGGCATGCGGCTGCCGTCGCATTTGCCCCAGTAACGGTACTCGATCATGCGCCAGCCATATTCGTTCCACCTGTATGTCGGGATACTGCCGCAATCGCCCAGTCCCCGGCCTTTTTCGAACGCCGTGAGGGTCTCGGTCTTGGGGTCGAATTCCGCATTGATGAGCTGGTTTTGCCCGTACCAGCCCATTTCGTCGGCATATGTCGCGAACAGGCTTGGCCTGACCTCCTCAGGATAACGTTTGTCCACCACGTACACGCGGTAAATGATGTTATAGGCGCCGGTGAAGCAGGGCAGCAGGTAGAGCGTGTGATTTTCGCTCAGTTGCGCGACCTGGCGGGCACTCCTGAGATGGTTTGCGTCGTAGTCACGGCATTCCGGATCCGACGCGATCGCCTTCCTGACCCTATCGGGCAGGTCCGTCGCGGCCGAAGGTCCGGGATTGAGCATGGCGAAGAACAGGACCGCCGGGAAAAACAGGCCGGCATGGTGCCGTAACATGAACATGGTCTTTCCTTTCCATCGCATGGCCCCGCCGCGATCAACGCATACCGGGCGCCGTTTCCGCAACCGCTGTCGCGGTGCTACTTGCCGCGCACCGGGGGCATGACCACCTTGTCCAGCCGGCACAGGCGCGCTTGTTCCTCGTTGACGCCGCACGCGCGGAACTCCAGGTCACGGCTGAAGCAGATGCGTATTTCGCGCAGCCGGTTGCCGCGCCCGCAGGCGACCGAGATCATTTCCGGTCGGAGCGCCGCGTTCGCTTTCAGGAAGTCCTGCTCGATTTCCTTCGGTGACACGAGAACGGGCTTTTGCGGTTTGCGAAAGCGCGCCGGGACCGTCACCGCGTCATAGGCTTTGCGCGCGGCCTTGAAATAGGCTTCCGGATCGAGCCCGGAACAGGTGCCGTGCTTGCGGTACTGGTGAATGACCAGCCCGCGCGCCGGCATGATATCGAGCATTGAACTGATGAGCGTGCTCGGCACCCAAGGCCGCTGAGCGGTCTTGCAATTCTCCGGGTAGCCACGTTCGTATTGCGGCCACAGCCCGTGCAGAACGAAGGCATAGGGCCGTGTCCCGCGGCATTGCGGTGACCCTTGGGCCGTGCCCGACGATGCGCAGTAGCTCGGCGACCATGACAGCGACAGCACGTAATAGTCGAACTTGCCGGCAACGCCTTCCGCCCATGCAACAGCCGGCATGGCGGCCGCGAACAGGCCGCCCAGCAGTCCGCTACGCAACCGTGCCCGCATCGCCGTGTCAGTCGCCCGGCATCGTTTCCGCGTAAGCCGGGTTCGCGGCGGCGAAAGCGTCGAGCCACGCGACGAGGTTGGGCCGCCCCGTCCGCCAGCCGTCGCCGAAACGGAAGTCGAGGTAGCCGAGCACGCAGGCGAGGCAGATATCGCCGATATTCGCGCTGCCGGTTGCCGGCGTGTTGGCCTCGAGCCAGTCGAGCGCGCGGGTCACCTTGTCCTGCTGGCGTTCGACCCATGGCTCGTGGCGCTTCTCGTCGGGGCGGAAACGTCCTTCGTAGACCTGGAGGATCGCCGCATCGAGAATGCCGTCGCACAGCGCCTGCACTGTCAGCGCCTGCCAGCGCGCCTCGCCGGCCGGAAACAGCTTGCCGCCGCCTGCGAGGCCATCCAGGTATTCGCAGATCACGCGGCTGTCGTAGAGGCACGTCCCGTCGTCGAGGACGAGGGCCGGGATCTTGCCCAGCGGATTCTCCGTCGTGATCGGGTCGGCGGGGTCTTGCGTGTTGGAGCGCGTGACCTCGATCTTGTCGATGACCCCGAGGATCATGGCCGAGAGCTTGACCTTGCGGCCGAATGGCGAGGACGGCGAGGAGCGGAGTTTCATGGGGCGTTTCCTTCATTCTTGATTGTTCGCGCTCGGACGAGCGCGCACGGGCGAGGTAGACTATCCGGACGTAACGCCGGGGAAAATCATCAAATCAGAGAGCCGCCAGCTTTTCCAGTATTCGCGCCCAGCTGCGCGCGCCCTTGTGAAAGCTGGCCAGGTTGTATTTTTCGTTCGGGGCGTGGATGCGGTCGTCGTCGAGCGCAAAGCCGACGAGAAGCGAGTCCATGCCGAGTTTCGTCTGGAAGGATTCGACGATGGGGATGGAGCCGCCACAGCCCATCAGGACCGGCGCCTTGCCCCATTCCTCTTCCAGCGCCTGCGCGGCGGCCCTGAAAGCCGGTGCCGTAACGTCGAAGCCGACAGCTGGAGAACCACCCGTTCCAAGATAGTCGACAGTGCAGCCGGCGGGTAAACGCTCCCCGACAAAGGCCTTGAATCCTTTGATGATTTTTTCCGGAACCTGTCCGGGGACAAGCCGGAAAGTCAGCTTGGCCGAGGCTTTCGAGGGGATAACCGTCTTGGTGCCGGGGCCGGTGTAGCCGCCGATGATACCGTTGATTTCGGCCGTAGGCCGCGACCAGAGCTGCTCCAGAAGTCCGTGATCCGATTCTCCGGCCATGCGTTCCAGGCCGATGGCCGCAAGCCACGCCGTCTCGTCGACACCAAGGGCTTTCCACTGCTCGATCTGCTCCGGAGCGGGGGAGACGATGTCGTCGTAAAAACCCGGTATCTGGACCCGCCCGTTGCTGTCGTGCAGCTCGCCGAGAATGGATGCCAGCACGCGAATGGGATTCTGCGCCGGTCCACCATACATGCCGGAGTGAAGGTCGCGCGACGGACCGGTCACGACGATTTCCGCGAAGGCGAGCCCGCGCAGCATGGTTGTGATCGCCGGTGAGGTTGCGTCCCACTGGCCGGTATCGCAGACGAGGGCGAGGTCGGCTTTCAGTTCGTTCGCGTTGGCATCGAGAAAGGGGGCAAGGCTCGGCGAGCCGCTTTCTTCCTCGCCTTCGATTAGCACCGACACTGAGACGGGCAGGCTGCCGTTCACGCTCATCCATGCCCGGCAGGCCTCGATGAACGTCATGAACTGCCCCTTGTCGTCCGAGGTGCCCCGGCCTACGAGCACGTCTCCGTTCGCGCCATCCCGGGCGAGGCGCGGCTCGAAAGGCGGGCTGTCCCATTCCTCCAGCGGGTCGGCCGGCTGCACGTCGTAATGCCCGTAGAACAGCACGTGCGGCACCGATGCATTGTCCGAGCGGTAATGTCCAACCACCATGGGCTGGCCTTCCGTCGGGCGCACGGAAGCCTCGAAGCCGGCCCCGGCCAGGGATTTCGCACACCACTCGGCCGCCTTCTGGCAGTCTGGATTGTGGGCCGGGTCGGTTGAAATGCTGGGTATCTCGAGGACCTCGATGAGTCGCTTCAGCGCGGCCTCCCGGTTCTTGTCGAGGCTCTCGAGCACCTTTTGGTTAGCTTCGGTCATTTGATGTCTCCGCTTGCGGCAAGCTATCGGGGTGAGTTTGCGAAATCGAGTTAAAACATAGGCCTGCAGCCACGGGCGGATAAATCCGGTACCAGGTTATCCAATAGTTTTCCCCAGTCTGAATCATGGCGAGATTGTGGCGCTTGTTGGTCTGTTCAGGCAGGCGTAAGATCACGGCATGTATTGCGTAAATGGAGGTAGGCGTCACGTAGACAGTGGGGGTTGCGTTGTCGAGTCCGGTTGCGGGTCTGGACAGGACCGATTGCCAGATACTGAAGCAGTTGAATATCGGCAGACCTATGCCGAGGCCGCTGCAGAAGAACAGGATCGAAAAGCTGCTCGAGTCCGGCTTCATCGAGAAGACGGACTTCGGCGAAATGGTCATCACCGTGCGCGGACAGCTTGAACTCGCCCGCTGGCGTTTCCGCCATCTGCCAAAGTCGAAGATCGCATTTTCCGGGCCAAGGCCGCGCGAGGCGCTGTTTTCACGCTTTTTCAAAATCGGTCCCAAGACCACCTGATGGCCAGTAAGTCCGCGTGATCGCCAGGCACGCGGCCGGGGCATTTTTTCTATGTACGGACATAAACGCCTGGGTTAGGGTGAGCCCCCATCCGAGTTCGTTTCAGGTATCGCTCACATCATGTCACAAGCTCCCGCCCAAACCGATGACGGCTGGTCTGGCCAGGTCTTCGGCCTCATCAAGAACGCCGGAATTTCTCTCGTCACCACCGTTCCCGATGCCGGCCTGACGCGCCTTCTGAACATGTGCGCCGGCGACTCCGGCATGCGCGTCGTTACGCTGTCCACCGAGGAAGAGGGCGTCGGCATCGGCTATGGCGCATGGCTTGGCGGCACGCGGGCCCTGCTGTGCCTGCAGTCGAGCGGCACCGGCAACATCATCAACGGCCTTGCACTGCCGGCCTACCACGAAACACCGTTTCTCATGCTGGTCACCATGCGCGGGCAGGAAGGCGAGGGCAATCCGGCGCAGTTTCCGATGGGCCGCGCCGTGCGGTCTGTGTTCGAGGCCATGGGCGTCACCGTGCTCGAGGCTGAAACGAAAGAGCAGGTGGCGGAAGATTTCGGCAAGGCCGTGAAAATGGCCTTCGATGAAGGCAAGATGGTCGCCGTGCTGATCTCCCAGAAGGTCATCGGCGCCAAGTCGTTCGGGAAATAGGCACATGAGCAAGCTCAACAGACGTGAAGTCCTCGCACAGGTTCTGGAAAACCGCGGCGACGCGCTCGTGGTGCCGGGCCTGGGAACGTCCAATTACGACCTGTTCGCCGTTTCTCCCTCCGACTGCAACGCCTATATCTGGAATGCCATGGGCCTGACTGTGCCGACGGCGCTCGGCCTCGCCATCGCCCGGCCGGACCGGCGGGTGCTCGTCGTGACGGGCGACGGTGAAATGATGATGGGCATCGGCTCCCTGTCGGTCGTGGCGTCGCAGAACCTGAAGAACCTCTCCATTCTCATCATGGACAACGAGATGTTCGAGGAAACCGGCAAACAGGCCGGTCTGTCGTCGCTCAAGGCTGACATCGCGAAGATCGCCGAAGGCTCCGGTATCGCGAGAACCATGACCGTGCGCAGCGGCAACGAGGTCGCCCGCCTGTCGCGGTTCCTTCTCGAGGAAGACGGGCCCGCCCTGGCCGTGGCGAAAGTAGGCCCCAGCATGGACAAGCCGGTGTTCCCGTCGATGGACGGTCCCGGGATCGTGAAAACCTTCCGCTCCGCTGTTCTCGGCTAATGCCTTCCGGGCCTCCAATAGCTGCATATACAGCGCAATAAACGTCGCAAATTCAGGCGGTTATTGTCTTCGCTGCCGGTGGAAAAATCTCTGTCTTGGTTCGCTGCCCGGCCCGTGGTATACCAAGAACGGGTACGTGGTATACCACGCAATAAAACCAAGAAAACACCATTCCAATAAGAGGGACGAAACGATCATGCGCATTGTGGTTCACGGTCAGGAGGCCTTCGGCAAGGCCGTTCTGGAAGCGCTCCTTGAGCGGGGCGAGAACGTCGTCGGCGTCTATTGCGCCCCCGACAAGGAAGGCCGCCCCGAGGACCCGCTGAAGGTTTTTGCCAGGGAGAAGGGTTTCGAGGTTCACCAGCCCGCCTCCTGGAAAAAGGAAGAGGTCTGGGAGCACTTCAAGTCGCTGGAACCGGACCTCTGCGTCATGGCCTATGTAACGCTGTTCGTGCCGGAAAACGTGATTCACATGCCGACCCACGGCACCATCCAGTATCACCCCTCGCTGCTGCCGCTTCATCGCGGCCCCAGTTCGATCAACTGGCCGATCATCATGGGCCGCAAGGAGACCGGCCTGACCATATTCGAGCCCAACGATGGGCTCGACGAGGGCCCGGTCCTGCTGCAGAAAAAGGTCGAGATCGGCCCGGACGACACCCTTGGCTCGATTTATTTCGACAACCTCTTTCCCATGGGTGTGGAAGCCATGCTGGAAGGTGTCGATCTCGTGCGTGACGGCAAGGCCGAATTCGTCGAACAGGATCATTCAAAGGCGACCTACGAAAGCTGGTGCCGCAAGAAGGACGCCGAGATCGACTGGTCGAAACCCGTGCAGGAGGTGCACAACCTCATTCGCGGCACCGACCCGGCGCCGGGCGCCTGGACCATGTTCGGCGATGTCCAGTTGTCCCTGTTCGGCAGCACCATGGTCGATGGCGGCGGCATCAGCGGCGAAGTCCTCGATATTTCCGATGACGGCATCACCATCGCAGCACAGGGCGGCGCGGTTCGCGTGAGCCGGGTCCGGGCGGGCAAGGACAAGAAGATTCCCGGCGCTGAATATGCTGCCGGTAGCGGGTTGTCTGTAGGAACGAAACTCGGCGCCTAGGGGCCGCGCCCTGTCAGACGCTGATATCGACGGAACCGCCGTGGCCGGACGGGAGTGCGGCCTTGGTGACCTGCTGGAGGTTCGCGTTCGCCGCTTCGATCAGCTGCACGACGGATTGGTCGCTGGCGGCGTTCATCTTGGCCATCTTGGCGGCAAGCGCCATCTGCACCTGCGCCCGGTTGGCGGCGGCCGCCGCGGCGGCGATATCTGGGGCGAAACTCATACTGAACATCCCTCTGCCTCCGCGAACCCTAGCGTGACGTGGTTAAGCCTTGCTTACCGGGCCTGCTTGCCAGCGATGCCGGGCAATGAGATGGGTGAGCCCGAAACCTGGTCCGGAGTGTTCTGAATGCGCATGTCTGCCCGTTTTCTCCTGCCGTGTCTGGCAATGCTGGCCGCAAGCGCGTCCTTCGCCGCGCCCTTGACCGGCGACAAGACGTCTTCGGTGCGGGCGCGATGGGTGGAGTCCGTTTCGAATCGCTGCGATAGGGTTTGCGGCGAACAGGGGGCCGAGGCGGAGAACATGCTCCTTTACACCTCAGACGGCGGCGATATCTTCCTGTGCCGGGTGCGCAAGCCGCCTTCCAACCGTTTCGGGACCAATTACGAAGATATCTGCAAGGTCGCGGACAGCGATGCGCCCAAGGGCGCGTCGCTGGAGGAACGCTTCGAGTGTCTTTGTGTCTGGCCCGGCACGCCATAGGAACGCGAAAGGGAGTCCATGCCCACCATCAAGGCCGCCATCCTGCCGGTCACGCCCCTGCAGCAGAACTGCACGCTGATTTTCGACGATGAAAGCAAGGCGGGCGCCGTGTTCGATCCCGGCGGAGACGTGCCGCGCATCGAGCAGGCAATCCGCGAGACCGGCATCGACGTGGAAAAGATCTTTCTGACCCACGGCCACTTCGATCATGCCGGTGGCGCGGCTGAGCTGAAAGAGAGGCTTGGCGTTCCCATCGAGGGGCCGCACGAGGACGACAGGTTCCTGCTCGACGCGCTGGAAACGACCGGCGCCGAATACGGCATCGTCGGCGCCCGCAACGTCACGCCGGACAGGTGGCTGCAGGAAGGCGATACGGTCGAGTTCGGCCCCTTCACCTTCGCCGTGCGCCATTGCCCGGGACATGCGCCCGGCCACGTCGTCTTCATAAACGAGGAACACCGCGTGGCGCAGGTGGGTGATGTCCTGTTCCAGGGATCAATCGGCCGCACCGACTTCCCCTACGGCGATCACGATGCGCTGATCGACGCCATCAAGACCAAGCTGCTGCCGCTCGGCGATGACATGAACTTCATCTGCGGTCATGGACCCCCGAGTACCATCGGGCACGAGCGGCAGACGAATCCCTTTATCCAGTGATCCGCCTGCCGCCCCTGGTGTCCCCGGGAGGGGGGAGTGAGAGCGCCTTCGGAAAGCATATCCCCGCGAAGACGGGGATGGCTGCCGGGTTCCGATAAGAAGCGCGAAAAAATAACGGTCCTAGTGGCAGAGCCGGCGCGGGCCGTTATACGGCTGGTAGGTGCCGTCGCGCGGATCGAAAGTGTTCCACTTAGAGGCACAATACTCGTACCAGGCCGGCGACCAGACAGGCGGCGCGTAATTGCCGCTGTAGTAGGTCGGCCCGTAATAGGCGCGCGGCGGCGGGGGCGGCGCATAGGTGTAGGCCGGCCCGCCGTAATAATATCCATAGCTCGGACGGCTGGTCAGGGCCGCGGCGGCTGCGAAGCCGAGAATGGCGGCGGCAGCGGCGGCTCCGCCGTTATGGTGATGGCGGTGGTGGTGGCGGCGTCCGGCTTCGGCCGGCGAGGCCAGTGACAGTGCGCCGATCGAAACGGCTGTTGCGACAGCGATACCTTTCAGAACGGTATGCGACATTGGGGTTCTCCTCTCCCGGGTGGGGCATGCCGCACATGCAAGCGGCGCGCCCGCGAGCGACGTCTGCAAACTCGACGTCGAACCTTGTACGCGGCGGTCCGGGTAAAGCCGTCGCACATTTTCAAGGTTCGTCTTGCCGGCCCAGTCAGGTTGTTTTCGCCAGGATTTCAAGCAAATACACAACCGTTGCGCCGAGGCCGGCGCCGAACGTTACGGTGCGCG
>Ga0207814_100818_pt1 | contig 13027 bp, 7 predicted proteins | sample TtaePargueraPR_7_FD_187755 | JGI IMG/M metagenome (GOLD analysis project Ga0207814, IMG submission 187755) | Aerobic enrichment media microbial communities from Bioluminiscent Bay, La Parguera, Puerto Rico - Tt and P1 (2) (SPAdes) | ecosystem: Environmental > Aquatic > Marine > Unclassified ... | reverse complement strand
CTGGGTCGACGATTGGTGGTACGACGCCAGTGCGCGTGCGCTGGGCGAGGGCTACCGCGGACGGACCGCGGCGACCGGGATCGAGGGCGTCCTTCGCCGCCTGGATCCCGCGCTTCTGGAACCGGGCGACCTCGCGGTGACCGATGGGGGCGTTCACGTGCTGGTCTACCTTGGCGACGGGGAGTGGGCGCAGGCGGATCCGGGCGAGGGACGGGTGGTGGTGTCCCATCCTGCCGAGGATCCGAATCCCTGGTTCGAGAACCGGGTGACGATGCACCGCTGGGTGCTGCTTTCCGGTCAGGAGCCGGGGTAGTCGTCCAGGCGGTGGAGTGCGGCGACATGTCGCCGCTGATGGGGGGCGGTTTCCCTGGCGGGAGCGGCCTGGAGGGGTTCCGGGTCGGCGCGATCGAGCACATCATGACCGGCGCTCCAAGCGGTAGCCCTCACCACGGACCGTGAGGAGGTGGATCGGTCTCGCCGGGTCGGGCTCGATGCGCGAGCGGAGGCTGGCGATGAAGTTGTCGACGGTCCGGGTGCTGGGGAAGGCGTGATAGCCCCAGACGACGTCGAGGAAGGTCTCGCGGCTGACCGTCTCGCCGCGCCGGGCGACCAGCAGGCGCAGCATCCCGAGTTCCTTCGCGGGCAGCTCGGCGGTGCCTCCGCCACGGGTGAGCGTCCCGCGGTCGAAGTCGATGCTCGCGGCGCCGAGCTCGAGTCGCGGCGGCACCGACTGGCTACGCTCGTGGCGGCGCAGGAGCGCCCGCACCCGGGCGAGCAGCTCGCGCAGGCTGAAAGGCTTGACGAGGTAGTCGTCGGCGCCGCAGTCGAGGCCCTCAACCCGGTCGTCGACCATGCCCTTGGCGGTGAGCATCAGCACCGGCACCTCCCGGCCCCGCTGGCGCAAGCTACGGCACACGGCGTAGCCGTCGAGCTTCGGCATCATGACGTCGAGCAGGACCAGGTCGAAGGGCTCGGTGCAGGCGAGTTCCAGGCCGGACTCGCCGTCGTCGGCCGAGCGGACGTGGTAGCCCTCGCCGGCCAGCGTTTCGACCAGCGCGGTGCGCATCGGGTGCTCGTCTTCGACGATGAGGAGTCGCATGGGGAAGCCCGCTTCGCGGGAGTGACAAGTGGAAAGTAGAAAGGAAAAAGTGGAAGATCAGGGAGCGGGGGGCGGCGGGTCGAGGGGGAGGTCGAGGGTGAAGGTGGAGCCGTCGGGGGGGGAACTCTTGACGGTGATGCGGCCGTGGTGGGCCTCGGCGACGTGCTGGACGATGCTGAGGCCGATGCCGGCGCCCCGGGTCTCGCGGCGGAGCTCGTTGCCGAGCCGGTGGAAACGCTCGAAGATCGCCCGCTGCTCGGCCCGGGGGATGCCGGGGCCGTGGTCGCGGACCGAGAGCTGCCAGCGGGACTCGGTGGCGTGGAGGTGGAGGTGGACGACGCCGCGCTCGGGCGAGAATTTGATCGCGTTGTCGAGCAGGTTGACCAGCGCCTGCTGGATCGCGCCGGGGTCGAGGGTGGCGGTGATCTCGTCGAGCTCGAAGGCGAGCTGCACGTCGCGCTCCCGGGCCAGCGGCTGCATCACCCGCAGGGTCTCGCGGACCAGGGCGCTGAGGTCGCTTTCCTCGAAGCGGTAGCGCTTCCGCCCGTCCTCGATGCGGGCGAAGTCGAGGACGTTCTCGATCAGGTGCGAGAGCCGCGCGCCCTCGCGGGCGATCAGGGTGTGGAACTCGGCCGGCCGGGCGACCTTCTCCTGCTGCAGGGCCTCGGCCATCAGGCGGATCGAGCCGAGCGGGGCGCGCAGCTCGTGGGAGACGCTGGAGACGAACTGCGACTTCATCTCGGCGAGGCGGCGCTCGCGGGCGACGGTGCGGTGGATGCTGAACAGGGCAAGGCCGGCGGTGAGCACGGCGGCGGCGAGCAGGGCGAGGGTCCAGCGCTGCTGGCGGCGGATCGGGGCCTCGAGGATGTCGGGGACGACGCGGATCGAAAGCAGGCCCCCGGCCGGGTAGTGGGCGTCTCCGGAGGCGAGCTCGGTGCCCTGGGAGTCGCCGACCAGCGCCGCGCCGTCGGCGAACAGCGCCAGCCGCGCCCAGGCCGGCAGGCCCGTGCCGAGGGCCGCGAGGACCTCGGCGTTGCCGTCCGGAAGGCCGAAGTGGATGACCGAGTCCCGCCGGGCGACCCACCACAGGCCGCCGTCCAGGCGCGTCCAGGCGGGATTCGAGCGGGCGGAGTTGGCGATGCGGCGGGCGGTTTCGGCGTGCTCGGCGAGGGCGAGCTGATCGGGTTCCGCGTCGAGGACCTCGCAGGCTCGGCGGTCGAGGACGGAGGGATGCTCCGCGACCACCTCGAGGGCCCGGAGCCGGTGGTCCGGGGTCGGCTCGAGATGGTGCAGCCTCAGGGCGGCGAGTACCTGGCGCGGCAGGCCGGCGGGCGAAATGCCGGCCTCCGGGTCGTCGCGGACCCGGGCGAGCGCGGCGGGATCGCTGCCGTCGAGGACCGCATCGAGCGGCGACGGCTCGCCGGGCACGGGGGGGTCGGCGATGCGGGCGACGGTGAAGGAACGCCGGAGCAGCTCCGCCTTCAACTCCTCGCGCTTGCGCCCGAGGAGCTGCTGCGATTCCTCCCGCGCCTCGGTCCACGCTGCCTTCAACTGCGCCTGCGAACCCCACCACGCCAGCCCGGCGAGCAGCACCAGCGGTCCGAGGACGGCGAGATAGAGCCAACGCAGCGACATGCTCAGCGGGACGGTGGCACGACCAGGGGCCGGGATTCCCGGCCATCGGAAGACCGGGGGGTCGGCGGTCTGACGACCCGTGGCCGGTTGCGGCTCTCGGTAGGCGGCGTCCCGGGACTCGAGGCAAGGCGCAGGCGGTCGCCGTGCCGCAGGAAGAACAGCGACGCATCGAGATCGAACCTCCCCGGATCCGAACTGCGATGCACGGCGCCCTGTGCGGGGCGGCCGAGGGCTTCCCAGAGCTGGTTCCGGGGGCCGAAGGAAGTCAGGCGAACCGTCGGAGTGCCGGTCTTGGGCGGAAACGGAAGCGGGATCCCATCGACCGGCAACCAGACCGGGGCGTGCCAGTCGATCTCGGCGAGTGTCGGGGGACCTCCCTGTGGAAGGATCTGGACCGTACCCGACAGCGCCTTGCGGAAGAAGCGCTGCTGTTCGGCGGAGAAGCCGGCGAACGGGGTCGGGGAGTCCAGCACGGAGAGTTCGACGATGTCTCCCGCCCGAAGCGGCATGTCGAGCTCGCGGGCATTCTCGGGAGGGGTGTCGTCGGTGACGCTCGCCACGGCCTCGGCGAGGTTGAACTCGAGGACCTGATCCTCTCCGCCGGCGTCATCGAGACGTCGGACGCGGATGTGGGCAAGGTCGGGATGCGGGGGGAAACGCGGAATGTGTCCGCCCTGGACCTGTCGGGCGAGCGAGGGCAGCTCCGGACCCTCCGCCGGCGGGCGGTCGAAGACCGGCGCGTAGATGTCGGCGAGCAGGGCGGTGAGCGTGGGGAAGGTGGCCGAGCATTCCGGCACCACTTCGAGGTCGTGAACGAAGGGTGTTCCGGGAACCCGAAGCTGGATTCGTCTTGGCCGGGCCCGCTCGCGCATCCGGTCGACTCCGGACGGAAACTCGACCCGCAGTTGGTCGCCGGCTTCCAAGTGGAAATCGCGGGTTTCGAGGTCGACCGGGATTTCCCCCCAGCCCTCGCGGGTCACCACGAGACGGGGCGCGTCCCCCGCGTAGTCGGGTTGCCAGAACAGGGGTGCCAGCCGGTTCGTAGGCAGGTAGGGCGCCGTCCCGGAAGTCGGGTCGAAGTGCAGGCAATCGCCGCGGAGCGTCAGTGGCAGCGCGCCCTCGGCGGTCTCGACGGTGATCGGAACGACGAAGCGCCGGAGCAGATTCCACCACAGCGCGCCCCTGCCGCCGGACCTGGAAGCCCGGGGATCGGCCGACTCGAATTCGAGAACGTCGCCGGCTTCCAGCGAAGGAAGTGCGTCGGCGGTGGCGAGGTCGAGCGGGCTGCGGGAAACCGTGCCGTCGTCGGCCCGTCGCACGATGGTGATGAGCGGAAGGTCGTCGCCGCGGAGCTTCGAGCCAAGCCAGTCGATCTCGGGGAGGAGCAGTTCGTGGGTCGGAGGGATGTCGGATTCCGGCTTCGCGAGCGAGCGCGCGGCCCCCGAGTCACGGATCACGGCATGGACGCCGCCTTCCGCCGCCAGGGCGGGAAGCAGCACCTCGTCGAGGAAGAGCCGCTCCACCCCCGGGTGCCAGTTCATGAAGTAGCCGCCCTCGTGGAAGTGGATCGTGTCCGGCCGGAAGCGGAGCAGGGCGCGGGCGATCTCCGGAGCGTCGTCGTTGGAGCCCGTGGCGACGTGCTCGAAGATTTCGGGAAAGCCGGCGCCGGGCTTGGCGCCGGCCCCGAGGAGGATTCCGATGAGCGTGGTGTCGACGAGGTGTTCCTTGTCGCGCATCGCGACCACCTTGAGCAGCAGGGATTCCGGGAGGTACTCGGAGTCGTGGGTGGCGGGTAGAAAGGGATTGGGCTTTCCCGAGCCGCCGTGGGACGGGTCTTGCCGCGGCCGGAAGAAGGTCCCGTGGGTGGTGTTGGGATCGGCACCGTGGGCGAGGAGCAGGCGGATCACTTCGACCCGCTGCTGGTGGACCCGCATCTTCGCATTGGGATCGAGGGCCTGGATGTTCCCTTGTCGGAACGGTCGGACGATCGGGGGAATGTCATCCGGTCCGGCCTGGTTGGGATCGCAGCCGGCCTCGAGCAGCCGTCGGATGGCGGCAAGCCCGTCGCCCGGGCGGTCGACCAGCACCGCCAGCGCCTGCAGCTGCTTCGGGCTCGCTCCCCGCTCGAGCAGCAGGTCGATCAGGGCGGCGTTGCCGGCCAGGGCCGCACGGACCAGCGGGGTTTCCTCCGAGGGTGGGGGCGCGGCATCGACGGACGCCCCGAGATCGAGGAGGAGGCGGGCCAGTTCCGGATTCTCCTCGCTGACGGCAAGATGGAGCGGGGTGGAGCGGCGGTTCGGTTTGGGGAACGCGGTGACCGCCTCAAGGGAGGCGCCCGCTTCGACGAGGCGCCGGACCGCCCAGTCCTCGGAGCGAAGCACGGCGACATGGAGGGGCGTCCCGGCGGCGGGAGGGCCGGGCGTGGGGCGAATCCCGACGATGTCGGGCACCGGCGAGTCGGCGGGGAGGCCCAGCTCGAGCAGGGCGTCGAGCATCCCGATCCTCTCCTCGGTGATGGCCCCGGCCAGGGCGCGCCCGGCGATCGGGGGTGACGGTTTCGCATGGCCGACCAGGATCCGGCAGACGTCGAGGAAGCCGTGTTGTGCGGCGATGACGAGCGAGTTGCCGGCGTTGGGATCGGCCCCGTTCGCCAGCAGGAATTCGACCACCTTCGGCCAGCCGTTTTCGGCGGCTTGCTCCAGGGTCTTGACATCACGGAGGACATCGGGTGCCGAGCTGAGGTAAGCCTTGAGCCGGGCGAGCTCGCGGAGTTCGGGATCCCCGGCGGGGCCCATCTCGTCGGGCCCGGGAATCGGCGCGCCCTGCTCCTCGAGTCGGGTGCGGGCGAGCCTGGCTTCGTCCTCGGCGTCGGGGAACTCGCGCAGCAGGCGCTGGTAGAGGGCGATCGCCTGGTCCTTCCCGCCCTGGCTGCGACGGATCTCGGCGAGCCGGAACAGGGCGCTGGCGGCGAGCGGTTGCTGGGCATCGAACTGCTCGAGCAGCGCCTCGTACTGGGCGGCGGCGCGGGCGGGGTCGCGCTCGACCTCCTCGGTGTAGAGCGCGTCGCGGAGTTGCTCGCGGAGCCCGGGCTCGGCGGCGGCGAGCGCGAGGGGGAAGAAAAGCAGGAGTCGCTTCATGGCGGCATCGAAGCAGGATCGGGGAAGGCGATTGTCATGGAAATGTCATGAGTGGCGGGGGCTGTCGAGTACGGGGGAGGGATCGAGCGCCGGTTTGGAAACCGGCATTCGCAGGACCGACGAATGCCGGTTTCCAAACCGGCGCTCCATGTCCCGATTTCCCTTTGCGCAGCGGCGCCCGCTCCCGAGGGTGTTAGGCGATGAAACTGAAGTTCTGTGGCGCGGCGGGCACGACGACGGGATCCCAGCACCTGCTGGAGATCAATGGCACCCGGATCCTGCTCGACTGCGGGCTGTTCCAGGGCCGGCGGCAGGACCAGTATGAGATCAACTGCTGCTTCCCCCACTTCACGCCCTCGGAGATCGACGTGGTGGTGCTTTCCCACGCCCACATCGACCACAGCGGCAACCTGCCGAACCTCAGCCGGAAGGGCTTCGCGGGGAACATCTACGCCACCCACGCGACCCGCGACCTGTGCACGATCATGCTCGCCGACAGCGCGCACATCCAGGAACAGGACACCCGCTGGATCAACAAGCATCGCAAGAAGGACGGTGAGCCGCCGGTCGAGCCGCTCTACACCAAGGCCGACGCCGAGCGCTGCCTGCGGCAGTTCGTGACCACCGGCTACGAGCGGCCGATGCCGATCGCCGACGGCGTGACGCTGACCTTCTTCGACGCCGGCCACATCCTCGGCGCGGCCCAGGTGCTGCTGGAGGTGGTCGACCGCGAGGACGGCGGCAAGAAGAAGCGCTTTCTGTTCTCGGGCGACGTCGGGCGCGGCGACAACGGGATCCTCAAGGATCCGGTGGCGGTGCCGGACATCGACTTCCTGCTGATGGAGTCGACCTACGGCGGTCGCGAGCACGAGCAGCCGACCCGGGCCGACGAGCACTTCGAGGCGATCCTCGAGCGGGCGCTCGAGCGGGGCGGCAAGGTCATGATCCCCGCCTTCGCGGTCGAGCGGACCCAGCAGTTGCTTTACCTGCTGAACCGGTTGTTCCACGAGGGGAAGCTCAAGCCGATGCCGGTCTTCGTCGACAGCCCGCTGGCGGTGGGCGCCACCGAGATTTTCCGGCTGCACCCGGAGTGTTTCAACGAGGAGGTCTACGACTTCCTCTTCGAGGACGACAAGGACCCCTTCGTGTTCGACGGCCTGCGGCTGGTTCGCGCGGTGAGCGAGTCGAAGAAGATCAACCAGAGCGACGAGCCCTGCATCATCATCGCCGCCTCCGGGATGTGCGAGGCGGGCCGCATCCGCCACCACCTCAAGAACGGGATCGGCGACTCGAAGAACACCGTGTTCTTCGTCGGCTACTGCGCCGAGAACACGCTCGGCCGCTTCATCCGCGACGGCCGGAACGAGGTGAACATCTTCGGCAAGCGCCACAAGGTGAGGGCGGCGGTGGAGGCGATCGACTCGTTCTCCGGCCACGCCGACCACTCGGAACTGCTCGACTGGTTCCGGGCGATGAGCGGGCCGAAGTCAAAGGTCTGGCTGGTGCACGGGGAGCAGGAGCGCTCCGAGATCCTGTGCGAGGCGCTGCGGGAATTCCACGGCGGCTCCGTCGACGTGGCGGTGCTGGGCGAATCGGTGGATTTCTGAGCGGAGGGGAGGCCCGTGTTCGCCCGGGCGGGGGGCGCTGGGAAAGGGCCGCTCCGTGCCGGCGAATCATCGGGCTTGCATCGGGCCCGGGATTTCCCTAAGCCCTCGGCCCGCCCACGGCGAAAGCGCGGTTAGCTCAGTGGTAGAGCACATCGTTCACACCGATGGGGTCAGTGGTTCGAACCCACTACCGCGCACCATTCGCCGGGCCGTCGGTCGCGATCCGACCGGTCGGCGAAGCGGGTCGTTCCCCTTCGAGTCGCCCGTACGGATGGAAGCCCCATCCGCCGGGGCAGATGGGGCTCCTCGAAACCAGGAACCTGGAGTTCTCTCCGTCGGGTGGCCTACGCCTTGAGCCAGCGACGGACCAGGCCGAGCGAACCGAGGCCCAGGGCCATCAGCAGGGCCGAGGTCCCACCGTCGGGAACCCGCTCGGAGGGGCCGAAGGCGAGACCCGCGACGTTGCGGGTGGTGCCGAAATTGCCGACCAGATTGGTGGCGCCGCTCCCTGTGTCGACGGTGTAGAGGGAATTGGTGCCCACGGTGCCGGAAGTCGCCAGGAACATCGTGCCGTCGGTGGGGTGTGAGGCGATATCGAATGCCGAGCCGACGGTCCCTCCCACGAGGCTGCCGTTGCCGGTCGCCGTGCTGATGCTGATCAACTCGTTGCTGGAGTCCGAGATGCCGAAGAGTTGGCCGGCCTGGTCGAAGGCGAGCGCGAACACGTTGTCAAACAGGATCCGGCCGATGAAGGTGGTGTTGCCGGTTGCCGGGTCGATCTCGTAGAGTTCCTCGAACGTCGCGCCGAAGCCGACCGAGGTGTTGCCGTAGAGCTTTCCGCTCACGACGTCGAAGGCAAGCGAGACGATGGGCGCCTGGGAGGCGGTGGTCATCGGCGTGGCCAAGGTCGCGACTCCGGTGTTCGGATTGAAGGAGTAGAGCTCGTTGGTGGCGATCCGGTTGCCCCAGAGGCGGAACGATCCCGGTCTTGTGTCGCTGGTCAGGTCACCGATCTGATCCTGCCCCGACGGGCCGATCGGGGTCGCCAAGCCATTGGTCTGGTTGATGTCCAGAAGCTCGGTTGGGGGGCCGAACTCGGTCCCGAACAAGGTTGCAGCCGTTAGGCTGCCGGAGGTGCCGGCGAGGGTAAGCAGCGCCGCGGCGGTGCAAGAGAGCGCCTGGCCAAGCAGGGGGGTCCTTTGGGTCAATTTCATAGGTTTTGGGGGTTAAGGGCCGATCGGACCGCGGATCCGACACGCGAATCAACGGCCCAATCGAGGTGAACAGCAGGAATCGCGCCAACGAGATCTGTGGATTATGTAAGTTACAGAAAATAAGGGAGTTGCGTGGTTAGTGTTTGGGGTGTGTGCTGCCGAGGGGCCTGCAAGTTGTAAGCGATCCGGACACTGTCGAATCGATCACCTGCCAGCGTTTGCTGCACGTCCCCGAGCCGCCGGTCTGGCGTAAACCCTTCGCGCCGGGGGGCCATTTGGGAACGAATCGTTTCCTCCGGGGACGGGAGATCCCGTGCTCGCGAGCTCCGCCAAAACCCGTGCATCGATGAAGGACAAACCGCGGCTGTCGTTCTGGCAGATCTGGAACATGTCGTTCGGCTTCCTGGGCATCCAGTTCGGCTGGGGGCTGCAGATGGCGAACATGTCGGCGATCTACCAGTTCCTCGGCGCCGAGGAGTCGGAGATCCCGATCCTGTGGCTGGCCGCGCCGCTCACCGGGCTGATCGTCCAGCCGATCATCGGCTACCTCAGCGACCGCACCTGGCACCCGCGGTTCGGGCGGCGGCGGCCGTTCTTCCTGATCGGGGCGCTGCTGGCGTCGATCGCGCTGATCCTGATGCCGATGTCCTCGGCCCTGTGGATGGCGGCGGGCCTGCTGTGGATCCTCGACGCCTCGGTGAACGTCAGCATGGAGCCCTTCCGCGCCTTCGTCGGCGACATGCTGCCGCCGGAGCAGCGCAAGACCGGCTTCGCGATGCAGAGCCTGCTGATCGGCCTCGGCGCGGTGCTGTCCTCGGCGCTTCCCTTCATCCTGACCCAGGGCTTCGGGGTGGGGAAGGAGGCGACGCCGGAGAGCCCGATTCCGCCGGCGGTGAAGCTGGCCTTCTTCATCGGCGCCGGGGTGTTCGTCGCGGCCGTGCTGGTGACGGTGCTGACGACCCGGGAGTATCCTCCCGACGACCTGGAGGCCTTCGAGCGGATGAAGCGGGAGAACTCGGGCGTCGGCCACGCGTTCCGGGAGATCTTCCAGGGGATCGGCTCGATGCCGACGGCGATGAAGCAGCTGGCGGGGGTCCAGTTCTTCACCTGGCTCGGCCTGTTCTGCATGTGGATCTTCTTCGTTCCGGCGGTCGGCAAGAAGGTCTTCGGCGGGCGCCCGCTCGAGGCTCCGGAGGAGAAGTACGGGGTGGAGCAGATGGCGCGCGCAAAGGCCTTCGCCACGGCCTATGGAAGGGAGAAGGAGGCGATCGCCGCCGCACGCAAGCAGGAGGAAGGCGGGGGATTCCTCGGCCTTGTCGGTCGTTCGCTCGGCCTGCAGCCGGCCGCTCCCGACCCGGGCGAGAGCATCGGGGTCGAACGGGTTGAGGCGCTGCTCGCGGGGGCATCGGGAGGGACGGACACCGCGGGCGTGATGGAGAGCCCGATGCTGCGGGCGATCACCCGGGCGCTGAGCGAGAATCCGGAGCGGGCCGCCGCCCGGATCCACGAGGAGCTGGCCGCGGCCCGCCGCTACCAGGAGGGCGCGGCATGGGGCGGGGTCTGCTTCTCGATGTACAACCTCGTCGCCTTCGGCTTCTCCTTCGTCCTGATCGGCATTTCACGGGTGCTGCCGGCCAGGCGGATCCACCTGGTCTGTCTCGCATGCGGTGCCGCGGGCCTGGTGTCCGCGGCCTTCGTCGACACGCCGGCGCTGCTGCTGCTGTCGATGACCGGGGTGGGCGTCGCCTGGGCCTCGGTCCTGTCGATGCCCTACGCGATGCTGGCCAACGTGATCCCGGGCGGCCGGATGGGCTTCTACATGGGGGTCTTCAACTTCTTCATCGTGCTGCCGCAGATCCTGGCCTCGGTCGGCCTGGGGCTGGTGGTCGACCGGCTGCTGGGCGGCGACGCGATGAAGGCGGTGCTGGCCGGAGGGGTGTGCTTCGCGATCGCCGCGGCGGCCACGCTGCTGGTGAGCGGGGAATCGGAAACCGGATTGACCGAGGGCGACTGAGATCATGAGTTGGCGTGGACTTTGCGTGGCGATGGGAATGAGCGTGCTGGCGGCAACGGGGGAAACGCAGCGTCCGGTGATCTACCAGGCGCTGCCGCGGCTGTTCGGCAACACCAACGAGACCCGCAAGCCGAACGGGACGCTCGCCGAGAACGGCTGCGGGAAGTTCGCCGACTTCGACCGGCGCGCGCTCGCGGAACTCCGCGACTTCGGGGTCACCCACCTGTGGCTGACCGGGGTGGTCGAGCAGGCCAGCGGCACCGCGTATCCGAACCGCCCCGCCGATCCGCCCGACATCCTGAAGGGGACGGCCGGAAGCCCGTACGCGATCACCGACTACTTCGACGTCTGCCCCGACTACGCGCTGGAGCCGGAGCGGCGCCTCGACGAGTTCAAGGGACTGCTCGGCCGCTGTCGGGAGCACGGGATCAAGGTCGTCATCGACCTCGTCCCGAACCACGTCGCGCGCAGCTACGCCTCGAGCGTGAGGCCCGACCTGAGCTTCGGCGACGATGATGACCCCTCGGTGTTCTTCTCGCGCGACAACCACTTTTTCTACGTCCAGCCGGGCCAGGCCGAGGGCGGGCCGCCGCTCCGTCTGCCGACGGCCGGGAAGCCCGGCTGCACCGGTCGCTTCGGGCCGGAGACGGACTTCGTGAGGGTCACCGGGAACAACGCGATCACCTTCTCCCCGGGCGAGGGCGACTGGTACGAGACGGTGAAGCTCAACTACGGCCACGACTTCACCGTCGGTCGCGACACCGCGCACCTGCCGGGGGCCGGCGCGTCGCCCGCCGAGGTGCCCGACACCTGGCGCAGGATGGACGAGGTGCTCGCCCACTGGCAGCGGCTGGGCGTCGCCGGATTCCGGGTCGACATGGCCCACATGGTGCCGATGGAGTTCTGGCGCTGGGCCCTCCCGAGGGCCCGCGAGCGGGACCCGGAGGTCTACGTGTTCGGCGAGGCCTACGACAACGACCCGTCGAAGCTGGTCGAGGGAAACGTCCTCGACGCGCTGCTCAACGCGGGCTTCGACGCGGTCTACGACGATCCGGTCTACGACATCTGCCTGGGGCTCTACGACGACTTCGCCGGCGGCCTCAAGTGGGCCAACGACCTCGACGCGCTGACCTTCACCGGCGAGCGCTTCCACCGCTCGCTGCGCTATGCGGAGAACCACGACGAGGTGCGGCTTGCGGCCCCGAAGGAGTGGGGCGGTCTGGGCCTGGCGGTCGGCCGTCCGGTGAGCGCGGTGATGTTCGGCATGGGCCGCGGGCCGGTGATGATCTACCACGGCCAGGAAGTCGGCGAGCCGGCGGCCGGGGCGGAGGGCTTCGGGGGCGACGACGGGCGGACCTCGATCTTCGATTACGGGGCGATGCCGGAATTCCAGAAATGGGTCAACGGCGGCAAGTACGACGGTGGTCGTTTGTCGGCGGACCAGAGGGAACTGCGCGACTGGTACTCGGACCTGCTGCGGGTCGTGGGAGAGCCGGCGTTCACCCTCGGCGACTTCTACGGGCTGAACCACGCCAACAAGGAGAACGCGGCTTTCGGAAGGGTGGACGGGGAGACCGTCAGCGGGCACTGGCTCTATGCCTTCCTGCGCCGGCACGGGGAGCAGGCCTTCCTGGTGGTGGCGAACTTCCACGGCCGCGAGACCCTGGCGGGCGTGCGGGTCCGGATTCCCCAGGATGCGCTGGGCTGGCTCGACCGGGAGGCGGGCTCGATCGGCTTCCGCGAGCGGCTGGTGGACCAGTGGTCGGTGGAGGTCGAGGTGCCGCAGCTGCCGGGCGAGGGGCTCGCGCTGCCGGACCTGCCGCCGCTGAGCGCGAGGATGCTCGAGCTTCGGTAGGGGTGTCTTTGCGGGGGCATTTCGTTCCTCCTTCAGAGGGCTGCGTCTGTCCGATGAACCGCGGCTGAGCCCGAGGGCCCTAGAGCTTCGGTGGCGGCACCGCTGAGAGGGTACGTAGTTCCCCCTTCAGGGGGCTGCACCGGACCGACGAACCGCCTGAAGGCGGAACGACGCACCCTGCCGGCGCGCCTAGTTGAAGACCATCAGCAGCGCCCGGTGGTCACTGGCATCGGCCCAGTCGTCGGGGTCGAGGACGCGGCAGGCGTCCCACAGGATGCCGTCGAGCAGGTTCGGGCTGAGGAAGACGTAGTCGAAGCGGGAGTAGACGTCCTGATACGACCAATGGTGGGTCCAGGTCTCGTCGCGGCTGTCCCGGAGGTAGGCCATCTTGAGGCCTTTCGGTCCCTCGCGGGGGCCCTGGATGGTGCGGATGGCGGAGGCCTGGCGGGTGTCGTTCATGTCGCCG
>Ga0207814_100817_pt1 | contig 13033 bp, 9 predicted proteins | sample TtaePargueraPR_7_FD_187755 | JGI IMG/M metagenome (GOLD analysis project Ga0207814, IMG submission 187755) | Aerobic enrichment media microbial communities from Bioluminiscent Bay, La Parguera, Puerto Rico - Tt and P1 (2) (SPAdes) | ecosystem: Environmental > Aquatic > Marine > Unclassified ... | reverse complement strand
CGGGGCCGGATGGCAGGCGCGCAAGGCGCGCATGAAAAAACGCATTCGCGATATCGCGGAAAAACTCATCGGCGTGGCGGCGGCGCGCGAGATGAAAACGGCGCCGGTGCTAGAGGCGCACGATGGCGTCTACCAGGAGTTCTGCGCGCGCTTCCCCTATGAAGAGACGGACGACCAGCAGGCGAGTATTGCCGACGTGCTGGCGGACATGGCTTCGGGCAAACCCATGGACCGGCTGGTCTGCGGCGATGTCGGCTTCGGCAAGACGGAAGTGGCGCTGCGGTCGGCACTGGTGGCGGTGATGGCCGGAAAGCAGGTTGCCGTGGTGGCGCCGACAACGCTGCTGGCGCGCCAGCATACGCAGACTTTTGCCGAGCGGTTCAAGGGCCTGCCGGTGCGCATCGCGCAGGCGTCACGCATGGTGTCCGCCGCCGACCTGGCGAAAACCAAGGAAGGATTGAAGGACGGGCAGGTGGACATCGTCATCGGCACCCATGCCCTGCTTGGCAAGTCCATCGAGTTCAACGACCTGGGGCTCCTGATCATCGACGAGGAGCAGCATTTCGGCGTGCAGCACAAGGAGCGGTTGAAGCAACTGCGCGAGGACGTGCATGTGCTGACGCTGACGGCGACGCCCATTCCGCGCACGCTGCAACTGGCGCTGTCCGGCGTGCGGGAACTCTCGCTTATCGCTTCGCCGCCGGTGGACAGGCTGGCGGTGCGCACCTACGTCACCCCGTTCGATCCCATGATCCTGCGCGAGGCCCTGCTGCGCGAGAGGTTCCGGGGCGGACAGACCTTCTACGTGTGCCCGCGCATCGCGGACCTCGGGGAAGCGCATGAATTCCTCACCGAGCACGTGCCGGAGCTCAAGGTGGCCGTGGCGCACGGGCAGATGCCTTCCAGCGAACTGGAAGACATCATGTCCGGGTTCTACGACCGGGAATACGACGTGCTGCTGAGCACGACGATCATCGAGTCCGGCCTCGACATCGCGACCGCGAACACGCTCATCGTGCATCGCGCCGACAGGTTCGGGTTGGCGCAGCTCTACCAGCTGCGCGGCCGGGTCGGGCGCTCCAAGACGCGTGCCTACGCCTATTTCACGCTGCCGCTGGACACCAAGCTGACGCCGGCGGCGGAGAAGCGCCTCAAGGTGCTGCAGTCGCTCGATACGCTGGGGGCCGGCTTCTCTTTGGCCAGCCACGATCTCGATATCAGGGGAGCGGGAAACCTGCTTGGCGAGGAGCAGTCCGGCCACATCAAGGAAGTCGGCTTCGAGCTGTACCAGGCCATGCTGGAAGAGGCCGTCGCCAACCTGAAGGGCGGGCAGGCGGAAGCGCTCGAAGAAGAACAGTGGTCACCGCGTATATCGCTCGGCACTGCGGTTCTGATCCCGGAGAATTACGTGCCGGACCTGCAGGTCCGCCTCGGGCTTTACCGGCGGCTCTCGCAAGCCGATGTCGCGGCGGAACTCGACAGCTTCGCGGCGGAGATGGCCGACAGGTTCGGGCCGTTGCCAGACGAGGTGAAGCACCTGCTCGATATCGTGCAGATCAAGGATTTGTGCCGCCGGGCAGGCGTGGCGGAGGTCGATGCCGGGCCGCGCGGCGCTCGCATCGCGTTCCGGGATGACAGTTTCGCCAACCCGGAAGGCCTTGTCGGTCTGATAACGGAAGACCCAGGCCGCATGCGCCTTCAGCCCGATCACAAGCTGGTGGTCAAAGCCGACTGGGATACGCCCGAGCGTCGTCTTCAGGGCACCCGCTCGGTCATGCGGGAACTGGCGGAACTCGCGGACAGCGGCCGCAAGGCCGCCTGAACCCGGTCAGCCCAAGTCGTCCATCATGTCGCCGAACTGCATTTCTTCCGACAGCTGGTGGAGGATGTCGCTGAGCACCTCGGCGCGCTGTGCACCGACCACCATGTGCTCCTGGTTGAAGACGTAGGTCGGAACACCCTGTACGCCGAGGTCGTGCGCCATGGCGATTTCCTTCTTAACCTCTTCGATATCCCGGTCCGTTGCGAGCACTTCCTCGACGAGATCGACATCCATCCGGGCCTCGCGCGCGGCGTCGAGCAGGACCGAATCCTGGCCGATGTCCTCGCCCTCGGTGAAGTAAAGCTCGAACAGGCGTTCGACCACCGTGTCCTGCTGGGTGCCGACCTCGGCCCAGCGGATAAGCCGGTGGGCATTGATCGTGTTGGGAGATTTCTCGATGCGGTCGAATGCGAAAACGATGCCTTCGATCTCGCCGGTTTCAGCGATCCGCTTGTAGTTCTCGGCTGCCTGTTCGCGCCCGAACTTGTTGTCGAGGTATTCCTGGCGGTCCATGCCCTCGGGCGGGATGGTGGCGTCGAGCTGGAATGGCCTCCAGCGCACCACTGTCTCGACGTCCGGCGCCATGACCTGGGCGCGGTCGAGACGGCGTTTTCCAATGTAACACCATGGACACATGACGTCGGAAACGACGTCTATGGTAATGGCCGTACCGCCGCGCATTGGGGTGGAGCCGCGCATGATGCTTCCTCCGTATGGCCGGACGCCAAACCGCAAAGGCGATTTCCAGCGCAGGACCGAACCGTTGTTGCCTTCTGTTGGAGGTAGTGATTATCAGGCGGCGGCTTCAAGGTCCATGCCGCGGCTGCGTGCAATCAGCCGTTGGGCTGTGTCGCCGTGCTCGAAACCCGTCAGCTTCGTTTCCAGCGTTACCGTAACCGGGGAGAAGTGATTTTCCACCGCGAACTCGGTGTGGGCGATGACGCCGGTGATGCGCTGAACGGCGTGCCTGGCGTTTTCTACCGTCGTGTCGGGAAGAGCGAGGATGAATTTGGCTCCGGAATAGCGCGCGGGCAGGTCCTCGCCGCGCACCAACAGGCCGACGAGTTCGCCGACCTGGCGAATGATGCGGTCGCCGCCGGCGTACCCCAGGTCGGTGTTGATCTCCGCGATGTTGACGATGGAAATGGTCGCTATGGAGAAACCCTGGCTCGTCCGGTTGGCGTCGCGGGCCATGGTCTCCAGGTGTTCGAAGAGGAACCCCCTGCTGTAAAGGCCCGTGAGCGAGTCGCTTGTCGCCAGGTGTTTTGCCTTCTTGTAGATGTGTTTCAGGGAGTCGCGGAACCGGGATTCGCGGACAAGGAGATTGACGCGGACCCTGATCTCGTCCGCCGAGCAGGGCCGCGGCAGGATATCCGTGAAGCCGCTTTCGTAGAGCAGGGAGCAGTCCCGCACCTGCTGTTCGTCGGCAAGACCAAGAACCGGCAGGTTATACAGCCGCGACTCCTTGCGCAGGGATTTGACGAACGGGATATATGACTCAAGACCATCCATGGCATTGATCAGCACCGCATCGAAGCTGCGCCGGGCGAGGTAGTCATGGGCCGTGGCCTCGCTCAGCGCGCCGATCAGCGTGGCCTGCTTCGCCAGCGCGTTCTCGATCATTCCGAACCGGGCCGGGTCGCCCAAGGCCAGTATGGTTGCGTTGTCGACATGCTGCGGCGGGGTTATGGCGCCGGGAGCGTCGAGACCGTACTTGGCGGATGTTTCGAGGCGCCTGACGAGTTCTTCGTGCATGGTGTTCAGCCGCACGAGCGAACGCATGCGGTGGCAGACCTGGTCGGGATTGACCGGCCCGACAAGCATGTCGTCGATGTCGCGCGCCGCGTCGTTGAGCTCGAGCTCGCGCTCCATGCCGACGAGCAGGATCCGCATGCGGCTGGAAAGCGCGCTTGCCTTCAGTGTCTTGGCGAGCGCGAGAAACGTCTCTGGAGATTTCCGGGCGGCTTCGCTCTGCATGTTGAGAACGACGATATCGGGGCGCCGGGGTCCGCACAGTTCGGCGGCGCACTGGGTAATGTCGCCGATGGAGCATTCGAAGCCGAAAGCCTGTACCGCTGCTGCAAATTTCCCGTCATGGGCGGCGTCGCTGCCGACGACAAGAACACGCGCGGGTCCATGCATGATTCAGTCCATCCCGTTCATCGATGAGCGTTCGCACCTGCGGGGAGCAGTGTCGGCCCGATTGGCTTAAGAATTCATAAAGCATGATGCGATTGTTCAGGAGCGGACGGGAAAGCTTTTGCACAGTTCGCTGCGCCTCACCTTGCCGTTCGGCGTATGGGGCAGGGCATCCCTGAAAACGTACTCGCGCGGCGTCTTGTAGCCGGCGAGCCTTTGTTCGGCGAGTTCGCGCAGCGCGCCTTCGTCAGGCGTTGCGCCGGCGTTGAGGACAACGAAGGCGGCGATGACACGGACGTTCTCGCGCACCTCGACCTCCGCCACCGCGACTTCGGACACGTCCGGGTGTTCGGACAGCACCTGCTCGATTTCAAGGGGAGAGACGCGGTAGCCGAAGGCGTTCATCAGGTCGTCGTTGCGGCCCATGTGGGTGACGTAGCCGTCTTCGTCCATGATGCCGAGATCGCCGCCGCAGAACCATTCGCCGCGCATGACATCGGTTTCCTCGCCAGGGCGGTTCCAGTAGCCGAGCATCAGGCCGGGGTCGGTCCTGTGAATGGCGATCAGGCCTTCCTCGCCGGGCGGCAGGGGGCCGGTTCCGCCTTCGGCCGGCAGGATCACGACCTCTCGTCCTTCCTGTGGTTTGCCTATCGCGCCCGGGCGCGGCGGGACGAAGGGCGAGGACGAAATGTAGGTGGACATCTCGCTCATGCCTAGCGCCTCGTAGAGGACCGTGCCGGTGCGTTCGCGCCATTCGCGGGCAACGTCCTCGGGCAGCGTCTCGCCGGCGGTGAGGCCATGGCGCAGCGTTGGCGGGAAGCCGTTTTCCACGTCGCAATATTTCAGGATTTGCCTGTAAACGGTCGGCACGGCGGCGAAAATGGTAGCCTCGTGCGCTGCCATCAGCTTCAACCAGATGGAGGGGTCCCGCTCGCCTGTGTAGACGAGTGATGTCGCGCCGTTGGCCCAGGGGTCCGACAGGCCCGTTCCGAGCGTGTAGGTCCAGTTGAACGCACCGGCATGGAGCACGCGATCATCCGGCGTGATGCCATACCAGCCCTCGTACATGGGCCGCCGTCCCCAGACGCTGCGTTGCGCCTGCAGGACGCCCTTCGGCCGTGCGGTGGTGCCCGAGGTGTAGACGAGGAAGGCCGGGTCGTCGGCAAGAGTATCGGCGAACTCCGCGCGCTCCGTCCCTTCGCGCATGACGGCGATGTCGCGGGGCGAATACACGCGGACGCCATGGGGAATTTCGCCAGCGGGCAGGCGGTCGTCGAGCGCGATGGATTTGGCGCCGCTGTCCTGGAGGAAAAAGCCGACATCCTTGGCGCTGAGCACGCTGGATGCGGGCATGGGAACCAGCCCGGCGGCAATGGCGCCAAAAAAGAGCAGGGCGTAGTCGCTGGTGTTTTCAAGCCGGATGAGGATGCGGTCGCCTTTTTCGTGACCGTCGGCCAGCAGCCGCCCGGCAATTCCCAGGGTGGCATCTTCAAGCTCGCCGAATGTCCAGTTCTCGGTGCCAGATGGGTCTTGCGCATCGCGGATGACGATCAGGCCGCACTTGTCCTTCGGGCGGGCAGTTCCCGTTTCAAGGCAGTAGCGCGCCATGTTGAACTGCGCGGGTGGACGTTCGCCCCTGAAACCGTACATGCGACCGTGTCCGTGGCTGTCAGATCTGGTTGATGATCTTGTCGCGTTCGACAAGGCCGTCGCCGGTGCGCGGGATCGACTTCACGATCACGAGCTGGTCGGGAACCTTGTGCGGTGCGACCTGCTTGCTAGCCAGGTAGTCCCTGAAACGGCTGAGCGACGGGGAGAGATCGGGCTGGGGGACGACGGCCGCGAAAATCCGGTCGCCGATGGTGGCGTCGTCCAGCGCGAAGACAGCCGCGTCGAGAAACTCGGGGAACCCGGCATAGAGCGCGTCGAGTTCGCTGGCCGCGAGAATGGTGCCGCCGTGATGAATGACATCCGTGTTCTTCTCGCAGCGGAACCGTGCGTTCATCTCGCTGTCGGTGACGCAGTCGAAGCCGGTGTCCAGGAAGCCGTGGTCATCGGGCAGGAGCGTGACCGGACCGTCCGCGCTGGCGGGCCGATATTCGCCGAGGGGTACGGTCGTTCCCCTGACATGCAGCTTGCCCTTGAGTATCTCCTTGCCATCGCGCTGTTTCACGCTGCCGCGAATGCGCATTTCCAGCGTGACCGGGCTCCCCGGATCGTCCGGGCCTGAGCGTAATTTCCCTAGGGGATGAAGCATGGGGTCGACCTGTTGTTCGCGCGGTCTCGCCAAAACGGCAATGTCGGCGAAGTTGTGCACGTCGATGGCCGGGAAGGTGGGTTCGAAGATACCGGGGCCTTTCTCCGTACCGCAGGGGCTTGGCCAGATGCAGGCAATCTTGCGCAGGTTGTATTTTTGCGACTGCAGATCGCGCCGTTCCTCCAGCGCGGCAACGACGGGCGCCGGCGCCACGGGACAGGTGACGCGCTCTCCGGAAAGCTGCGCGAGGAAGGTATCGAAGTCGAACGGCAGGTGCAGGACCGTCGATGCCCCGGCCATGAGCGGGGCGACGAGCTGGCCGGCGACCGGCGCAATGCCCGAGTAGGGATAGGGATTGAGGAGCACGTCCCTGAACCTAAGGGTCAACGCCCCGGCAAACATGCGCCCGAGTGACATAAGCTGGGCGTATGTGCGCGCGAGTGGGATGTTTCCGTTGCGTCCGGTGGTCCATGTCAGGAGGGCCAGGTCGTCAGCTGTGGCCTCGATAGCTTTGCCGTCATCCTCAGTGGCCGCGCCAATGTCATCGGGGATTTCAAACCAAGGGTCGACGGGCGATATCCCGTCGGGGGTGCCTGAGCCCAGCCCGAAAAGAAAGCGTATGCTCACATGCCGCGCCGCGGCTTCGGCCAGCGTGGCCGCCGGCCGTTCGTCGCCGTACCGCGCGACGGTCAGCGCTGCTGCGGGTTGTAGGCGCGCAAAAGCGTCATCGATCTCGTTCAGTTGCCACAGGACCGGCATGACGCAGGGCACCAGACCCGCGCGCCAGGCGGCGAGAATGACGAGGGGCACCTCGACGATGTTCGGCGCCTGCAGGGCAATCACGTTGCCAGGGCGCAGGCCGGACTTTTCCAGTTCGGCGGCGATACGCGTCACGACGGCGTGGCACTGGGCATAGGTCATGCTGCGCGGCTGGCCGAGGCCGCGCTCCTCGCGGTCGCTCGAGTCGCAGAAAGCCATGGAGTCCGGACGCGACGCAGCGGCGAGGCGGAGCGCGTCAACCGGCGTTGCGGCATCGCGCGCCACGTCGCCTGGTACGCTGATTGTTACAGAAGCTTCTTCGTTCATGCCGTCAGCACCTGAAAGGCGGGAGGGTGCCTAATCCCCGGATCCCTCGATCCACCATGTATCCGTTCGGTAGCCGTAGAGCGACGTTTTTTCCGGCCGGACGAGGTTTTTCCACCGGGCGATCCACTGGCTGCGGGAATGGAACAGCGGGATCACATAGTGGCCGGACAGCAGCACCCGGTCGAGCGCTCGGACGGCGGAGACGAAGTTTTCGCGGCTGCGGGCCGCGAGCAGGGCCTCGATCATGGCGTCGACGGCCGGGTTCTGCACGCCGGCGTAGTTGAACGTCCCTTCCTGTTCCGCGCTTTTCGAACTCCAGCGGAAAAGCTGCTCGTTGCCCGGCGACAGCGAAGCGTACCAGAAGGTCTGGATCATATCGTAATCGTAGGTCTGGCGGCGGCGCTGATACTGTGCCGAATCGACGATGCGCAGTTCCGCGTGGATACCGAGGCCTTTCAGCGCATCGATGAATTTCAGCATCAGCCGCTGCTGGCCGCCGCTGACCGCGAGGATTTCGAATTCGAACGGTTGGCCGGTTCCGGCATTGACCAGCTTGCCGTTCTTCAGCGTGTAACCGGCCTCTTTCAGGAGATTGAGGGCCTTGCGGCGGCTGGCGCGGTTGCGGCCGCTGCCGTCGGTCCTGGGCAGCGCATAGCTGCCGTCCATGATCGCGGGCTTCACGGCGTCGGGGTAGGGCGCCAGCAGCTCCTTTTCGCGCGCGTCCGCGGCAACGCCATGCGAGGACAGGTCGGAGCGGTCGAAGTAGCTCTGGGTGCGCGTGTACAGCCCATGATAGTAATTCTTGTTCAGCCACTCGAAATCGAGCATCTGGGTCAGGGCCTCGCGCACGCGCCGGTCGGAGAACAGTGGCTTGCGCGTGTTGAAAACGAGAGCGGTCATGCCCGACGGAACCTGGATCGGGATTTCTTCGCGCACCACCCTGCCATCCTTGTGCGCCGGGAAGTCGTAGCCGCGCGCCCAGCGGCCTGAGTCCGATTCCTGCCAGAAGCGCACGAGGCCTTTCTGGAACGCCTGGAACATCGGATCGTCGTCGCGATAGTAGTCGTAGCGGATCTCGTCGAAATTGTACTGCCCGGCATTCACCGCGAGTTTCGCGCCCCAGTAGTCGGGATTGCGCCGGTAGATTACCTGCTTGCCGGGGTCGACCTTGGCCACGACATAGGGACCGCTGCCGACCAGGGGTTTCAGCGTCGTCTGCTCGAAGGTTTCGGGATCGAAGGCGTGTTTCGGCAGCACGGGCATGAGCCCCATGATGAGAGGCATCTCCCGGTCGCCGCCCGCGTCGAAGATGAAGCGCACCGAACGGGGGCCGGTCTTCTCGGCCTTGCTGACCTTGGAATAGTAGGTGCGGTGGTTCGGGCGGCCGTGGTCGCGCAGCAGGGCGTGGGAAAACAGGACGTCATCGACGGTCACGGGCTTGCCGTCGGAGAATGCGGCTTCCGGCCTGAGCGTGAACTCGACCCAGTCCCGGTCGTCCGGGGTTTCGATGGATTCGGCCAGCAACCCGTATAGCGAGAAAGGCTCGTCGTACGCGCGCGCCATCAGGCTTTCGAAGACGTAGTCCCGCATTCCGGCCGCCGCGACGCCCTTCACGATGAGCGGATTGAGGCTGTCGAAAGAGCCAAGCTGGGCAAAGGTGACGGTTCCGCCCTTCGGGGCCGCGGGATTGACGTAGCCGAAAGCGTCGAATGCCGCCGAATGCTCCGGTTCTCCGTGCATGGCGATCCCGTGAGACGGTTCGGAGCGCAGGGGCAACGCGAAACTGTGAATAACCACGAGGCAGATAAGGGCTTTAAAGAACCCGGGAGCCCGGTTATAGAAGGTGGAGAACGGCCTCATGTCCTGACCCTTTAGGTGAGGATCGGGGGAAATGCAAATCATCGTTCCTCAAGGCACGAAACGTGCCGACAGGCCGGGCGCGAAGCGAAAAACGAACAGGTATGACATCGGCCCGGGATACGTTAGCCCCGTGAGTGAATGGACGGTTTGATCGAAGCGTCACGGGAATGCCTCATTTCGATGGTTTCAGGCGGTCTCGAGCCGCCAGCCTCCACGCGGATTGCCGCTGGCCGTGGCCACATTGCAGTTAGATTGATGGAGAGGGTTAGAATTATGACGATCGGGTTCGCTGGCATGGGCCGCTTCAAATCGGTTGTTAAGGGCGCCGGGCTGGCGGCTGCCTGTCTGGCCGCCGTTCTTTCCACACCGGCCGCGGCGCAGCAGCCTGCGGGCGAGACCAAGAAAGAAGCGCCCAAGAAGGCTGAACAGGGAAGCGCGTGGGTCAAGCTGTGCGAGGACCAGGCGCTGAAGCCATCCGGAGAAGAGAAGGAAGCCAAGACCGTCCATGTGTGCCTGACGCACCATGAGCGGTTTCATCCCAACACGGGGCAACCCCTGATCTCCGCCGCCATCAGGGAACTCGATGACCCGAAGCAGAGAACCATGATGATCATGGTGCCGCTTGGGCGCATGCTGCCTTCAGGCCTTATCATGAAGGTCGATGAGAACAAGGGCACGAAGCTGCAATACTCCTATTGCACGGCGCTTGGCTGCGTGGCCGAGATGCCGGCGACAGATGAAATCGTCGGCGAGCTCAAGAAAGGCAGCGAACTGGTTATCGGAACAGTCGATGTCTCCCGCAGGAAGATCGCTTTCAAGGTACCGCTGAACGGTTTCTCGCGCGCCCTCGACGGCAAGCCGATCGATCGCAAGGTGTATGCCGAGGCCCGCAAGGAAATGTTCAAGCAGATCCGGGCGCGCCAGGAAAAGCTGCTTGAAAAGGCCAAGGAAGAAGCCGCAAAGAAGGCAGCCGGAGGCGAAGCGCCGAAAAAGGCGCAATAAGTTCTTAGCCGCCATCTGCTTTCAGGCAGGCATACCTGGACGCAGGTTGATCTAGTGATTCTGGGCGGACCGGAAGCGATAAATCCCGTTTTCCGGTCCGTCGAACATCTCCGGGATGTCGGGGTGTCGCAACGGCTCGCCCGATGTATCGGGCAAGAGGTTCTGTTCCGATACGTAGGCGACATACTCGGTCTCGTCGTTTTCAGCAAACAGGTGGTAGTAGGGCTGGTCCTTGCGGGGCCGGATTTCCGGCGGGATCGAAAGCCACCATTCCTCGGTATTGCTGAACGTCGGGTCGACGTCGAAGATCACGCCACGGAACGGGTAAACCCGGTGACGCACGATCTGGCCGATCTGGAACTTGGCTTCCCTCAACATATCAATTACTGCGCCTTTGTTCGCGGGCCTTGCGGATGCAAGCTTATCGAGTCCACCAGCCTCGACTGGCTTTATCACAAGCTCGTCCGGCGCGTGTCAACCGGCGGGTTTCATGCCTGCTGTTCATTGTAAAGAGCGGCCAGTTCCGGGTCTTTGGCCGACACGAGATCGGCCAGGTCGGCGATGACCCTGGCCTGTTTCCAGGTGGCATCGTCCTGCATCTTGCCATCGATCATAACGGCGCCGGTGCCATCGGGCATGGCGGCAAGGATTCTGCGCGCGAAGGAGACTTCTTCCGGGTCGGGGCTGAAGACCCGCTTGGCTATGGTGATCTGGCTGGGATGCAACGACCATGCGCCGAGGCATCCCTGGAGGAAGGCATTGCGGAACTGCGCCTCGCAGGCGGCCTCGTCGGAAAAGTCGCCAAAGGGGCCGTAAAACGGCTTGATGCCGTGGGACGCGCAAGCATCGACCATCTTTGCGATGGTATAGTGCCAGAGGTCCTGCTGGTAGAAGTCTCTCTTGCCATCCTCCGTATCGTCGGAGAGCACGCCATATGACGGGTGCCCGCCACCGACGCGCGTCGTCTTCATGCCGCGAGATGCCGCAAGGTCCGCCGGCCCCAGGCTCATGCCGTGCATACGCGGGCTGGCGCCGGCAATGGCTTCCACGTTCTTCACCCCTTCCGCCGTTTCGAGAATGGCGTGAATGAGGATCGGGCGGGTTACCCCGTGCGCCGCCTCGAGCTGGGCCAGCAACTGGTCGAGATAGTGAACGTCCCACGGGCCCTCGACCATGGGCAACATGACGACGTCAAGCTTGTTTCCGATCGTTGCGACGAGCTTCGTGACATCGTCAAGCGCCCAAGGGCTGCTCAGCGTGTTGATCCGGGTCCACAGGCCCGTGGAGCCGAAATCGGTCGACAGGGCCATCTCGATAAAGCCGTCGCGGGCGGCCTCCTTGGCGTCGGCGGGAATCGCATCCTCGAGATTGCCAAGCAGGACATCCACCTGTTTGGCGATCTCTCCGGCCTTGGCGCGGATCTTCTCGATATGCGGGGGCATGAAATGGATCATGCGTTCCAGCCGCACGGGCAACTCGCGCAAGGGTTCCGGCGCTCCGATGGCGAGGGGGGAAAAAAATTTTCTCGGGGTCCTGGCGGCTGTGGTCATTTGGGTTTCCCGTTTGGTGCCTGGTGTGAATGGCAAAGGATAGAAACTTTGGGCTCTAGACGAAACGCTTGTTCGACCACATGTACTGGCCCGGATGTTCCCTGATCCATTCCTCGAACTGTTTCTGCACGCTCGCCGTGATGTGACGAATGTCTTCCTGCTCGTCATCGGTTCGCGGCACCTTGACCTCGACGACCTTGACCTGGAAGCGAGACTGTTTGCCGAGCCGGATGCACCGGCCTATCCACATGCGCGCGTTGAGGCGGCGCACGAGCAGGGCGGGGAAGGGCGTAAACTTGACCTGTTGGCCGAAGAAGGGAACGGCGACGCCGTTCTTGTCGTAAAGGTCTGCGACGAACCCGAGAGACGCCGTGTCGTGACGTCCGCGTTCGCGAATGAAGCGGCCAAGCTGGCGCGCGGTGTCGAAGCCGGTTGACCGCGTTTTCCAGCCTCCCTTGCCGAACAGGCCGCCGGGGAACAGCGCCTTGCGCTTGTCCGAAAGATACTCGTCCACATAGGGATTCGAAATGAGCCGGTAAACGGCGGCAGTCGGGGACCCGGCGAGAGCAAGCGGCCAGCTGGCCAGTTCCCAGTTGCCCATGTGCATGGTGGCGGCAATGGTGGCGCCCATCTTGTCCTTGTAGCGCAGCACCATGGGCAGGTTCTCGACCTGGATGCGCGACGGGTCGGCGAGAATGCGGTCGATCTGCATGGTCTCGACGATGACGCGGCCGATGTTGTCCCACATCTCCATGACGATGGCTTCGCGCTCTGCCTCGGGCATATCCGGGTAAGCGATTCTGAGATTGGAGAGTGCATTCCTGTGGCGGCGTCCGCCGTGGGCGATCTTTACAGTCAGCCAGGCGAACAGGTCGGATGCGGTGTCGAGGGGCAACAGCCGTACGATGCCGATGACGAAGCGCAGTATGGCGTATTCAATCCGGTGTCTGATATCGATGAGCCAGCGCATGATTTCCGAGCGGTGCTTGCGCCGGCGCGGCGCGGGTTGAGTGTCGTTCCAGCGGCGTCTGTTGCCAGCATGGCGTGGCGTTCGTCAAGTGCCGCAACGCCGCAACGGGACGGACGCTGGGGAGTCAGGACACTGCAGCACCCGGGTCCACTGGCTGCATGAGACGTGGAAGCCCTATTTGCGGCGAGAGACCCTCGCGCATGAAGAACCGCCGAAGAGGCCCCGCGGCGGCGAGAACGTGAAGGCCGATGCCGCGCGCCGCGTGCAGCGGCAGGAACCCTGAAATGAGGGAGCGGTTCAGCAGGTCGACGGCGATAGTGCGCGTGCCGACATCGGCGCGGCGCGCC
>Ga0207814_100816_pt1 | contig 13044 bp, 6 predicted proteins | sample TtaePargueraPR_7_FD_187755 | JGI IMG/M metagenome (GOLD analysis project Ga0207814, IMG submission 187755) | Aerobic enrichment media microbial communities from Bioluminiscent Bay, La Parguera, Puerto Rico - Tt and P1 (2) (SPAdes) | ecosystem: Environmental > Aquatic > Marine > Unclassified ... | reverse complement strand
GGCTGGAGCCGCGCCTGGAAAATTGCGCTGTGGGCAAACCTCAATAACGGCGACCGCGCCCACAAGATCCTCGCTGCGCAACTGAAAGACAGCACCCTCCCCAATCTGTGGAGTACCCATCCGCCGTTCCAGATCGACGGCAACTTCGGCGCGACCGCGGGCATGGCGGAAATGCTGCTGCAATCAAAAGGCGGCCAGATTCAACTGCTGCCGGCACTGCCCCAGTCCTGGGCCGACGGCAGCGTCAGCGGGCTGCGCGCCCGCGGCAATGTAACTGTCGATATGGACTGGCGCGCACAAAAATTACAGCGCGCGACACTCCACACCGGAAGCGGCGGGGAAATCCAGTTACAACTGCCTGATGCAGACGCCGTCACCCTGCGCGACGCCGGCAGCCAACAGCTTCTCGTCCTGAACGGCAAAGGCAACACCAGAACCTTTGCCGCCCGGGCTGGAAAGAGCTATCTCCTGACACGCCGACAAGCCAACAAAAACGGTGCAAAGGAGCAGTAATTCAACAGAGGTAAACAGCAGTAAAAAATCAACCATAAAGATGGGAGAAGAGAGATGTATAACAATAAAAAAACATTCGTCAGATCCAGGTTGTCACACTATATCCGGGTGGCCTCGGGAATTTCCCTGATGGCGCTGGGCTCTGTAGCACTGGCACAGGAAGCGGCGAAGGACGAGAACAGCGAAGCCGAAAGCATGGAGGAAGTCCAGGTAACCGGCCAGCGCGCCAGTATCCTCTCCGCGCAGGACATCAAGCGCGATTCTGACAAGATTGTCGATTCCATTGTCGCGTCGGATATCGGCAAACTGCCGGACCGCAGCATCACCGAGGCGTTGCAGCGGGTGCCCGGTGTGACGGTCACCCGCTATGACAACATGGGCGACCCGGAGCACTTCGCCGGTGAGGGCTCCGGTGTTGCCGTTCGCGGCCTGTCGCAGGTACGCAGTGAGCTGAACGGCCGCGATGTATTTTCCGCGAACGGCGGTCGCAGCCTGAGCTTCGACGACGTGCCGGCAGAATTGATGGCCGGCGTTGATACCTACAAGAGCCCGTCGGCCGACATGATTGAAGGCGGCCTGGGCGGCGTGGTCAATCTGCGCACCCGCATGCCGTTCGACAGCGATGGGCAGGTATTCAGTGCTACCGCTAAAGGCAACTACGGGGATCAGATCGAAGAGGCCAACGGCGAGTATTCCGCGCTGTTCAGCGACCGCTGGGAAACCGGAATCGGCGAGTTTGGTTTCCTGATCAACCTGTCTACTTCCGACCTGTCCAGCCGCGCCGACAATATCTATACCCGCGCCTACTTCCCCCGTGAAGATATCGAAGCCGGTGAAACCGTATGGGTATCCCGCGGTGCCGACTGGCGTCGCAACGATTACCATCGCGAGCGCGACGGCCAGTATATCGCCCTGCAGTTTGCCCCCAATGACGATCTCGAGTTCTACGCCACCGCCTTCCGCTCCAAGCACGAGCAGCGCTGGGACGAAGCGGCATTCTTCTCCGACGCGCTGGATATCAACTCCATCACCAGCGCCGACGACTGGGTGTACGACGGATCCGGCGCGCTGGTCTCCGGCACCCTCAGCGGGAAAATCGCGGATGTCTCCGACGGCCCCTGGATCGGCATGCCCTTCGGCACCAGCACCCGCTATTCGACCAACGTTGCCGAAACCACTGATTTTTCCGCCGGCTTCAGCTGGCAGGCGACGGATCGACTCGCGGTAAAAGCGGACTTGCAGCGGGTAGAGTCCACCTCCACCACCGACGATTACACCCTGGGCCTGGTGGCCTTCCCCGAGTCGCTACGTGTGGAGGATATGAACGGTACACCGTCCATCTACACCGATGGCGACTTCCTCGCCGATGCGGCCAACTACAGCTATGGCCAGATGATGGCCATCCTCAACGACAACGAGGGTGAGTCCACCGCCGCGCGGCTGGATGTGGAATACGACTTCGAGGACAGCCTGGTGCGCTCGGTCGAGGCCGGTGCCCGTTTCAGCGAGAAGACCTCCACCAACCGTGAAGCCAACAACTGGTCCGCGCGCTACCAGCCGTGGACCGCCTGGCTCTATCCCTACCCGGCCGCCAACCGCGACGACCTGGTGGCCTTCTCCTACGGTGACTTCCAGCGCGGCAATGTGGACGTACCCGCTTCCGCCTTCCTGATCGATCCCTCGCTGCTGCAGGACTTCCGCGGCTCCACTGATCGCATCGTCGCCAACAGCGGCGGCTGCTGTGCACCGGACTGGAATGCGCTGGACCTGACCGATCCCGCCCGCATCAACACCCAGGAAGAGACCACGCAGGCCGTGTACGCCCAGGCCAATTTCGCCTTTGATAATCTGGCGATGCCGGTCGACGGTAATGTGGGCGTACGCTATGTACGCACGGAAAATGTGGCCGACGGTCACTTCAATATCAACCAGTCCACCGTCACTGTCGGCAGCCCGGAGGATGGCAACGAGCGGACCATTCTGCTGCTGCCCAGCGACAGTTTCGACTTCCCCGCGGAGCATAAATACGAGCACGTACTGCCAAGCCTGAACCTGCGTGTACAGGCCAGCGAAGAACTTACGCTCCGCTTTGCCGCCTCCAAGGCGATCTGGCGTCCGGAGTTCTGGCGACTGAAGTCGCAGATGAACCTTTCTGCGGCCATCCGCGACGGCGTACAGCTCGATGGCGATCCATCCCAGTACACCTATGAAACCCTGCAGGATGACATTGTCTATACCCTGAGCACGGATGAAACCAACCCCTACCTGGAACCGATGCAGGCCAACCAGCTGGATCTCTCTGCGGAATACTACTTTGATCAAAACGGTGGCATGGCGCACCTGAGTCTGTTCCACAAGGACATTTCCGACTACTTCACCACCGTGGTCGAAAACACCAGAGTGGAAGGCTATGACGTGGTCAGCACCTGGACCGGTAACGACGGTGAAGCCACCATCCAGGGTGTGGAAATCGGAGCGACCAAGTTCTTCGACTTCCTGCCAGAACCCTGGAATGGGCTCGGTGTGCAGGCCAACTACACCTACATCGACAGCAGCCTCGAAGGGCCCGAGGGTACCAATACCGACGGCAGCGGCTACGGCGATCTCCCCGCGGAAGGTATTTCCAAAAATGCCTACAACCTGGTGGGCATGTACGAGAAGTACGACTTCTATGCCCGCCTGGCCTGGAACTGGCGCAGCGAGTACCTGGTGGCGGTCGGCCCCAACGGCTGGAATGACGCTGGCGCGGGCTGGCGACTGCCAATCTACAACGATGACTACGGCCAGCTGGATCTCTCCATGGGCTACAACATTACCGACAACATGTCGGTCAATTTTGAAGCCGCCAATATCACCAAAGAGGAAACCGTTGGCCTGATGGATCAGGGCGAAATCGGCAAGCGCCACGCGTACACCTATTCACAGGATGTGCGTTACGCGGCCAGCTTCCGCATCACCTTCTGATGAAGCAGGTAACTGGCGGGGCTCAGTGGAGCCCCGCCGTTTTACACACAACAAATACGCATAATAAAAATTATCGATGATGAAAAAATTTTCAGCCAGCCTGTACCTGTTGCTGCTTCTGCCATTTATCAGTAGCGCGGTAACGGCAAACGTCCCCACTGATTTTCCCCACATCCAGTCCAGTAATGGCCGCCACGCATTGATGGTCGACGGCAAGCCCTACCTGCTGCTCGCGGCCCAGACCAACAACTCGGCCAACTACCCCGCCGCCCTGCCGGATGTATGGCCCGTGGTCGAGCAGATGCACGCGAATACACTGGTGATTCCGGTGGCCTGGGAACAGGTGGAGCCGCAGGAAGGCGAATTCGATTTTTCCTTCGTCGACACTCTGATTGCGCAGGCGCGGGAAAAAGACGTGCGACTGGTGCTGCTGTGGTTTGCGACCTGGAAAAATAATGCCCCGCACTATGCGCCGGCCTGGGTCAAACTGAACAACCAGCGCTTCCCACGGGTCAAGACCGAAGACGGCAAGACCCTGAATTCCCTGTCCCCCCACCACCGCAGTACGCTGGAAGCGGACAAGAAAGCGTTTGTGCAGTTGATGCGCCACCTGAAAAAAGTGGACCGACAGCGCACGGTGATCATGGTGCAGGTGCAGAACGAGGTAGGGACCTACGGTTCCGCACGGGATTACTCGCAAACTGCGGAGAGAATTTTCCAGCAAGCGGTACCTGAAACACTGCTCACGGATACCGAGAAAAAACCGGGCAACTGGCGCGAGGTGTTCGGTCGCGATGCCGATGAATTCTTCCACGCCTGGCATATCGGCCGCTACGTTGACGAGATTGCCGCAGCGGGCAAGGCGGAGTATCCGCTGCCCATGTACGTCAATGTCGCCCTGCGAAATCCGTACAATCCGGGTAAACCCGGCCAGTATTCCAGCGGCGGCGCGACCGACAATGTCATCCATATCTGGAAATCCGCGGCGCCGCATATCGACATGATTTCCCCGGATATCTATTTCCGCGACCACAAGACCGCAACCCGGGTCATGGACCTGTACGCGCGCGACGACAACCCGCTGTACATCGCCGAGATCGGTAACGACCAGCCCTACGTGCGCTATTTCTTCGACGCCATGGGGCACGGCGCGCTCGGCTTTGCCCCCTTCGGCATGGACAACACCAAATACTCCAACTACCCGCTGGGCGCGGAGACCATGGACGAGAAGGTCATCAAGCCTTTCGCCGATCTGTACAAGGTGTTTGGCTCCATGGGTTCTGAGTGGGCGGGAATCAGCCTGAATCATCGCACCTGGGGCTTCTCCGAGCCGGTGGACACCTATGCGCCGGACAAGGAACTGTGGAATGCCAAGGGCAGTGACGGTGAGGAGAAAACCGAAAAAGATCCCGAGGACTACACCCAGCGCCAGGATCTGGGCGACTGGACCGCCGAGATCACCTACGGCCGCCCCGCCTTCTGGATAGACCCGCCCAAGGGCAACGACCCCGCCTCCGGCGGCGCGGTGATCGCAGAACTGGGCAAGGATGAATATCTGGTAATCGGCTATCACGCGCGGGTGAGTTTTTCTCCCAGCCGGGAGCTGGTGGGCGAGCAGTACACCATCGAGCGGGTGGAGGAAGGCCATTTTGAAGACGGCGAGTGGGTGTTCGAACGGGTGTGGAATGGCGACCAGACCGACTGGGGCCTGAACTTTATCTACCGCCCCCATGTGCTCAAGGTAAAACTCGCCACCTACAAGGTTGATTGACTTTCCGAATTTCGCAAACCCCAACACAATAATGACGGACAAGACCATGAAAAATTACAAGCCCAAAAGCACCCTGCTGGCACTTGCCCTTTTTCCGGCCCTCTACGCCTGCGACGGGCAACAGAACACACAGCAAGCGGCACCGACCCATGCCAGCTGGGAGAAAACAGCTCACGGCGCCGTGGTCACGCTGGCAGACGGTGACTTTAAAAAAATCCGCCTGCAGGTCATCGACGAAGAGATAGTGCGGGTCACCGCCACCCCCCAGCAGGACTTCAGCAACCTGCCGGACACCCTGATGGTCACGGCAGAACCAAAGGACATTCCGTTTTCCGTCGCCGAGGAAAACGGTGAGCTGATCGTTAAAGCGCCCGCGGTTACCGCGGAAGTCTCCCTTACCACCGGCGCGGTGGAATTCAAGGATGCCGCGGGTGTGACGCTGCTGTCGGAAGCCGGACGCAGCATGGCACGGGTGATCAACGAGCCCGGCCCCGTCGACGCGGACTCCCACTCCTTCCGTCAGCGGTTTCAGCCACAGCCCGATGAAGCCTTCTACGGTCTCGGCCAGCAGCAGGACGGCCGTGTAAATTACCGCGGTGAGAATATCGAGCTCACCACCTACAACCTCGAGATTGCGATTCCCTACCTGGTCTCCAGCCGCAATTACGGCCTGCTGTGGAACAATACCGGCATCAGCCGCCTCGGCGACCCGCTGCCACCGCAGCCGTTGCCGGAGGGCTTCAAGCTGTACGATGCCCAGGGCGAACCCGGCGGTCTCACTGCGCGCTATTACGACGGCGACGAACTGAAGCTGGAGCGCTCGGAAGCGGACCTCAACTACCAGTTCCTGTCCCACGCCAGTGTGCGCGAAGTGCCGCTGCCGGAAGAAGTGGCGGAAGCAAAAGACCTGCGCATCCAGTGGTCCGGCAGTATCGAGCCCACCGTCAGTGGCGAACACGAATTCAAGATGTACTCTTCCGGCTACGCCAGCCTGTCCCTCGACGGCGAGGAGCTGCTGAACCGCTGGCGCATGAACTGGAATCCCTGGTACCACAATGCCGAAGTGGAGCTGGAAGCGGGGGAAAAATATCAGCTGGATCTGGACTGGCAGCCCCAGGGCGGTTACATGCGCCTGTTGCAGCACGGCCCACTGCCCGAGCAGGAAGCACAGGAGCTGTCCTTCACCGCCGACACCGGTAAGGCAGTCGACTACTACTTCGTTGCCGGCGACAACAAGGACGCGGTGGTATCCGGTTATCGCGAACTGACCGGCAAGGCCACCATGCTGCCCAAGTGGGCCTTCGGCTTCTGGCAGAGCCGCGAGCGCTACAAGTCACAGGACGAACTGCTGGGCGCACTGGAAGAGTACCGCGAGCGCAAAATCCCCATCGACAATATCGTGCTCGACTGGTCCTACTGGCCGGAAGACGCCTGGGGCAGCCACGACTTCGACAAGACCTTTTTCCCCGATGCCAAGGCCATGGTGGATCGCGTGCACGAACTCGACGCCAACATCATGATTTCCGTGTGGCCAAAGTTCTATCCCACCACGGAAAACTATGCTGAGCTGAACGAAAAAGGCTGTATGTTCAACAAAAATATCGAGGAGAAAAACCTTGACTGGATCGGCGGCGGTTACCTGAACACCTTCTACGATGCGTACAACCCCGAGTGCCGGGACATCTACTGGAGCCAGGTGCGCGACAAGCTCAATATCGTCGGCTTCGACGCCTGGTGGCTGGACGCGGTGGAACCGGACATTCACTCCAACCTGAGCTTCAAACACCGCAAGGACCTGATCACCCCGAACGCCATGGGCACGGGTGCAGAAGTGTTCAACGCCTACGCCCTGCCCCATGCGGAAACCGTGTATCAGGGCGAGCGCAAAACCGACGCTGACAAGCGTGCATTTATCCTCACCCGTTCCGGCTTCGGCGGTATCCAGCGCACCGCATCCGCGATCTGGAGTGGCGATGTGGTGTCCCGCTGGTCCAACCTGGAAGAGCAGATCGCCGCGGGCATCGGCGTGGGCATGGCGGGCATGCCCTACTGGACCTTCGATATTGGTGGTTTCACTCCGGAGGACCGCTTCCGCTACAACGGCGATGTGGTGGTGGGCAACTACAAGGAGATGGCGGAAAGCGAACAGCAGGAGTGGCAGGAACTGAACCTGCGCTGGTTCCAGTTCGGCGCCTTTACCCCGCTGTTTCGCGCTCACGGCCAGAATCCCTACCGCGAGATTTTCAACCTCGCCGACGAGGGCAGCGACACCTACAACAGCATGGTGGACTACACCAGGCTGCGCTACCGCCTCATGCCCTACATCTACACCCTGGCGGGCGACGCCCACCACAAGGATGGCACCATGATGCGCGGGTTGGCGATGGACTTCAGCAACGATCCGAAGGTGCGTGACATCAACACCCAGTACATGTTCGGGCCCTCGCTGCTGGTCAACCCGGTCACCGAATTCGGCGCGCGTTCGCGGAATGTCTACCTGCCTGCCGGTGCCGACTGGTACGACGTCAACAGCGGTGAAAAGCTGAGCGGCGGCCAGACCATCGACGCCGAAGCGCCCTACACGCAGATGCCGCTGTTCGTAAAAGCCGGCAGCATCCTGCCCACCGGCCCGGAAATCCAGAGTACCGCGGAAAGTTTCAACACACCACTGACGTTGAACGTATTCACCGGCGCCGACGGCCGCTTCGAAATCTACGAGGACGACGGGACGAGCTACGACTACGAAAAGGGCAAGTGGGCGCGCATTCCTGTCACCTACGACGACGCCGGTGGCGAGCTCACTATCGGCGAGCGCACCGGCAGCTTTGACGGCATGGCAGAGACCCGTGAGATCAAGGTGCGCTGGATCGACAGCGGCGACAAGCCGTTCGATTTCGACAGCCGCAGCGACGAGACGGTGCAATACAGCGGCAACGCTATCACCCTCAAGCGGGGATGACCTTAGCCACCGTGCCGGTGTACCGGCACGGTCTACTTTTTCGAAGGGAATGGGTTTCTGGCCATGAAATCATTCGTACCATACATTGCTCTGCTCCTCGCCAGCCCGGCACTCGCGGACTGGTCCCTGAAATCCCCCAATGACACCCGGGAGATCCAGGTTCGCCAGACCGCAAGTGGAGGCCTGGAGTACCGCATGCTGCTGGAAAGCGAGCGGCAGCAAGAGGTTCTGCACTGGTCGAAACTGGGCCCGGTGATTCAGGGATTCAAGCTGAGCCAGAACCCACTGGAGCCCGAGACCAGCAACTTTTCCAGCACCATAAAATTCCTGAAAGCAGCGACCACCGAGGGGAAGGACACATACACCCTTGCCACCGGCAAGCAGAAACGCCAGCTCACCGCCTATCGCGGCATGACTCTGTCTTTCAGTGATGTGGAGACCGGCATGGCGCTGGACCTGGAACTGCGCGCCTACAACGACGGCCTCGCGTTCCGCTATGTATTGCCGGATGAGAGCGACCGCCACTACCAGATGATTCACGAACACACGGCGTTCAATGTAGGGGAAGGCGCGAACTTCTGGGGGCAGCCCTACGACTTCACCACCGCCTTCCATCCCTCTTACGAAACCGCCTGGCTGCAACTGCCGAGTGGTAGCCGTGCACCGAAAAGTCTCGGTGTCGGCTGGGGCTTCCCTTCACTGTTTGAAAAAGAGGGAGCCTGGCTACTGCTGCACGAAGCGGGTGTCGACGGCACCTTTCACGGTTCCCATTTGCAGGCGGAAGCGCCGCATGGCAATTACCAAATCGCCCCGCCCTCCGCAGGTACCGCCCTCGGTCACGGACTGAACATTCCTGCCTCCACCCTGCCGTGGCAGATGCCATGGCGCCTCGCGATCATCGGCGATGCGCTGCCGGAGATTGTCGAAAGCAACCTGGTCACTCACCTGGCTGCGCCCAGCCGTATTGCTAACACCGATTGGATAGAGCCGGGCGTCGCCTCGTGGAGCTGGCTGTCGGATCACGACAGCAGCCGCAACCTCGACGCCCTGAAGAAATTTATCGATACCGCCGCAGAGCTGGGCTGGCGCTACTCGTTGATCGACGCCAACTGGAACACCATCGCGGACGACGCCATGGAACAGCTGGTGGACTATGCCAAGCGAAAGAATGTGCGGCTGATGTTCTGGTATAACTCTGGCGGCCGCCACAACTTTATTCCCGAGCAGCCGCGCAACCGTATCCATACCCGTGAGAAACGTCGTGTGGAATTCGCCCAGCTAAAGGCACTTGGCGTGGCCGGAATCAAAGTGGATTTTTTCCAGAGCGACAAGCAGGACATCATCCGTCTGTATCAGGACATTCTTGAGGATGCGGCGGAGTTTGAACTGCTGGTGAACTTCCACGGCAGTACCATCCCCCGCGGTTGGCGCCGCACCTGGCCAAACCTGGTCAGTATGGAAGCCGTGCGCGGTGCCGAATTCTACACCTTCCAGAAAGAAACCGACTACGACGACGAGGCGCCACGCCAGAACAGCATCCTGCCGTTTGCGCGCAACGTCATCGGCCCCATGGATTACACCCCTGGGTTCTTCTCCGAACCGCTCGCCGGGCGCAGGACCACCAGCGCCCACGAAGCTGCACTACTGGTGCTGTTTGAAACCGGGGTCCAGCACATCGGCGACAGCGCCGAAAGCCTGCGGAGCCTGCCGGCGGCCTACCGCGACTACCTACGCCAACTGCCCAGCGCCTGGGATGAGACGCGCCTACTGGCAGGCTACCCCGGCGAGCACGCGGTTATCGCACGGCGCTTCGGTGAGCGCTGGTATATCGCCGGTATCAACGGTGAGGCGCGAGAGAAGACCCTGCAGCTGAATGTCAGCCAATTGGACGGCCTTACCGATAATGCGTTGATGCTCTATGACAAGGCGCAGGATCCGTTCGCTGCGCGCGAGCTGCAGATGAATTCAACGGAATCCCTCACCATCACCATGGCCGCCAACGGCGGCGTTGTACTCCGGTTTTAGCCATGACAACAGAGCCGATAAAGAGAATTCTGATCGTTGGCGGCGGCACCGCAGGCTGGATGGCCGCGGCCACACTCGCCCACCACTACCGCAACCACGCGCTGAGCATTCAGCTGGTGGAGTCCGAGCAGATCGGGACAGTGGGTGTGGGCGAGGCGACGGTGCCCAGCATCATTCGTCTGAATCAGTATCTCGGCATCCGTGAAGCGGACTTTATTGTAGCCACCGGCGCGACGTTCAAGCTTGGTATCGAGTTTGCTGACTGGCAGTCACAGGGGGAATCCTTCTTCCATCCCTTTGCCGATTTTGGCGTACCGGTGGGCGGCCTGCCGTTTTTTCCCATCTGGCTGAAACTACATCGCCAGGGCCAGGCGGCGCCGTTACAGGAGTATTCTCTGGCGGCCTCCATGGCGCTGGCCGGCCGCTTTGCGCAGCCCGACGAGCAGGCAAGGACACCGTTGGCGCTGTACAGCTACGCCTACCACTTCGATGCGGCGCGCTATGCCCAACTGCTGCGGCGCTATGCAGAGCAGCGCGGTGTACAGCGTGTCGAGGGAAAGATTATCGATGTGAAGCTCGACGCAGCGACAGGGGATATCCAGTCGGTGGACCTGGACAGCGGCGCCTCCCTGTCCGCCGATCTGTTTATCGACTGCTCCGGATTTCGCGGCCTGTTGATCGAGCAAGCGCTCGCCACCGGCTTCGACGACTGGGGCCACTGGTTGCCCGTGGATACGGCAATTGCGGTACAGAGTGAACGCCGCACGCCCCCACCGCCATTTACGCGGGCCACAGCCACCGCGGCAGGCTGGCGCTGGCGTATCCCGCTGCAGGATCGCTCCGGCAACGGCCATGTATTTTCCAGCGATTACATGAGTGTCGAGCAAGCCACCGAGGAACTGATGCGCAATCTCGACGGGGATCCACTGGGCGATCCTCGCCCCATTCGCTTCCGAACCGGCATGCGCAAAAAGTTCTGGCACCGCAACTGCGTTGCCCTGGGGCTGGCATCCGGTTTTATCGAGCCACTGGAAAGCACCAGTATTTCCCTGATCCAGACCGGCATCGAAAAATTATTTCAATTCTTGCCGGACCTGATTCCGCAGCCGGAGAAAGTCGCCGAGGCGAACCGCCTCAATCGCGCCGAGTACGAGCGCCTGCGCGACTTCATCATTCTGCACTACAAACTGAACGGCCGGAACGACTCCGACTTCTGGCGCGAACTGCGCGAAATACAGGTTCCGGATTCGCTGCAGCAAAAAATGGACGCGTTTGCCGAAGACGGACGCCTGCTGTCGCTCGAGCAGGAGACATTCCTCGAGCCGAGCTGGTTGGCCATCTATAACGGCCTTAACTTCCAACCCAGAGGCTACCTTTCCGATGTGGACAGGCTGGATAGCGCGCAACTGGCTGTAGTTCTGAAAAAAATGCACCGCGCCGTCGCCACTGCTGCGACACACGCGCCCTCGCATGATGATTTTCTCCGACAAACAATGGCCGGAGTAGAGACACACTGATGCAGACAAACACCGAAGCACTGAATCGAAGAGAGTTTTCAACGTGAATACTGCGAGTTACCCCGACCTGCGTGACAGCACGGTCTTTATCACCGGCGGCGGTTCCGGCATTGGCGCGGCGTTTGTGCGCGCCTTCTGTCGCGCGGGCGCCCGTGTCGCATTTGTCTCACTGGACGAAAGCAAGGCGCGGCAGCTATGCACTGAAGTCGAGGCGGAAACCGGTATCGCGCCCTATTTTCAGCGCTGCGATATCAATGACGTGACACACCTGCAGCACTGTATGGAAAGCGCCGCGGCGCACAGTGGGCCTATCAGGGTGCTGATCAACAACGCAGCCCGCGATACCCGCCACACTCTTGAGGATATGGATACGGTTGGATGGGACGAGTCGCTGAATACCAACCTGCGTCCACATTTTTTTACCGCACAGAAGGCCGCCGCCGGCATGCGCGCACTGGGGGGCGGCAGCATCATCAATGTGGGGTCCAATTCCGCCATGCTCGGGCTGTCGGGCTATCCCGCCTATGTCACCGCCAAGGCCGGAATTGTCGGCCTCACCAAGGCCCTCGCGCGGGAACTGGGGGCGCACAATATCCGCGTGAATGCACTGGTCCCCGGCTGGGTGATGACCGAGCGTCAAAAGCAGCTGTGGGTAACCGAGGAGGCGCTGCAAGAATGCCTGCAACAGCAGTGCCTGAAGGACACGATCAGCGAACAGGACATCGCCGACGCCGCCCTGTTTCTCGCCTCCCGCGCCGCGCGCATGATCACCTCCCAGGCACTGGTGGTAGATGGAGGGCGCACCTGATGCAGCGGATTGTAGTGGACTGGGGCACAACCAATTTCCGTGCCCACCTGATAGACCGCAATGGTGCCATAGCCGAAAGCCGGGTGGCGCCACGCGGGGTGCACAATTGTCAGGGTAACTACAGCGCAGTACTGCGCGAATTCTGTGGCGACTGGCAACGGCGCTGGCCGGATATTGCCGTGTATCTGTGCGGCATGATCGGCAGCCGCACCGGCTGGCATGAAGTGCCCTATGTAGGGAGTCCGGCAACGCCTCACGCCATTTATTGCGGGCTACAGGCGGTGCCTGGGGAGCGCAATGTATTTATGGTTCCCGGGTTACGCTGTATCACACCGACGGGTATGCCGGACGTGATGCGGGGGGAAGAATGCCAGGTACTGGGAGCACTGGCAGCAACCCGGCGCGACAATGCATTGATCGTATTACCCGGCACCCACAGCAAGTGGGTTCGGGTAAGGGACGGGCATATTTACGATTTTGCCACCTT
>Ga0207814_100815_pt1 | contig 13048 bp, 8 predicted proteins | sample TtaePargueraPR_7_FD_187755 | JGI IMG/M metagenome (GOLD analysis project Ga0207814, IMG submission 187755) | Aerobic enrichment media microbial communities from Bioluminiscent Bay, La Parguera, Puerto Rico - Tt and P1 (2) (SPAdes) | ecosystem: Environmental > Aquatic > Marine > Unclassified ... | reverse complement strand
GTCGATGTCGCCGTTGGCGATGAAGCCGTTGGTGCCGAGCGGGCAGAAGATGTTCGGCGGCACCGGAACCGGCGAGGGGTGGTCGGCGCAGGGCGACAGGGTCACGCTGCCGTCCTGCAGGCCGATGAACAGGTCACCGGTCCGGAAATCGAAGAGATAGGGGCCGCTTTGGATGTAGTCGCGCCCGGTCGACATCTCCAGGAACAGCTGCCCCGAGGCGGGCTTGGTCAGGGCGGCAAAGGCAAGCGTGGCCGTAAAGATCGCAGCGGCGGGTTTCATTGCGCAGAAGGTCGGTTTTGCCCCTTGATGTGACAAGCGTTTTCTCCGTCGCCAAGGGCCTCAGCGAAGCCCCCGCAGAAGCAGCTCGGTGTTGGATTTGGTGGCGGCGATGTTCTTCATCAGCGTCTCGATCGACTCGCCCACCGGCAGCGGTGCGAGTTGCCGCCGGAGGTCCAGCACGCGCTTGAACTCGTCGGGGTGGTACAACCGGTCGTCGTTGCGGGTCCCGCTCTGGGGAATGTGGATCGCCGGGAACAGCCGGCGCTCCGCCAGCTCGCGGTCCAGCCGCAGCTCCATGTTGCCGGTCCCCTTGAACTCCTCGAAAATCACGTCATCCATCCGGTTCTCGGTCTCCACCAGCGCGGTGGCGAGCACCGTGAGGCTCCCCCCCTCCTCGACGTTCCGGGCATTGCCGAAGAACTTCCGGGACTTCTGGAGCGCCGCCGGGCTGACCCCGCCGGAGCCGATCGGACCGCCCTGGTTGGCCGCGTTGTGCCCGCGGGCCAGGCGCGTGAGGCTGTCGAGCAGCAGCACCACGTCCCGCTTCTGCTCCACCAGCCGCTTGGCCCGCTCGATCACCAGGTCCGCGACCTGGGCGTGGCGCTTGGCGGGCTCGTCGAAGGTCGACGCGAACACCGTCGCGCCGACCGTCTCCTCGAAGTCGGTGACCTCCTCCGGACGCTCGTCGAGCAGCACCACGACCAGCTCGATCTCCGGGTGGTTGAGGCGGATCGAGCGCGCGATCTGCTTGAGCAGGATCGTCTTGCCGCCGCGCGGGGGTGCGACGATGAGACCCCGCTGGCCCTTGCCCAGCGGCGCAATCAGGTCGACGGCGCGCGGACTGTGGAACTCGGGCCCCTCGCCCTCGAGCAGGATCCGCTCGTCCGGGAACAGCGGGGTCAGCTTGTCGAAGTCCGTGCCGGCTTCGAACTCCGCCGCCGGCACGCCCTCGATCTCGAGCACCTCGACCGCGCTCAGGAACTTGTCCCGCTCCCGCGGGTTGCGGACCTTGACCTTGACCCGGTGGCCCGCCCGGATGCCGTGCTCGCGCAGCAGGTTGCCGTGCACGTAGAGGTCGTCGGGCGAGGTCCGGAAACTCCGGGCCGGATCGCGCAGCATCGCATAGTTCTCCTTGGCCTGCTCGACCACCCCCTCGCCGACCAGCTCCGCCCCCTCGCGGGCGTGGAAGCTGAGCAACTCGAACACCAGCTGGGCCTTGCCGGCTCCGACCGTGATCCTCCCGGGCACCACCTCGGCCATCGCCTGGAGCTCGGCGAGCGGCTTGCTCCGCACCTCGTTGATGTCGATCGTCGCCACCTTCTTGGGCGTTTCGGTGGCATCGGCGGCGGAGTCCGCGGCCGCGTTGGTCTCTTGCGTTTCGTCGCTCATGATGGCGTGGAATTGGAGGAAGCGGGACAGTTGCGCCTCAAGCACGGCGATCGGGCCCTCGTTCCAGAACACGACGTCGGCCCGGCGGATCTTCTCCCCGACCGGCATTTGCGCGCCGAGGATCGATTCGGCCAGCGCCTCGTCGAAGCCGTCGCGTGCCCGGAGGCGGCGGAGTTGCGTCCCGCGACTCACCGCCACCAGGAGGTTGAGTTGCTGGCCGAAATCGAATCCGTTCTCGAACAGGAGCGGAACGTCCGCGACAAACAACGGCGCGCCGAGTTTGCTCGCCCGCTCGAGGGAGGCAAGACATTCCTCTCGCACCCGGGGATGGAGGATCGCCTCGAGGTCCCGCCGCGCGGCCTCGTCGCCGAAGACCCGCCCCCGCAGGGCGGCACGGTCGACCCCGCCCCCCGCGAGCACGCAGCCGGCCCCGAACCGCCGCGCCACCGCCCCGGCAACCGCCTCGTCCCCCTCCAGCAGGGCCCGGACGCAGGCGTCCGAATCGAACCATCCCATCGAGGGAACCCACGCCCGCAACCGCTCGCCGGCCGTGGTCTTGCCGCTGGCGATTCCGCCGGTCAGTCCGAACACCCGCATCGTCGCGGCGAGGATACCCGGTGCCGGCCCGCGATCCAGCCCAAGCCGCCGGTGCCAAAGGAAACGGGCGGAGGAGCATGCTCCCCCGCCCGCTGAAGTGGTCTCGGTCCGTCCCGGCCTTACTGCATCGAGGGCAGCATGGTGTCGGACACGCCCATGTCGGGGCCGCCGCTCAGCGGCTGCACGTTGCCCGACGGGCGGATCGGGCGACCGGTGGCATCCATGATCTCCGCGGTCACGAAGATGATCAGGTTGCTCTTGATCCGGTTTTCCGCCTTCGACTGGAACAGCCGGCCGACGATCGGGATGTCCCCAAGGATCGGCACCTTGTCCTCGACGTTCTGGACGTCCTCACGCATGAGGCCACCGACCGCCACCGTGTAGCCGTCGAAGATCGTCAGCGCGGTGTTCACGCTGCGCTTCGAAAAGACCGGCATCTCGATGCGGTTCTCGGTGATCGTCACCGTGGTCGGGTTGCCGAGCAGGTCCGTCGACGGCGACTGGATCGGGCTGCCGTAGTTGATGAAACCCTCGAACTCGACGATCTCCGGCGCGAACTGGAGGTCGATGACGAAGTCGTTCTGGCCGATGTTCGGCGAGATCTCCAGCGTCACGCCGGTGTTGCGCTTCTCGAAGCTGGTCGGCGTGGCCGGGGTGACGGGGAAGCTGTTGCCACCGCCGCCGAGGATACCACCACCACCGCCGCCGTTGAAGCCACCACCGACGGAGTTCGGAAGTTCCGGCGGCTCGTACTCAAGCGGGTAGATGAACTCGCGGATGATCTCGATCGTGGCCTTGTCACCCGAACGGGCGGTCACGCTCGGCGCGGTCATCAGGTCGGTGCCCTTCTTCTGGGCCAGGCCTCGCATGATCATCTGCACCTGGCCGTCCGAGAACAGGCCGGTCAGGGCGAGGATCCCCGGGGCCGCGCTCGCGTTCTGGGCGGTGCGGTTCGGGTTGTTGAGCACCGCGTCGATGCTGTTCCGGGTGATCGCGCCGTCACCGGAGCGGAGCGAGCCGGTCAGGGTGTTGAAGACGTCCTGACCGGGGGTCGCGGGCACCCCGGGAAGCGTGGTGAAGTCGACCGGGCTGATGAAGTCGGCGTTGGTGCGGGACTGGCCGCTGCCGATCGTGCCGCCGCTGGCGAACACGCTGTTGGCCGACAGGCCGAAGGGGGCGACGATCCAGTCGAAGCCGAGCTCGTCGGTGTTCTCCTGGGTGATCTCCACGAACTTGGTCGAGATCTTCACCTGCTTCGGCGCGTCCGTCGTCGAGCTGAGCACGATCTGCTCGACCAGGTCGAGGTTGGTCGGCGTGTTCTTGACGAGCAGCGTGGAGTTGCCCGGGAAGAACTGGGCCGTCGCGTCCGGCGGGAACTTGACGCCGTTGTCCTCGAGGGCCTCCTTCATCGTCTTGCGCGGGCGAAGCGCGCTGCCACCCCCCTCGTCGGGCGCGGCGAAGGGGTCGGCGCTGGCGCCGCCGCCGTCGCCGCTGGGCGTGCTGATGCGCGCCAGGAAGTCGGGCGGCACGTTGAAGGTGCGGGTGAAGAGGTCCTCGTCGGTCTCGGTCGCCGGCTTGATGTTGACGGCGAACTCGTCGACCGACCAGCGGAGGCGGGCGGCCTCGCAGATGTAGTTGAGGGCCTCGGAAAGCGGCACGTTGCGGAGGAACAGGCGCTCGATCTTGGTCTCGCCGATGCCGCCCCCGTCGAGGAGTCCGCCACCGCCGCCGGCATCGAGGCCGGCGTCGGCGCCACCACCACCGGCATTGGGCGTGCGGATGACGAAGTTGACGCCCTTCTTGTCGGGGTCCAGCTCGGGATCGAGCTCGATCGAGCGCACCCGCAGGTAGTCGATCGCCTCCTCCACCGAGAGGTCCTCGAAGTCGATCACCGGCACCACGATCGTCTTCAGCTTCTGAAGGATGTAGGTGGCGCCATCGGTCGCCTGGACCGGACCGCCGGCACCCAGGTTCGGGTCGAGCTGGTCGCGCGGGACCGCCAGTTCCCACGCCTGGTCGACCTGCATCAGCAGCTCGGCGCGGGTGTGGTCGTAGGCGGCGCGGTAGTAGTCGCTCTTCGCCGCCGCCACGCGCTCGAGGCCGCGTCGGGCGGCCTTGTTGTACGGGTCGATCCGGAGGACGTTCTCGTACTCGGACTTGGCCTCGTTGAACTTGCCGAGGTTGTAGTTGCTCTCGGCCATGTAGAGGCCGCGGCGAACCTTGTCGACGTTCTGGGTGTGCTCGTAGGTCAGCGCCGGCTCGGTGCGGATCGGGTCGTCCAGCCACTCGAGCTCGCGCTTGGCATCGAAGTTGTTCGGATCCTCGTCCACCACGTCGTTCAGCATCGTACGAGCTTCCTCGTACTTGCCGACCCGGCGGTACTCGCCGGACAGCGCGACGGCGGCGTCGGCGCGGGACTTGCGAAGGAAGTCGCGGCGGTCCTGGAGGAGGGGCGCATCCGGCAGCAGCGTGAGGGCCTCCGAGTACTTGTCGTAGGCCTCCTTGTAGTCGCCGTTGGCATAGGCGGCTCGGGCTTCGTCACGAAGCCGGTCGGATTCGGCGACGGCCTGCTGGCGACGGAGCATCTCCTTCTCGGCGAGACTGCTGTAGCCTCCTCCGTAGTATCCGCTCTCGCCTGCATGGGTCACGGCGACCGGCATCGCAGCGGCGGCCGCGATCAGCACGGCAGCGGTGGTGCGATATGGATGCGTTGGCGTTTTTTGCATGGTTGGGCGTTGGTTCTGCCGGGGTGTCCGGCGTTTGAAAAGCGAATTTTTCCCTGCTGTCACAGCCTGTTTCATTGGTCCATCTGGGGCAGTTGACCCTTGGGAATCGTCACCGAGCGCTCCTCGCCGTCCTCGGTCCAGGTGACCTCGATCTGCTCGGGGGTCACCGACTTCAGGTGGTACTTCTTCTCCTCGGCATCCGGCGGCAGGGCGAAGTCGGTCCGTTCCTCGACCTTGAACTCGCGCCCGGCCATCCCGAGCGCCTGCAGGTCGAGCACCGCGGTCCGGTCGTACTGGATGAAGTTCGGGATCCGGGCCCGCGGCAGGCCGCGCTCGATCTCGTACTGCAGCCCCTGCTTGTTGGGCCTCAGGTCCTCGAAGATCGCGATGTCGACGGTCTCCTCGGTGTTGAGCCGCTCGTTCATCCGCTTGCGCTGCTCCAGCTTGAGGAACTTGAAGCGGTTCGGCATCGGCTTCTCGGGGTCGGTGAAGAAGGTGTCCCCGGGCTCGAAGCCCTCGCCGAAGTCCGGCCGGTTGATGGTCGACCCGTTGCCGACGTCCTTGAGACGCGGATACCACTTGCCGCCGGTCTCCATGCCGTAGTCGAGGTACCAGGGCTCGGACTCGTCATTGACGTACATCAGCTTGGCGACCGGGTCCGGGTGGCTGTTGCGGTTGGAAGGCTCGGTCCCGGCCGTGAACTCCTCCTGGTTGGAGAAGCCGTCGCCGTCGTGGTCGCGCTGGGGCGAGTCGGCGTAGACCATCGGCACCCCGTGCTCGAGCCACCAGGTGTTCGGGATCCCGTCGTGGATGTCGTCGCTGCGGAGCGGATCGAAGGGCTCGTTCGGGTTGTCACGGCGGGCGAAGAGGTCGACGCCGACCGTGAGGCTGACCGGGCGCTGGCCGCCCTTCGCCTTGGGTGCCTCCACCGAGGCCGCGGCCCACTGGCGATCGGAGGTCAGCGAATTGATGGTGCCGCGCACGCGCTGCATGCCGTCGACGCCGGTCCCCTCGGAACCCGCGACGCCACCCGAGGCGGCCGGGAACTCTTCGTCGACGGCGCCCTTCTTCATGAAGCCGAGCGCGACGAGTCCCCCGGCGGCCACGACGGCGACGCCGAGGAGGATCTTCTCAATGTTCTTGGGAGCTTTGGACATGGATCAAACGGTTCAGCTCTGGGGGATCTCCTGGGGTCCCAGGAACTGGAGGATGTCGATGCGCAGGAAGACGTTCACCTTCTCGTCGCCCAGCACCCGCTTGAGGACCTCGCCGCTGTCGGCGGGCGCCTCGGGCTCGCTCGGCTCCTCGGCGGGTTCCTCCTCGGCGGGCTCCTCTTCCTCGCCGCCGTCCTCGTCCGGGAAGACGAAGCCTCCGCCGGAGAAGGGATCCGCCGCGGCGGGCGGCGGCTTCGGTTGCTCGAAGCGGGCATCGCCCGCGTTCGGCGGGGTCTGCCGCTCGTTGCGCAGCCGAAGCGAGCGGATCACGTAGTAGTACTCCTTCTGGTTGTCCAACGCGGCGATGAACTTGCGCACCGACTCCTCGCGGCCGGTGAAGGTGATCTCGACCGGGTGGGCGCGGTAGGTCTTGCCGTCGAGTTCGACCGTCTGTCCGCGTTCCTCGGGGAGGTCCGGACGGTGGACGTTGTTGAGCTGGGTGGGCTTGGCCTCGGCCAGCAGCAACAGCAGGTTCTTGATCGCGTTGAGCTCGTAGGTGAGCACACCGGTCACGTTCTGCGACGGAGGCCTGTCGGTGAACTTCCCCTGGCCGACATAGAAGTTCTCCGGGATCACGATCTCCGGATTGGCCTCCTCGAAGGCGGCGATCACCTCCTCGCGCGCCGCGCGGAGGCCGTCGGTGAACTCGCCCACCGGCACGTTGTTCAGCTCGGTCTTCCGGTAGGAATCGAAGGCCGTGACCAGATCGCCGACCTCGGTCGCGTAGTCGGCCACGTTGCCGGCCTTCTCGGTCTGGTTGTCGCGGCTCGGGTAGGGCTTGCTCTTGGTCAGCCTCGAGAGCTCGGAGGAGGCGCTGCCGTAGTCCGACTTGGCCTGCTCGTAGGCGCCCTTGCTCTTCATCCCCCACCAGACGAGCCCGCCGACCGCCACCGCGGTCACGGCTCCCAGGATGATCGGAAACTTGTTGTCCTGCACACTCATGAAACGAAATCGGGATCGGGGTTCAGCGGATCGGCACTTCGCGCGAGAGCGGGAGGATGATCGTGAACGGGGCCGCGAACTCCTCGGGCGCCGGGGCCGACTCGATGGCCTTGACCACCTGGCTGTCCTCGAGGGTCACCTCCTGGCCGTCCTTGCGGACCGAGAAGCGGAAGTGGCTGCCCTCGTTCTCGCGCAGCTTCTTGAGCAGGTCGTAGACGAGGTTCTGGCTGCGCGAGTTCTTGAGCCAGAAGCCCTTCAGCCGGACCGCGTTGGCCGCCGGCTCGGCCGGGGCCGGCGCGGCCTGGTCGCGACGGTTGCCCCGGCTCGGGGGCGGTGCCTGCTCGACCTTGATGTTCTGCTCGGAGGCGCTCTGCCCGTAGGTCAGGCCGGCGAAGTCCTGCTTCACCGCCGACTTTCCGGACTCCTTCTCGGACAGCGGGTCGTACCCGACGAGCGGGTCGATGTCGGTCAGCCACAGCGCGTCGCTGGCGAAGGTGTCCTTCAACTCGGCGAGCGCGTCGATCCAGAAGGTGCGGTCCGCCTCGGCCGACATGTAGGCATCGGCGATGCCGCGGATCTGCCCCTCCCGCCGGGTCAGGCGGTCGATCTGGCCGGCGATCGGCTGGAGGCCCTTCACCTGCTCCTGGACCTCCCCGAGCTTCGCCCCGGCCGCGGAGGCCGCCTGCGACTGGAACAGCGCCCACAGCGCGGCGCCGGCGACCAGGACCGCCGCGGCGGCGATCAGGAAGGGCTTCCGCTTTTCGGCGGCGCGGGCCATCCCGACCTTGGCGGGCACCAGGTCGATCGACAGCTTGGCCTTGCCGCTGCCGCGGAGGCCGAGACCGACCAGCTCACCCATCAGGTGCGCCTCGCGCGACACCGTGTCGGTGTCGACGGCGGGTCCGACGGAGATCGCGGGCAGCGGATTGAAGTACTCGACCGGCAGCCGGAGCTTCTCCTCGAAGAACTCCTTGGCGTAGGGAAGGTTGGCGCCACCACCGGCGAGCAGCACCTTCTTCGGCGCATTGCCGCCGTGCTGGCTGCGGTAGTAGTTGGTCGTCCGGGGAATCTCCGTCGCCAGCCGGGTCATCGAGTTGCGGATCGACATCGCGAGCGCCGCGGTGCCCTCGTCAAGCTGCTCGGTGTGTCCCCCGCCCAGCGCCACCAGGCCGTTCTGGGTCTTGTGGGCCTCCGCCTCGGCGAAGGGCACGCTGAACTCCTTGGAGATCGCGGTGGTGACGGTCGAGCCCCCCATCGCCGCGCTGCGGGTGAAGAAGCGCTCGCCCTCGATGTAGAGCAGGTCGCTGGTCTTCGCCCCGATGTCGATCACCAGCACCGGCTCGCTCTCGTTCGGATACGCCGCGCGGAATGCGTTGTAGAGGGCCATCGGCGCCACGTCGACCTCGGCAGTGCCGAGTCCGGTCGAGTTGACGCCGTCGTTGGTCTCCTCCAGCGCGTCGCCCTTGATCGCGACGATGACCACCTCCTTGTCGCCCCCGGCTTCGAGGATCTCGTAGTCCCAGACCACCTCGTCGAGCGGAAACGGGACGTGCTGCTGGGCCTCGAAGGTGACCAGCTGCTCGATGTCGTCGGCATCGAGCGGCGGCAGCTTGACAAAGCGGATGAAGACCGCCTGGCCGGAGATCGCGTAGCGCACCTTGCCCTTGGCCTTCATCCGTCCGACGAGCGAGCTGATCGCCTCGCGGATCTGTCCGGCCCTCGAGGCCTCGGTGGCGGGATCGGGGAGGATCGACTCGGAATCGTAGGCCTTGAGGACGAGTCCTCCGGACTTCGCCGGCTCGAAGACGGCCATGCTGATGCGCTGGGTGCCGATGTTCAGCGCGATGGTGGACTGGTTGTCAGCCATGATGATGTGTCAGGAAAAGAAGTCGGGAGCCATCCCCACGGACGGCGACCGGGATCGGAGGCCTCAGCGACGCTCCTCGATGTCCATGTAGCGATCCCACCAGAACGCCTTGAAGGGCGTCTCGTACTTGGTGAGGAGGGGGAACCGGCTGGACTGGTCGGAAAGGCTTCCGGCGCCCTTCTGGACCCAGTCGATGCCTCCCTTGGAGCTCGAGGCGCCCATCATCCGGCCGTTGATCAGGACCTCGCAGAGGACGCGGTCGACCGAGGTCTTGCCGGCCTTGTCGCGACCGGTCAGGCGCTTGAGCGTGTTGGGCGAGAGGTAGACCGAGGAGTAGACCTCCTCGTCGACGGGCACGTTGATGTGCGTGATGTCCTTGGTGATGAGGATGAATCCTCGCCCCTCGGGGTTCTTCAGGGCCACCGACCACTTGACCACGATCTGGTCGATGAAGCCGCTCTTCTCCTGCTCGGGGGTGTAGGCGGGCACCTTGATCCCGGCCTCGAACTCGAGCCAGTCCTTCGGACGGAACGACTTGTTCTTGGTGCCGCCGAACTCCGGCGAGGGAAGGTTGTCAAACTCGACCTTGCCGACCGAGACCTCCTGGCCCACCGAAACCGCTGCCAGACCGAAAAAACCCAGCGCACAAACAAGAGCGCCCCTACGAACGGAGAAAAGTGTGTTTTTCATGCGGGTTTGTTTTTCGAGAGCTAGGCGTTCGCCGCAGGCATTGGCCAGAGAAAAGCTCGTAATCCCCGGAGAAAATTCCGCCCCGTATTTACAAACGAACCGCAGTGCATCGACGGGCGCAGTTGACATTTCCTGACCTCCCGCCTTTCGCTCCGCTCGTGCCCCGCAGCTCCGTGCAGATCGCGCCCCGGAAACCCCTCGTCGTGGGCAGCTTCGGCGACCCCTGTTCCCTCGCCTCGGCCGACCCGGAGGCGGTCCGCGGGGCGTGCGATCTGGTCGAGGTCCGCCTCGACCTGATGAGCGCCGGCGAGGCCTCCGGGCGGCCCTGGCGGCACCTCGGGGACGCCCCGCTCCTGTTCACCGCACGCCGGGGCTCGGAGGGCGGCGGCGGCGAGCTCTCCGCCGACGAGCGCCGCGAGCGCCTCACCGCGGTGCTCGACGACGCCTCCCTGGTCGATCTCGAGGTGGCCTCGATCGCGGAGATGGAGGGCCTCATCCAGCGGCTCGGGGAGCTCGGCATCCCGTGGATCGGCTCCTACCACGACTTCCGCCGCGTGCCCCCGATCGCCGAGCTCTCGGCCGCCCGCGACCGGGCCCGGCGCGCGGGAGCCGTCGCCTTCAAGGCGGCGCTGGAACTCGGCTGGGACGGCGGCCAGCTCGGGCCTCTCGGGCTGTTCCTCAGCCAGGCGCCGGACTACCCGGTCTCGCTGATGGGCATGGGCCCCCTCGCCCCGGTGTCACGACTCTACTTCGCCCAGCTGGGCTCGGTGCTCAACTACGGCTACCTCGGCTCCACGCCCACCGCGCCCGGCCAGTGGAGCGCCCTTCAGCTGAAGGCCGCGATCGACTCGGTCGAACGGGAGCGGGAAGCTTGAGCAAGGCGTCGCGGTCGGCGTGCCGATCAGTCCACGATCTCCCGCTCGGCGTCGGGAAGGGCGTCGAGGAAGGCCCGACCGTAGCGCTTGGTCAGCACCCGGTTGTCGAGCAGGCAGACCAGGCCCGAGTCCCGGGCGGTCCGGATCAGCCGCCCCACGCCCTGGCGCAGCTTGAGGATCGCCTCCGGCAGCGAGTAGTCCATGAACGGGTTGCCCCCCTCGGCCTCGATCGCCTCGAGCCTCGACTGGGTGAGCGGATGGTCCGGCACCGCGAAGGGAAGCCGGGTGACGACGACGTTCGACAGCGCCTCGCCGGGGACGTCGACGCCGGTCCAGAAGCTGTCGGTCCCGAACAGCACGCTGTGCAGGTCGCGCCGGAACTCCTCGATCATCCGGTGCCGGGGCATCCCCTCGCCCTGCACCAGCAGCCGCCAGCCGTTGCCGTCGAACTCCCCGCGCAGCGCCTCCGCCGCCTCGCGCATCATCTTGTAGCTGGTGAACAGCACGAAGGCCCGCCCCTCGCTCATCGCCACCGCCTCGCCGATCGCCGCGATCAGCGACCTGGGGTAGTCCGGCGAGTTCGGCTCCGGCATCCGCTTCCAGATCGCCAGCTTCATCTGGCTGCGGAAGTCGAAGGGACTGCCGATCCGGCGCGCCTCGACCTCCTCCGCCCCGACCCGCCCTCGGAACCACGCCAGCGAGGGGTCGCCCACCGCCAGCGTCGCACTGGTCATGACGCAGGTCTTGCCCTTGGCGAAAAGCAGCGGTCGCAGCCGGTCGGCCACCCGGACCGGCGCGGCGTGGAGGGAATACTGGCTCTCGTCGCGGCCGCCGCGCTGAACCCAGTGGACACAGTCCTCGTCGCTCTGGTCGAGGAACGAGGCGATCCCGCCGTGGATCTCGCGGAGCTTGCGCGAGGCGTCCTGGAGCTCCGCCCGGCTGGGCTCGTGCTCGGTGTCCGCGGCCAGCGCGTCGATCTCCTGCCACAACCTCCGCAGCGGTCCGGCCGCGGTGTTCGGGACCAGGCCCGGCTCGCGCACCCGCCACTCCTTCGACCACTCGCCGAAGCGGGCCGCGCCGCCGAGCTGCTCGAAGAACCGCTCGGCCTCGACCCGGGCCTCCTCCACCGCGCGCAGCAGCGAGGCCTTGCCGTAACCCTTGAGCAAGCCCTTCCTACGGCGACTGTCGTACAGCCGCTGCAGGTCGAAGCGGAGCCCGGCCTGGCTGACCCTCAGCCCCAGCTGGACCGCCGCGACCTGCTCGACGGTGTGGGCCTCGTCGAGCACCGCGAAGTCGTTCGGGAAGAGGAATCCGGAGGGTTTCTCCTCGTCCGACCACTCGCCGGTGTCGAGGAGCGCGAAGAACAGGGTGTGGTTGACCACCAGCAGGCGCGCCTCGGCGGCGGCCTTGCGGGCCTCCTGGAAGAAGCAGTTCCCCCGCGGCCCGCAGTGGCGGGCGGTGCAGATGTGGGCCTCGGAGCACACCTGCAGCCAGACCTTCATCGAGGGCTGGAACTCGAGGTCGCTCAGGGTGCCGTCGCGGGTCGACTCCGCCCAGCGGGCGATCGCCTCGAGCTCCTCGTTCTCGCTCGAGGAGAACAGGTCGCCAGTCTGCTGGCGGGCGCGGCTCAGTCGCGCCGGGCAGAGGTAGTTCTGGCGGCCCTTGAGCAGGACCGCCGGCAGCTCGTGGCCGAGCAGCTTGCGGACGATCGGGATGTCCTTGCGGACGAGCTGCTCCTGGAGGTTGATGGTGTGGGTCGAGACCACCGCCTTGCGCCCGCTCTCGAGCGCATACTTGGCCGCCGGCAACAGGTAGGCCAGCGACTTGCCGACGCCGGTGCCCGCCTCGACCACCAGCGACGAGCGCCCGGAGAGCGCCCCGGCCACCGCCATCGCCATCTCCCGCTGCTCGGCGCGGAACTCGAAGTCGCTCGACTTCGCCAGCAGGCCGCCCACGGAGAAGTCGCGGCCGATTTCCTCGATGAAACCGTCCGGCACCGAGATCCCGTCCGCCACGCCGATCATGCCGCGGCGATCCTCCGACGCCCCCGGCCCGGCCACAACTCCGAATCACCCCCGACGGTGCTTTCGCCGCGGCTCCCCAACTCCACCCTTGCCCCGCCGGCCCGGCCCTCCGATGGTTCCGGCGTTCCATGCCGCGGCGACTTCTCGTTCCCCTCATCCTCGCCATCGCCGGGCTCGCGCTGGCGCTCTGGCTGGTCCCCCTGGAGCAGGCCGCGGTGCGCGAGAAGCTCGCCACCTTCCCCGACGCCGACATCGCCTCCCACCAGCTCCGTCCGGTGATTCTCGGCGGCCTGTGCCTGATCCCGGCGGTCGGCGGACTGCTCTACGCGGCCGGCGGCACCATGGCCCGCTACGTGACCCGCCAGTTCCTCGCCCTGCTGGGCATCTGCTTCTTCGGCCTCGCGGTGCTGTGGCTGCTGATCGACCTCCAGGACAACCTCGAGGA
>Ga0207814_100814_pt1 | contig 13057 bp, 10 predicted proteins | sample TtaePargueraPR_7_FD_187755 | JGI IMG/M metagenome (GOLD analysis project Ga0207814, IMG submission 187755) | Aerobic enrichment media microbial communities from Bioluminiscent Bay, La Parguera, Puerto Rico - Tt and P1 (2) (SPAdes) | ecosystem: Environmental > Aquatic > Marine > Unclassified ... | reverse complement strand
GAGCATCTTCAAGAAGCACGGCAACCACATCGCCGCCTTCCTGATCGAGCCGATCCAGGGCAATTGCTGCGGCATCACCGCCGATCCCGACTATGTCCGCGCCGCCCGCCAGCTCTGCGACAAGTACGGCGTGCTGCTGATCATCGACGAGGTGAAGACCGGCTTTCGCGTCGCCAAGGGCGGCGTCCAGGAACTGATGGGCGTCGAGGCCGACATCTGCACCTTCGCCAAGGCGATGGGCAACGGCTACCAGATCGCCGCCATCGGCGGGCGCGAGGACATCATGCGCAAGTTCGGACAGGGCGTTGCCCACGGCGGCACCTATACCGCCCATTCCGTCGCGATCGCCGCCGCCGAGAAGACGCTGGAGATCCTCGACGAGACGCCGGCGCTTGAGACCATCGCCGCCTATGGCGAGAAACTGCGCGCCGGCATGTCGCGCATTCTCAACGACCGCGATATCGTGCATTCCTTCGTTGGGCACCCGTCGATGACCGGCCTGTTCTTCGCCGAGGAAGCGCCGACCAACTACCGCGACTGGAAGACGTCTGACTACACCTTTTACGACACGATGGCCAAGCACCTGCACGACGAAGGCGTTATCTGCGAACCGGATTCCCGCGAGCCGTGGTTCATCTGCGAGGCACATGACGATTCCTGCCTCGCCGATACGCTCCGGGGCTTCGAGGTCGCTGTCGACAAGACGGTCGAGGAACTCGCCGGCGCCGAAGACCGCCGCGCGGCAGGCTGACGCCGGGAACGGGACGCAAAACGGGTGGCGGATGTGAAAACCTGGGATGCCATCGTCGTCGGGGCCGGCCACAACGGCCTCGTCTCCGCCGGCTATCTGGCCCGCGCCGGGCTGGACGTGCTGGTGGTCGAGAAGAACGACTGGGTCGGCGGCGCGGCGGTCAGCCGCTCGCTGCACCCGGGCTTTCTGTATTCCAACTGCTCCTATGTCTGTTCGCTCCTGCGGCCGGAGATCATGCGCGATCTCGAATTGCCGCAGCACGGCCTGCAGGTGATCCCCTACGAGGGCGGCGGCGTGTTTACCCGCGACGGTGACGTGCTCGGCAGCTACCGGGAGCACGACGCCCACCGCCGCGAGATCGCGCGATTCTCGCTGCGCGACGCCGAAGCCTACGACCGCTATTCCGCCGACGTTATCCGCCAGTGCCGCTTCATCCGGCCGTTCCTGATGCGCACGCCGCCGGACCCGACCTCCTTCAAGCCGCGCGACGTGCAGGAACTGCTCTATCTCGGGCGCAAGTTCTACGACCTGACCGAGACGGAGATGTACGACACGATCCGCTTCTGGACGATGCCGATCGCCGAGTACCTCGACGAATATTTCGAGACCGACGTGGTCAAGGCGAGCTTCTGCATCTCCGGCATCATCGGCACCGCGCTCGGGCCGATGTCGCCGGGAACGGCCTACGTCCTGCTGCACCACTACATGGGCGAGGTCGACGGCGCGGTCGGCGCGTGGGGCTATGCGCGCGGCGGCATGGGCGCGATCACGCAGGCGCTGGCGAGTTCCTTCGAGGCCTCGGGCGGGACGATCCGCACCGGCGCGGGCGTCGACAGCGTGCTGGTGGAAAACGGCCGCACCGCCGGCATCGTGCTCGAGGGCGGCGAGGAGATCCGCTCCCCGCTCGTCGTCTCCAACCTCGACGTCAAGCGCACCTTCCTGAAGCTGGTCGAGGAAAATGAATTGCCCGGCGGCTTCGTCAAGCAGGTCAGGAACTTCAAGATACGCGGCTCGTCAGGAAAGGTGAACATCGCGCTCGACGCGATGCCGAAGTTCCCCGCGCTGCCCGACGACTCGAGCATCTATCGCGGCGACATGCACTTCACCGATTCCGTCGAGCGCATGGAACGCGCCTATGACGACTGGAAGGCGGGCCGCTGGTCGGCCGATCCCTTCCTCGACATGGTGATCCCGACCACCATCGATCCGACCATGACCCCGCCGGGCAAGCACTTCATGAGCTGCTTCGTGCAGTACTGCCCGCCCAAGGTCGAGGGCGAGGAATGGACCGACGCCCAGCGCGACGCCTTCGGCCAGACCGTGATCGACCAGATCGCCGACTATTCACCGGGCTTCAAGGACCTCGTGCTGCACGCCGAGGTGCGCACCCCGCGCGAACTGGAAGCCGAGGTCGGCCTCACCGAGGGCAACATCTTCCAGGGCGAGCTGACCTTCGACCAGCTGCTGTTCAACCGCCCGGTGCCCGGCTACGCCGACTACCGCAGCCCGATCGGCGGCCTCTACATGTGCGGCTCCTCGACCCATCCCGGCGGCGGCGTCATGGGCGCGCCCGGCCGCAACGCCGCGGCCGAGATCCTGCGTGACCTGAAGACGCCCCGTAAAGACATGAGCGACGCCTATGCGGTGCTGTGAGATGTCAGGGCAGTCGCTCTATTCGGAATCCGGTGTGTTCCGGACGCCGGAAGCGAGCGTGAGCGAGTGGACGGTGAGCCGGAACCCAGCACATCGGTTCGCCGAAGGCCCCGCACCTTTCCCTGCCGGGGCTTGTTTCACGGCCGTACTGGGTGCCGGATCAGGTCCCGGACACGCCTTTGATTTTAGCGGCGAGGACCGGCCATGACCGCACGAACCTGCGATATCGTCGTCATCGGCGGCGGCCATAACGGGCTGGTCTGTGCCACGCTGCTCGCCCAGGCAGGCCACAAGGTTGTGCTGGTCGAAGCCGGCGAGACGCTCGGCGGCGCCGCCCGCACGGTGGAGTTCGCCAAGGGCTTCAAGGTCAGCCAGATCGCCCACGTCCTGAACCAGCTCCATCCCGAAGTGGAGAAGAAGCTGAACCTCAGACGTCACGGCCTGCAGCTCGCCGCGACCAATATCCCGACCACCGCGCTGGATGCCGGCGGCCGCCATCTCACACTGCACGGGCCCTTCGGAGACCGGCTCGACGGTGACATCGCCCCGTCGGACCGCGCCGCCTGGACCGACCTCCGCGCCAAGCTTCTGCGCTTCTCGGCCGTCCTGCGGCCGGCCCTCGCCGATATCCCACCGCGGCTCAAGAACGGCTCGCGCAGCGACCTGATGACCCTCGGCAAGCTGGGCCTGGGCATCCGCCGCCTCGGCCGCGCCGACATGCGCGAATTCCTGCGGATGATGCTGATGAACGTCGCCGACATCCTCAACGAGGAGATCGACGACGACCGGCTGAAGGGCGCCGTTGCCTTCGATGCGGTGCTCGGCACCCATCTCGGGCCGATGTCGCCGAATTCGCTGATGACGCTCTACTACCGGCTTGCCGGTCAGGCGGACGGCATGCAGGGTGCGCTGGCGCTGCCGAAAGGCGGGATGGGCGCCGTCGTCGAAGCGCTGGCCGCCGCCGCACAGACAGCCGGTGTCGAGATCCGCACCGGCGCACCCGTCGCCCGCATCCTCGTGGAGAACGATCGCGCAACCGGCGTCGTCCTGGATGGCGGCGAGGAGATCAGGGCGACCACCGTCGTCTCCGGCGCCAACCCCAAGACCACGCTCATCGATCTCGTCGGCACCCGTGAGCTCGACACGGGCCTGGTGCGCCGCGTCGGCAACATCCGCATGCGCGGCAATGTCGCCCGCCTGCATCTCGCCCTCGACGGCCTGCCGGAGTTCAGGGGCGTCGACGAGGGTCAGCTCGCCGGCCGCCTCGTCATCGCCCCGTCGATGGACTACGTTGAAAACGGCTTCAACCCGGTCAAGTACAAGGCGTCCTCGCCCGAACCGGCGATGGAGATCGTCATCCCCTCGCTCAGCGATGCCTCGCTCGCTCCCGGCGGCAAGCACGTCGCCTCGATCAGCGCGCTCTATGCCGCCTTCGATCCAGATGCGGATCCCGCCAGGAGCCGCAAGGCCTTCGAAAAGAGCGTCATGAAGGTTCTGGAAGCCTACGCGCCGGGCATCGGCAAGCAGGTCACCGCCAGCGAGACCCTCATGCCCGCCGATATCGAAACGGCCTGCCGCATGCCGGGCGGCCACTGGCATCACGGCGAACTCGCCATCGACCAGATGTTCATGCTGCGGCCGGTCTACGGCATCGCCCAGTACGCGGCGCCGATCCCGGGCCTTTATCTGTGCGGCGCCGGCAGCCATCCCGGCGGCGGCGTCATGGGCGCGGCAGGCATGAACGCGGCGAAACGCATTCTCGGCGAGGCGAAGTGACGATGAACAGCCAGGGCCACGCATCGCCGTTGCGGCTGAACCGGGCCCCGGATCAGGTCCGGGGCGTCGATCCGTTGTCCGTCAGAAGCGACGCTAAAAGCACAGCCGATGTCCCGGGCGCGACCCGGGACCCAGAACGGCAATTGCGCCATACTCTGAACGGAGGCCATGCATGACTCCCCTCCGCAATAACCTGCCCCGCGAACACTTCCGCCAGCCGCTCTGGCAGACCCCGTTCCATCCGCGCCTCGAAGCGCTGACACGGACGCATGCCTGGTCCGCCTGGGGCGGCTATCAGGTCGCACAGGTGCTGAGCAACGAGGAGACGGAGTATTTCGCGATCCGCAACGCGGCCTCGCTGTTCGACGTCACACCGATGGTCAAGTACCGGATCGCCGGGCCGGACGCGGAGGCCTATTGCGACCGGCTGACCGTCCGCGACGTCTCGAAGCTCCGTGTCGACCGCGTCCAGTACACGGTGTGGTGCGACGACGAGGGTAAGGTGCTCGACGACGGCACCCTGTTCCGGTTCTCCGAGACCGAGTTCCGCCTGTGCTGCCAGGAGCGCCATCTCAACTGGCTGCTGGATTCGGCGGTCGGCTACGACGTCGAGGTCACGGAAGTGACCGAGGAGATCGCGGGCCTGTCGCTGCAGGGCCCGCTGTCCTGCACCGTCGTCAAGACAGCCGGTTTCGAGGGCATCGAAACGCTCAAGCCCTTCGGCATTCACGACTTCCGCGTCGGCGGCATCGACATCACGGTCTCCCGCACCGGATTCACCGGCGACCTCGGCTACGAGCTGTTCGTCGCCGCAGGCGACGCGCTCACCCTGTGGGATCTGCTCTGGGACGCGGGTCGGCTCTACGGCATCACGGCCATCGGCAACGCGGCGCTCGACCTTGCCCGCCTCGAAGCCGGCTTCATCGTGACCAATTCCGACTTCATCGCCGCCGAGACGGCTGTGCGCCCGAACCGACGCCGCTCGCCTTTCGAAATCGGATTGGAATGGATGGTCGCGCTCAACAAACCGCGCCATTTCAACGGGCGCCGCGCGCTGCGGGCGGAAAAGGAGAACGGCACCTCGAAGCGCTGCCTTGTCGGCCTCGATATCGACGGCAACGTGCCCGCCGAGCATTCGCTGGTCTACCATCGCGGCAAGAAGGAAATCGGCCATATCACGGCCGCCGCCTGGTCGCCGACCACCAAGCGAAATATCGCGCTCGCCTCGCTCGAACGCCCATACGGTGTCACCGTCAACGACGAGCTCTGGGTGGAAATCTACGCCCTGCGCGAGCTGACCTACCAGAAGATGATGGTGCGCGCCCGGATCGTCGACCGGCCGTTCTTCGTCAACGCGCGCCGCACCGCGACGCCGCCGGCGGCGTTCTGATGTCTTTCCGGCAACAGAATACGGCGCCGCGGCAACAGCATGTGCGCGGCGCAGGCGCCATGACGTTCCTTTCGGCGTAGCCCGGCGTATCCCGCGCCAAATCGCGATCCGCGCACATGAAACCGACCGCGCTCTATACGCACCGCCTCGACCCGCTGCTCCGGCCCTCTTCGCTCGCCATCGTCGGCGCCAGCGGGCGGGCGGGTAGCGTCGGCAACATGTTCGTCCGCCACATGAAGCTCGGCGGCTATGCCGGCGCGCTGTGGGGCATCAATCCGAAATATGCCGACATCGACGGCGTGCCGTGCTTTCCCTCGCTCGCCGAACTCCCGGCCCCGGCCGAGCACGTCGTGTTCTCGATCGGCGACGAGCGCATCGAGGGAGAGTTCGCCCGGGCCATCGACCAGGGCGCCCGCGCCGCCACGATCCTGTCGCCACTCGCCCTGCCCGGCGACGACGGCCTGAAGGAGCGGATCCGCGACCGGGCGCGGGAAGCCGGCGTCAGCCTGTGCGGCGCCAACTGCATGGGCTTCTACAACTTCCATGCCGGCTTATGGGTCTGCGGGTTCGAGACCCATCCCCGCCACAGGGCGAGCGGCACCGTGCTGCTGACCCATTCCGGCGCCCTGTTCACCGCGCTGGTGGACTCGGAGGAGCGCATCGACTACGGCCTCGCCGTCTCGTCCGGCCAGGAACTGACCACGACCATTGCCGACTACATGGACTTCGCGCTCGACCAGCCATGGACGCGCGTCATCGGCCTGTTCATGGAGACTGCGCGCGATCCGGAAGGCTTCGAGGCGGCGCTTAAAAAGGCCAACGAGAAGAACGTGCCGGTCGTCGCGCTCAAGGTCGGCCGCACCGAGGTGTCGGCGCGCATGGCCGTCAGCCATTCCGGCGCGATTACCGGCGACCACGCCGCCTATTCCGCCCTCTACGAACGCTACGGGGTTGGCGAAGTGGACTCGGTCGAGCAGCTTGCCGCCGCGCTGATGGTGCTCGACGCGACCCGCGATCTCGGTCCGGGCGGCATCGCCTCCAGTCACGATTCCGGCGGCGAACGCGGCCTGATGATCGATCTGTGCCACGATCACGGCGTCCGGCTCGCCGAGCCGGGATCGGAAACCGTCGCGCGCCTCGAGGAAGTCCTCGATCACGGCCTCGAGCCGGTCAATCCGCTCGACCACTGGGGCTCCGGCCGCAATTTCCCGTATGATTTCGAGGAAAGCTTCAAGGCGCTGATGCGCGACACCGATACGGCGATGGGCGCGCTGGTGCTCGACCGCAGCGTCGGCGGCATGGTCCAGCCTATAAATATGAAACTGGTAGGCGAATGCCTGGCCGAGATCGGCAAGCCGGCCTTCGTCGTCTCGACCTATCACGGAAGCGGCACGGATCCGGCCGCGATCGAGGCGACCCGTGCGGGAACGCCGGTGCTCGACGGCCTGTCCTCCTTCATCGCCGCCGCCCGCGTTGCCTTCGACTGGCGCGACTACAAGCTGCGCCCACCGATGCAGGTCGAGGCCGCGGATCCGGACATAGTCGCCCGCTGGCGCGACCGCCTGACATCCGTCGACCCGGTCGACGAAACCGAGGGGCTGACGCTCCTGTCGGATTTCGGCGTGCCGACCGCACCCGCCGCCGTGGCCGACACTGAGACACAGGTGCTCGCCGCCGCGGACCGCATCGGCTATCCGCTCGTCCTGAAGACCGCCATGGCTGGCATTGCCCACAAGTCCGATGTTGGCGGGGTCGTGCTCGGCATCGAGACGCCGGACGCCCTCGCCGCCTCCTACCGCGAGATGGCCGGCCGTCTCGGCCCGCGTGTCGCCGTCGCCGCGATGATCGGCGGACCGAAAGTCGAACTGATCCTCGGCGTCACCCGCGATCCCGCCTTCGGTCCGGTCGTCCTGATCGGCTTCGGCGGCATCCACGCGGAGGTGTTGAAGGACGTCGCCTTCCTCAAGCCGCCTTTCGACACCGCCGAAGCGCGCCGCAAGATCGATACCCTCAGGCTGCGCCCGCTGCTTGACGGCGCCCGGGGAGCGCCGGCAAGCGACGTCGACGCACTGGCCGGGGCCGCGGCGCGATTCTCTGTTCTCGCCGCCTCGCTGGGCGATGTGATCGAGTCGATCGACGTCAATCCGCTGCTGGCGCTACCTGAGGGCTGCGCCGCCGTGGACGCTCTCGTTGTGTCCCGATCCCGCTCCCCGAAGGACTGACCGACGAGGCGCAATAAGTTTCCCTCGTCTAAGGTTGGTGGCTGGAAGATGTAATCGGCCAAGCCGCGCCATCTCTGACCGTTACGGCAGCTTGCGCGCCGAAAGGGGCGGTACGCCATAGCTTTATGATCCCTGCCCCCGCGCGCGGGGAAATCAGAAAACGGCCGTTCGCGGCCGTATTTTCATGCGCTGGCGCCTGCAACAAAATGAAACCGTTGAAACAAATTTCCTTACGTTCTGTGAAACGAACGAAAAGGTCGGGCGTTAGAACTGGCAGCATCGGAGTTGAATTTGCCCCGGATAAAAACCGCCAAAGCGGTTGGGGGAGTTCAGGAGAGGACCATGTTGACCACACGCACGATGATTATCCTGTCGGCAGTCGCCGCAACCGGGATCGTCTTTCTGACCCAGCCTTCGCATAGCGAGCAGACCGTCGGCGTGGAATCCACCAAACTCCAGGACCGGCATCCCGCCTTCAATGTCGGCGAGGAACTGCGCGGCGCGCTGAACGCCGAGCGCGACGGCATCCGGCATGAGGCACCCGCCTCGACGCCGAAGGAGGACCGCCTCAACGTGATCGTCCGGGACTGCGCCAGCTACACCTGGCCGAAGATCCCGACGGCCTGCCTGACTGTGGCCGACAGCGACGAACAGGTGACGCCGCGTACGGTTTCGGTCAAATACCGCCCGTCAGACCGTATATCGATCGTTACCCCGACCGCGACGATTGTCGCGCAGCGCTGAACGGAAATTCAGTTTCTGTCCACTAGAAAACGACCAAACACAGTGGAGGCAACAATGTATCGTATCGCTCTTGCAGCGGCCCTGGGTTTGGCCGCGTTCGTCAGCAGTCCGGCCAGCGCCAACATTCAGTTCGACCCGCTGACCGGCCGCGCCCTGCAGGCGCCGAAAAGCGTCGTCAAGCAGACCGTCCGGCGCATCCCGCGCGAGGTCGTCAACTACAATGGCCCCCAGCGGCCGGGCACCATCATCGTCGACACCAACGAACGCCGGCTCTACCTGATCATGGAAGGCGGGCTTGCCATGCGCTACGGCATCGGCGTCGCGCGCCCGGGCTTCGAGTGGAGCGGTACGCAGAAGGTTTCCCAGAAGCGCGAATGGCCCGGCTGGACTCCGCCGGAAGAGATGAAGAAGCGCCAGCCCGGCCTGCCGGACTATATGCCCGGCGGTATCGACAATCCGCTCGGCGCCCGCGCCCTGTATCTCGGCTCGACCATCTACCGCATCCACGGGTCCAATGACCCTGCGTCGATCGGTCAGGCCATGTCGTCCGGTTGCATCCGGATGCTGAACGAAGACGTCGTTGACCTCTACGAACGGGTCAGGGTCGGAACCAAGGTTATCGTCATTTAAAGCAAGCCTGTCCCCGCAGCTTGTTCCAAGTCCGCCGGCGACCGCGGCCTGACCTCCCGGTCGCCGGTGGCGTATCTGATACCCGAAAATTCGGAAACGGACCGGACGCCCGGACCGTCGAAAATCATTCCGCGCCGCGCTGGCCGGCGGGAACGAACATGTAGCCGAGCCCGCGGATCGTCTTGATCACTTCGGGCTTCTGCGGGTCGGTCTCCAGCTTGCGCCGCAACCGCATTATGCGAATATCGATCGACCTGTCGAAGGCTTCCATATCCCGGTTATGCGCCAGATCGAGCAGCTGGTCGCGCGACAGGACCCGGTTGGGCCGCTCGGCGAACGACTTGAGCAGATCGAACTCCATCGCCGTCATCGGCACTTCCTCGCCGTCGCGCAGGTAAAGCCGCTTGGTGTCGAGGTTAAGGATGCACTTGCCCATCACCACCTCGTGGCCCATCGTCGCCGTGGCCTCTTCGGGCGCCGCCTCGCCGCTGGACAGGCGGCGGACCAGGCTGCGGACCCGGGCCAGCAGTTCGCGCGGATCGAACGGCTTGGTGAGATAATCGTCCGCACCGAGCTCCAGGCCGACCACCCGGTCGATCACCTCGCCGCTGCCCGTCAGCATGATGATGCCGACCGGCCCGCGCTCGCGCAGGTAGCGGGTCAGCGTGAAACCGTCCTCGCCCGGCATCTTCAGATCGAGCACCACCACATGCACCGGCCGCTCGGCCAATACCGACTTCATGGCGGCCCCGTCTTCCGCCGTCGAGACGACGAAATCGTTCGACACCAGGTAGTCGCGCACCATCTCGCGGACCTCGGCATCGTCGTCGACAACCAGAATATGTGGGTTTCCGGACACAGATTTACGCGCTTACGATCATTGGCCTCAAAAAGTACTCTAGCGGAAGATGGGAACTCTAGCGAAGCCGGTCGCGCGGTGCACGCAGATTTGCGTCGGCGAAACAGTCCCGCCTTCCGTCGAGCGGATGTCCGGAACCGGACCCATACACTACGCCCCGCCTGTCATGTCAGCCAGCGCCTCCAGCGCCAGCTCGTAGCCCTTGATGCCGAGACCGCAGATCATGCCGGTCGCGACGAGCGATACATAGGAATGGTGTCGAAAGGCCTCACGCTTGTGAATATTGGAAATGTGAACCTCGACCACGGGACATTCGCAAGCGCTGATGGCGTCCATGATCGCAACCGACGTATGCGTGAAGCCGGCAGGATTGAGAACGATTCCCGCGACCGTGCCGCGCCCTTCCTGGATCCAGTCGACCAGCACACCTTCGTGGTTCGACTGCCGGAAATCGATGGCGACACCCATTGCCTCCGCGCTCGTCTTAAGGCGCGCCTCGACGTCTGCCAGCGTGTCGGTTCCGTAGATTTCCGGCTCGCGCGTTCCAAGCAGGTTCAGGTTAGGCCCGTTGAGGACGAGGAAGGTGCGGGTCATGGCGTTTGGCGTTCCCTGGCGATTCTGATGGCGGACAATGCCACCGCCTGCCACCAATCTGCAAATAGTCGCGATGAACGCTGCGATAGAGTAATGGAATACCTGCCTTGACGGACCGTTTCCGGACCGAAACAGATCGAAATGGTAGGGGCTGGGCTTGCCCTCCGCGTCATCTATAATTACAGGACAAGGCAACTCCCTTTAGGTAACGGCGACATAGCCGACTCCGACGCGGGGGAGCGGAGCCCGGTTTGGGGGCGCAATCCCAAATCTGCCCCGGCTGTGAAAACAGCCGCGGTCACGCCTGCGTCACGGGCATACCTCCGGGCGCACGGCGTGCAAGATGACTGGCGGACCAGCCGAATGAGCGCCGAATGAGCGAAGACGAGCTCGTCATTCTGCTCGACGACGATCCTGACTCCGGTGAACGCGAAGTCGCCGGACGGTGGAAGGTCGTGGTCATCGACGACGATCCGGCCGTCCATGACGGCACGCGCTTCGCGCTCAACGATTACAGGCTGCATGGCCATGGCCTGGAGATCGTCTCGGCCTATTCGGCCAGGGAAGGCCGTATCGTACTGGCCGACAATCCCGACACCGCCGTCGTCCTGCTCGACGTGGTGATGGAGACCGACACCGCCGGTCTCGACCTAATCGGCTATATCCGGAACGAACTGCAGAACGACACCGTCCGCATAATCCTGCGCACCGGCCAGCCGGGCCAGGCGCCGGAGCGACGCGTGATCGTCGACTACGACATCAACGACTACAAGGCGAAGACCGAGCTCACCGCCGACAAGCTGTTCACCACGCTGACCTCGGCGCTCAGAAGCTACGAGCAGCTCAGCCGCATGAACGAGACCCGGCGCGGCCTCGAAGCCATCATCGAGGCCGCCTCGGCCCTGTTCGACTTCCATTCCATCGAGCGCCTCGCCGGCGCCGTGCTCAACGGACTGGGAGCGGTCCTTGGAAGCGCCACCGACGGTGCCGTCGTCCTGCGCGACCCGGCCAGCGGCGCGGACACGGTGATTGCCGGATCGGGCCGCTATTCGGGCGCCCACCGCCCCGGATCGACGCAGGACCTCGACGCCGGCCTGCGGGAGTTGATCGAGGCGGCGTTCGACACCAGCGGAACCGATGTCCGCGACACTGCCGCAGCCGTCCATATCGCGACGCGCTCCGGCCGGAACCTGGTGATTGCCGTCGACGCGGGCCGGATACTGACACCGATCGACCGGGCCCTGGTCGACGTGTTCTGTTCGCGCCTGCCGGTCGCCTTCGACAACGTCGTCCTCTACGAGGAACTCGAGGAGGCCAATGCCCGCCTCGAGGAGCGGGTTGCCCAGCGCACCGAGGAACTCGACCGCGCCAACGCCTTCAAGAAGGAAGTCCTCGGCATCGTCGCCCACGATCTCAAGAACCCGCTCAGCGTCATACTCGGCCGCGCCGACATGCTCGGCCAGCAGATCACCCGCGATCCGGTTCCGGTCGACAAGGTGATCAAGCATGTCGAGCAGATCACCACCTCGGCACGGCGCATGACCGGCATGATCGAGGGCCTGCTCGCCGAGGCGATGAACGACGCCGTCGACATCACGCTCCGCCGCGCCCCGCTCAACCTGTCGCAACTCATCGCCACGGTGACGGACACCAACCGGCCGCTCGCCGAGCGCAAGTCGCAGTCGATCACACTGGCGGCACCGGAGACGCTGATGGTGCGCGCCGACTACGACCGGCTGCGCGAGGCCGTCGACAATCTGATGTCCAATGCCGTGAAGTACTCGCCCGCCGGCGGCGCAATCGCCGTGAATATCGGAACCGAGGACGGCAGTGCGACGATCCGCGTCTCCGACAGCGGTCCGGGTCTGTCGGAAGAGGACATGTCGCGGCTGTTCGGCCGTTTCCAGCGCCTGTCGGCCCAGCCCACCGGCGGCGAAAGCTCGTCCGGCCTCGGCCTGTCGATCGCCAAGCGCATCGTCGAACTGCACGGCGGCCGCATCTGGGCCGAACGCTGCGGCGTAATGGGCGGCACCTGTTTCGGTATCGCCCTGCCGCTCGACGGCTAGCCGCCGCCGGTCCGGATCAGAACGGCAGGCCGACGTAGTTCTCGGCCAGCGATTTCAGCGCGGCTTCCGAGGAGAACAGGTAATCCAGTTCCGCCTTCTGGATACGCCGGTCGAAATCGTCCTCGGCGGGGAAGTGATGCAACAGCCGCGTCATCCACCAGGAGAAGCGTTCCGCCTTCCAGACCCGCGCCAGCGCCCGGTCCGAATATCCCTCCAGCCCGCTGTCGTCGTGCTTCTTGTAGTGATCGAGCAGCCCGTGGAACAGATAGTAGATGTCTGACGCCGCGCTGTTCAGGCCCTTCGCGCCGGTTGGCGGAACGATGTGGGCAGCGTCCCCGGCAAGAAACAGATTGCCGTAGCGCATCGGCTCGG
>Ga0207814_100812_pt1 | contig 13073 bp, 11 predicted proteins | sample TtaePargueraPR_7_FD_187755 | JGI IMG/M metagenome (GOLD analysis project Ga0207814, IMG submission 187755) | Aerobic enrichment media microbial communities from Bioluminiscent Bay, La Parguera, Puerto Rico - Tt and P1 (2) (SPAdes) | ecosystem: Environmental > Aquatic > Marine > Unclassified ... | reverse complement strand
CACCGGCAAGCCGATGGCCGGCGTCAACATCGGCACCCTTGGCTTCCTGACCAGTTGCACCGACGCCGAGATCGAGGTGCTCGCCGACGCGCTCAAGAACGGCACCTACTCGACGAGCCGGCGGACGCTGCTGCTGGCGAAGGTGATCCGGAAGGGCCGGGATCCCGTCGAGTTCCTCGCCCTCAACGAGGCGGTGCTGGCCCGCGGCCAGACCGGGCGGCTGGTGTCGCTGACGGCGACCGTCGACGGGGACTTCCTCAACAAGTACCGCGCCGACGGCCTGATCGTGGCGACGCCGACCGGTTCGACCGCCTACTCGCTCTCGGCGGGCGGCCCGCTGATCAGCCCGTCGGCGGACGTGTTCGTGATCACGCCGGTGTGTCCCCACACGCTGAGCCAGCGGGCGGTGGTCATCCACGACTCGGCCGTGGTCGAGCTGTCGCCGGACGACCCCGGCGACGGCCCGATGTTGTTCACGGTCGACGGCCGGGACTGCGTCGAGCTGGGCCGCGAGGACCGGGTGGAGGTGCGCAAGGCCGATGCCCACCTGGAGCTGCTGCGGCTCGACGGGTGGTCGTTCTACGGCGCGCTGCGGACCAAGCTGAACTGGCGGGGCGGCTAGAATCCGAGCACCCGCTGGCTTTTCGCCTCAGGATCCGATTCGGTTTGCCCCCTGGTTTGACATCCGGTGAAGTCCCGCCATGCGTCATGATCCGATCGACCCCGGGCTGTTCGTCCGCAACCGCGAGCGGCTGCGGAAGCTGCTCAAGCCGAAGAGCATCGTCATCGTGCTTTCCAACGACATCTATCCGACCAATGCCGACGGGACGATGCCGCACCACCAGAACGCCGACCTCTACCACCTGACCGGGGTGGCCCAGGAGGACACCGTGCTGGTGATGATGCCCGACGCCGTCGACGAGAAGGAGCGCGAGATCCTGTTCGTGAAGGAAACCAGCGAGCACATCGCGATCTGGGACGGGGAGAAGCTGACCAAGGAGCAGGCGACCGAGCGCACCGGGATCGGGCGGGTCGAGTGGAGCCACTCCTTCGACTCGTGGATCCACCGCCTGATTCCCCAGGTCGACCACGTCTACCTGACCACCAACGAGCACCTGCGGGCGGCGGTGGTGGTGGAGACGGCGAACGACCGCTTCATCAGGAAGTGCCAGTCGCGCTATCCGCTGCATCGCTACGAGCGCCTGGCGCCGCTGATGCATCGCCTGCGGATGACCAAGGATCCGGAGGAGCTGAAGTTCATCCAGAAGGCCTGCGACATCACCGAGGCCGGCTTCCGCCGGGTGCTCGGCTTCATCAAGCCCGGCGTCGGCGAGTGGGAGGTCGAGGCGGAACTGCTTCACGAGTTCGTCCGCCGCGGTTCGAAGGGCTTCGCCTACGGTCCGATCATCGGCTCGGGAAAGAACGCCTGCGTGCTGCACTATCTCGAGAACGCCTGCGTCTGCCGCGAGGGCGAGATGGTGTTGATGGACGTGGCCGCCGAGTACGGCGGCTGGGCGTCGGACATGACGCGCACGGTTCCGGTCAGCGGGCGCTTCAGCGAGCGCCAGCGGGCGGTCTACGACTCGGTGCTGCGGGTGCTGCGCGGGGCCAACGAGATCCTCCGCCCCGGCAACACGCCGATGGACTACCAGAAGCAGGTCATCGAGCTGATGGAGGCGGAACTGGTCAACCTCGGCCTGATCAGCGCGCGGGAGGCCCGCGAGCAGGGCCCGGAGAAGGCGCTGGTGAAGAAGTACTTCATGCACGGTACCTCCCATCACATGGGACTCGACGTCCACGACGTGGCGCCCCCGCACGAGCCCTTCGCGGAGGGCATGGTGTTCACCATCGAGCCCGGGATCTACATCCGCGAGGAGGGACTCGGGGTGCGGCTCGAGAACGACGTGGTGCTCGGCAAGGACTCGAACTTCGACCTGATGGGCAAGATCCCGATCGAGGCCGAGGAGATCGAGTCGCTGATGAAAGGCGGGAGCTGATCCGCTGGCCTACAGCGTCTTGATCCGGAGGCGGCGGAAGGCGACGCCGTCGCCGTGGTCCTGGAGGACGATGTGGCCCTTCGGGGCCTTGTTGAAGTGCTCCCAGCCGTTGAACTTCGACTTCGCCAGCAGCGCCTTGAACGCGTCGCTTGTGGTGTCGAACTTGGCGGTCTCGTGGCCGTTGAGGTAGAGGGCGACCTGGTCGCCCTTGATCAGGATCCGCGTCTCGTTCCACTGGCCGACGGGCTTCGACCAGGACTCCTCGCCGGGGAGGATGTCGTAGAACGAGCCGGCGATGTTCCCCTTGTCGGTCTCGTGGGCATACTTGTGGCCCGGCTTCGCGAAGGAATCGAGGATCTGGTACTCGGGGCCCGAGACCCAGGGATACGCGTGCTCCTCGGTGGCCCGCCAGATGATCCCCGAGTTGCCCTGGTCGGCGATCTTCCACTCGCAGCGGAAGTCGAAGTCCTGGTACTGCTTCTCGGTGACCAGGTCGCCGCCACCTCCGGCGGTGAGGGTGATCGCGCCGTCGGCGACCTTCCACTGCGGGCGCGGCTTCTTCTCCTTGAAGGTCCGCCAGCCGTCGAGGGACTTGCCGTCGAACAGCAGGACGAAGCCCGCCTCCTGCTCCTCGGGAGTCAGGGCATTCGGTTCGGCGGCGAGGGCGGCGAGCGGGACGGCGAAGAGAAGCGGAAGTGCCTTCATGGTTCCTGCATACGCCCGGAAGTCCCCGGGAGTTTAGCCGAAAGTGTGAACGGCCCGCCGGTCGGGGCGGGCCGTCGGGAGATGCGCGGGCGGAAGCGGGGGTCGCTCAGCCGAGCACGTCGTCCATGGCGTCGATCAGTTCCTGCATCGTCGCCTCGGTCTCGTTGCCCATGTTCGAGATGCGGAAGGTCAGGCCCTTGATCTTGCCGTAGCCGCCGTTGATCAGCAGGTTGTGCTTCTCCTTCAGGCCCTTGATGAAGGCCGGCAGGTCGAAACCCTCGGGCGTCGCGAAGCAGCTCAGCGCCTTCGAGCGGAAGCCCTCCGGGGCGAAGAGTTCGAAGCCGTGCCGCCCGCCCCAGTCACGGACCATGGCATTGGTCCGGGCGTGGCGGGCGAAGCGCTCGTCGAGGCCCTCGCTGGCGATCTCGCCGAGGATGTACTGGAGGCCGAAGAGCGTGGCGATGCACGGGGTCGAGGGCGTGTTGTTCTTCGCGTCGTTCTTCGCGAACTCGAGGAAATCGAAGTAGTAGCCGCGGTTGGCCGTGCCCTCGGCGCGCGCCAGGGCGGCCTCCGACACTGCGAACACCGCCAGGCCGGGCGGGAGGGCGAGGGCCTTCTGCACCCCGGCGAGCATGACGTCGATGCCGAGCGCGTCGAAGTCCACCGGGACGGTCGAGAGCGACGACACCGTGTCGACCACGAGCATCGTGTCGGGGAAGGATTTCACCACCCTGGCGACGCCGGCGAGGTCGTTGAGCACCCCGGTGGACGTCTCCGAGTGGATGAAGGTGACGGTGTCGAAGCCCCCTTCCTCGAGCTTGGCCTTCACCGCCGCGGGGTCGATGGCCTCGCCCCACTCGACCTGGATCTTGTCGGCCTCGTAGCCCATGCTCTTGGCGACGCTGAACCACTTGTCCGAGAACGCGCCGCAGCAGAGGCAGAGCACCTTCTCGCGGACCAGGTTGCGGAGGGCGCCCTCCATCACGCCCCAGGCCGAGGAGGTCGAGAGGAACACCGGTCGGGTGGTGCCGAAGACCTGCCGCAGCCCGGGCTGGAGCGAGGCGTAGAGTTCCTCGAAGTCCTTGCCGCGGTGGCCGATCATGGTGTGGGACATCGCCGCGAAGGTCTCGGGCGACACGTGGACGGGGCCGGGTGCGAAGAGTTTGGGCGAAGGCATGGCGCGGGGAGGGTAGGACCGGAACGGCGGTCGCCAAGCGCGAAGCGTGGCAAGCCGGGCGGGATCCGGACCGGGAGGCCCGAGAGTCGGCGCGAAACGTCGTGCCCGCTCCCGCGGTCAGCGGCGGCGGGCGATGACCGTGACGTGGGGCTCGCCGGGGCCCTGGTCGAACTCGAGGTGGACGCAGACCATTTCCAGCGTGGCCAGCAGTTCGAGGAAGCGGGGGATGCCGAGGCTGCTGTAGTCGAAATCCTGCCCGGCGAAGCTCCCGGAGATCGAGCCCGGGCCATCGGTGCCCCCGCAGGTGAAGAGCAGGATGCCGCCGGGCACCAGGGAACCCGCGAGGTTGGCGAGGGCCGGCTCGTGGAGCTCGGGGGGCAGGTGGAAGGTGCTGTCCCAGGCGGTGATCAGCCGGTAGCGGCCCGGCTTCGACCAGGCCGCGAGGTCGGCAAGCTCGAAGCGGACCTCGGGGTGGCGCCGCCTCGCCTCGGCGATCATTTCCGCGGAAATGTCGACGCCCTCGGTCTCGAAGCCCTCGTCGAGCATCCGCTGGATGAAGCGGCCGCTGCTGCCGCAGCCGGCGTCGAGCGCCCGGCCCCGGGCCTCGGTGAAGGCGATCGCCCGATCCAGCTGTGCGAGGCCGTAGCGGCTGTCGCGGTGCCGTTCGCACCACCATCGGGCGATGGCGTCGTAGCGCCGTCCGGTCTCGGCGGGCTCCACCTCAGAAGGGGATCTCGTCGGAGTCGTCCGGCGTGTTGTCGAACTCGGACTCCATCGAGGATCCGGACGGTGCCTCGCCGGCCCCCGACCCGCCGTCGTCCTTGCTCAGCTTCCAGGCGTTGAGGTTGACGTAGAAGCGCTCCTTGTACTCGTTTCCGCGAATGTCGAAGGCGACCTTCACCGAGTCGCCCACCGACACGCCGTCGAGCAGCGAGGTCTTGTCCTTGACGCACTCGAACTTGATCATCTGGGGGAACTTCCCGTCCTGGACCTCGACCACGAACTCGCGCTTGGAGAAGCCGCTGGCGAAGGTCTGGGTGTCGAAGATCTTGTGGACGGTTCCTTCGAGCTCGAATGACTGGGACATGGCGGGAGCTTCGAGTTTCGGGGGTCAAGTTTCAAGGGCCGGCTTGCGGAGATAGCGGCGAACCTCGAAGGCGTCGTGGGTCTCGACCACCTCCGGCGGGGAAAACAGGTGCTCGAAGGGGGGGAAGCGGGTGTCGCCGGGGTAGGGGTGGAAGACCTGCGACACGAGCAACTCGTCGAGTCGCGGCAGGAAGGCCTCGTAGACCTGCGAGCCGCCGATGACGAACACCTCGCCCGCCAGGTCGAGCGCGTCGAGCTCGGCGGGCGAGTGGAGCACCTCCACGCCCTCCGCCTGCCACCCGGGGTCGCGGGTCAGGACGAGGTTGCGTCGCCTCGGGAGCGGGCGGCCGATCGAATCGTAGGTCGTGCGGCCCATCAGGATCGGGTGACCGCTGGTGGTCCGCTTGAAGAAGGCGAGGTCCTCCGGGAGGTGCCAGGGCAGGGTGCCGTCCCGGCCGATCACCCGGTCGGCGGTCATGGCGACGATGGCGGTGAGTTTCAAGCGGACGGACACGGCAGGGATCGTCACACCGACACCTCGGCCTTGATGTGCGGGTGGGGGTCGTAGTCGACGAGTTCGAAGTGCTCGAAGCGGAAGTCCTCGAGTTCCTTCACCGAGGGGTCGAGTCTCATCGAGGGAAGCGGTCGCGGCTCGCGGGCGAGCTGCTCCCGCGCCTGCTCGAGGTGGTTCGCGTAGAGGTGGAGGTCGCCGAAGGTGTGGATGAACTCGCGCGGCTGGTAGCCGCAGACCTGGGCGAGCATCAGGGTCAGCAGGGCGTAGGAGGCGATGTTGAAGGGCACGCCGAGGAACAGGTCCGCCGAGCGCTGGTAGAGCTGGCAGGAGAGGCCGGGGGTCTCGCTCTCCGGCTCGTGCACGAAGAACTGGAACAGGCAGTGGCACGGCGGCAGGGCCATCCGGGGGACGTCGCCGGGGTTCCAGGCGACGACCAGGTGCCGACGCGAATGGGGGTCGCCGCGCAGTCCGTGGACGAGCTCGCCGACCTGGTCGACGTGGCGGCCGTCGGGCCCCGGGAACGAGCGCCACTGCTGGCCGTAGACCGGGCCGAGGTCGCCGTTCTCGTCGGCCCACTCGTCCCAGATCCGCACCCCGTTCTCGCGCAGGTAGGCGATGTTGGTGTCGCCCTTCAGGAACCACAGCAGCTCGTGAATGATCGAGCGCAGGTGGAGCTTCTTGGTGGTGAGGCAGGGGAAGCCCTCGCGGAGGTCGTAGCGGACCTGTCGGCCGAACACGGCCCGGGTCCCGGTGCCGGTGCGGTCCGCCCGCTCCTCGCCATGCTCGAGGACGTCACGCAGGAGGTCGAGGTACTGGCGCATGGGGAAATACTGGCCGGCCCGCCGCGGGGGGCAAGCGTGGATGGGTTCGCCGCGAAAATCCCCAAAATCGGACGAATCCTACGTGATCATGGGGTGTTTCCGGGGGCAAAATCGGACATGATGGACCCGTCAGCGCGAGGCAGTCCCCCCCGACTCCCCCAGAGTAAGCCTCCAGTTGGCGTTTCATCATCCCCCCAACCAACAGTCCCCGGATGCCGATGTCCCCCATTGGCATCCGGGGACTCTGGTTTTCGGAGAAGCCAGAGGCCAGAAGCCAGAAGCCAGAAGCCAGAAGCCAGAGGCCAGAGGCCAGAGGCCGGAGGCCGGAAGCTGGGGGGCGCCGGGCTTGAGGATGCCGATTTCGAAATCGGCGCTCCATCGGCTCACTCCACCGTGACCGACTTCGCCAGGTTGCGGGGTTGGTCGATCTCGCAGCCGCGGATCCGCGCGACATGGTAGGCGAAGAGCTGCAGCGCGACGGCGCTGGGAATGGTGCTGACCAGCGGGTGGCAGGCGGGGATCTCGATGACGTCGTCCATGAAGGCGGCGGCGTCGCGGTCTCCCTCGGTCACCAGGCCGAGAATCCGCGCGCCGCGGGCGCGGCACTCCTCGACATTGCCCAGCGTCTTGTCCTTCCCGGGGATGTCGTTGGCGAGGGCGACGATCGGGGTGCCTTCCTCGAGCAGGGCGATGGGGCCGTGCTTGAGCTCCGCGGCATGATAGCCCTCGGCATGGATGTACGAGATCTCCTTGAGCTTGAGCGCGCCCTCGAGGGCGACCGGGTAGAGGTAGCCGCGGCCGATGAAGAACGCGTGCTCGTGCTGTGCGTAGCGCGCAGCGAGCTCGGCGATGTGATCGCTCTGGGCGACGGTGCGCTCGACGAGTTCCGGCACCCCGTCGATCTCGCGGGCCAGGCGCATGCCCTCGTCGCGGGAGAAACGCCGTCCGCGGCCGAGCTTGAGGGCCATCATGAGCATCACGGCCACCTGGCAGGTGAAGGCCTTGGTCGAGGCGACCGAGATCTCCGGGCCGGCGTGGAGGTAGACGCCCCGGCCGGTCTCGCGGGCGATCGTCGAGCCGACGACGTTGCAGAGCCCCATCACGAAGGCGCCCTTCTGGTTCGCCTCGCGGACCGCGGCGAGGGTGTCGGCGGTCTCGCCCGACTGCGAGATGGCGACCACCAGGTCGCTGCGGCTGATCAGCGGGTTGCGGTAGCGGAACTCGGCGGCCTGCTGGACCTCGGCGTGGATGTCGGCGAGGTCCTCGAAGGCGTACTCGCCGACCAGCCCGGCGTGGAGCGAGGTGCCGCATCCCAGCAGGACGACCCGCTGGATCTCCGCCAGGTCGCGGGCCGAGGTGCCCATGCCGGAGAGCACCGAGGAGCCGAGGTTGAAGTCGAGACGCCCGCGGATCGCGTTGCGAAGCGAGTCCGGCTGCTCGTGGATCTCCTTGAGCATGAAATGCTCGAAGCCGCCCTTCTCGGCCGCCTCGGCGTCGAAGCCGAGCTCGGAGATCTCGCGGGTGACCGGAACCCGGTCGAGGTCGCGGATCTCGACGTTGTCCGCGGTGACGATGGCGATGTCGTTGTCCTCGAGGTAGATGACCTGGCGGGTGTGCGAGATGATCGCGGAGGCGTCGGAGGCGACGATGGCCTCGCCGTCGCCCACGCCGATGACGATCGGGCTGCCGCGGCGCGCGGTGATGATCCGGCCCGGCTCCCGGGCCGAAATCGCCGCGATCCCGAAGGTGCCCTCGACCTGGTGGAGGGCGTCGCACACGGCCTGGAACAGGTCGCCCTTGTCGCTCTCCCCGATGAGGTGGGAGAGCACCTCGGTGTCGGTTTCCGAGTAGAAGTGGTGTCCCTTGGCCTCGAGCCGGGCGCGGAGGGCGCGGTAGTTCTCGATGATGCCGTTGTGGACCAGGGCGATGCCGCCGCTGCCGTCGAGATGCGGGTGGGCGTTGATCTCGGTCGGCGGACCGTGGGTCGCCCAGCGGGTGTGCGCGATGCCGATCCGGCTGTTGTCGAAGCGCTCGGCCGGCCAGTCGGCGCGCGCCTTCTCGTTGAGCGAGGCAACCTTGCCCGGCGACTTGCTGACGACCACCGCGTCGTTTTCGAGGATCGCGATGCCCGCCGAGTCGTAGCCGCGGTACTCGAGACGACGGAGACCGTTGATCAGGACCGAGGGAGCCGAGGACTTACCGATGTAGCCGACAATGCCGCACATGAGGAGATGGGAGGGGTGGGTGGGTAAGAGTTATCCGTTATCCGTTATCCGATAACCGACAACGGATAACGGACAACGCTTGCCTTCAGGTCACGTCGCGCTGGACGACCTCGCCGGGGCGGGTGGTGGTGCCGGAAAAGAGCTTCCGGCCGGGGTAGATCGAGGTGTTGATGCCGGTGTGGACACCGTCCCCGATCACGCAGCCGAACTTGCGCCGGCCGGTGTCGACCAGGGACTCGCCGACCAGCGTCCGGTGGTTCTTGCCGTCGTGGCGGAGGTTCGAGGTGATGGTGCCGGCACCGAGGTTGACCTTCTCGCCGAGGATCGAGTCGCCGACGTAGGAGAGGTGGCCGACGTTGGTGCGGGAAAGGAGGATCGAGTTCTTGATCTCCACGGCGTTGCCGATGTGGCAGCCGTCGCCGATCGAGGTGTTTCCGCGGATGTAGCAGTTCGGGCCGATCTTGCAGTCCGCGCCGATGATCACGTTTCCCTCGATCACGACTCCGGGGAGGATGCGGGTGCCGGGACCGACGCGGACGTGTCCGTCGACCACCGCCTGCGGGTGGACGTCGCCCTCGATCTCGTCCGCGGCCAGCGCCCCGACGTGGAGTTCATTGGCGCGGAGCAGGTCCCACGGGTGGACGATCAGGAACGAGGAAACCGCGGGGATCGCCTGCTTGAGATCGGGATAGGCGCCGAACCAGGCCAGCGGGGTGTCCTTCGGGTCGACCAGAGTCGTCGGTCCCTCCGGGCCAAGCGCCGCGACGTCCTCGGCGGTGAGCCAGGCGTGGGCATGGAAGTGCAGCCCCTCGCGGGCGAAATCGCCGTGGTGGTCGACGATCGGGCGGTTGCCGATCGGGAAGTCCTCGACCGATCGCTGATGAAAGACGGGCATGGGCGGGAGGGAAGGGGACGGGATTGGGGAAAACGAGGGAGCCGGAGGCGCCGGGCGGTCTAGGCGGGAACCCCGATGTCGTCCTGCACGGCTTCCGTGAAGCGCTCGACCCACTGGTGCACGGTGTCGGCATCGCGGTGCTCGACCAGGATGCGGATCTTCTTCTCGGTCCCGGAGTAGCGGATCAGGTGGCGGCCGGCGTCGCCAAAGGCCTCGTCCGCCGCGCGCATGGTCTTCTGGAGCGTCGGAAGGTCCTTGAGCGGGGGCTTCGAGGCGACCCTGAGATTGACCAGCTCCTGCGGGTACTCGCGCATGCAGGCAGCCAGCTCGGCGAGGGTCGCGCCCTGGCGCTTCATCATGCCCAGCACCTGCAGCGCGGACAGGATGCCGTCGCCGGTGGTCGCGTGATCGGCGAAGATCAGGTGGCCGGAGTTCTCGCCGCCGAAGGAGTGGTTCTCGCGCCGGAGCGCCTCGATGACATGGCGGTCGCCCACCGGCGTGGTCAGCACCTCGACGCCCTCCCGGCGCATCGCCTCGTGGAGCCCGAGGTTGCTCATCACGGTGACCGCGACGGTGTCGCCGCGGAGCCGGCCCTGCTGCTTGAGCGCCAGCGCGCAGAGCGCCAGGATGCGGTCGCCCGAGACCGGCGTGCCGGTGGCATCGGTGAAGATCACCCGGTCGGCGTCGCCGTCGAAGGAGATCCCGACGTCGGCCCGGTGCTCCCGGACCAGCTCGCCGGCGTGCTCGGGATGGAGGGCGCCGCAGTCGTCGTTGATGTTGATGCCGTCCGGCTCGCAACCGGTCTTGATCACCACCGCGCCGAGTTCCCGGAAGATCAGGGGCGCGATGAAGTAGGAGGCGCCGTGGCCGCAGTCGACGACGATCTTGAGGCCATGCAGCGAGATGTTGTCGGCGGTGTGCTTGGCGTACTCGATGTAGCGCCCGCGCGCGTCCTCGATGCGGTGGGCCTTGCCGATGCGGTCGGGCGTCATCGCATGGGGCTCGGGTTCGTCGCCGAGGATGTGGCGCTCGATGATCGCCTCGAGCTCGTCGGAGAGCTTGTAGCCGTCGGGTCCGAAGATCTTCAGCCCGTTGTCCTCGTAGGGGTTGTGCGAGGCGGTGAGCATGATGCCCGCCGCGCAGCCCATCGACTTGGTCAGGTGGGCGATGGCGGGGGTGGGGAGCGGGCCGGGGAGGAACACGTCCATGCCCATCGAGACCAGGCCCGCGGTCAGGGCGGTCTCGAGCATGTAGCCGGAGATCCGGGTGTCCTTGCCGATGATGACCCGGTTGCGGTTGGGGCCCGAGGAGCGAAGGACCTGGGCCACGGCCTTCCCGGCGCGCATGGCGACCTCCGGGGTGATGGGGAATTCATTGGCACGGCCGCGAATGCCGTCGGTGCCGAACAGTTTCATAGGGAGTAGGGAGTGGGGAGGGGGAGTGGCGGAATGGCAGGAAACGCCACGTTCGCATGGGGGGACGAACGCCGCCATTAGTTCAGAAAACCTTGAGGTTTCAAGTCCAAAGGGCCTTCGCTACGCGATCCCGTAGGCCGCTGCCGGCGGCGTTCCGGGTGCCGCCGCACCAGGCCTCACTTTCGGGGGGAGGAGCGGCTCGTGGATTGCCAGTGCCGGGGCGAGTTGGAAGGCTGGGCCCATGCAACGGCTGGCCGTCATCAACGTGGTGGGACTCTCGGAGTCGCTGCTCGGCGCCTCGATGCCGCGGCTCGCGGCCTTCGCGGGAAAAGTCGGCTGCCAGGGCTTCCGGCCGGCCTTTCCCGCGGTGACCTGCACCGCCCAGGCCTCGATGCTGACCGGCACCTGCCCGCGCGAGCACGGCATCGTCGGCAACGGCTGGTACGACCGCGAGAGCGCCGAGGTCCGGTTCTGGAAGCAGAGCAACCGCCTGGTGCGGGGGCGCAAGGTGTGGGAGCGACTGCGGGAGCAGGTCCCGGGCTTCACCTGCGCCAACCTCTTCTGGTGGTACAACATGTACTCCAGCGTCGACTTCTCGATGACGCCGCGGCCGCTCTACCTGGCCGACGGGCGCAAGGTCTTCGACATCCACACCCAGCCGATGGGCTGGCGCGAGGAGGTCAAGGGGGCGCTGGGCGAATTCCCGTTCCCCGCCTTCTGGGGGCCGCGCGCCGGCATCGCCAGCTCGGAATGGATCGCCGCCGCCGCGCGCTGGACCGAGGAGAAGGTCGCTCCGGGCCTCAGCCTGGTGTACCTGCCGCATCTCGACTACGGGCTGCAGAAGTGGGGACCCGGAGCGCCGGAAATGGAGCCGGAGCTCGAGGCGATCGACCGCGTGGCGGGCGAGCTGATCGACTACTACGGCTCCCGTGGCGTGCGGCCGATGGTGGTCTCCGAGTACGGGATTTCCGGGGTCGGCCGCGTGATCCACCTCAACCGGGTGTTCCGGGAGCGTGGATGGATCCAGGTGAAGGACGAACTGGGGCGCGAAACCCTCGATGCCGGAGGGTGCGAGGCCTTCGCGGTGGCGGACCACCAGGTGGCTCACGTCTACGTGCGCGACCCGGCCCGGGTGGGCGAGGTCCGGGCGCTTCTCGATGCCACCGAAGGGGTCGACGAGGTGCGCGCCGCCGCCGAGATGTGGGGCGACGGAGTCGGGACGGCCCGCGCCGGCGACCTGGTCGCGGTCGCGGCGCCCGACGCCTGGTTCAGCTACTACTACTGGCTGGACGACGCGCGGGCGCCCGATTTCGCGCGCACGGTCGACATCCACCGCAAGCCCGGCTACGACCCGGCGGAGCTGTTCGTCGATCCGGAGATCGCGTTTCCCCGGTGGGTGGTCGCGCGGTTCCTGCTGGGCAAGAAGCTCGGCTTTCGCGGCTTGCTCGAGGTGGTGCCGCTGACCGCCGGGCTGGTGAAGGGCTCCCACGGAAGGGACGTGGTGGCGGCGGGCGAGCGTCCGGTGATCCTCGGGGCAGGCGGCGACGTGGCCTGCGCCGAGGACGTCCACGGCGAGATCGTCCGGGCGCTGACGGGTTGAGCCGGGGCCGGTGGTCGCCCGGGAGGCGGCGAGGCTGCGCTTGGGAGGGCGCCCCTCCGCGTCAGAGCGCTTCGGGGCGCCGCCGGCGGGCATCGAAGCACTGGGTCTCGGTGAATCCGCTCGCCCTCGCCAGGGCGATGGCCCGCGGGAAGTCGCGGGCGACCTCCTCGGGGGCGTGGGCATCGGAGGAAATGACCAGTGGGATGCCGGCCTCATGGGCCAGTGAGAGGAAGCGGGGTGCCGGATAGGCCTCGGCGCAGGGCTTGTGCCAGCCGGCGGTGTTGAGCTCGATCGCACACCCGGCGGCGGCGATGGCCTCGATGGCCGGCACATAATAGCGGTCGAGGTCGCCCCCGGGCCGGTGGGCGAACTTCTTGACCAGGTCGGGGTGGGCGAGGATGTCGAACAGCCGGCTCGAGGCCATGCGGGCATAGGTTTCCCAGTAGTGGCTCCACACGGTCTCGACGTCGCTCGAGGCCCAGCGGCCCAGCCATTTCGGGTTGTCGAAATCCCAGTCGCCGAGGTAGTGGACCGAGCCGATCAGGTAGTCCCAGGGGTAGCGGGCGGCAAGGGTGCCAATCCACTCGTGGCAGTCCTCGAACCAGTCGCACTCGAGCCCTGCCCGGACCGGAAGGCGG
>Ga0207814_100811_pt1 | contig 13075 bp, 13 predicted proteins | sample TtaePargueraPR_7_FD_187755 | JGI IMG/M metagenome (GOLD analysis project Ga0207814, IMG submission 187755) | Aerobic enrichment media microbial communities from Bioluminiscent Bay, La Parguera, Puerto Rico - Tt and P1 (2) (SPAdes) | ecosystem: Environmental > Aquatic > Marine > Unclassified ... | reverse complement strand
CTGCCGATATTTTCCGCCAAACGGGCCGGCCGCCAATTCGCGCTCGGGCTGCTGGCGATCGCTTTTCTCCACGGCGAGTTGAGTGACGATGCGGGCCTGATCGTCGTGTCCAGCCTGGCGGTGCTCTACGTCCTGATCGCGCTCTACAGCTATGGCCGCGACCGTCAGGCCATTCGCTACGTTTCCTATGTCGTCTTTGCGGGTGAAATCCTCGTCGTCTATGGCGAGACCGTTTATTCGATGCTGGGGACATCCGGTTTCTTCCTCGCCCTGGGGCTGGTGCTGGCCGTCATCGCTTTTGCTGTCTACCGGCTGGAGCGGCGCTGGAAAGCGCGCGGCAAAGGGGTGAAGGCCGATGCATAAGAAGCCTTTCCTCCTGATCGCGGCGCTCGTTTCCGCCGTCGTGCTCTGCGGCATTATGATCTGGATGATTACGGACCGCGCCGCGATCCTGCGCGACGGACGCGAGGTCGTCCTGAAGACCGAGCCGATCGATCCGCGCGACCTGCTGCGCGGCCGATACGTGCGGCTGAACTATTCCATTTCGCGCGTGCCGCCGATCACGTTCACCGGCGAAAGGCCCGACTATTTCGACAGCGGGACGACCATTTACGTGCGTCTGGAAGAAGGCGCGGACGGTTTCTGGCAGGCGGCGGAGGCACGGGTCGGTTCGCGACCCGAAGACGATGACGGCATCTGGATCCGTGGAGAGACGTTCTACCGGATGGCGTCGACCGACAATCCGGCCAATGTGCGCTACGGCATCGAGCGCTTCTACGCCCCGGAAGCGCTGGCGCCGGAAATAGAGAAACGCATGCGCGACGGCGAGGTGACCGAGGTGGTCGTGGCGGTTGCCGCGGACGGGCGGGCGCAAATCAAGGCGCTGCGCCAGGCCGGAAACACGATCTATACCGAGCGGCTTTATTGACGCTTATCGCCGCCTGCATGGCGCTTTTGCGGGCATTTTTTCATTGATCGGCGCGCAAGCGGTGGTATAGACGCCCGATCAAGCGGCATGCTCGTCATGTCCACGGACAATGCGGATATGGCGGAACTGGTAGACGCACTGGATTTAGGTTCCAGCGCCGCGAGGCGTGGGGGTTCGACTCCCTCTATCCGCACCACCAACCCGCCGGGATAGGCAAACTACGCTCTGCGTTACGGGACGCAGGCGGCAAGAAAACGAAGGTTGAACAATGCAGGTAAGCGAAACCCTCAATGAAGGGCTGAAACGCGAAATCAAGGTTGTCGTCCCCAAGGCGGATCTTCAGACCCGACTGGGCGATCGCCTGGAAGACGCCAAGGGCAAGGTGCAGCTCAAGGGCTTTCGTCCCGGCAAGGTTCCGGTCCAGCATCTGCGCAAGATGTACGGCAAGTCGTTCATGGCCGAGATCGTCAACGAGATCCTGAACGAGACCCCGCGTTCCGTCCTGGCCGACCGCGGCGAGAAATCCGCGACCCAGCCGGAAATCGACATGACGGAAGACGAGGCGGAAGCGCAGAAAGTGCTTTCCGGCGACGCCGATTTCGAATTCTCGCTGAAATACGAGATCATCCCGCCGATCGAGGTCAAGGACTTCTCGGCAATCAAGGTCACCCGCGAAGTGGTCGACATCCCGAATGAGGAAGTCGAAGAGCAGGTCAAGCGCATCGCCCAGTCGGCTGTCGAATACACGACCAAGTCCGGCAAGGCTGCCGACGGCGACCGGGTCACGATGGATTATGTCGGCAAGGTCGACGGCGAGGCTTTCGAGGGTGGTACCGACACCGACGCCAATCTGGTGCTCGGCTCCAACCAGTTCATCCCGGGCTTCGAGGAACAGCTTGTCGGTGTGAAGGCCGGCGACGAGACCCAGGTCAAGGTGACGTTCCCCGAGGATTACGGCGCAGCGCATCTGGCAGGCAAGGACGCTGTCTTCGACGTGACCGTCAAGGAAGTGGCCAGCGCCGGCGAGATCACCATCGACGACGAACTCGCGACGAAGCTCGGCCTGGAAAGCGCAGAGCGTCTGCGCGAAGTGGTGCGCGAGCAGATCGAGAGCCAGTACGGTTCGGTGACGCGCCAGAAGGTCAAGCGCCAGCTTCTCGACGCTCTGGACGAAGAGTACAAGTTCGAGACTCCCTCGAAGCTCGTCGATGCCGAGTTCAACAATATCTGGGCGCAGATTTCCCGCGATCTCGAACAGGCCGGCAAGACCTTCGAGGACGAGGACACGACGGAAGACGAGGCGCGCGAGGAATATATGCGCCTTGCCGAACGTCGCGTGCGTCTCGGGCTCGTTCTGTCGGAGATCGGCGAGCAGGCCGGCATCGCCGTCAGCGAGCAGGAACTGCAGCAGGCCGTGATGAACCAGGTTCGCCAGTATCCGGGCCAGGAGCAGCAGGTTTTCGAGTTCTTCAAGCAGAACCCCGACGCGGTCGCCAATCTGCGTGCGCCGATCTTCGAGGAAAAGACCGTCGATCACCTGCTCGAGCAGGTTTCGGTCACCGACAAGACTGTCAGCAAGGAAGAGCTGATGGCCGACGACGAAGATGAGGCCGCCGAAGCCAAGCCGGCGAAGAAGAAGGCCGCTCCGAAGAAGGCTGCCGCCAAGAAGGACGACGCCGAAAAGGCCGCTCCTGCCAAGAAGGCCGCGCCGAAAAAGAAAAAGGCCGAGGAAGCCAGCGAGTAATCTCGCTCTAACGAACTAAAAAAAGCCGCCGGATAACAGTCGTTTCCGGCGGCTTTTTCATGTCCGCATTCCGGATATTACCGCGTCATGTGAACCGCATGCGCCTTTCTGCGTAATCAGGAAAGGACAGCTTGGCGGAGCAAATGGCGAGGACACTGCGCTTCATTCTGGGTGACCAGCTTTCGGAGGACATATCCTGCCTGCGCGGGATCGAACCGGACGACATCGTGCTGATGTGCGAAGTCGGCGAGGAGGCGACCTATGTCCGCCACCACAAGAAGAAGATTGCCTTCCTGTTTTCGGCGATGCGCCATTTTGCCGAGGAACTCGGTGATGCCGGGCATACCCTCGACTATGTGCGCTTCGAAGCCTGCGCCGGATCTTTCTCGGATGCGCTCCGCGATGCCGTGCAACGGCATGAACCGGACCGGATCGTCGTAACCGAAGCATCCGAATGGCGGGTGCTGGAGATGCAGAAGACATGGGCCGAGACGCTCGACATTGAAGTCGAGATACGGCCCGATGACCGGTTCATAGCGACCAAGGAGGAATTCGCCGACTGGGCGAAAGACCGCAAGGAATTGCGGATGGAGTTCTTCTATCGGGAGATGCGCCGCAAGACGGGCTACCTGATGGACGCCAATGGCGGCCCGGAAGGCGGGCAATGGAACTACGACAAGGACAATCGCGACCCGCTCCCCGACGATGTCGAAGTGCCGAAACGGCCCGACTTCTCTGTCGACAAGATCACCACGGACGTCATCGATCTCGTGGCAAAGCGGTTTGCCGATCACCCGGGCGAACTCGAACCGTTCAACTACCCGGTCACCCGCAGGCAGGCCACTTACTATCTGAACTGGTTCATCGAGGAGGCCTTGCCGGCATTCGGCAGTTTCCAGGATGCGATGAAGCAGGGCGAACCGCTGCTTTTCCACTCGCATCTCTCTGCGCTGATCAATTGCGGCCTGCTTGATCCTGCCGAATGCTGCGAGAAAGCAGAGGCGGCATGGCGGGAGGGGGACGTACCGCTCAATGCGACCGAGGGCTTCATTCGCCAGATCATCGGATGGCGCGAATATGTGAGAGGCGTCTACTGGCTGAAGATGCCGGACTATCGCGATGCCAATGCCCTGGGTGCCGAGCGCGACCTGCCGGCCTTCTTCTGGACCGGCGAGACGCAGATGAACTGCCTGCGCCAGTCGATCACCGAGACGCTTCAGAACGCCTATGCGCATCACATCCAGCGGCTGATGGTTATCGGCAATTTCGCGCTGCTCGCCGGCTTCGAACCGAAACAAGTGCAGGACTGGTATCTGGAGATTTATCACGACGCCTATGACTGGGTGGAGATGCCCAATGTGGTCGGGATGATCCTGCATGCCGATGGCGGTGTGGTCGCCTCGAAGCCCTATGCGGCGTCGGGCGCCTATATCAACAGGATGTCCGACTATTGCGGATCATGCCGCTACGCGGTGACGAAAAAGAACGGGCCGAAAGCCTGTCCGTTCAACTATCTCTACTGGAACTTCCTGATCGAGAACCGCGACCGGTTTCGCGACAATCATCGCTTGGGGATGATCTACAGGACGCTCGACCGGATGGGTAACGGGAAGGTGGACGCGGTCAGGGAGGATAGCGACCGTTTCTTCCGGGCGCTCAGTCGCGGCGAGGTTTGAGCCGGTTCTCCGGCAGGAAGATATCCGGCAGGAAATCGGGCTTCGCGCCATCCGCCTGTGCCAGTACCGCCTTCGCCATCAGGTGCGCGATTGCAAACGAAATCTTGAAGCCTCCGGTGGCGAGCAAGGTGTCCACGGAACCGGGCAGGGGCCCTGCCAAAGGCTCGCGGCCCGCTGCCCTCGGACGAATGCCCGCCCATCGCTCCACGATCTCGGCACTGGCGAGGGCCGGGCAAAGGATCCGGGCGCGCTCGATGACGGCGTCGAGCTTTGCATCGACGGAGGCGGGGTCTGCGAATTCGTTTTCAGACGTCGACCCGACCGCGATCAACCCGCTGCCATGCGCGATCACATAGGTGCCGTTGTCGTAGAGGATCGGTTGGGCGGTATCGACCGGTTTTACGGGGCGTAACAGCGCGGCCTGTCCCTTGACGCCCCGGCCGGTCGGCTCGGCGAACCCCTCATCGATCAGGCCGAATGTTTCCCAACCCGTCGAGAGGATCACCTTGCCGGCATCGATGGACGTTCCGTCGGCCACTACCGGCTTTGCTTTCTCGCCGATGAAAACGCCGGTTTCCTCGAGGATCGTGACCCCGGAAATTTCCAGCGCCTTCTTCAGCGCGGCGACAAGGCTGCGGGGATCGACCCGCGCCGACAGATTGTCCGCATTGGCGCCGAGCGGCATCTGGTCCGGCGACAACCAGTCGGAATAGATCGTCGCCTCGGCCACCATCCAGCGGTAGGGGTAGGGCCAGGCGTCATGCGAGGCCTCCGCCCATTCGTCGCTTTGCCGGCGCTTCTCGGCGTTGCGGATCGGCATGAGGCGGCCGCAGCGGCGATAGCCCGTGTCGATGCCGGTCAGCTCTTCCAGCGCGGCGATTTCGTCTTCGAGCGTCAGGAGGCCGTCGAGCTGGAACTGCTTCTTGGCGTTCCAACCCGTTGCCTGATGCGGCATCAGCGCGCCGAGCAATCCGCCGCTCGCACCAGCGCCGATGTGGCGTTTTTCCAGCAGGACGACGCTTCGGCCTTGCCGCGCGGCCTCAAATGCCGTCCAAAGGCCGACAATGCCGCCGCCGACTACGGCGATGTCATGGGGGCTGGATGAAAGGGACGGCATCGGCAATGGCTGACTTCGAAAGGGACGATCTGACGTGGTCCGAAGGGGATATGCCGTATTCGCGGCGATTTGGCGATTACTTCTATTCACAGTCCGACGGCCGCGCCGAATGCCGCCATGTCTTTTGGGGCGGCAACGGACTGCCTGAGCGCTTGCAGATGCCAGGCGATTTCACCATCGGCGAACTCGGATTCGGAACCGGCCTCAATTTCCTCGAAACCTGGCGGAGCTGGCGCGAATGCGGCGCAGCCGGGAAGTTGTCCTTCGTTTCGTTCGAGGCTTTTCCGATGACAGCGGAGCAGATCGAACGTGCGCTGGTGCCGTGGCCAGAGCTAACCGCTCTTGCCGACAAGCTGCTCGCACAATGGCCCGCATTGTCCGGAACGCCGACGGAATGGGCGATGGACGAACGGACGGCGCTGACGGTCATCGTCGGCGACGCTTTGAATGGTGTGCGCAACTGGGCCGGTATGGCGGACGCATGGTATCTCGATGGCTTCGCCCCGTCGCTGAACCCCGACATGTGGTCGGCGGAACTCATGCAAGCGCTCGCAGACAAGACGAAAGCGGGTGGAACATTCGCGAGCTACACGGCGGCCGGATGGGTGCGCCGGAACCTGCAGGCGGCCGGATTCTCGGTGGAAAAGCGTCCGGGCCACGCCGGCAAGCGGGAGATGATAACCGGAGTAAAGGCGGTCTAGCTCTTCCATGCCACGACTAGCCAACCGTGGATCGGCGCGCCCTGTTCGCTACGCACGGTAATCGGATCGAAACTGGTCACCCGGCTGAAACCGTGTTCCTCGAGAAGCGATTTCAGATAGGCGGCGGAATGGGCGAATCGGTGGTTCGGGGTGACCCGCCAGGATTTGCCGCCGAAATCCTCGTCCGCGAGTGTTTCTGCGGAAAACGCAAAGCAGGCGCCCGGATTACTGTTGGCGGCGACGCCGGCAAACAGCGATTCAAGCGCGCCGATATAAGGCAGGACGTCGGTTGCGACGATCAGATCGAAAGGCGCGTACTCTTCGCCTTCGGCTTTCGCCCATTCCTCGAGGAAATGCACCGCTTCATTGACGAACAGGGCGTCGTAGACGGCCCGTTCGTCGGCCATGTCGACCATTTTCTCCGAAATATCGACGCCGGTGGCGTGCTCGCAGATGTCGCCGAGCGTCATGCCTGACAGCCCGGTACCGCAGCCGAGGTCGAGCATTCGGGCGAAATGCGGCTCCGGATCGGCGTGCAGGATCTCGGCAAGCTGCATCGGAACCGCATAGCCGAGATCGCCGGTCAGTATGTCGTCGAAGACCTCGGCGTGCTGGTCGAACAGCGTCGCGACATAGGCGTCCGGTGCCTTTGCCGGTGCCTCGCCGAGACCCATGGATGCGAGCCGGACGGATGCGCCGCAGGTATCCCCCGGATCGATTTCCAGGCAGGTGCGGTAGAGCTCGGCGGCCTTGTCGCGATTGCTTGCCTTTTCCGCCGCCAGTGCCTCGTTATAGGCGGAGGTCAACCGCTTCAATTGCTTTCCGGACAGCATGCGGGACTTTCTTAACCAGTTGCGAGAAGGGCTGCTTAACCATGGCATTTAGCCAAATGTCAAAGCGCGAAGCGTATGATCCCGGCGAATGGGGGCCTGCTCTAACCGAAGGGGACTGGCTATGGACGATTACGAACATGCGCGGCCGATTGCCGATCTGATCGAAAAGAAACGTGTCACCGACGCCGATGTCCTGCGGCTGCGCCGCGATGTCTATGGCGATGGCGTCGTCAACCGCGAGGAAGCGCGCGACATCTTCGCGCTGGATCACCTCGTGGCCGACAAGCCGGAGAGCTGGCGCGAATTCTTCGTCGAGGCGATCGCCGACTATCTGGTCGAGCAGGAAGCGCCGCGCGGATATATCTCCAGCGCAAACGCGGAATGGCTGATCAAGGCCATCTCGCATGACGGCGTGGTGGACTATCGCACCGAGCTCGAGCTGCTGATCAAGGCGATGGAGCGGGCGACGAGTGTTCCGCCTTTCCTGGCCGGGTTTGCGCTGGAACAGATCGCCATCGCGGTCGTCGAAGGCAAGGGCGCGCTGACCCGGGGCCGCACGCTGACCCCCGGCAAGATTGGCGAGGATGAAGTCAACCTCCTGCGCCGGATCCTCTACGCTGCAGGCGGGGACGGCAATGTCGCTATTACCCGCAACGAGGCCGAGGTGTTGTTCCGGATTAATGACAACACCAGCGAAGCCGACAACCATTTGTCCTGGACGGAGCTGTTCACCAAGGCGGTCGCCTATTCGGTGATGGCTGCATCGGGTTACGAAGTACCGAGCCGCGAGGAAGCGCTCCGCCGCGAGGAGTGGCTGGGCGACACATCGGTCAATCTGGGCCGGTTCTTCTCCAAGATGTTCGCCGGCAGCCTGGGCGCCCATCTCGATGCCATTCGCCTCGAGACCGGTTCCGAGGCCTATCACGGGCGTCGCAACGCCGAGCAGGCCGGGAAGCGCTCTTCAGCCGAAAAGATCGACGTTTCGGAAGCGAAGTGGCTGGTCGACCGGATCGGCCGCGACGGCGTGTTGCACGAAAACGAGCGCGAACTGCTCGAATTCCTGAAGCGCGAATCGCCGCATATCCATCCGGCCTTGCAGCCGCTGCTCGAAAAGGTCGCCTGACGTTTCCGTCTAGCGGCGCTGCAGGCGCAGCAATTCGTCCTCAATACGGGCCAGGACCGCGCCGGTTTCCTCGTGAAGCTGGCGCGCTTTTTCGACCTGGCCGCGCAGGATGGTGATCGCGTCGTTGCGCGGATCGTCAGGCGGGGCTTCGCCGACACCGTAGAGCAGCCAGGGCAGCCCGACATTGAGGAGCCCCGCGATCATCGACAGCCGGTTGGCGCGCGGTTCCGAGCGGTCGCTTTCCCAAGCCTGGACGGTCGCTGTCTTGACGCCGAGCCGGCGGGCGAACTGCGCCGCGGACATGCCGCTCGAATCTCGGGCTCGCGACAGGCGGCCTCCAAGCGTGTCGGTGTCCGGCGGTGAACTGAAAATCGTAGCTTCTGCCATGGTCATTTTTATCCCGTTTGCGCGCCGAGCTTCGAAGCGTGCCAGCGCAAGTGATCGTCCATGAAGGTCGATATGAAATTATAGGAATGATCGTAGCCCGGCTGCATGCGAAGCGTCAGCGGAATACCCGATTTGCGGCATGCCTCCTCGAACAGCCAGGGTCTGAGCCCCTCATCCAGGAACTGGTCCGCTTCGCCCTGATCGATCAGGAACTCGTCGAAGCGGTGGCCGTCCTCGACCAGCGCACATGCATCATGGGCGCGCCAGGCGGACGTGTCCGGCCCCAGATAGGCGGAAAGCGCGTTGCTGGCCCAGTCGGCCGTGGAGGGCGATACGATCGGCGCGAAAGCCGAGCACGAGCGGAACCGGTCCGGCAGGTTCAACGCGATCGTCAGCGCACCGTGGCCGCCCATCGAATGGCCGAAAATGCCTTGGCGATCCATGTCGACCGGGAACTGGCCGGCGACGAGCTGCGGCAATTCGTCGGTGACGTAGGAATACATCCGGTAGTTCTTCGCCCAGGGCTCCTGTGTCGCATCGACATAGAAGCCGGCGCCGGTGCCGATCTTCCAGTCGTCCTTCTCGTCATGGATGCCGTCGCCGCGCGGGCTCGTGTCCGGGCAGACGACGACCAGCCCCAGTTCAGCTGCCATTTGCCGGTATTCGCCCTTGTCCATGACGTTCTGGTGCGTGCAGGTAAGCCCCGAGAGATACCAGACCACCGGGCAGGGGGCCTCGTTTGCCTGGGGCGGCACGAAAACCGCGAATGTCATCTCGCAGCCCGTCGTGGCCGCGTCGTGCGAATAGACGCCCTGAATGCCGCCATGGGCCTTCGATTCGGAGACGGTCTTCATTTCAGCTCCCTTTTCGTTCCCGTTACGGGCGTTTGGCGCGGCGGCAGATGCGGTCGAGAGCCTGCAAAAAGGCCGACCGGTCCTCGCGCGAAAACGCCCGGTTAAATCCGCGATCTTCGCCCGTCTCGCGAAGATGCTGCTTCAGATCGCGCATCGCGACCGCCATGCCGATGGTTTCCGGCGTGTGCTCGCGGCCGCTGTTTCCAAGGACAAGCGCGCCTTTTTCCACGCAACGCGCGGCCAGCGGTATGTCCTGCGTGACGACGATGTCGCCTTCTTTCACCTCGTCCGCGATCCAGTCATCGGCGGCGTCAGCGGATTTGGAAACCACGACATGACGTATCATGGGATCGCGCGAAGGTCTAAGCCCGCCATTCGAAACCAGTGTGACAACCAGTCCGTGCCGGTCCGCCACGCGCATGATCTCTTCCTTCACCGGACACGCGTCGGCGTCGACATAAATCACCGGGTCGGAACTATCCGTCATGGGTCTGGCTTGGGTGCGTTGCTCAGGAATGGCGCTGGCGGGCGAGGGCCGCACCGGCGCCGAGCGCTTGCAGCTTGCCGACCGCGACATCGCGGGAAAGCGGTGTCAGGCCGCAATTGGTGCAGGGATAGATGCGTTCGGCATCGGCGTATTCCAGTGCTTCCTCGATGGTCGCGGCGACCGCTTCGGGCGTCTCGATCTCGGTGGAGGCGACGTCGATGCAGCCGACCAGAACGTCCTTGTTCGGCAACAGGCCGATCAGCGAGATCGGCACATGCGAATTGGCGCATTCGAGCGACACCTGATCGATCGACGAGGAATTGATGGCCGGGAAGGTTTCCTCATATTGCCGCCATTCGCCGCCGAGCGTCTTCTTCCACTCGATATTGGCCTCGATGCCGTAGCCGTAGCAGATATGGACAGCCGTCGTGCATTTCAGACCGCGCGCCGCGCGATCGAGCGCCTCGACACCCCATTCCTTCACATCCTCCATGAAGACGTTGAAGGCGGGTTCGTCGAACTGGATCGTGTCGACGCCGGCCGCTTCAAGTTCAAGCGCTTCCGCGTTGAGGATATCGGCGAAGGCCATCGCCATGTCGGCTCGTTTGCCGTAATGGCCGTCGGCCAGCGTGTCGCAGATGGTCATCGGGCCGGGCAGGGTCCATTTCAGGCCCTTCTTCGTGTGTGCCCGGCAGAAGGCAGCCTCGTCGCGATGGACCGGGCGGCTGCGTTTCACCGGCCCGGTGACGGTTGGGACATCCACGACATAGCGGTTGTTGCGGATGCCCATCTTGGTCTTGAGGTCCCAGTCGATCCCCACGACCGTCTCCAGAAACCCGTGCACGAAATGGGTGCGGAACTGCTCGCCGTCGGAGACGATCTCGATGCCGGCATCCTCCTGCAGCTTGATCCAGACGAGTGCCGCGTCGCGCTTCGCCTGGTCGAGTTCCGCCCCTTCCAGCTTCCATTTCGGCCAGAGCTTTTCAGTCTCCGCCAACCATGAAGGTTTCGGCAGGCTGCCGGCGACTGTGGGGCGGAAGAGCATCAGAACTCCACGACGGCGCGGATCGATTTGCCTTCATGCATGAGGTCGAAGCCCTTGTTGATCTCCTCGAGCTTCAGCTTGTGGGTGATCATCGGATCGATCTCGATCTTGCCGTCGACATACCAGTCGACGATCTTCGGCACGTCGGTGCGGCCGCGCGCGCCGCCGAAGGCGGTGCCTCTCCATGACCGGCCGGTGACCAGCTGGAACGGGCGGGTGGAGATTTCCTGGCCGGCGCCGGCGACGCCGATGATGATCGATTCCCCCCAGCCGCGGTGCGAGCATTCCAGCGCCTGGCGCATGACGGTCGTATTGCCGGTGCAGTCGAACGTGTAGTCCGCGCCGCCGATCTGGTCGGCTCCGCGCTTCGTCATGTTGACGATCTCGGTGACGACGTTGTCGACTTCCTTCGGATTGACGAAATGTGTCATGCCGAAGCGCTCGCCCCATTCCTTCTTGGAATTGTTGATGTCGACGCCGATGATCATGTCCGCGCCGGCCATTTTCAGGCCCTGGATCACGTTGAGGCCGATGCCGCCAAGACCGAACACGGCCGCCGTGGCGCCAATCTCGACCTTGGCCGTGTTGATCACCGCACCGATGCCGGTGGTCACGCCGCAGCCGATATAGCAGATCGTGTCGAAGGGAGCGTCCGGATTGACCTTGGCGACTGCGATTTCGGGCAGGACAGTGAAGTTGGAGAAGGTCGAGCAGCCCATGTAATGGTGGATCGGCTTGCCGTCGAGCGAGAAGCGGCTCGTGCCGTCCGGCATCAGGCCCTGGCCCTGGGTGGAGCGGATCGCCGTGCAGAGATTGGTCTTGCGCGAGAGGCAGGAGGGGCATTCCCGGCATTCCGGCGTGTAGAGCGGGATCACGTGGTCGCCCTTCTTCACCGTGGTGACACCCGGGCCGACATCGACGACGACGCCGGCGCCTTCATGGCCCAGAATCGCCGGGAACAGGCCTTCCGGGTCGGCGCCCGACAGGGTGAATTCGTCGGTGTGACAAATGCCGGTGGCCTTGATCTCGACAAGAACCTCGCCCGCCTTCGGGCCTTCGAGATCGACTTCCACGATTTCAAGCGGTTTTCCCGCCTCGAAGGCGACGGCTGCACGTGTCTTCATTTTGGAACCTCTCCCGTTGACGGCAGGACATTTTCAGGATTTGGCATATCTTTCAACCCGCAAGCGACCGGTTACCGGCAAGCGGCGGAATTTTCAGATAAGGCTCTTCGAAGCCCGGTGAATCCATGAGCAAGACTGACGAGATCGGCGCTTTGCCGGCCGCGGACGACCATATTCGCGGCATGGCGCTTTGCGCCGGCGCGATGCTCTTGCTGCCGTTGATGGATGCGATAGCCAAGTGGCTGTCCACGGAGGCCGGCGTCTCGCCCGGGCAACTGACGCTGGCGCGATTCGTCGTCCAGGCGGTTGTCTCGGGAGCCATCGTGATCGCTGCGGCCGGCTTTGTGGCGCTCTGGCCGAAGCGGCCGCTGATGAACCTGATCCGGGGAGCAATCCTCGGCACGGCCAGCCTGCTTTTCTTCCTCGCGCTCAAATACATGCCGCTCGCCGACGCGATTTCCGTCTTCTTCGTCGAGCCCCTGATCCTGACGATCCTTTCGGTTGTCTTCCTGCACGAGAAGGTGGGATGGCGGCGCGTCTCGGCGATCCTGGTCGGCTTTGCCGGGGCATTGATCGTGATCCAGCCGAGTTATGCGCTGTTCGGTGCCGTGTCGCTGCTCCCGCTTTGCACCGCCACGCTGTTCGCCAGCTATTTGACGCTTAACCGCGCTGCCGGCGTACGCGACAGCGCGGTGGTGATGCAGTTTGCGGCCGGCATCGGCGGCGTTCTGGTCCTGTCGCTGGCCACCTCGGCGGGGACGGCATGGGAAATCGGAAACCTCGACCTCAGTTACGATTTTCCCGTCTTCGTCTGGGTCTTGATGGCCGTGATGGGCGGGATCGGAATGACCGGGCACTACATCATCGTTCTCGCCTTCCGGATCGCGCCGGCGTCACTTCTGGCGCCCTTCCAGTATCTGGAAATCGTCAGTGCGGCGGCGGCGGGATTTCTGCTCTTCGGGGATTTCCCGAGCCTGTCCAAATGGATCGGCGTCGCGATGATCGTCGGCTCCGGCCTCTACGTATTCTGGCGCGAACGCCGTCGCTAGTGAAGGC
>Ga0207814_100808_pt1 | contig 13082 bp, 10 predicted proteins | sample TtaePargueraPR_7_FD_187755 | JGI IMG/M metagenome (GOLD analysis project Ga0207814, IMG submission 187755) | Aerobic enrichment media microbial communities from Bioluminiscent Bay, La Parguera, Puerto Rico - Tt and P1 (2) (SPAdes) | ecosystem: Environmental > Aquatic > Marine > Unclassified ... | reverse complement strand
TCTGCCCGTCTGGCTGTTTCTGCTGGTTCTGGGGCGGGATCTACTGATTGTTGTCGGCGCACTGGCTTATCATTACACCGTTGGCCGATACGATATGGAGCCGAGCATCCCGGGCAAGATTAATACGTTTATCCAGATTCTCGTCGCCCTGGCCATTATCGTGCTTCTGGCGGATTTGCCGATTCAGCCCTGGGTTGTAGATGCCGGCATTCTTCTGGTGGCTGTATCAACCGTGTTCAGCGGGGCGCACTATCTGTTCGTATGGGGGTTAAGGGCCTGGAGGGCTACCCGCTCATGAGCGCGTCCCAGTTGGTGCTCGGGGTCAAGCTGCGTGATGATGCCCGATTCGACAACTTCCACGGCGACCGGAACACGACCGCAGCCCAGCGTCTTGAATCCGTCTGTCATCAACCCGATGACGTTCCGGTGGTTGTGCTGTGTGGTGACGCCGATACTGGCAAAAGCCATCTTCTGCAGGCGGTGTGCCACCTTAGTGAAAAACAGGGCAGGGCTGCGGTCTGTATCAGCATTGCAGAGCTTGAGCCTTTTGGCCCCGATGCTTTGTCGGGGCTTGAGACCCATGACATCGTCTGTCTGGACGATGTTGACCGCATCGCAGGTCAGCGGATGTGGGAAGAGGCCATTTTTCATCTTTATAACCGGATACACGATCGGGGCGGCCTTTTGCTGGTAAGTTTGGCGGATCTCCCAGCCAGTCTGCCATTTGAGTTACCGGATCTGGTTTCCAGATTAAGTCATGGGCTGGTCATTCAGTTGGGTATTTACCGGGATGAAGATCGTCTCAAGATTCTGAGGGCCCGGGCAGAGAAGCGGGGGCTGGTAATGGCGGATGACGTAGCGAGCTATATTATGCGCCGGGCGCCGCGAAGGCTCGGTGAATTGCTGGGGATTCTGGATATACTGGATGAAAATTCACTTCAGGCCCAGAGAAGGCTCACCATCCCGTTCGTGAAAACCGTGATGGGTTGGTGAGTTGGACGGAATTCATCGCTGGGCAGAAAACGATAACGGGTTCTTCAAGGGAGAGACAAAATGAGACGGGTGGTATTCAACCAGAAAGGCGGTGTCGGCAAGTCCAGTATCACATGCAATCTCGCAGCTATCAGCGCCGCTCGCGGAAAACGGACCCTTGTCGTGGATCTTGATCCCCAGGGAAACTCTACCCACTACCTGCTGGGCAAGCCCGCCAGCGAACTCAAGGACACCGTTGCCGATCTGCTTGAACAGACGGTTGCCTTCACCGTGTTCAATCGCCGGCCGGACGAATTCGTCCACGCCTCACCGTTCAAGAACCTGTTTGTGATGCCCTCCAGCCCGGAGCTGGACTTCCTGGAGCGCAAGCTGGAAGCGAAGCACAAGATCTACAAGCTGAGAGAGGCCCTGAAAAAACTCGGCGAATCCTTCGATGCAATCTACATCGATACAGCACCCGCGCTGAATTTCTACACCCGCTCCGCGCTGATTGCCGCCCAGCGATGCCTGATTCCATTCGATTGTGATGATTTTTCACGTCAGGCCCTCTACAACATCCTGAACGAGATTCGTGATCTTCAGGAGGATCACAACGAAGACCTTGTGGTGGAGGGAATTGTTGCCAACCAGTTCCAGCCCCGCGCCAGCCTGCCGAAGCAACTGGTAAGGGAGCTTACCGAAGAAGGCTTGCCGGTGTTGCCGGTGCGTCTCTCAAGTTCCGTAAAAATGAAAGAGTCTCATCAGAGCCGGCAGCCCCTGATTCATATGGCGCCCAAGCACCCGCTGACACGCCAGTACGAGGACCTGTTCCGGGTCCTGCATGGTGAAACCGTGGAGCTTGAGCTGCTCACTGACTGAAGCGAGATTGATATGACCGAATCCGGTAACCCGATCGGGCAGGTTGCGGACTGCCTTCTGAACATTGAGATGGAGTTGCGGCAGCTGGGGCTCTGGGAGTCCGAGCCGCCACCGGACGAGGCTTTCCAGAGTGCTCAGCCATTCTGTATCGATACCCTGGAGTTCACCCAGTGGCTCCAATTTGTCTTTGTTGAGCGGATGAAGGTGATCATCGAAAACGATCACCCGTTGCCGTCGGCGTCCGGCATAGCGCCTATGGCCGAGGAGCACTTTCGGGGGCGCCCGGAGTCCGGCGGCAGGCTGGTCCGGGAACTCGAGGTGATCGACCGCCTGCTCAGTGGGGGGTGATCAGTCCAGTCTCATTGATAGATCCACGGCCTTCACATCTTTGGTCAGCGCGCCAATCGAAATGAAGTCCACGCCCGTTTCGGCGATCGGCACCAGGGTGTCGGCGTTGATTCCTCCGGATGCTTCAAGCTTTGCCCTGCCTCCGGTGGTGGCAACGGCGGTGCGCATGTCTTCAAGCGAGAATTCATCCAGCATGATGATGTCTGCGCCGGCATTCAGGGCCTGCGCCAGTTCATCGAGATTCTCGGTTTCTACCTCAACCGGTTTGCCGGGGGCAATGTTATGGGCGGCTTCGATGGCTTCGGCAATGGAGCCACAGGCGGCAATGTGATTTTCCTTGATCAGGAAGGCATCCCACAGCCCGATGCGGTGATTGAAACAGCCGCCGCAGGTTACAGCGTATTTCTGGGCCAGGCGCAGGCCAGGCAGGGTCTTTCGGGTGTCCAGTAATCTCACCCTGGTGTGAGCAACCCGGGCAGCGTAGCCGCTGCAGGCGGTCGCAACGCCAGACAGGGTCTGGAGCCAGTTCAGGGCGGCACGTTCGGCGCTCAGCAGGCTTCTGGCAGGGCCCTCCATAGTGAACAGCACCTGATCCGGTGAGACGGTTTCACCATCGGATACCTGCCAGGTGAGTTCAACGGACGGGTCCACCTGCCTAAAAACCTCGTCGACCCACTCCCTTCCTGCAATCGTTGCGGTTTCCCGGGTAATCACGCGGCCTTTCGCCTGCTTGCCGGCGGGTATCAGTCTGGCCGTAATGTCACCATCACCAACGTCCTCCCGCAGGCTTTGGGCAACATTTTCAATTCTGGCCTGGCGGAGGAGTTCAGGAGGGATCATAGGGCAAAAGGTCCGGTGTAATGGGTTGTCAGCGTTTCAGGCTGCAATTCTAAAGCGCCTCTGGTGAATCGCCAAACTGTCGGGTCCAGACTGCTAAACTGTGATGCAGGTCAGGTCTACACAAAAGGTGACAAATTCTGACACAACCTGACGTGGGCAGCTCGTATAGTGTGGAGTGGAGAATCAAAACAGGCATTTTTGCAACACGAGGCGGAGCAGCGAAATGGTGCACGATAACAAGGTTGTCAGCTTTTCAGGCCAGAAGCCGCCCGCCCGGTTTTCATTGCCTGCAGCTCTTGTGCGCCTGCGTGACGCATCGGGTCAGTCCCTGAAGTCCGTTCTTGCCAATTTTTTCGACCGTGCCGATGACGCCCTGTTCGAACTTGCAGACAGAGCCGGCACGAACCTCGACCAGACCGCCTACTTTGATGCCATGCGCGAACTAAGGTTGCGTCGCAAGGCCATGGTGGTCTCTATCCTCCAGTATGTCAGCCAGGCGTTCAACGAAATTGGCAAGTTCCAGCCCCAGCAGGCGGCCCGGTCCCTTGATGAGGTTGACGAGGATTCGCTGAGCCTCGTAGACCATTCCCAGCTTGAGCAGCAGGTGGCTGTGGACAACCTGATCAATAAACTTCGGAACCGTTACACCGAACAGATCCGTCTGCTGACAGCGCGTGTGGGACATTTGGTGCCGGGTATCGAGCTGAAGGACGCACAGATGCCGTTGAGCCCGGAAATCATCTGTGGCGGCGTTGCCGAAGCCTGTGCCGACCTCGACATTGATATCCGGGCCAAGCTGGTGGTTCTGAAGCTGTTTGATCGGCTGCTTGCCGATACGCTTGGTGATTTTTACAAGCAGGCGAACCGCACCCTCATTAACGAAGGCGTCATGCCTGATATGAAGCGTCCTCCCGCCGGCAAGGCGGCTTTACGCTCCGGTCAGCGCACGCCTCAGGAGAGCCCGGCATCGACGGCCGCCAGTGATCAAACCAGTTCCACCGTTGAGAGCCAGGGTATGTCTCAATCACAGGCCACGTTCTCCGAGCTGAGTGCGCTGCTGCATCGTGGCGATTCCGCCCCTGCTGGCGGAGGTGTCCCCGCTGGCGAAAGTTACATCGACACGGATCGACTGATGGCGCGCCTTACCGAAGCCCAGTCCAACAGCCGGCAGTGGGGCGAGGGCGCCGTTGTACCGCTGAACGAGCAGCTTCAACCCCTCCTGCGCTCCGGTGACGGGAAAAGCCTTCATGTGGGGCAGGTGGACAGCGATGTGATCAATCTGGTCTCCATGCTGTTCGACTTCATCCTGGAGGATCGCCAGTTGCACCCGGTGATGAAGGCCTTGATCGGTCGTCTGCAGATTCCGGTGCTGAAGGTGGCATTGACCGACAAGAACTTCTTCAATCGGGGCGGTCACCCGGTCCGCAAGCTGCTTAACGAGCTGGCGCTGGCAGCCATTGGCTGGACCGAGAAAAAGTCCGGCCAGAGGGATCCGCTTCGTGACAAGATCGAATCGGTGGTGGACCGGGTGTTGGGCGAGTTCACCACGAACGTCAGTCTGTTCGAGGAGTTGCTCAAAGATTTTAGTCACTTCATGGATCTCGATCGCAGGCGTCGTGAGCTCGTAGAGCAGCGTCTACGGGATGCAGAGGAGGGGCGGGCCCGCCAGGAGCGGGCGTCCCAGGCGGCGGAAGGGTTGTTGCAGGAGCTGACAGAGCAGCGAGACATTCCTGAGCCGGTTGCCGGCCTTCTCAGTGAAGCCTGGACCAAGTATTTGCAGTGGGTGGTCCTACGGGAAGGCGAAGAGAGCGATCGCTGGCAGGACGCCCGGAACCTGACCGAGCAGTTGGTGTGGAGTGTGGATCCTCGTCCGGTCAATGAGTCCACCCGGGGAGAACTGCTGCGGGCTATTCCTGCCATTGTGGATGACCTACGCAAGGCGTTGCATGAGATTTCCTGGGATCCCTTTGCCACAGATGCGGCCATTCGTGATCTGGAACTGGCTCATGTAGATGTGTTCCAGCGGCTGGTCACTGCGCCGTCCCGTCCGGAATCGCCGGCAGAACCGAAGGATTTGCCGGCACACGAGCCGGTTTCGGAACAGCCGGTGGACGCTCCTGTGGTTGTGCCGGTGCCCGAAGCCGAAGCCAAGGCAATGCCTTCGCCTGCAGAGCAAAAAGAACCTGAACCTGTCGGCAAAGGGACTCACGCTCAGCCGGTTGCGGATGCCGGGGCAGAGGTTTCTGTGTCGCCAGAATGGCTCCAGAAAGCAGAAAGCCTCCGGGTGGGTTCCTGGATTGAGCTGACCCGCGATGAAACCAAAGTACGCTGTAAACTTGCTGCCTTTATCAAGGCTACCGGCAAGTACATCTTCGTTAACCGCAGCGGTGCCAAGGTGGCCGAGTATATGCGCCAGGAACTGGCTGCAGATATGGAAGCGGGAAAAATCAGCATGCTGGATGATGGCCTGATCTTCGACCGGGCACTGGAGTCGATCATCGATAACCTTCGCAGCAGCCGCAAGGACTGATTCATAGCAACCGTGGCAACTTTGTGATTCAATCAGAGAGTGTAATCCTCTGAAACATTTGGAATTACTTTGCCCGATACAGACGTTTTTTCTGAACGCCTTCCTGATTCCGGTACCGATGGACAATCACTTCGCGAAACTGGACGGATCCCCTTTGCCCGCTGGTGTCCCTCGCCGAACTTCGGGCCACGTCCGGAGGGTGCAGCGATCTCTCTTCTTGTCGTCCACAACATCAGCCTGCCTCCGGGCCAGTTCGGCGGTCCGGAAATAGAAGACTTCTTCTGCAACCGCCTTGACCACTCGGCACACCCCTATTTCCAGACCATCGAAGGCGTTCAGGTGTCGGCCCACCTGTTGATACGCCGGGATGGAGCCCTTGTCCAGTTTGTCAGCCTGCTTGATCGAGCCTGGCATGCGGGTCGCTCGTGTTTCGAGGGGCAGGAGGAGTGCAATGACTTCTCCATCGGGATCGAACTGGAAGGGACTGACGACATTCCATACACCACTGAACAGTACCGTAGGCTGGCAGAAGTGACGGAGATGATCATGGCGGCCTGGCCGGCTATCACCAACGGTCGTATCACGGGGCACTGTGACATCGCCCCCGGCAGGAAGAGCGATCCGGGGCCCGCTTTCGATTGGCCTTATTTTCGGGCGGTTCTGCAGGCACTCCGAGGATCCGGGAGGAACGTCTGAATGGTGTTTATTGTATTCCTCCTGGCCTACATGGTGCGCAGGCGCCTGGATTCTCTGGATCTGCTATCCGGTGATGAGGTCTGGCGTCGGTGGTTCAGAAAGGGAAGCCGCGTCAGGGCAGGGCATGAGTCGGGCATTGCAATGGGGCTGGCGCTTGTTTTACTTCCTGCCGTTCTCCTGGGACTGGCAGAGTATCTGCTATGGTCATCGGGGTGGCGGCTGGCGGCTTACCCGCTCGAATTCCTGGTTCTGGTGGTCCTGATGGGCACACCGGGCTGGCGACAGGCACTCCGGGCCTATGCGGAGGCATGGCAGCGGGGAGACATGCAGTCGGCCTGGCATCATGTTAAAGACCTTCTTCCGGCGGATGAACGGGGTGCTGCGGCGTCCCCCGAGGCCATGCACCTTTCGCTGTCCAAAGCACTGATGGTCTCGGTTTTCCAGCGTTTTTTCCTGGTGGCTTTCTGGTACGTGGTCGGCGGCATCGGCCTTGCCGTTCTTGCTCGCGGTGTGGTTGCCCTCGCTGATCAATGGCCCCAGGCGGCGGCCAGGCCGCGGTTTGCGAAAATGTCGGACCTTGCCGGATGGATCCCTGCCAGGCTTCTTGCCCTGACGTTTGGAATTGCCGGTGATCTTGCCGGCTGGCTGCGGGAAACCCGTCAGACCCTGACCGGCGTTACAAAAAAAGCCGGGGAGGTGCTTATGATTTCGGCCAACGGGTCGTTAACCGGATATGCACTGGATCCAGCACGCTTTTCCCGGATTCACCCGGATGAGTGGACCGCGTTCGGGGGGCGAAGCCTGAGAGCAGTAAGGGATCTGTTGAACAGAAGTATGCTGGTATGGATATGCACACTTGCTCTGCTGGTCATTTCCGGGGTTGTTTGAGCCGGATTTTATAAAACATTACATTTTAACAACAAATAATGCTTAAGTTTCTAAGACTTTAGGCGACAATATAAAAAAAGAACTTCCGTTCAGTTGTTATTTGCCAGCAAGAGGGCCACTGTGAAGCAACTCATTAATCCTGCTATTGCACTGATGAACCGGCTGCCGATGGTCTACAAGTTCAGTCTCATCAGTATTCTGTTCCTGTTGCCGATCGGTGGATTGTCCTGGCTCGCCATTTCCGAACTGAACCGCTCGGTTCAGACCATGACCCGGGGTGTCGAAGGGCTTGAGCAGCTTCAGCAAGTAGACCGGCTTGTGGATGCTGCCATGGATTATCGTGATTATCGCTCGCCGGCGATCATCAAGGATGAGAGTGCTATTAAGGCGGTTTCGGAAGAGGCGGCCAACGAGGTTGATAACACCCTGGCAGCTCTTGTTGCAGAAGAGCGTTCATTTGATACCTCTGGCTCCTGGGCTGAACAGGTCGCGACGCTGCGCCAGGAGTGGGAGGCGCTGCGGGCTGATGATAACTATCAGGGCAGCTTCGATCCGCAGTTCAAGTATTACCAGGAGTTTGTCCAGAAAGCTCAGGCCTTGCTTTCGGCCACCATTGAAATCTCGGGCCTGGGCCAGGGGGCGTCCCGGGAAAACCAGCTGATTCTCGGTCTGGTCCGCGATTCACTTCCAGCGGCGCGCACTGTGATTGGGCGTGCAAAATCCTACGGCATCTTTGCCCTGGTTGAGGGGCAGGTAGGCTATGCCCTGAGCGAAACCCTGAACGAAATCTATGACCAACTGACCAACCGCAGTTCATTGCTCTCACCGGCATTGGCTCTGGCCTCTGAGGCATCACCGGTTTTGGCTGAGCGTGCGGGCAATGCCATTCAGCGGGTTGACGAGAGCCTGATGGTGGTCCGGGACCAGCTGGATCTGAACGTCATAACGCCCATGCGTCTGGAGATGCCCTGGACCGAATACGACGATCTGATATCCGGACAGCTGGCTCACTACGACGAGGTCAAGACGGCAGCTTTCAGCGTGGTCGAAGGCAACCTGCGGGCGCGGCTGGAGAGTGAGATCAACCAGCGTCGTCTGATTGTTATTGCCCTGATCGCTGTCCTTCTGGTGGTTGTCTATCTCTACATCGGCTTCTTCATGTCCGTGCGAACCGCCATCAACCGGTTCAGCCAGGCGGCGCGCAGCGTCGCTGCCGGTGACATGACTACCCACATCAATTTGCGCAATCGCGACGAACTGGGCGAGCTAACCACCGAATTCAATAACATGACCGACCGGATTGCCGAGCTAATCCGTTCCGTCAGCCGGACTACGGCGGATGTGGATCAGCAGGCAACCCGGGTCAACGATACCGCCGCGGCCAACAGCGAAGCCGTCGCACGCCAGATGGAGGAAAGCGGCCAGATCAACGAAGCCATGAACCAGATGGTCGAGGCGGTTCACGAAGTCACAGAAAGCGCTCACAGGGTTGCAGACAGCGCCAGTAACGCCGAACAGGACACGGAAACCGGGCGCGGCGTCGTCGCCGACACGGTTGAAACCATCAACAGGCTGGCTAGTGAGATTTCCGGTGCGGTGGAAGTGATCAACCGGGTCAGCAAGGATAGTGACAACATCAGTCAGGTGCTGGTCGAGATCAAGGCGATTGCCGAGCAGACCAATCTGCTGGCCCTGAATGCCGCTATTGAGGCAGCTCGAGCTGGCGAACAGGGGCGCGGGTTTGCGGTGGTTGCCGATGAGGTCCGCTCGCTCTCGCAGCGCACCCACAAATCCACCGAAGAGATTGAAGGCATGATTTCCCGGCTCCAGAGCGGTGTAAAGGACGCCGTGTCGGCCATGACCAACAGCCGGGATGTTACCGAGACAACGGTGCAGAAGTCTGGTGAGGTAACGGAGGCGCTGGACCGGATCGCCAAGGGCATCTCGGTGATCGTGGATATGAGTCACCAGATTGCCCAGGCTGCCGAAGAGCAGTCTGCCGTTGCGAAGAACGTGAATTCAAGCGTCGAACAGATTGGCGAGCTGGGTCAGAGGACCGCCGCCAACGCCGAAGAAACACTCGGATCTTCCAGAGAAATGTCGCAACTGACCGCGTCGCTTCAGCGTCTGGTGGAGGCCTTCAAGGTCTGATTGGCACCGGTTTTGATCATCGGAGACGAAAAATCCGGCCCTCAGAGGCCGGATTTCTTTTGTTCCCAGAGAATTTCTTCGCCATCCTCGCGTCGGGCCAGCACGCGCGCAATAACAAACAACAGATCAGAGAGCCGGTTCAAATAGTGCCGTGAGGCGGTGTTGATGGAGTCTTCGTGGCCAAGGGCAACGACAACCCGCTCTGCACGGCGGCATACTGCCCGGGCTAGGTGGCACTGGGCGGCACCGGGACTACCGCCAGGCAGTACAAAATTCTTCAGCGGGGGCAGGCCTTCATTGTGCCGATCCAGGGTGCCTTCCAGCCATTCGATATGTTCGTCGCCAATGACCCGGCTGCCGGGAATGGCAAACTCGCCCCCAAGGTCAAACAGGTGGTGCTGGATACGCCGAAGGCTTTCCACCAGTTCGTCATCGCTGTCCAGGGTTTCAATCAAAAGCCCGATATGACAATTCAGCTCATCGGCGGTGCCCATGGCTTCAACCCGCTGGGCATTCTTGGCAATGCGATTGCCGTCAGCCAGACCCGTGGAGCCATCATCTCCGGTACGGGTGTAAATCTTGGAAAGGCGGTTGCCCATCAGTCTGCTCCTGTTAATGTGACGACAGTTGTTTTACCCGTTCGGTCAGCATTTGGTTCACTGGCGTGTCGATCCCGAGTTCTTTTCCGAGTTTTGTCAGATATCCGTTGATAAAGTCTATCTCGGTTGGGCGATTCCGGAGAACATCGGCACGCATGGACGAGGTGTTGCCAGCGGTTTTCCGGGCGACCTGTTCGATGCGCTGGCGCAGGGATTCCGGCGTTTCCCTGAGCTGGACAGCGGCGCTCATCAGCTCCGACAGTTCCCGGCAAAGTTCGTCGATGGTGTTCTGATACAGCTGTGCAGACAGGATTTCGCCATTGGCGCAGTTCAGGAGGGCCGTGTAGGGATTGATGCCGGCATTGATGATCAGTTTCTGCCAGAGGCGCTGGAGGATGGCCGGCTCCGAATGGATCGCCAGGCCTGAGTCCGCCAGAATGGCGACCGCGCCGTTGACGCAGAGCCCGGCTGACTCCGTTAGCGGGCCAACCCAGGTATCGCCAGTGCCGGCGTGGACGAGCAGCCCGGGCGCCGGTCGATTGGCGCCCTCGGTGGTACTGGCAGCCAGGATAGGGCGCTCTGGCCATCGTGCTGCCACGGCTTGCTGGCTGCCCAGTCCGTTCTGGAAAAGCAGGATGGGGATATCAACGGGGAATTGGTCGATCACGCCTGCCAGGGCATTCAGGGTGTCACCGGCCTTGGTTGTCACCAGGATCAGCTCTGGCTCGTCACCGGCTTTGAGAAACGGAACCCGCACGGCGGATTCCGGCCCCTCAAAAGATCGGAAGCGGTAACTGAGATCGGTGTCGGTCGGCTCGCCAGGCCTTGTAATGAAGGCAACGCTACCAACCGGTAGCACCGCGCCCCACAGCCTGCCCAGAGAGCCTGCACCGAGAATACCGATCATGCCGGTTACATGGCCTCGATATCGGCCCTTTGCTGGCTCAGGCGAGCCTGGCTGCTCTGGGCGTCCCGGAGTTTTTCCTGTTCCTTCTCGACCACTTCGGCCGGGGCCTTGGCGGTGAACTTCTCGTTCCCCAGCTTGCCTTCGAGGCGGCCAATCTCTTTCTGCAGACGCTCCAGCTCCTTGTCCAGGCGCTTGAGTTCCGCGTCCTTGTCGATCAGGCCGGCCATGGGGACCAGGACTTCCATTTCTCCCACCAGCTGGGTGGCGGACATCGGAGCTTTGTCACCGTCGAACCAGTCCAGGCTCTCCAGCTTGGCCAGGGAGCTCAGGAACTGGCGGTTGTCATTCATGCGACGCTGATCGTCGGCGTCTTTGCCGCGCAGCAATACCGGAATCTTCTTCGCCGGGGAAATGTTCATTTCGCCCCGGATGTTCCGCACGGCCACGATTACGCCTTTCAGCCATTCGATATCGGCGGTTACCGCGGCGTCCTGCTTGGTGGCATCCGGCTGCGGGTAGGCCTGCAGCATGATGCTGTCGCCGGTCTTGCCGGCCAGGGGCGCAATGCGCTGCCAGATTTCCTCGGTGATGAAGGGCATCATCGGGTGCGCCAGTCGCAGGACGGCTTCCAGTACGCGTACCAGGGTTCGACGGGTGCCCCGTTTGGCCTCGGCACTGGCGCTTTCATCATTGAGAACCGGCTTCGAGAGCTCCAGATACCAGTCGCAGTATTCGTTCCAGATGAACTCGTAAAGCGCGTAGGCGGCCAGGTCGAAGCGGTACTGGTCCAGGTAACGGATTACATCCTGTTCGCAGTTTTGCAGCTCGCTGATGATCCAGCGGTCGGCCAGGGATAGCTCCACCGGCTCGTCATTCACACCACAGTCTTCGCCTTCGGTGTTCATCAGCACGTAGCGGGCGGCGTTCCAGAGCTTGTTGCAGAAGTTACGGTAGCCTTCCAGGCGCTTCATATCCCAGTTGATGTCGCGACCGGTGGTGGCCATGGCCGCCAGGGTGAAGCGCAGGGCGTCGGTGCCGTGGGCCGTAATACCCTCCGGGAATTCCTTTTTGGTGCGCTTGCCGATCTTTTCCGCCAGCTTGGGCTGCATCAGGTTGCCGGTGCGCTTCTCCAACAGGTCATCCAGGCTGATGCCGTCGATCATGTCCAGGGGGTCGATGACGTTGCCCTTGGACTTGGACATCTTGTCGCCGTGCTCGTCGCGGATCAGGCCGGTGACGTACACGGTGTGGAAGGGCACCTGGGGTGTGCCGTCTTCATTTTTCATGAAGTGCATGGTCATCATGATCATCCGGGCCACCCAGAAGAAAATGATGTCGAAGCCGGTGACCAGCACGTCGGTGGGGTGGAAAGTCTTCAGCCGTTCGGTGATTTCCGGCCAGCCCAGGGTGCCGAAGGTCCACAGGGCGGAGCTGAACCAGGTATCAAGAACGTCTTCATCCTGCTCCAGGGCAACGTCTGCGGACAGATTATGCTTCTGGCGCACTTCTTCCTCGCTGCGACCCACGTAGATGTTGCCGTCGGCGTCGTACCAGGCCGGAATGCGGTGGCCCCACCAGAGCTGGCGGGAAATACACCAATCCTGGATATCGCGCATCCAGGCAAAGTACATGTTTTCGTACTGCTTGGGCACGAACTGGATTCGGCCGTCTTCCACGGCTTCAATAGCCGGTTTGGCCAGGGTCTTGGCATCAGCAAACCACTGGTCGGTGAGCATGGGCTCGATGATCAGGCCGGAGCGGTCGCCCCGGGGAACGCTGAGTACGTGGTCTTCGATGTTCTCGACCAGTCCTTCGGCTTCCATGTCAGCAACGATCTGCTTGCGTGCGTCCTCGCGGGTCAGACCGGCGTAGGCGCCCGGCATGGTGCCGTCGAGCTCGGTGTTTTCAGTACCGTCGGCGTTGAACACTTCGGCAACGTCCCGGATGTTGGCATCCTGGGTCATGACGTTGACCATCGGCAGGTTGTTGCGCTTGCCGACGGCGTAGTCGTTGAAATCATGGGCCGGGGTGATCTTCACGCAGCCGGAGCCTTTCTCCGGGTCGGCGTGGTGGTCGGCAACGATGGGGATCCGGCGATTCACCAGGGGCAGCATCACGTGCTTGCCAATCAGATGCTGGTAACGCTCGTCGTCCGGGTGCACGGCCACGGCGGTGTCGCCGAGCATGGTTTCCGGACGGGTGGTGGCCACCACCAGGTAATCTTTGCCGTCTTTGGTCTGCACGCCGTCAGCCAGCGGGTAGCGCAGATGCC
>Ga0207814_100806_pt1 | contig 13103 bp, 9 predicted proteins | sample TtaePargueraPR_7_FD_187755 | JGI IMG/M metagenome (GOLD analysis project Ga0207814, IMG submission 187755) | Aerobic enrichment media microbial communities from Bioluminiscent Bay, La Parguera, Puerto Rico - Tt and P1 (2) (SPAdes) | ecosystem: Environmental > Aquatic > Marine > Unclassified ... | reverse complement strand
GACCGTGACTGCATTTGCGCTGTTGCTGGCGGTGTCGCTGGCTGACGATTTACGCACGGTGTCCGCGAGATTGCGTTTTGCGGTGCAGGCCGGTTCGGTGGCACTGCTGCTGGTCGACTTGGCACCGGGTCTGGCCTGGTGGTTGATGCCGATCCTGTTGATCGGAGGGGTGTGGGTGGTGAACCTGTACAACTTTATGGATGGCATGGATGGTTTTGCCGGCAGTATGACCGCAATCGGTTTTGGTACCCTGGCGGGTATCAGTGCTTTCCGGGGAGAGGCTGAGCTAGCGGGCATTTGCGGGATTATGGCGGCCAGTTCCATGGTATTCCTGTACTACAATTGGCCCGCCGCGCGGATTTTCCTGGGGGACGCGGGCTCCACATCCATCGGTCTGGCGGTGTTTGCGGTCAGCGTCTATGGCTGGCAGCAGTCGGTGTTCAGTCCGCTGGTGCCGCTGATTATTTTTTCGCCGTTCTGGGTGGATGCCACCTACACTTTATTGCGCCGCATGTATAACCGCGAGCGCTGGTGGGAGGCGCACCGGCAGCACCTTTACCAGCGTTCCGCCCTCAGTGTCGGCACTCGGAAAACATTGGGAATTGAGCTGACCGTGATGCTGGGCACGTCTTTGGCTGCAATATCGGTGGTAGCATTGGGGCTGGCGTAAATCGCCTTGCGGCTAGTGAAAACTGAGTTTGTACAATTGGTTCAAGGGCTGGCTCTGCAAGAGCCTGCAAGGAATTTTTTGGGGGGATGGTGAAGCGCCTATACAAGTTTGCACAGAAGAATTACAAGCCGGTATTGATGCTTGGCTTCGACCTGTTGATGCTCACGGCGGCATTCCTGCTGGCCATGACTGTCCGCTTCAATGGTGCAAATCTCATTGCCGAGCCGGCAATGGCGCTCTGCCTGGGGATGACGCTGGTTTCCAGTAGCTTCATCTTCCTCCGTCTCGGTCTTTACCGCACGGTTATCCGCTACATGGGGCAGCAGGCAATTGTCGCCGTGTTGCAGGGGGTAACCGCGTCAGCCGTGGTGCTGGCGGTGGCCTCCTATCTCACTTATGCAGGGGTTCCCCGGTCGGTCCCGGTTATCTACTGGTGCTTTGCACTGATTACCGTCGGCGGTTCCCGCTGGCTGGTGCGCCTGTATTACCAGATGGCGCTGGAGATCCACAAAACCCGAGTTGCCATTTACGGTGCCGGCACCGCCGGCCTGCAGCTGTACAAGGGGTTGATTCACGGTGAAATGTACAAGACCGTGGCTTTCTTTGATGACAATGCCTCCAAACAGAACACCCTGATCGACGGGGTGCTGGTGTACAGCCCGACCAATATTCACGAGGTCATTGCCGACCGCGACATCTCCGAGGTGTTGCTGGCAATGCCCGGCGTGCCCAAGCGCCGCCGCCGCGAGATTACCCGCAGCCTGCGTGAGCGGGGCATTGTGGTGAAGGTAATCCCGGGCATGGAAGAGCTGGTGGATGGTGCCGGCCGCGGAGCGACGGATGTGTCGCAGATTTACGAAAACATCCTCGGGCGCGCCCCGGTAGAGCCCCAGAAAAATCTGGTTTGTGCCTCAATTGAAGGCAAGGTGGTACTGGTTACCGGTGCCGGCGGCTCCATTGGCTCCGAATTGTGCCGGCAAATCGTTCAGTGGGGGCCGACCCAATTGATCATGCTGGAGGCGTCGGAGTTTTCCCTGTATCAGATCGAGCGGGAATTGCGCCAGCAGCAGCTGGATGAAAACTTCTCCGTGACGGTGACACCGCTGCTCGGCGACGTGCGCGATCGCAGACGGGTGGCCGAAATCATCGAGCGTTTCAAGGTGCAGACCATCTACCACGCAGCGGCCTACAAGCATGTGCCGCTGGTGGAGCAGAATGTGGCGGTCGGCGCTGAAAACAATATCCTCGGCACACTTTCGGTGCTGGAGGCGGCGGAAGCCTTTGGTGTCGAGCAGTTTGTGCTGGTGTCTACCGACAAGGCGGTGCGTCCCACCAATGTGATGGGGGCGACGAAACGGTTTGCGGAATTGATCTGCCAGGATTTCGGACGTCGCTTTGGTCGCACCCGTGTATGCATGGTGCGTTTCGGCAACGTGTTGGGGTCTTCCGGTTCGGTCATTCCCCTATTTACGGACCAGATCAATGCCGGTGGCCCGGTAACGGTGACCCACCCGAAGGTAACCCGCTACTTTATGACCATTCCGGAAGCCGCCCAGCTCGTGTTGCAGGCCGGTAGCATGGGGCGCAACGGCGAGGTGTTTGTGCTGGATATGGGAGAGCCGGTGCGGATTCTGGATATTGCCCGGCGCCTGATCCAGATAATGGGTCATACCGTCCGCGATGAGGCCAACCCGGATGGTGATATCGAGATTCAAATCAGCGGACTGCGCCCGGGCGAAAAACTGTACGAAGAGTTGCTGTTGGGGGACAAGGTCGCCGGTACCGACCATCCGATGATTATGCGGGCGGAGGAAGAGCGGCTGACCTCGGAGCGCCTGCAGTTGCTGGTCGGCGAATTGAAAGATGCTTGCACCAGGCACGATAGCGCGGCAGTACACCGCCTGCTGATAGAAGCCGTCAAGGATTACGCCCCCAAGCAGGACCTGATCGACACGGTGTGGATGCAGGGGACAAAGGGTTTGCCGGCACCCCAGGAAACCGCCGAAGTCAGGCAGTTGGCTGCGGGGCCCCGGGGCAGAGGGCGACGGGTGACCGGAGAGATGCCGGAAGTCTGAGTTGCCGCCGGGTAGCTTTCGCTGCGGCTGAGTTCATGTCCAATCAAGATGCCCCTCGGTGCCGCCGCAGGGGTATTTTTTTGCGGTACGGGTTGTCGCTGAAGCGCGGCGCTTGCTGGAAGAGGGAGGGGGGAAGCTTTGTGATCCGGCAAAGAAAAACCCCGCTGCTCTTGCGAACAGCGGGGTTTCATTATTTGGCTCCGCCTGCTGGGCTCGAACCAGCGACCCAATGATTAACAGTCATTTGCTCTACCAACTGAGCTAAGGCGGAACTGTGTATCTGGCCGGTTGCGTGTGTGCTGTCCCGTTCAGATGGCGCGTATCTTATAGAGCACCCCGGGGGAGGTCAACCCCTTTTTTCAAAAATAACTCATTGATTTTTCAGTGTTTATTTTCTCGCCGCCGGGGTGGCAATCGCTCCTCCCATTTGTCGTGCCAGTGGCGGAGCGCCTACAATTTCCCTCCCCGGCACGGAAGTGGCCGACAGCATCAATTGGTGAAGAATCTATGGAATCGCGCCCGTTCAAGGTGGCCAGCAAATACCAACCCGCCGGCGATCAGCCCGCTGCCATTGCCAGCCTGGTGGAGGGCATCGAGGATGGCCTGGCCCACCAGACCCTGCTGGGTGTGACCGGGTCCGGTAAAACCTTCACCATGGCCAATGTCATCGAGCGGGTTCAGCGCCCGGCCATTGTCATGGCGCATAACAAGACGCTGGCGGCGCAGCTTTACGGTGAGCTGAAGGAATTTTTTCCCAAGAATGCCGTGGAGTATTTCGTTTCCTATTACGACTACTACCAGCCGGAGGCCTATGTGCCTTCGTCCGATACCTTTATCGAGAAGGATGCTTCCGTCAACGAGCATATCGAGCAGATGCGGCTGTCCGCCACCAAGGCACTGATCGAGCGCAAGGACGTGATCGTGGTGGCAACCGTATCGGCGATCTACGGTCTGGGCGATCCGGACAAGTACCTGAAAATGGTGCTGCACCTGGACCGCGGTGACATCGTTGACCAGCGCACCATTCTGCGGCGGCTGGCAGAGCTGCAGTACACCCGCAACGACGCCGACTTCCGCCGCGCCACCTACCGGGTACGGGGCGACATCATCGATATCTATCCGGCGGACTCCGACCTGGAAGCGGTGCGCCTGTCGCTGTTCGATGAGGAAATCGAAGAGATCACCCTGTTTGACCCCCTCACCGGCGAGGTGCTGAAGAAGGTCCCGCGGATCACCATCTTCCCCAAGTCGCACTATGTCACCCCGCGGGAAACCATCGTCAAGGCCATCGATGAGATCAAGGACGAGCTGGAGCTGCGGCTCAAGCAGCTGCGCGATAACAACAAGCTACTCGAAGCGCAGCGCCTGGAACAGCGCACCCGTTACGACCTGGAGATGATGCAGGAGCTGGGTTACTGCAACGGGGTGGAGAACTATTCCCGCTACCTGTCGGGGCGCGACGCCGGCCAGCCGCCACCCACCCTGTTTGATTACCTGCCGCCGGAGGCGCTGCTGTTTATCGACGAGAGCCACGTTACCGTGCCGCAGATCGGCGGTATGTACCGCGGTGACCGCTCGCGCAAGGAAACCCTGGTGGAATACGGTTTCCGCCTGCCGTCCGCCCTGGACAACCGTCCGCTCAAGTTCGAGGAGTGGGAAAAGCTGTCGCCGCAGACCATTTTCGTATCCGCCACACCAGGCAAATACGAGGCGGAGCACGCCGGCGCCGTGGTGGAGCAAGTGGTGCGGCCCACCGGCCTGGTGGACCCGGAGGTGGAAGTGCGCCCCGCGGAAACCCAAGTGGACGATACCCTGTCGGAAATCCGCCGCTGCGTGACCGCCGACCAGCGAGTGCTGATCACAGTGCTGACCAAGCGTATGGCGGAAGACCTGACGGAATATCTGCGGGACAACGACGTACGCGTGCGCTACCTGCACTCGGATATCGATACGGTGGAGCGGGTGGAAATTATCCGCGACCTGCGTATCGGTGAATTCGACGTACTGGTAGGGATCAACCTGCTGCGCGAGGGCCTGGATATGCCGGAAGTGGCGCTGGTGTCGATCTTCGATGCCGACAAGGAGGGTTTCCTGCGCTCCGACCGCTCCCTGATTCAGACCATTGGCCGCGCCGCGCGGAACCTGGAGGGCAGGACGATCCTGTACGCGGACAAGATTACCGACTCCATGCGGCGGGCACTGGACGAAACCCAGCGCCGGCGCGAAAAGCAGCTGGAGCACAATGCCACTCACGGTATTACCCCCAAGGGTATCCGCAAGAGTGTCGCCGATATCATGGAGGGAGCCATTGCCCCTGGCGTGCCCGCCCGCGGGCGACGCAAGGTGGCGGAAAAAGAGGGCGCCTACAAGGCGGAGCAGAAACCGCTTACGGATCAGCAGCGCTGGGCCAGGATCGAAGCACTGGAAGAGCAGATGTACAACCATGCCAAGAACCTGGAATTCGAGGCGGCGGCAAAGCTCAGGGACGAAATCGGCCGCCTCAAGGAAGAGAAATAATTCTGGCTGCAGATGCCGCAACTACAGGGGCGCCGCGCCGTATTGCGGTGTCCACGAGGATTGGATAGTCTGCTGTTATCTGTGAACTTCACATTACAGACAGCAAGCTCACAACGGACTGGCGCGTGATAAAAATAGAAGGGTTGCGCAGGGAGTATGGCGAGGGGGATGCCAGAGTCATGGCCCTGCGCGACGTCTCTCTGCAAATTGCAAAAAATGAATTCGTTGCGGTGATGGGTTCATCCGGATCCGGCAAGTCGACGCTGATGAACATTCTCGGCTGTCTGGATCAACAGAGTGCCGGTCACTACTGGCTCGACGGGCGCGAAGTGTCGAGCTTTGACGACGAATCCCTCTCCGCCATCCGCAATCGCCACATCGGCTTTATTTTCCAGACCTTTCACCTGCTGCCGCGGCTCACTGCCCAGCAGAATGTCATGTTGCCCCTGCGATTTTCCGATACTGCAGACGCCGCCGGCGCCGCAGCGCGCGCGGTGGAAATGCTCACCCGGGTGGGGCTCGGCCACCGCATCGACCATCGCCCATTCGAAATGTCCGGAGGCCAGCGCCAGCGAGTGGCCATAGCGCGGGCGCTGATCAACCGGCCAAAGGTCATTTTTGCCGATGAGCCCACCGGAAACCTCGACAGCAAAACCTCCGAGGAAATCCTCGAGCTGCTGTGTGCCCTCCACCGTGAAGGGCAAACCATCGTGATGGTGACCCACGAGCATGAAGTGGCCAGCCGCGCCCAGCGCATTATCCGCATGAGCGATGGCACCGTGGTGGAGGATTCGCAATGCTCCGTCTAATGGGTTCAGCCTGCGCAGCAATAGCGTCACTGCTGCTTGTATCCCTTCCCGCGCTGGCTCAGGCACCGCTGCTGCTCAGCGGGGAATTACGGGCGGAACAAAGTCAGTCGTTTTTCTCGCCGATGACCGACAACTGGCGGGTGGAAGTGCAGTGGCTGATGCCGGAAGGGCAGGTGGCCCAGGCCAGTGAAATCGTGGCGGTATTCGACGGTGCGGCGATCCAGGGAGAGATAGAGTCAGAAACCGTTGCACTGGATACCGCGCGGGAAAAACTGGAGAAAGATGACAGCAAGTTCGCACAGGACGTGCTGGAGAAAAAATTCGCGTTAAAGCGCGCGGAGCTGTTGCTGAAGAAGGCCGGCATTGATGCCGCAGTGCCGAAGCAGTACCTGAGTGCCTACGAGTACGAATCCTACCAGGTGGCAAAAAAAGAGGCCGAGTCCGCAGTGCGCAAGGCGCAGAAGGAGCTGGCCCAGGCCGAACTGACCCGGGAAGTGGCGGCAAAGAAACAGCGGGTAAAAATCGCCGGTTCCGAGGCACGGCTCGAATACAAGCGCGCGCAACTGGAATCCATGTCCCTGCGCGCGGAGCGTTCCGGCCCGGTGCTATACGGCAAGCACCCCTGGACCGGCGAGCGGGTTTTTGTGGGAATGACCGCACAACCGGGATGGCTGATCGCGGAAATTCCTTCCCTAAGTGACCTGTATGTGGAGGCCTGGTTACACGAGATCGATATTGACCGGGTGCGCAGTGGACAGGGCGTGGAACTGATTTTCGACTCCTATCTCGGGCATCGTTTGCCCGCGCAACTCGCCGAAATTGCTACCCAGCCGCAAAAGCGGCAGGAGCAGGGCCCGGGGCTCTATTACCGGCTGGTGTTCAAATTCACCGAAACGCCGGAACTGGAGCTGCTGCCCGGTATGGGGGCGCGTATCGAATTTCCGGAGGCCGGAAGATAACTCTTGTGGCGCTGGCGCTGGCGCTGGTGCTCGCGGCCTGTAGCAGTGGGGAGGGAGGGGAGCCCCTGGCCGCCGGCGCGGCACGGGCCGTACCCGAATCCATTCCCGGTGAGCTGGAATCCGTGCGCTCCGTCATGGTGGCGCCGCCGGCCATCGAGCGCATGTGGCAGTACAGTATCAAGCGCATGGTGGCGGAGAACAGCCATGTCGAAAAGGGCACGGTGGTGGTCGAGTTCGATGATAAGCAGGTGCGGGAACGGCTGATTGAAAAGAAATCCGAGCTGAAGCAGTGGCGCAGTGAGCTCAACAATACCCTGTTGAAGGAAAAGCAGACCGCAAAGGACGATGTCTTGGCGATCGAGGAAAAGCGTGCAGCTTATGAAAAGGCCGAGCGCCGCGCGAATATTCTCGACCAGTCCATGTCCAGGATCGAACGTGAAAAAGCCGCAATTGATTTTGAAATTGCCGGCAATGACCTGAAGCTGGCGCGGGAGATGGCGGCAATGCACAAGCGCACTGGCGAGCTGCGCATTTCCATGGCCAGGCACCGGGTCGCGCGCTGGGAAGGTGAAGTGGCAGTGCTTGTGGCAGAGCGGGAAAAACTCAAGGTCAAGGCATCCATCGGAGGCCTGGTGCAGTATGTGGCCAACTGGAAAGGGGAAAAACCATCGGAAGGTGAATCGGTGCGCTTCGGTCAACCGATCATGCAGATCTCCGACCTGAGCGAGATGCGGGTGCGCGCGCAGGCAGACGAGGTGGACAAGGCATACCTCACCGTCGGCGCGGATGTGGAAGTGGTGATCGATGGTGCCGAGGCTGTCACCCTGCGCGGTCATATCCTGGAGCTGGGTCGTGTGGTGCGTGATCGCGCCAGGGGCGACCGCCGCCGGGTACTGGATCTGCTGGTAGGGCTGGATGAAGGGGACGGCAATGCACTGAAGCCGGGGATGACCGCATCCCTTTCGCTGTTTACACCTGTGGGCGAACAGCCTGCACAGGTGGCGGGGGAGGCAATGTGAGCATTTTGATCGATCGTAGCGTTGCGCGGGTGCTCGGGATCATTCTGCTGTCCGGGTCGCTGTTGCTTTCCGCCTGCACCGACAAGCCGTCGGAGCCGTTGCTCTACCGGGTGCACTACAGTGAGCGCGAGGCACTGGTGCCGGCGCAGGGCGAGCTGGAGGCGGAGTCCGCGACTGCAATACAGGCGCCGACCTCGGGGCCGCCCAAGTTTATTTCGTGGCTGGCCCCGGAGTATTCCCTGGTTAAGAAAGGGGATGTCATTGCCCGCTTCGACGGCGAGCAGATGCGCCGCAAACGCAGCGACGCCGCGCGGGAGCTGACCCAGGCGGAGGAAGACCTGCGCGAGAAGCGCGGCGCCCTGGATACGGAGCAGGTGGCGATTCTGGCGGATATCGGGCAGGTATCGGTGGAAAAGGGGTTTGCCGAGCGCTTTGCGATTGACGACGACCGCCTCAAATCGCGCCTGGAAATTCTCGAAGAGCAACTGGACACCCGCTACCTGCAGTCCAAGCTCACTTATCTCGACTGGAAAAACCAGCGTTTTGCCACCGGCGCCGAGGGTGAACTGGCGGTGCTGTCGGTGCTACAGCAAAAGCACAGTGCGCAGATCCAGCGATTGGATCAGGGGATGTCGGAGCTGCAAATTGTGGCCCCCCACGATGGCATGCTGACCTATACGGCGAACTGGCGCGGCGAAAAGCCACAGGTAGGCACCCAGGTCTGGCCGGGGCACAAGGTCGCGGACCTGCCGGATACCAGCGTGATGCAGGCGAAATTACAGGTTGCGGAGCGCGAGGCGGTCGGTCTCGCGGAGGGGCAGGTGGTTACCCTGTGGTTCGAGACGCAGCCGGCGCAGCACTTCAGTGCAAAAGTGAAGAGTATCAGTGCGGCCCCCTCGACCATCGAGCGGGGCAATCCGCAAAAGTACTACCAGGTGGTGGCCGCTTTCGATGAGCAGTATCCGGCGCAGTTCAAACTCGACCGCGGTGTGCGCGCAGAAATCCGCGTGGCAGACGCCGAACGACGGCTGGAAATCCCGGCGCAGTGCGTGTTTCGCGACGGTGCCGGAGCCTATGTTTTTCTGTACCAGCAGGGGCGGTTCCTGCGTCGCGATGTTTCCACCGGGCGGATCACGCCCACCCATATCGAAATCATTGGCGGCCTGGAGCCCGGTGACCAGATTGCCCTGTACGAGGTTTCTCCGGGCAATGCCGGCAGACGTGTTGCGCAGGAGAGTGGCGTGTGAGTGCACAGAACCCAGGTGAACTGCAAATGGACGGGAGCGGTGAGACCGGTGCGGCGTCAGCTTCACGCTTCGCCTCCCTGTTGCCGATATCCCGCGGCCGCCGGGCGCTGCTGGCGAGTTTTCGCGAGGCCCTGGCGGAATTGTCCCAGCACAAGCTGCGCACACTGCTGACATTGCTGGGCATGATCTTCGGTGTCGGCGCGGTTATTGCGATGCTCAATATCGGCAAGGGCGCCGAGCGCGAGGCCCTGCGCATGATCGAGACCATGGGGCTGAACAATCTGATAGTGCAGGGGGCAGAGCTGGAGCAGGAGGAGCTCTACGAGCAGCGCAAGCAATCCGCCGGACTCAGTTTTCGCGACGGGGAGGCGGTGCTGGCCACCCTGGGTGTTGTCGAGGCATTTGCCGCGCAGAAATCCATCGAGACCTACAGCCTGTACAGCCGCTACGGCAAGAGTGAGGCCGCAGCCACCGGCGTCAGTCCTGCCTATTTCCGGATGTCCCCGTTCCAGCTGTCCGCAGGCCGTTTGATCGATGACGAGGACGAGCGGCGTTTTGCCCAGGTGGCGGTGCTGGGGGAATCGGTTGCGCGGCAGCTGTTTCCCGGGCGCTCTGCGCTGGGGGAGCGGATCAAGGTAAATCAGTTGTGGTTTACGGTGATCGGTGTGCTGGATTCACCCTTTGTGGCGGGCTCGGAATTTGAGGGCGTGCGCCTGGGGGCGGAACAGGACCTGGTGTTTATCCCCTTGTCAGCGGCCCGGCAGCGTTTTCCCAGTGAGCGACTGGCGGCAGAAGTGAGTGAGCTCAAGTTCCAGCTGGTGGATGGGACCGATGCGGGGGAGGCGGCGCGGGCCATTGCTCACCTGCTCAACCGCCGCCACAACAATGTGAAGGACTTCACCATGGTGGTGCCGGCGGCACTGATGGCGCAGAAGATGGAGACCCAGGCCATCTTCAATATCGTGATGTCCTGTGTGGCCGGTATTTCCCTGCTGGTGGGCGGGATCGGCATTATGAACATCATGCTCGCCACCGTGCTGGAGCGCACCAGTGAAATCGGACTGCTGCGGGCCATCGGTGCCACCCAGCGGGATATTCGCAGCCAGTACCTGATCGAAAGCTTCACCATCGCCATTCTCGGCGGACTGCTGGGTATTCTGTTCGGGGTCCTGTTGTCGGAGGCGATTGCGCTCTACGCCGGCTGGGCAGTGTCCTGGTCGCTGAGCGGGATACTGCTGTCATTTACCGTGTGCGCGGCCATCGGCTTATTGTTTGGCGTCTACCCCGCGATCAAGGCCTCGCGCCTGAACCCCATCGACGCGCTGCAGAGCGACTGAGCTGTTCGGCTTCTTCTTCAGTAGCAGCAGGCTGCCGATAATCACCGCCATCCCCAGCAGGTGGTAGACGGAGAAGGGTTCCCCCAGCACCAGCGCGGCGACGATCAACGTCACTACCGGACCGGTCGTGCCTATGGCTCCGGTGCTGGCGGAGCCGATTTTCTGGATCGCCGCACTCATCATCAGCGACGGAATCACCGTGCACAAGAAGGCCACCGCAAGCGCGTAACCGTAGACCGGCAGCGGCTGCAGCAGTTGCGACCAATCGCCCTTCAGCAGAAAGTGCAGGCAGATGGCGGCGCTGGCGGCGATCATCGCCAGGGCGGTAAATTGCCGGCTGCCCAGGGCCCGGATCACGTTTTCACTGAAGGCCACGTAAACGGAAAAACACAGTGCACTGGCGAAAGTCAGCACGGCGCCCCAGCTGGTAGGCGTCAGCGCCACCCACTCGGGGGCGGCCACGCCGGTGCTGAACGCCTGGTCCTGCCAGAAGATCAGCAGGATGCCGCCATAGGCGCCGAGTACACACAGCAGTTGTCGCGGTGAGATGCGTTGGTCGAGAAACACCCATCCCAGGAATAGCACCAGGGTGGGGTACAGATAGATGATCAGGCGCTCGAAGTTGGCGCTGATATAGCGCAGCCCCTGCAGGTCGAGAAAGCTGGCGCCGTAGTAGGCACAAATGCCCAGGGCGATACACAGAAGTCCGTTTTTGCGGCTCACCGGCTGCCAGTTGTGCCGGGCCCTGAGCTGCAGCAGGATCGCAGCATAGAAGGGCAGTGCCAGCAGCATGCGCAGCAGGATAAAAGTGTCCACGTCCACCTGATAGCGGTAGGCCAGTTTGATAAAGATGGCCTTGATCGAGAATAGGGCGGCCGCCGCCAGCGCCAGCAAAAAGCCGTTATTGGCGATGGCGGTGGATGACGGGTTCTGGGGTTGTGTATCCTGCATGCGTCCTGCTGCGTCCGGTTCCTGAAAAGGGAGCAGCGCACCATACAGCATGTGGTGCATCAAGTTGTGCTTTGGCGGGAAAATTTTCTGATTTTCATTATTGAAATGCCAAATGGCTGGTGCTAAAGTTCGCGTCCTCTGCAGCGGGGAGCCTCCCCGGATGCCAGTCTTTAGACCCGTAGCTCAGTTGGTTAGAGCGCTGCCTTGACATGGCAGAGGTCAGCAGTTCGAGTCTGCTCGGGTCTACCATTTACCTACTCTCTACAAAATAACGTCCTGTCATTTTGTAGAGGTCGCCCTGAAAAAGCTGCGCAAAATGTGATTTTGCTGGTTTTTCAGCGCTCGCGCCGGCTTTCCCGGCGGCGGTGCATCCAGGCACCGCTCCCCGCTAGCCAAAGCGTTAATTGTTCACGCGGTCTTTCGTAGGGGTCGCCACTGATAGAAAAGGAAGTGCAATGCCTGTTGTCACCCTCCCTGACGGTTCCCGTCGCGAATTCTCCAATCCTGTTTCCGTATTCGACGTTGCCAATGATATTGGTCCCGGTCTGGCGAAAGCTGCCCTGGCTGGCGTGGTCGACGGCAAGGAAGTGGATACCAGTTTTGTGATCGATCACGATGCCGACCTCGCCATCGTGACCGAGCGCCAGCCGGAAGGGCTGGAAATCATCCGTCACTCCACCGCGCACCTGCTGGCCCAGGCGGTCAAGCAGCTCTATCCCGGTGCCCAGGTCACCATCGGCCCGGTGATCGAAGACGGCTTCTATTACGATTTCGCCTACGAGCGCCAGTTCACCCCGGAAGATCTCGAGAAGATCGAAAAGCGCATGGAAGAGCTGGCCAAGGAAGACATTCCGGTCAGCCGTCGCTTGTTGCCGCGCGACGATGCGGTCAAGTACTTCCGCGAGCTGGGTGAGGAATACAAGGCTGAGATCATCGCCAGTATTCCCACCAACGAAGACATCTCCCTGTATCGCCAGGGCGACTTTGAAGACCTGTGCCGGGGCCCCCACGTGCCGTCTACCGGCAAACTGAAGGCCTTCAAGCTGACCAAGGTGGCCGGCGCCTACTGGCGCGGCGATGCCAACAACGAAATGCTGACCCGTGTATACGGTACCGCCTGGGCTAACAAGAAAGAGCTTAAGGCCTACCTGCACCGTATCGAAGAGGCGGAAAAGCGCGATCACCGCAAGCTGGCGAAGAAGTTCGACCTGTTCCATATTCAGGAAGAGGCGCCGGGTATGGTGTTCTGGCACCCCAACGGCTGGACCGTGTACAGCACCGTCGAGCAGTACATGCGCCAGCGCCAGCGCGAGCGCGGCTACAAGGAGATCAAGACCCCGCAGCTGGTGGACTTCTCCCTGTGGCAGAAGTCCGGTCACGCCGACAAGTTCGGTGACGACATGTTCACCCTGACCAGCGAAGAGCGCCAGTTCGCCATCAAGCCCATGAACTGCCCCTGTCACGTGCAGGTGTTCAACCAGGGCCTGCGCAGCTACCGCGACCTGCCGCTGCGGCTGGC
>Ga0207814_100805_pt1 | contig 13144 bp, 12 predicted proteins | sample TtaePargueraPR_7_FD_187755 | JGI IMG/M metagenome (GOLD analysis project Ga0207814, IMG submission 187755) | Aerobic enrichment media microbial communities from Bioluminiscent Bay, La Parguera, Puerto Rico - Tt and P1 (2) (SPAdes) | ecosystem: Environmental > Aquatic > Marine > Unclassified ... | reverse complement strand
CAGGAAGAGGATAGCGGCTCCGACGACAAGCCCGCCCAGCGTCATCGACAGGATGAAGAGCGTGCCGCCCTCGGGATAGGTGTTGAGCCCGATCGCGAACCCCGAAAGCGCGACAAGTGCAATCGCCCAGGCCTTCAGCACCGGCGCCGCCGCGACGACGAGGCCGGTCACTATGGTCAGCAGCAGCGGCAGGAAGATGTCGCCCGGAAATCCCGGAGTGAAAACAAGCACGGCGAAGCCCGCCACAAGCCCGACGAAGAGCGCTGCAAGCAACCAGCCGAGCGCGATGCCTTTCTGCTGCCCGGCGAGCAGTCCGGCCGCGACCAGGCAAATGGCATGATCCATCACCACGATGGGGTGCAGGAACAGGACAGGATAGCCCGTTATGCCGAACGGCGCGGGATGCGAGTAGGCAAAGTCGGGGGCAATGAGAAGCAGAACGGGGATGGCGCCAATCTGCGCCAGCCTTTTTGCAAAGCCGGCAAAATCGCGCCACATGCCGGTCAGGACAGCAGGAAGAACAGGCCGGCCGCGGCGATCACCCCTCCTCCGGCTCGTACGGCCAGTTGCCCCTGGGGCCATTTCGTGAGCAGGCCAAAGGCGATACCGCAGAGATGAAGGAGGCCGGTCGCTACCACGAAGGCGACGCCGTAAGCGATCGGGTTGGCGGCATCGGGAAGCTCCGTGCCATGGGCATGGCCATGGAAAATGGCGAAGACGCCGACAATCACGGCGGCAATCCAGATCGGTGGTTTGACCGCCAGGGCAACCATCAGGCCGAGGATAAGGGCCGAGCTCGCAATACCGGTTTCGACATACGGAAGAGGTACACCGAGTATCCCGAGAACACCGCCGAAGGCCATGACCAGCGGGAACACCACGGGCAGCGTCCACATGGCCGGCGATCCGAGAAACGCACCCCAAAGGCCGACGGCCACCATGGCGGCCACGTGGTCAGGCCCGGTCAGGGGATGGAGAAAGCCGCTGATGAAGCCGCCGGAAAGGCCCGTGCCCTCATGGGCGACGACACCGCCCGATGACAATGCCAGGACGACCGTAGCGGCCAGTGCAAGCGATACAGTCTGCCGGGAGATATGCCTGAGCTGATTCATGCCACACATGGCCCTGCCTCCCGTCCGCTAGTCCTAGTGCTTGATGCCGCTCCAGACCTTGCGCTTGGCGAGATAGAGAATGCCCGTCAGAAGCAGCAGGTAGATCATGAAGCGGAAGCCGATCTTGTGGCGCTCTTCCAGCTTGGGTTCGGCCGCCCACATGAGGAAGGCCGACACGTCGCGTGCGTAGTTCTCGACCGTCGGCGGCGTACCGTCCGTATATTCGACGGCTTCCTGGCTCAAAGGCGCGGCCATCGCGATCTGGTGCCCGGGGAATGCCTCGTTATAGTTCATGCCTTCGGACATCTTCATGTCCGAAGGCGCGTCCTTGTAGCCGGTCATGAGAGCGTAGATGTAGTCCGGGCCGCCTTCGCGCGCCTTGGCCATAACGGAAAGGTCGGGCGGATGCGCGCCGTTGTTCGCCGCACGGGCCGCCTGCTCATTGGCGAAAGGCGACGGGAAAGCATCGGACGGCTTGCCTGGACGCGCGAACATCTCGCCTTCGTCGTTGGGCCCGTCCTGGACCTCGACAGTCGCGGCGAGCGCCTTGACCGCTTCCTCGCTGAATTCAGGACCGCCGGGTTCGCCAAGGTTGCGGAAGTGCAGCAGGCGCATGCCGTGACACGCAGCACAGACATTCTTGTAAACCTTGTATCCACGCTGCAGCTGGCCGCGGTCGAACATGCCGAAGGGGCCGGAGAACGACCAGTCCTGCGCCTTGATCTCTGGCGCATCGCCAGCGGCCCTGGCGTCGGCCGTGACAAGGGCGAGCCCCAGTGCGGCCGCGGGCGCGGCCAGTACGAGCTTGCGGGCGAGTGATGCGAATTTATTCATCGTCTTGTCTCCCATCGCCCTATCGTGCGCCCGCCGGTTTCTTGCCAAGTACATCGTCGGTGATGCTCCCCGGCATGGCGGTCGGTTTCTCTATCTTGCCGAGCAACGGCAGGATCACCAGCAGGTGAATGAAATAGTAAGCCGTGAAGATGCGCGCCAGGATGACGTAGATGCCTTCCGGCGGCTTGGCGCCGAGATAGCCGAGCGAAATGCCGGAGATCACGAACAGCGCGAAGAACCACTTGTAGAGCGGACGGTAGCGCGCCGAGCGGACCTTCGAGGTGTCGAGCCACGGCAGGAACAGCAGCAGGCCGATCGACGAGAACATGGCGATGACCCCGAGCAGCTTGTTCGGGATGGCCCGCAGGATCGCGTAGTAGGGCAGGAAATACCATTCCGGGACGATATGCGCCGGGGTCTGCAGCGGGTTGGCCTCGATGTAGTTGTCGGTGTGGCCGAGGAAATTCGGCGCATAGAACACGAGCCCGGCAAACAGGACAACGAAAGCGGAAAGCGCGAAGCCGTCCTTCAGCGTGTAATAGGGATGGAACGGAAGCGCGTCCGACTTGGCCTTGATCGCGATGCCGGTCGGGTTGTTGTTGCCAGGCACGTGCAACGCCCAGATGTGCAGCACCACGAGGCCCGCGATCACGAAGGGCAGCAGGTAATGCAGGCTGAAGAGGCGGTTGAGCGTCGGGTTGCCGACCGAGAAACCACCCCAGATCCACTCGACGATGCCCGTTCCCATGCCCGGTATGATGGAATCAAGGGACGAGAACAGGTTGGTGATGACCGTCACGGCCCAGAAGCTCATCTGGCCCCAGACCAGCGAATAGCCCATGAAGGCGGTGGCCATCATGACGAGGAAAATGAGCACGCCGATGATCCAGAGCACCTCGCGGGGTGCCTTGTAGGAGCCGTAATACATGCCCCGCAAGATGTGGATGTAGACGGCGAGGAAGAACATGGACGCGCCGTTGGCGTGCATGTAACGCAGCAGCCAGCCCCAGTTCACGTCGCGCATGATGTGTTCGACGCTGTCGAAGGCCAGGGATTCGTGGGGCACGTAGTGCATGGCGAGCACGATGCCGGTGAGCAGCTGGACGGCGAGGAAGAAGGTCAGGATACCGCCGAACGTCCACAGGTAGTTGAGGTTTCGCGGCGTCGGGAAATCGTTGAACTGATCGTGCATCATGCGCGCGATCGGGAGCCTGTCGTCGAGCCATTTCTCTATGGCCGTGTTCGGCTTGTAGCTGGATGCGTGTGCCATTTACGCCTCTGTTATCGCAATCGGGCCTAGCCGATCTTGATCTTGGAATCGGAAACGAATTCGTAGGTGGGAACCTCGAGGTTGCGCGGTGCCGGCCCCTTGCGGATACGCCCGGCGGTGTCGTAATGCGAGCCATGGCAAGGGCAGAACCAACCGCCGAACTCGCCCTTCGCGTCACCGACCCTCTGGCCCTTCGGAATACAACCCAGGTGGGTGCAGATGCCGACCAGGACGAGCCACTTTTCGTTCTCGTCCTTGACGCGGTTCACGTCGGTTGCCGGGGAATCCGCGCTGATGTTGTCGTTGCGGGCCTCCGGGTCGGGCAATTCGTCGACCTTGACCGCCTTGGCCTGCTCTATTTCTTCTGCCGTGCGGTGCCTAATAAAGACCGGCTTGCCACGCCAGGACACCGTGATTGACTGTCCTTCCGCGATGGGCGACAGGTCGACCTCGATGGTCGCCAATGACAGGGCGGATGCGTCCGGGTTCATCTGGTCGATCATCGGCCACAGTGCCGCCGCGCCGCCGACGGCTGCAAACGACCCCGCGGCAATTGTCATGAAATCCCGGCGGGTGGGTTCGGTAGTCTTCTTGGCCAAAGCGCCGTTCCTCCTTTAGGACCAGTTGCACTGGGCGCCGCGCTGCATGGAAGTGCCTCCGTCAGGCCTGCATTAACATTGCCTGATGGATCCGCGCGGGCCGGGTGTCTTGACTGGTACCCCCGAATTCAACTCCATTCCGCCGCAGGCGCACGCTTGCACGGAGGCGGGAATGGCCCCGATTCCCAAACCTTTTTGCACCCTTGCGCACGAAAGTCCAGATAGCCCGGACGTAATTTTGCCCCATTGCGGCAGTGGGTCGCGCAGTGTAGGCGGGATGGGGCGGAAAAGGCGGTCATACGGGGCAGTTCAAGCCATGGAAATCGCGCTGTACGAACCTGACATTGCACACAATACCGGGGCTATCCTGCGCCTTGGGGCGTGCTTTTCAGTGCCAGTTCACATCATCGAGCCTGCCGGGTTCGATGCCAGCGACCGGGCGCTCAAGCGCGCAGCGCTCGACTATCTTTCAAGCGTACTGATCGAGCGGCACCCGTCATTCGCCGCATTCGAGGCCTGGCGCGAGGAGTCGGACAGGCGCCTTATCCTGCTGACGACAAAGGCGAATACCCGCTACACGGACTTCTGCTTCGATGCCCAGGACGTGCTGCTGCTGGGGCGCGAGAGCGCCGGCGTTCCCGACAGCGTTCACGGCGCCGCCGACGCGAGGCTCGTCATACCGCTGGCTCCGGCCATGCGTTCGCTCAACGTGGCCACCGCGGCGGCGATGGTGCTGGGCGAGGCGCTGCGCCAGACGGGCGGGTTTGACCGCTAGAATCCTACCGGCTCATACGACCTTTACCGTTTCCCATGTCTCGGCGGCGTCGGTGTAGGACTGCTCGTCGAACGAGCGTTCGTTGTCCCAGACATTCTTGGGCATGGGCAGGCCGTCGAAGACCGAATCCTCCAGCGGTCCATCCGGTTCGATGCCCAACTTCTCGCGCAGGACGAGGATGATCTGCCGTGTATGCTGGCCCGAGTGCCAACCCGTCCGCTCCAGCACTTCATGCAGGCTGACCTCGCCGTAATAGACCTTGCCCGGCTGGGTGAAATCGGTGTCGGCGCCTTCCCTGTCCCACCATGCGGCAAAGCGCTCGCGCGTCGAGCGGCCATATTCCAGGAGATCGTCTTTCGTTTTCATCCCCGGCGGCAGGATCGATTTCAGAGATTCATATGTGTATGGCGCGTCATGCTCTACCCGGTCGAGGAAGACCTTGGGAATGTCGAAGATATGATAGACGAGCTGGCGGTATGACCGGGGCCGGCCGGGCAACACCACGTCCAGCTTGTCGTCGGGAATTTGCGCGAGGTAGCGACCGGTGGCATCGAGGATCGTCAGGACCTTGTCCTTGATCTCTTCGGGCGCGAGCATCTTGTGCTCGCCATATTCGAAGCCGGCGACCTTGGCCACATCGCGGAACACCGCACCGTTGGCCCAAACCATGCCACGCGCCACGACGGGAACCTGCCGAACGCCCATGGCTACCAGTTCCTTGAACCCTTCCTCGTCGTCGAGAACGTTCACGGATTCAAAGGGAACGCCGTTATCGATAATGAATTCCTTGGTTTTCAGGCAGCTGGAACAACCGGGTTGCCAGTAAACCTTGAGTGGAAGCGCCAGGTTTTCCGGCGTACCGGCACCTTCGAGATTGCTCATATTCTCCTCCCGACCCGCATCGTCCCGCAGATCTCACTTTTTGCCATACAGGCCGGTTCCACCGTCCCGCAAGGGTTCATGCCGTTCTTATTCTACGCACAGACCCCGGCTTGCATGTAGGTACCGACTCTATAAATCGACCTTTTATTGTCAACAATATTTTTCATAAAATGGTGGATATAATCGGATTCTTGCTGTATCAAGCAATGATTGTTGACAATATTTCGCCTCAGCAGGTGAAAAAAATGTGGAAACCATGACAGGCATGGCTACGGCTTCCGGTGGCACCGTCGACACCATCTTCGAGGCGATCTCGGAGCATATCTTCAATGGTGAAATTCCCGGCGGCTCCAGGCTCAACGAGCAGCAACTGGCCGACCGTTTCGGGACAAGCCGCGGCCCGGTGCGAGAAGCGATCAACCGGCTGGCCGGGACAGGCCTGGTGGAGAGAAAACCCAATGCCGGTGTAACCGTTCGTGTTATTTCCAAGCCCGAAGCGATCCAGTCCTACGAATTCCGCGCCGCGATCGAAGGCGTTGCCGCGAGCATGGCGGCGCGGCGCATTACCCCGGACGGCATCAAGCAATTGCAGCAGGCGATCGATGACCATGAGCGCGCGCTCGATAACGGCACGTCCAGGTATCACGTGGAAGACATCAAGTTTCACCAGATCGTTTGCGCCCTATCGGGCAACCGGCTTTTCTCGCAGTTCCTCGATGCCGATTTCTATCGCCTCATCATGATCTGCCGCCAGCAGTATCAGTATACCGCCGTGCGCGGCCCGGAGGCGCTGGAGGATCACAAGCGTATTTTCTCGGCGATCTGCGAGGGAGACGCGGACCTCGCCGAGTTCCTGGCCCGCCGTCACGTCAACAAGGCGCTGGAGGGCGCCCGCAGGGCCCTTGAGCCCGATACCGGCGACGAGGCGAAGCAGACGCCTTCCCGGCGCTAATGACCCGCGGCTTACGCCTGTGATTTTCAGGCCGCCCTGTCCTCGAGCAGGAACCCTCCCGACTGCCGTTTCCACAGGTCGGCGTAGAGTCCGCCCTTCTCAAGAAGTTCCTTGTGCGTGCCCTGCTCGACGATGGCGCCGGCGTCCATGATGACGAGCCGGTCCATGGCGGCAATCGTCGACAGCCGGTGGGCAATGGCGATCACCGTCTTGCCCCGCATCAGGTTGACCAGCTGCTCCTGGATGGCGGCCTCGACCTCTGAGTCGAGCGCCGATGTCGCCTCGTCGAGAACGAGGATCGGCGCATCCTTCAGCAGCACCCGCGCAATGGCGATGCGCTGGCGCTGTCCGCCTGAAAGCTGGACACCGCGTTCGCCGACATGTGCCTGGTAGCCGGTGCGGCCTTTCGGATCCTGCAGGTCCGTTATGAACTCATGGGCATGAGCCTGCCTGGCGGCGCGGATGGCGGCCGCCTCGTCAGTGTTGGCCGAGCCGTAGCAGATATTGTCCAGCACGGAGCGGTGCAGCAGCGAGGCATCCTGTGTCACCATGCCGATCTGCGCGCGCAGGCTGTCCTGCGTGACCTGGGCGATGTCGTAGCCGTCGATCGTGATGCGCCCATTCTCAAGGTCGTAGAAACGGAGCAGCAGGTTGACGAGCGTGGACTTGCCGGCGCCGGACCGCCCGACAAGGCCGACCCGCTCTCCCGGTTCTATGGTCAGCGAGAGATCGTCGATGACGCCAGCGTCACGGCCGTAATGAAAGCGCACGCCCACGAAACGGATCTTGCCCTGCTCGACCTTGAGCGTTTTAGCACCGGCTGCATCTGTCAACTGGTGCGGCCTGGAGATCGTCTCCATGCCCTCTTCCACCGTTCCGAAATTCTCGAACATGGACGTCACCACGAACATGACCCAGCCCGACATGTTGTTGATGCGGATGACCAGTCCCATGACCAGCGCGATGGCGCCGACGGATATGAGGCCGGCGCTCCACAGCCACAGCGCCAGCGCGCAGGTGGTGACGATCAGGATGCCGTTATGGGTCCAGACCATGGATTCCATGGCAAAGATGTAGCGCTGCTCGTCGCGGAACTTGACCGTCTGGTCGTCGATGGCGTGGCGGGCATAGTCGTCTTCGCGGTCGGCGTGGGCGAACAGCTTCACCGTCAGGATGTTGGTGTAGCTGTCCACGATACGGCCGGTGAGCGTCGAACGGGCCTCGGACATGATGGTGGCGCGCTGCTTGATGCGCGGCACGAACCACCACAGGATCGCGATGAAGCCCGCGACCCAGACGACGAGCGGCAGCATCAACCAGACATCGATCTGGAAAAACACCACCAGCGCGATCACCGTGTAGATGGAGACGAACCAGAGCGTATCCACGAGCTCGACCATCGACTCGCGCAAGGACGGCGCCGTCTGCATGATCTTGTTGGCGATGCGCCCGGCAAAGTCTCCCTGGAAGAAGGCCAGGCTCTGGCGCAGCACGTAACGATGGGACTGCCAGCGGATCAGGCTTGTGAAATTGGGAACGATCGCCAGGCTCACCATGGCCGTATGCAACGCGAAGATCACGGGCCGGGCGATTGCCGCGACAAAGGCCATCCACAGCAGCAGGTTGGCGTTATCCCTGAAGAACGATGCGGGGCTCGCGGCATCCTTCACCAAATCGACGAGTTGGCCAAGGTAGGTGAACAGCGCCACCTCGACCAGCGCGCACAGGAAGCCCGTGAACAGGACGACGCTGAAGACCGGCCAGACCTGGCCGATAAAATGCCAGTAAAACGGAATCAGCCGGGAGGGCGGGCGCACCACCGGCGCGCGCCTGAACGGATCGATAAGTTTTTCAAACCGGGAAATCATGGTTTCGCTCCTGCCGCGGAGGGTCTGATCGCTCGAGTAACGGGTACGTGCGGCCAGGGCGAAAGACGCGAACCTGCGGAACGCGCGGGATATTCAGTATGGGGTCGTCTGGCCGAAAGTCAGAATGTGCGTGATACAGCGATCATCATGCGGACACCTCGTAAGTTGCGGCGCCAAACCGTTCCGCGCGCGGGCAAGGCCGTAGAGTAAAACTTGGACGGAATCGTGACGCCTGCACGCCGTCAGGCCTGCGGATACCACTTCGGTTTGCGCTTTTCCAGAAAACTCTTCACGCCTTCCTCGGCCGGTTCGGTAAAGCGGAGCGTGGCGTGGGTTTCCTCCATCTGCGCGAACTCGGACTCGGAGAATTCCATGAGCGCGAATTTGAGGATTTGCGCTTTCAAGGTGGCCAGGGTTTCCGGCGCACAGTGCAGCAGCGCGTCGATGATGGGCTCGGCAGTCTCGTCGAGCTTGCCCTCGGCGCAAACCTCGTCGACGAAACCGACATCGAAGGCGCGCTTGCCGTCGAAGCGTTCGCAGGTGAGCGCGTAACGGCGCGTCCGGGCAGGTCCGAGGCGGGCGAGCAGCTGCGGCAGGATCATGGTGGGAACCAGACCCCAGCGGGCCTCGGTGATGGCGAAAATGGCGCTCTCTTCGGCAACAACGATGTCGCACGACGACGCGATGCCGGTGCCGCCGCCGAAACAGCCGCCGTGCACCAAGGCGATGGTCGGCTTGGGGCAGTTCAACAACCCGAAGAAAGCCTTGCGGGAGTTGTGCGAGATGAGCTTGTTGGCGTCCAGCCCCTGCCCGCGGGTCTCGCGGATCCACTTCAGGTCGGCCCCGGCCTGGAAGTGCTTGCCATTGCCGCGAATGACGATTACGCGCGCCGCATCATCCTTGCCGAGGGCGTCCGCGCGCTCGATGATAGCCTCGATCAGCTCGCCGTTATAGGCGTTGTTGACTTCGGGGCGGTTGAGACGAAGCGTGGCGACGCCGCGCTTGTCGATCTCGGTCACGATAACGGGTTCGCTCATGTCGCTCCTTATGACTTTCTCTGCGATTGTTTATATGACTTTGGCTTTTTTCAGGGATTCGAGACGCTCGCCCCCGTAGCCGACGCCTTTCAGTATCTCTTCGGTATGCTGGCCGAGCCCGGGCGCCGCGTTGGCCGGAACGTCGGCACCTCCGGAACGAACCGGAGACGCCACCATGCGGTAGGTTCCGTATCCATCCAGTTCGACGTCCTGGATACCGTTCCGTTCAGCCACGAACGGGTTGTCCATGGCCTGCGCGATGTCGTTGATCGGGGCGGCGGGCACCTTGCCGGCAAAGATGTCCAGCCACTCGGCGGTGGTCTTTGCCGACAATTCCCCGTCCAGCATTTCCTGAATCAATTCACGGTGCTCCAGCCGGTCCCTGAAGCGGGCGAAGCGCTCGTCCCCCGCCCACTCCGGCTTGCCGAGAGCATCGCACAGGGCCGGCCAGAAGTTCTCCTTGTTGCACATGAGGAAAATCCAGCCGTCCTTGGTGGCGTAAAGCTGGCACGGCGTCAGCGCCGGGTGGGCCGAACGCGGCAGGCGATGCTGCACGTGGCCTTCGTTCAGGTACCAGATGGCAGGGTAAGCGGTGTTGCACATGGCGATATCGAACAGGCTGACATCCATGTCGCGGCCCTTGCCCGTCGCGCGCGCGCCGGTCAGTCCCGCAAGCAGGGCATAGGCCAGCGCCAGGCCGGTCATCTGGTCGACGACCGACAGGCCGAAACGCGCCGGTGGCGTGTCCGGCTCGCCGGTGAGCGCGAAATACCCGGCCTCGGCCTGCATCAGGTAATCGAAGCCCGGCCAGCTCTTGCGCGATCCCTCGCGGCCATATGCGGAGAGATGGGCGCAGACGATTTTCGGGTTCGCGTCCTTCAGCGCCTCGTAGGTCAGCCCCAGTTTTTCCGGCACGTCGCCGCGCAGGTTGGACGCTACCGCGTCGGCGGACTTCACGAGATCGAGGAAAACCTCGCGCGCTTCCGGCTTCGACAGGTCGAGCCCCAGGCTCTTCTTGTTGCGGTTGTAGGCGTGGAAAAACTCCGAGTTCTCGGACGTGAAGAAATACGGGCCGACATCGCGGGCGAAGTCGCCGCCGGTGTTCGGGTTCTCGATCTTGACAACTTCAGCGCCCTGGTCGGCAAGGAACATGGTGCCGAACGGGCCGGCGCCATATTGCTCGACGGCGAGGACGCGCACGCCCTCAAGTGGAAGCGGTGAGGACATGACTGGTTTCTAGACCGGATTTCGTTTGACAAGCTGTTTCGCGATGATGATGCGCTGGAGTTCGTTGGTGCCCTCGCCGATGGCGAGCAGCGGCGCATCGCGGTAAAAGCGCTCCACGTTATATTCCTTCGAGTAACCGTAAGCGCCGTGGATGCGCATGGCTTCCGCCGAGTTCTCCATGGCGGCTTCCGTGGCGAACAGCTTGGCCATGCCGGCCTCCATGTCGGAACGGCGGCCCTCGTCGTAAGCGCGCGCGGCCTGCTCGGTCAACAGGCGCGCGGCTTCCAGCCGCGTCGCCATGTCGGCGAGCTTGATCTGGATCGACTGGTGTTCGCAGATGGGCTTGCCGAAGGTCTTGCGCGTCTGGGCGTAGGCCAATGCCTCCTCGAGCGATGCCCGCGCCACGCCGACGCCGCGCGCGGCGACATTGATGCGCCCCTGTTCCAGGCCGTTGAGGATCTGCTGAAGGCCCCTGCCCTCCTCGCCGCCGATCAGGTTCTTCTGCGGCACGCGCACGTCGGTGAACTCGATGCCGCAGGTGTCGACGCCGCGATAGCCGAGTTTCTCCAGCTTCGAAGGCTTGTAGCCAGCCTCCCTGGGCACAAGGATCAGGCTCATGCCCTTGTGGGCCGGTTCGGCCTTGGGGTCGGTCTTGGCAAGGACGGCAAGAATGTTGCCCTTCATGGAGTTGGTGATCCACATCTTCTCGCCGTTGATGACGTAGTCGCCGCCGTCCCTGTCAGCGCGGGTGCGGATGCCCTGCAGGTCGGTGCCGGCGCCCGGCTCCGTCAGCGCGATGCCGCCGCGAAGTTCACCGGAAGCGAACTTCGGCAGGTATTCCTTTTTCATCTCGTCGGAGGCGAAATGCTCCACCGCACGCGCCATGACGAGATGGGCGCCGATGATGCCACCCACCGACATCCAGACGCTGGCGATCTCTTCCATGATCTTAGCAAACGTCGCGCAGGACAGCCCCAGCCCGCCATACTCGGTGCCGATGGTGGTGCCGAACAGGCCAAGCTCCGCCATCTTGTCGGCGATCGCTTGAGGGTATTCGTCCTTCGCTTCCAGCTCGCGCGCATATGGCGCCACGTCGCGCTTGAGGAACTCGCGCACGCTGTCGAGGACAAGCGCCTCGTCTTCCTCCGACATGATGTTCCGCCCTTCTTCCGCAATCGCCATGTTCAGTACTCCACCTTGTCGTCCACGGCGTGGCCGCGTTTCGGGATGAGCATCGTGCGTTCGAATGACATGATTTCCGTACCGTCACCCTTTTTTCCGACTGTCCTTACGGTGACGATACCCTGTGTCGGACGGGACTTCGATTCACGCTTCGACAGGACTTCCGACTCCGCGTAGAGCGTATCGCCGATGAACACGGGCGACGTCAGCTTGATATCGGTCCAGCCGAGGTTGGCGATGGTCTTCTGGCTGACGTCGGACACGCTCATGCCGGTCACGATGGACAGCGTCAGGAGCGAATTCACCAGCGGCTTCCCGAACTCGCTTTTCGCCGCGTATTCAAAATCGAAGTGCAGCGGGTGCTTGTTCATGGTGAGGAGCGTAAACCAGGTGTTGTCGGCCTCGGAGATGGTGCGCCCAGGGCGGTGCTCGTAAACGTGGCCCACCTCGAAATCCTCGAAGTAGCGCCCGTATGACTCGCGGTAGCGGCCTTTGCCGACTTCCTTCGCCTCCGCAACCATGGGATCAGGCCCTCTTTGCCTGGCTCAGCGCCATGACGGCGGAAACTGAATTGGCCTGTTCGAGCGCCAGAAGCTGGTCGGCCAGCCGGCCGGCCTGCTCCTCGCCGATATAGGGGGCGCACAGCCCGTCGAACTTGGACCGGAATTCGTCATCGCCCAGGAAGTTGCCCGGCTCGCCGCGCGGCACGACGACGAAGGTCTCGAACTCGCCCTTCGACGTCTTCACCTTCGCCGTGCCGCTCATGTTGACGGGAAACTCGGCTTCCGCACGCGGATCGACGATCGCCCTCACCTTCTTCGTGAGCGCCTTGGTGGCATTGTCTTTCAGGTGCCGGGCGTAATCGTCCCAGACGAAACCGCCCTCGCGCAGTGCAATCGCAGCACAGAACGGCATGGAAAACTGGCCATCCACGACGTTCTCGACCACGGTCTTGTCCTCGGGTCCGCCGATGATGTTCCAGCCGGTCTGCGGCAGGCCGATCTCGACTTCCTCCACGTCGTCAGCCGTGAAACCGTGCTCCTTCATCATGGCCAGCAGACCATCGATGGCGGCATGAGAATAGCGGCACGACGGGTATGGCTTCACGGCGAGCCGCATCGTTTCCCAGCTTTGACCGAGACCGGCCACCGCCTTGTCCGGCTCGGACTTCGGCGAATGGGAATGGAACAGGCCGTAACGGCCCTCGAATGCTTGCCTGGGGCCCTTGAAACCTTCCGCCGCGAGGGCGGCGCATATGAGGCCGTTTTGCGCAGCCTGCCCGACATGGGAGCGCTTGGTCCACGACCCGTCGACAAGGAACTCCATGGAGCCGGCCGACTGGCTGAGAGCCACGCCGAATGCGTCCTGGATACCGTCGGCGCCGAGACCCATGAGCTTCGCGGCGG
>Ga0207814_100803_pt1 | contig 13185 bp, 11 predicted proteins | sample TtaePargueraPR_7_FD_187755 | JGI IMG/M metagenome (GOLD analysis project Ga0207814, IMG submission 187755) | Aerobic enrichment media microbial communities from Bioluminiscent Bay, La Parguera, Puerto Rico - Tt and P1 (2) (SPAdes) | ecosystem: Environmental > Aquatic > Marine > Unclassified ... | reverse complement strand
CCGTGACCTCGAGCGGCCTGTTGAAAATGTCCGGCTGCCCCCGCCTGTCGTCAAGAGCCGCCACGCCGGCAATACCGATGGCGATGCCGACCGTGCCCAATCGCCATGGACGCCCGACGCTGTCTGCCACGATCACGCCCACGTCCGTGTCCCAGTGGCCATCGAACCGCTGCTTGAGCCGCGCCGCGCTGGCGTCCGGGTCTTCGGGCAACAGCAGCACCATATCGCCTTCCTTCGACCCCTCGACGTTGGAGCGGTCAATACCGGCATTGGCCATGATCAGCCCGAGCCTCTGCTCGACGACGATCACACCCGGCTTGCTGCGCACGACCGCGTTCGATTCGCGCAGGATCGCCTCGACCTGCCGCGGGTCCTTGTCGGTTTCCTTCGCCAGCTCGCGCGCCTCGTCCGACGGCTCGAGCGTGGCAAGATCGAGAAAGCGCCCTTCCGCCTTGGAGACGATCTTCTGGGCAACGACCACGATATCGTCGTCCCGCGGCCGCGTCCCGCCCGCTTCCATGGCCGCTATAAGCACCCCGGCAAGGTCGTCGCCGGAGCGCACCAGCGGAATACCCTCGACGCCTGTCACTGTAAGCTGGGTCGCCATGCAATCTCCTGCCGCAGGCCGTTTGCCGCCTATGCCGAATCCAGGCCGGTGATGCGGATGCCGGCCCCGTCGGCATTGTAACGCTTGTTGATGCCGATCAGTATCGAGGTCAGCGCCTCCGCTGCAACCGAGTTGGCGAGCGGCCCGCCGTGAATGCCGGTCAGCCCGGCACTTTCCGCCAGGTCGACGACGATATCACGGTCGGCCGCCTTGTCGCCGAACACCAGCACGTCGCATTCGATATCGACGTCTTCCTTCAGCTTGTGGGCGGCGACGTTGTGAAACGCCGTAACCAGCCGCGCCTCCTCGCCGAGGATTGCCCTTGCGGCCAGCGCCGCGCAGCCGCTCTCCGGCATCTGGACGCGCGCCACCTTCGGCGGCACCAGCGGAACCGTGGTATCGACGATCAGCTTGCCTTTTGCGGCACCGGCAATGGACTTGAGGATGGATTCCTGCGATGCGAACGGCACGGCGACCACGACGATCTCGGCGGCGGCAGCAGCCTCCTCGTTGGTCATACCGTTCGCCTCGGCCGTGCTGCCGCTGTCATTGATCTGGCGGGCCGCGTCCTGCGCTTTTTCGGCGCCGCGCGATCCGATCGTGACCGCGAGCCCGGCTTTCGCCCAGCGCCGCGCCAGCGCCCAACCCAGGTTTCCCGTTCCGCCGATGACGGCGATGGAAGGCTTGTTTTCACTCATTTTTACGGTTGTCCTCTTTAAACGCATTCACCAGCAGCATACGCTGTTCCACGGAGGATCCGGGATTCGCGGGCCCCTATAGTGAATGCAGAAAAACACTTGTAACCTATAGGGAATTTGACTGAAACATACTATTGTTAGTACAATTATACAACTGATCGTGAGGAGAAACGGTTCCTCTCGTTTGCCTTGCCAGCCTGGCATGTGCGGCGAATGGGTGCGGCACTGGCGGGCATCGTTGACACCGTTTCGTTTGTGATCATTATATCGTTGTTCCAATCTTAGAAACATATAGAGAATTCCATGGACAAGGCCCAGCGCGACAAGCTGCTTCAACTGATCGACGGAAAAAAGGACCACGCGGTCGAATTCCTGCGCACGCTCGTGACCATACCCAGCGTGACCGGCAACGAAGGTCCGATCCAGAACCACCTGAAAGACTATCTCGAGAAAATGGGGCTCGAGATCGACATGTGGGACATGGACGCGGAAGAAATCCAGAAACATCCCGCCGCCGCCGTGGTGACGGAAAGCTACGAGGGCCGGCCGAACATCGTGGCCACGGCCAAGGGCTCCGGCGACGGCCGCTCGCTGCTGCTGAACGGCCATACCGACGTGATTCCGGAAGGTCCGCGCGAATCCTGGACCGACGACCCGTGGTCGGCGACCGTCCGCGACAACCGCATCTACGGGCGCGGGTCCTCCGACATGAAAAGCGGCGTCTCGTCGCAAATCCTCGCCGTCGAGTATATCCGCGAAGCCGGCATCAAGCTGAAGGGCGACGTGCTGGTGAACCTCGTGGTCGACGAGGAAATCTCCGGCCACGGCACCCTCGACACGGTGCTGCGCGGCTACAGGGCCGATGCCGCCATCTCCGGCGAAACCAGCACCCTTGCGGTACAGCCCGCCTGCATCGGCCGCATCTGGTTCCAGATTCTCATCCGCGGCAAGAAGGCCGGCATCCAGACACGGCATGAAGGCGTCAACGCCATCGACCTCGGCTACAAGATCAAGGTCGCCATCGACGACCACGAGAAGCATCGCCTCGAAACTGTGTCGCATCCGCTTTACCCGGACATCCAGACGACCCTGCCCTGCCTCGTCGGCAGCTTCGAATCCGGCACCTTCCCGAGCGCCTTCCCGGACACCTGCCTGCTCAAGGGCAGCATCGCCACCGTGCCCGGCGAAGACCATAACGGCGTCAAGCAGGCGTTCCTCGACCACATCGCCAGGGTTGTGGCGGACGATCCGTGGCTGAAGGACCACCCGCCGGAGATCACCTTCGGCAACAAGTTCGGCGGTCTCGATGCGGAAGCAGCCGACATTCCGCCCGATCATCCCATCGTCACCACCCTTGTGGACTGCTTCAAGGAGATCACGGGCAAAGACCCCGAGATCAGCGGACGCCAGGGCGCCGCCGACACGCGGTTCCTGATCAACAACGGCGACACGCCGACGGTGATTTTCGGCCCCGGGCCAACGGCTGTCATGCACGCCAACGACGAATACGTCGACATCGACGACTACATGACCGCCATCAAGGTTTACGCATTGAGTATTTGCGACTGGTGCGGGGTCGAGTAACTTCCGGCCACCGGCATCCGGGGAGTAAAATCTGCCCGGATGCTTGAATTCATCGGAGACTCACCCCAACGTGTCTCCTCGGGTTTGAATTTTGGTTTGCAAGCGTTGAGCTGGCTGGTGCTGGCTCATGAGGCCGCGCGCCGGGAGAATCACATGGCTGATGCCGTACAGACTGGACTTGCAAGCACATACGCAAAAATGCGCGCGCCGCGCTATGTCCAGGTCGCATCGGCATTACGCCGCAGGATCCAGGAAGGGCACTGGTCGGTAGGCGACAAGATCGCGACGCTGGAGGAACTGGAAAACGAGTTCGGCGTTGCCCGCGTCACCGTGCGCCAGGCCATCGAAATGCTGCAGGACGAAGGGCTGCTCAAGTCCCACCAGGGCAAGGGGACCTTCGTCATGCGCATGCCGCAAAGCAACCGCTGGCTGCACCTGGCGACCGACTGGGACTCCATGATCGACCTGATTAGCGCCAACGTGCCGAAATTCATCGAGGTCGACACCCAGCAGGAACTCATTATCGAGGACCCGGAAGACGGCCGGCCCGCCGACGCCTACAAGTTCTTCCGCAGCGTTCAGCTGCACGGGCGCGAACCTTACGCGCTCGCCAGCGTACACGTCGCCAAGCATATCCACGACCGCGACCCGGCCGCCTTCCAGGAGCGCGTCGCCCTGGCGGTCATCAACGATATGGAAGACCTCAAGATCAGCCGCGCCCACCAGACACTGCGCATTGGCGCCGCTGACGTGGAAACGGCCATCCAGCTCAAGATCCCGCTGAACGCACCCACCGCGGAAGCTCACTGCATCGTCACCGACTCCCATGGTGTCATCATTTACAGTGGCGACATCATTTACCGCGGCGACCGGGTGAAGCTGAACATCGAGTTGCTGAACAGCGATTCTTGAGGTTTTCGCCTTCTTTATGACACGCTTGGTGTTGCCCGGCGCCACCGCGAGGACTATGATGGTCCTGTTATACTAATAATAGTATCAATTTACGCCGCCGGGGCCGGCCGGCGATCGACGGGTACGGATCATGACCAAGCAGGGTGTTGGGGCGCGGCTCATCCGCAAGGAAGACGACCGCTACATGCGCGGCCGCGGCGAGTATATCGGCGACATCCGGCTGCCAGGCATGCTGGACGCCGCGTTCGTGCGCAGCCCGCTGGCGCATGCCCGCATCGTTTCGATCAACATCCCCGAGGATATCCGCGACAGCGTTTTCACGGCTGATGACCTGGACGGAGTCGCCCCGATCCGGGCGGTCTCGGCGCTGCCCGGCTTCAAGCCGTCGGACCAGCCGGTGCTGGCGCAGAAGAAGGTCCGCCATGTCGGCGAACTCATCGCCATGTGCGTCGCCCCGACCCGCGCGGAAGCGGAAGACCTGGCGGCGCGCGTCGAGGTCGAGTTCGAGGAACTGCCCGCCGTGCACGACATGCTGCTGGCGCGCAAAAAAGACAGCGCCCTGCTGCACGACGACTGGGGCGACAACATCTTTCTCGAAACCCTCGTGGACGACGACATGAAAGCCGTGGCCGGCGAGGCGGCGGTGAAAGTGACCCGGGAGTTTTCCACAGCCCGCCAGTGCATGAGTCCCATCGAGGGGCGCGGCGCCATCGCCAGCTGGGACCGGCGGCTGGAGCTCCTGAGAGTGCATACCTCGACCCAGATGCCGCATATCGTGCGCTCGGGCCTGTCGGAATGCCTGAAACTCGACCATGGCAACATCCGCGTCATCACGCCGGACGTCGGCGGCGGTTTCGGCTACAAGGGTATCCTGCTGCCAGAGGAAGTATGCCTGTCGTGGGCGGCAATGAAGCTGGACGTGCCGGTGCGCTGGCTCGAGGACCGGCGCGAGAACCTGACCGCGGCGGCCAACTGCCGCGAACACCATTACGTGCTCACCGCCTACGCCGACAAGGACGGCAAGCTGCTCGGGCTCGACGCCGAAGCCACGGTGGATTCCGGCGCCTATTCCTCCTATCCCTTCTCCGCCTGCCTCGAGGCCGCCCAGGTGGCCAGCATCCTGCCCGGCGTCTACGACTTCCCGCATTACCGCTGCCACACATTTTCCGCCGCCACCAACAAGCCGCCGATCCTTCCCTATCGCGGCGTGGCGCGGACCGGCGTGTGTTTCGCCATGGAGCTGATGGTGGATGCCGTCGCCCGCGAGCTCGGCATCGAGGCGACGGACGTGCGCATGGCCAACCTCGTGCGTCCCGAGCAGATGCCGTTCGACAACATCACCAACAAGCATTTCGATTCCGGCGACTACCCGGAAGCGCTGCGCCGGGCCATCGACGCCATCGACCTGACGGCCGTACGCAAGCGCCAGGAAAAGGACGAGCCCGACGGGCGCAGGATCGGAGTCGGCTTTTCGATGTATTGCGAACAGGCCGCGCACGGCACCTCCGTTTACGCCGGCTGGGGTATTCCCATGGTGCCGGGCCACGAGCAGGCCAACGCGCGCCTGACGCCCGACGGCGGCCTCGAGATCAGGATCGGCGCCCACTCGCACGGCCAGGGACTGGAGACCACGCTGTCGCAGGTGGCCCATGAAATCCTCGGCATCGCCCACGACAAGATCAAGGTCGTTCACGGCGACACCGCCTACACGCCCTATTCGACCGGGACATGGGGCTCGCGCTGCATGGTGATGTCCGGCGGTGCAGTGGCCCGCGCCTGCGATGAAATGGCCCTGCGCGCCCGCGCCATCGCGGCGAAGATGCTCCAGTGCAAGCCCGAGCAGGTGAAACTCGAGGGCGGCCGCGCCGTCAGCCCGTCGGGCGAGCTTTCGATCGAGGAGATCGCCTATATCTGGTATCGCCGCCCGCAGGACCTGCCGCCAGACGTCAACCCCTCGGGGCTTGAAGTCACCGCCGGGTACAAGCCCGAGCGCGATTCCGGCACCTTCAGCTACGCCGCGCACGCCACCATCGTCGCCGTCGACACGTTGACCGGCGAGACGGAAATCCTCGACTACGTGATCGTCGAGGATGGCGGCGTGCTTGTGAACCCCATGATCGTGGATGGCCAGATTTACGGCGGAGCCGCCCAGGGCGTCGGCACGGCGCTGTACGAGGAGATGCGTTTCGACGCCGACGCGCAACCGCTGGCATCGACCCTGTCCGACTACCTGCTGCCGGGCCCGACGGAAGTCCCCTCGATCCGGGTCTTCCACATGGAAACCCCCTCGCCCTACACCCGCTTCGGGGTCAAGGGCATCGGCGAGGGCGGCGCCATTGCCCCGCCGGCGGCCATTACCAATGCCATCAACGACGCTCTCAAGCCGTTCGGCGCTGAACTCACCGTATCCCCGGTGACGCCGCGGCGCATCGTCGAGGCGATTGCCGCTGCCGGTGGCAGAAAGGCGGCAGCCGCGTGAAACCTGTCGCTTTCGACTATGCCCGCCCGCGCAGCATCGACGCGGCGCTCGATCTTCTCGCCACGCGGGACAATGCCAAGATACTGGCTGGCGGCCAGACGCTCGGACCCATGCTCAACCTGCGGCTGGTGCAGCCGGCTGTACTCATCGACGTCACCCGCATTGCCGACCTCGTCGAGGTGCGGGACGATGGCGACGCGATATCCATCGGCGCCTGCGTGACCCACGCGGCCATCGAGGATGCCCGCGTAACCGACCCCGTGAACGGCTACCTCCGGCGCGTGGCCACGGGCATCGCATACCGGGCGGTGAGAACACGCGGAACCGTGGGCGGCAGCCTGGCCCATGCCGACCCGGCCGCCGACTGGCTGAGCGCCCTGCTGGCCGCAGGGGCGGAGCTGGAAATTGCCGCAAGTGGCGGGCGCAGGCGTGTGCCCTTGAAGGATTTCGTGCGCGGCGCCATGGAAACGGCGCTCGGGCAGGACGAGATCATCGTCAGGATAGTCGTGCCGAGGGCGGGGAAATCCTCGCGCCATGGCTACTACAAGATCTGCCGCAAGACCGGCGAGTTCGCCGACGCCATCGGGGCGCTCGCATTCGATGAGGATGGCAAGAATTTCCGCATGGTGGCGGCGGGCGGGTCGGATGCCCCGGTACGCTTCGACGACCCCGTGAAACTGTTCAGGGACGGCGATCCCGCCGACCCGCAAGGATTCGACATGGACATGGCGATGAATGCGTTGCGAGAAGCCGGCATGGAACAGGACGAGTACGAGTTGCGCCTGCGGGCCGTCGCTATGAGCCGGGCGCACCAGGACGCGGTGCGGCCATGACGCGCGTGACCCTGACGGTAAACGGCAAACCGGTTACGCGCGATGTCGCCCCGCGCACCAACCTCGCCGACTTCCTGCGCGAGGAGTTGCTGCTCACCGGAACTCACGTCGGTTGCGAGCATGGCATCTGCGGCGCCTGCACGGTCGAGATCGACGGGGAGATTTCACGCTCCTGCATCACGTGGGCCGTGGCCTGCGACGGCGCCGAGGTCCGCACCATCGAGGGCTTCGACGACGACGAGCTTATGAAGGAGCTGCGCACCCAGTTCTCCGCCGAGCACGCCCTGCAATGCGGCTATTGCACGCCCGGCATGCTGATCGCGGCGCGCGATCTCGTCAGGCGCGGCGCGGCGAAAGACGAAGAGGCCATCCGCCTCGGCATGAGCGGCAACCTGTGCCGCTGTACCGGCTACATGGGCATCGTGCAGGCCATCGGCAACGTCGCCGCCGGGCACACGGCCAAGGGCGACACGCCGGCGGATCGCACGCTCGGCCCCGCCCCGGGACCCAATGCCGCCGACAGCATTGACGCAAGCCCGCAGCCTGAAGTCTCTGCCGATTCCAAACCCGCCAAGCGGACCGCCGCCGCGTCGGCGCCAACGCTGCCGCAGGACACGGGCGCCAACGTGGAGACCGGCGCCATAACGCAGGACGGCAAGTTCACCCGCCTGGCCCAGACAATCACCGTCCGCCACCCGCGCGATGCCGTGTGGGCCTTCATGGGCGACATCGAAAAGGTCGCTGCCTGCATGCCCGGCGTTACCCTGGATGGACCGCCCGAAGACGGCCATGTCGAGGGCCGCATGCTGGTCAAGCTCGGGCCCATAAGCGCCGACCTCAACGGCGAAGCCGACGTGACGCGCGACGAAGACGCATGGCGTGGTGTCATCGACGGGCGCGGGCGCGACGCCCGCTCCGCCTCCATGGCCAGCGGGCGCGTCGAGTATGCGCTGGAAGAAGCCGAAAGCGGCGACGCCACCCGTATCGAGGTCGCGATCGCCTATTCCCTTGCCGGGCCGCTCGCCCAGTTCAGCCGCGGCGCGCTGGTGCGCGATCTCGTCGGCCGCCTGGCGTCCGCCTTCGCCCACAATCTCGAAGCGCGGCTATCGGGCCGCGAGATCGATGAACGAAACCAGGCGCTCGATGCCGGATCGCTGGTCTTTTCCGTGGTTCGGGAACGCATCAGGGCCCTGTTCAGCCGCCTGTTCGGGCGCAAGAGCGGCTAGGATCCGATGATCCATGGCGGGGCGGAGTCCGTAAACCCGTCATTGCCGGGCCCAGACCCGGTGGTGACGAAACTGCAGTGTGCTGGCGAGCCGGGATGAACGAGGCTTGCCCTAGCCGCCCAGGTAGGCGCGCTGCACGTCCTTGTTCCTGAGCAGGGACTTGCCGGTTCCCGAAAGCGTCACCTCGCCGGATTCAAGCACGTAGGAGCGGTCGCACAGCTCCAGCGCCGCGAAGGCGTTCTGCTCGACCATGATAACGGTCATCCCTTCGGAGCGGATCTGCTCGACGATCTCGAAGGTCCGCTCGACGAGGTTCGGCGCCAGTCCGAGTGAGGGCTCATCGAACAGGACGAGACGCGGCCGCGACATCAGCGCCCGGCCGATGGCCAGCATCTGCTGCTCGCCGCCGGACAGCGTCCCGGCCGCCTGGCTGCGCCGTTCGTAGAGAACGGGGAAACGGTCGTAGATGGCCTGCATGTCGGTTTCGATGGCGCCGGAATCGTTTCTCAGGAAACATCCCATCTCGAGATTCTCGCGCACGGTCATGTAGGGGAAAATGCGCCGGCCTTCTGGACAGTGAGCGATGCCTAGCTCCAGCACCTTGCGCGCCGACGCATTGGTGATGTCCTCGCCGTCGAACTCGATGCGGCCCTCGACCGGATCGAGCACGCCGGAAATGGCCTTGAGCGTCGTGGTCTTGCCGGCACCGTTGGCCCCGATCAGGGTCACCAGCTCGCCCTGCTGTACCTCCATGGTCAGCCCGCGCACGGCCATGACCTTGCCATAGGCGCAGGTCAGTCCCTCAACCTTGAGCACGTTTCTTCCCCTTCGAACCGGATTTCGCCTTGTCGTACCTGTCGCCGAGATAGGCCCTAATGACCTCGGGATTCTTCTGGATCTGCGACGGCGAACCATCGGCGATGATCGACCCGTGGTTGAGGACGATGACGCGGTCGGAGACGCCCATGACCATCCTCATGTCGTGCTCGACGAGGAGAACGGTAATGCCGAGCTTGCGGATCTCGCCCATGATATTCATGAAGCTCGACGTCTCGGACGGGTTCATGCCTGACACCGGCTCGTCCAGCAGAAGCAGGCTCGGCTGCGCGGCGAGCGCCACCGCGACCTCCAGCAAACGCTGTTCGCCGTAAGGCAGTGCACTGCCGAGTTCCCCTGCCCGTCCGTCCAGTCCGACGAAGTCCAGGATCTCGTGCGCCTTGTCACGCATGCGCCGCTCTTCCGCGGCCACGCTCGGCAGAGCGAATATGATTTCGAGAGCGTTCTGCTTTTGCCGGCGATGCAGCCCCATGAGCACGTTGTCGAAAGCACTCTGGCCGCCGAACACGCTGGTCTTCTGGAATGTCCGCACCACGCCGAGATCGGCAATCTCGTTCGGCTTAAGGCCGACGAGCGAACTCCCGCGATAGCTGATCGATCCTTCCGAAGGGCGCAGGTATCCGGTAATGGCGTTGAACGCGGTTGTCTTGCCGGCGCCGTTGGGTCCGATCAGGCCCAGCACCTCGCCTTCGTTCACGTGAAAGGTCATGGACTTGATGGCGAGCAGGCCGCCGAAGCGCATGGCCAGGCTGTCGACGACGAGCGCCTTGTCTTGCTTTGCCGTCTTGCTGCTCATTCGGCGGCTCCCTGGGTAACCTGCTCGTGGCTTTGGCTGCGCCGCTGCCACCATTGCGACAGGGCCGGGATGATGCCCGCCGGCAGGAAGTAGACGATCAGGATCATCAGGACGCCATAGATCATCCATTGCACCTCGGGCGCCGCGAACTCGCGCAGAACTTCCGGCAGGATGCCGAAAATCAGCCCGCCGACGATGGGCCCCGCCAGCGTCCCCTTGCCGCCGGTGATGACCATGATGACCATGGTCACCGTGTAGATAAACAGGAACACGTCCGGGTCGACGATACGGACGTAATGGGTGTAGAGCCCGCCGGCCGCGCCCGCCATGCCGGCCGAAACGATGGTTGCGAGCACCAGATACTTGGTCACGTCGACGCCGACGGAAGTGGCCAGCGGCTCGTTTTCCCTCAACGCGATCATGGCGCGTCCGGCGCGGGAATTCACCAGCCGCCGGATTATGACGAAGCTGACGACGCACAACGCTAGTACCAGCCAGTAGTTCGGCTCCTTCTTGTAGAAGGTCAGCTCCCACAGGCCCGGGATTGAGAATGTGAATGGCGGGATGTTGTTGAGCGCCATCGGACCCTCGGTCAGGTCGATCCAGTTCAGCGCCACGAGCCGCACCACCTCGGCGAAGCTGATCGTGACGATGACGAAATAGGCGCCGCGCACCTTGAAGGAGATGCGCCCGATGAGCCAGCCGCAGATGGCCGCCAGCACGATGCCGCACAGGAAGGCGAACCAGACCGGCTTGGGCTCGAGGACGAAAGTGTAGTTCTCCGTGATCGAGAGATCGAAGCCGAGCGACACCAGCGCGCTGGTATAGGCGCCGATACCGAAGAAGGCGACATGGCCGAGACTGAGCTGCCCGGTGTATCCGAGCAGCAGGTTCAGGCTCATGGCCGCGATGATGAAGATCCCCGTGGTAACGAGAATATGCAGGTAATAGAGGTTTCCGAGCCAGAACGGAACGCTGGCCAGGAAAACGACGAAAGCGATTTCAAGAGCCCTGTTCACCCGATCCGCTCCTTCTGTGCAAACAGGCCGGTCGGGCGGAAGAGCAGGATGATGATGATGAGCAGGAAGCCCATCGCATCGCGGTAGCCCGACGAGATGTAGCCGGCACCGAGTTCTTCCATCATGGCCAGGATGAACCCGCCGATGGTCGCGCCGGCGACGTTACCCAGCCCGCCCAGGATGACGATGGCGAACGACTTGAGCGCCGCCATGTCGCCCATGGTCGGATAGACCACGAAGATCGGACCCAAGAGGGCGCCGGCCGAGGCCGCGAGGCCCGAGCCCAGCGCGAAGGTCGCGATGTAGACCGAGTTGATGCGGATGCCCATAAGCGAGGCCGTCTCGGGGTCCTGGAAGGTCGCCCGCATGGCCTTGCCCAGCTTGGTCCACTGGATGAGCGCGTAGGTTCCGGCAATCAGCGCAATGGCGACGACGAACACGAACACGCGGCTCCAGGCTACCGACACGGCGCCGATCACGAGCGGCTCCGCCGGAAACGGCGTATCGATCGACTTGGCGATGCCGCTCCAGGCGAACTGTTCCATGTTCTGCATGGCGATCCACGCCCCGATCATGATCAGCATCGTGGTATCGATGTCGGCGCCGCGTAGCGGCTTGAGAAGCGTGATTTCAATGAGCGCGCCGAGCAGCATGCCAAGCACGACGGAGGCGACGAGCGCCACGAAGAAGTTCATTCCCAGCGTCATGACGAACATGAACATCATGTAGGCGCCGAAGGTGTAGAGCTCGCCGTGCGTAAAGTTCACGACGCGCATGATGCCGAATATTAGCGTCAGGCCTATGCCCAGGAGGGCATAGGTGCCGCCAAGTATCAGCGCATTGAGAATGTGCTGGAGAAGTTGGTCCATGTCGGTGCCCCACGACGGGCCGCCAGGGCGGGCCCGGTTAATCTAGCCGGCATGATTGCGGAATGAAGTGCACGGCGGCCGGAGCCGCCGTGCATCTGCAAGTCGGCGCGAAACCCTAGAGTTTCGCGACCTTGCCGTCCTTGATGGTGACGATATAGACGTTCGGGACATTCTGGGCGCTTTCCTTGCCCGCGGGTCCCTGCTTGATGAACGAGATATCGCCGTTCACGCCGTCTACCTTGACGCCCCAGAGCGCTTTCTGGATGGCCTTGGGATCGGCTTTGCCGGCGGCCTTGATGCCCGCGACAATGGTCTGGATACCGTCATAACCACGGAAGCCCTCAGTCAACCCGGCGAAGTTGTGGCCGCGCTTCTTCCATTCGTCGACGAACTTGGTCGCAACTTTCGGGTTGGGCGCGGTTTCCGGGAACCATGGCGCGAAGAACAGCAGGTGATTGCTGCCATTTGCCGCCTCGCCGGCCTGCTCGATGAGCTGGTCGGGAGAAGACGAACCGCCGGTGGTGATGATCTTGTGCGACAGCTGCTGCTCCTTGGCCTGTTTCAGCACGAGCGTGATCTGCTCGACGCCCGTGGTCAGGAACAGCGTGTCGCCGCCTGACGCCTTGACCTTGGCGATCTGGGCGCTGATGTCCGTCGCCTTGGCATCCATGGTCTCGATGACGCCGACCTCGATGCCCTTGGACTTGAGCATCTTGGAGAACTCGTCGGCGGCGCCGCGGCCCCAGTCATTGTTGACGACCAGGAAATCGGCCTTCTTGATGCCGAACTGGTCGACCTTGGTGCCGAACGACTTGGCTTCCATTTCCGAAGTCGGGCTGATGCGGAAAATCCACGGATTGCCCGACGTCGTGATCTTGCCCGACGAGGACGTCTCGACGACCATCGGCACGCCGTATTCCATCAGCTTGGGCATGACGGCGAGCGTGTAGGTCGAACTCCAGGCACCCATCATGACCGGAACCTTGTCGCCCACGATCAGCTTCTCGGCGGTCGCGACGGCTTCCTTCGGGTTGCTCTTGTTATCCTCGACAATCAGCTGAATCTTCTTGCCCAGCACGCCGCCCGATGCATTGATTTCGGCTTCGGCGATCTTTGCGCCCTGAAGGACATAGTTGCCCGAAGCGGCAACCGCGCCCGTCAGCGGCTGGGTAACTCCAATCTTAATGGCGTCCTGTGCTTGCGCCGACAGAGACATCGCGACCAGCGCGAGCGCTCCCAGCGCATACCTTGTGAGTGCTGATAGCATTGACACCCTCCTTTGCTTACTCTTTAGCGGCACCTGTGCGAGGTGGAACCGCCCCCTA
>Ga0207814_100802_pt1 | contig 13200 bp, 10 predicted proteins | sample TtaePargueraPR_7_FD_187755 | JGI IMG/M metagenome (GOLD analysis project Ga0207814, IMG submission 187755) | Aerobic enrichment media microbial communities from Bioluminiscent Bay, La Parguera, Puerto Rico - Tt and P1 (2) (SPAdes) | ecosystem: Environmental > Aquatic > Marine > Unclassified ... | reverse complement strand
CCGGGCCATCTTTCTCGGCAATCGTCACCGATACGCCGTTGGCGTCCTGCTCGAGTGTTTCGCCCGACCAGCCGTAAAGGATATTGATCGCGGGGATCTGCGCGGCGCGTGCGCGCAGAACCTCCTCGGTAGCGTATTGGGGCAGGCGCTCGTTGTCGGCGAAATAATAGGGACGTACGAGTTCGCGCTTCAGCCAGTCATAGTGGTAATCGCTCAAGAGCGTCCGATAGGCGGTGAGGCCGCCGATGCCGTATTCCGGCGGGACGGTCCGGGCGGCGCGCAATTCCTTTTCCGCATTCCAGAAATGGAAGTGCTCCATCGTGCGCTGGTTCAGGTTCTGTCCCTTGGGAATCGGCTGCGGCTTTTCATAGCGCTCGACGACGGTGACCGGCACGCCACGCTGGCCAAGCTCGATTGCAAGGCCCATGCCGACCGGCCCGCCGCCGATGATGACCACATCGGTGTCGAATTCGGTTTCGGTCATCTGATCGCTTAGGCCTTCAAATCGAGGCCGAGCAGCTTCACCGCGTTGTCCTGGAAAATCTTGCGGCGCAGTTCCTCGGAAATGTCCATTTCCTCGATGATGCGGATGGTCTCGCGGATGTACATCGGACCGGCTTCCGGATCGAAGGGTGCATCGGAGGCGAACACGACGTGATCTTCTCCGAAGAACTCGATCGCATGCTCGATCGCCTTGCGGGAACCGAAGGAGGCCGTGTCCGCGTAGAAATCCTTGAAATAGTCGAGATGCGGCCGTTTCAGCGCCTTGCGTACCGCGGCGAGATCACGGTCGGTTGTGCGGGCGCCCATCTGGTCCCAACCCGGGCCAACGCGCCCTTCGAAGAACGGTACCATGCCACCGGCATGGTGGGTGATGACCCGGAGGCCCGGATACTTGTCGAAAAATCCGGAAAATACCATGCGGGCCATGGCCGCGGACGTCTCGTAGGGCCAGCCGAAGGTCCACCAGATCTCATATTCCGAACGATTTTCGGAGAGGTAGTCGGGGAAGTTGGCACCGCGCGCCGGATGCATCCAGACCGGCTTTCCGGATTCGCCGAGATAGGCGAAGAAATCCGAGAACTCCGGAGCATCGAGCGGCTTGCCCTTGACGTTGGTGAAGATCTGGATTCCGCTCGCCCCGGCTTCCTCGATGGCGCGGCGGGCTTCCGCGATGGCGCCGGCAGGATCGGTCATCACCGCAGTTGAGATGAAGGCCGGAAAGCGCTCGGGATATTTGGCGCAGAGTTCGGCCATGGAATCGGTTCCGATCCGCGACAGTTCAAGCGCCTGCGGCGCTTCGGTCACATGTTCCAGCGGCGGAGAGGCCAGCGACAGAACCTGGCAGTAATCCGGGCCGAACAGGTCCATCACCTCGAAGCGGCGGTCGAGATCGGTCATCATCGGAACCGCTTCCGAACGGCGTGTGATGTCTGAAGTCGACCCGATCAGATCGATAAGGGCATCGTGGAACGGCTTCGGCCAGATGTGGTTGAAAATGTCGATCTTCTTCATGGTGTGCTCCCTGGATGATTTTATTGATAGGCTTGCGGATCAATCCGCGTCCGCTGATCCGGCGATGCGATCTCTTGTGAGGTATCCGCTGATTTCGGCGGCGGCGCGTGAAAGGGTCTCGCCGATTTCGGTGGCGTCGTACCGGGCCGCTTCTTCTTCCGGCATCGACAGGCTCAGGGCGGCGATCGGGCCGCTTCCGCCGTCAAACAACGGGGCGGCTATGCCGACGATCCCCGGTGTGACTTCGCCGTGTGCCACTGCATAGCCCCTGCGCCGGACTTGGCGAAAGACATCGAGAACAGTGTCCAGGTCTTCGCCGAGGCCGGCTTCACGCAGGCCCTCCATGTTCGCGGACACGATAGGAAGAAGCTTGCGGCGCGGCAGAAATGCGATGATCGCGCGCGAGATCGCGCCGCGGGCTAGCGGCATCGGGCGTCCGCGCGGATAGCTGGTCTTCAAATCGGGTGACGAGCATTCCGACGCGACACAGAGCAGCTTGTTGCCGTACCAGCGCACCACCAGCGCCGTGCACGGATATGCCGCACTGATCTTTTCGAGATGCGGCTGCGCATGGGTGACGAGCCGATCCGAGCTGCGCATAAGGAAATCCATCTCGACGACGCGCGGGCCGAGCGTGAATCCACCCGACGGCATTGACGTCAGAAAACCTGCTTCCTTCAGTGTTTTCAGATAGCGATAGAGCGTCGGACGGCTGTAGCCGAGCTCGTCCATCATCTCATCGGGAGACCATTCGAGACGCTGTTCGCTGAACAGGTCGAGAAGCGCGATGACGCGTTCGAGGCTGTTACGAACCGCCATGGACTATGTCCTGGTCCGTCGGTTTCCAGGGTGACCGAGCATGCTATCCTCCCGCCGTGCACCGGTCCGTCGAGTCAGGTGCGTGGACGGAAATCTCTATATTTGAGATTTTTTGCTCTGGCTACCGCTTTAGTGTGAAATATGCCGGTCTGCGATTCAGAAGCCGGCGAGGTGACCGCCGAGGATATTCGCAGGCAATGTCGAACGCCCCGCCGGCTAGGCCGAATGTTTGATCCGCGCCGGCTGTTCGCTGGACGCTTCGCGCATCAACGTTCCGATTTCACCCAGCGTCTTGGCGTCCGGTCCGTGGAGCTGCATTGCGTTCTCGAGGATTTCCATCACCGGCGCCGGCACTTCGCGGGCCAGATCAGATACCGGGAGCGGGCAAGCGACCAGATACCCCTGGATTTCCGAGCAGCCCATCGTCACCAGGCGTTGCAGTTGTTCCGCCGTTTCGACGCCTTCCGCGACGACCGACATGCCAAGCCCCGCCGAGAGCCGCAGGATAGTGTCGATGATGTGCAGGGCGTTGGATGCCTCGTTCATCTCGCGAATGAAGGACTGGTCGATCTTGATCGTATCGAAGGGAAAGCGGTTCACGTAGCTTAGCGACGAGTAGCCGGAGCCGAAATCGTCGAGCGCAACCTGCACGCCGAGCGCCTTCAACTCGGTCAACAGCGCAACCGCCTTGTCGGCATTGTCGATAAACAGGCTTTCCGTAACCTCGAGTTCGAGCCGCGAGGGAGAAAGACCTGTGGTCTCGAGAACGCGCCGCACCGTGTCGGCGAAACCCTTGCCGCGGAACTGGCGCGGGCTGACATTGACGCTGACGCGGGCGTCGCCGAGGTGTTCGACCGCCGTTTCGCAGGCTTTGCGCAATGCCCATTCGCCAAGGCTGACGATGATATTCGACTGCTCGGCGACCGGGATGAAATCCGCCGGCGAAATCCGGCCCGCGACCGGGTGGTCCCAGCGCAGGAGCGCTTCGTAGCCGATGATCGATCGGGATGCGACGTCGAGGCGCGGCTGGAAATACAGTTCGAACTGTTCCTCGGTCACCGCGGTCTTGAGGTCTTCCTCCATCTTCTGGCGATTGCGCAGTTCCTCGCCCATGCCCGGTTCATAAACCGCGTAGGTGTTGCGGCCGTTGTTCTTTGCGGCATAGAGGCTGACGTCGCAGTGCTGGAACAGCGTTTCCGCGTCGCTCGCATCGCGCGGCGCAATGGCGACGCCGATCGAGGCGCCCGGCCTGATTATATCGCCCGTCGGCAAGAGGACTGGTTCGGAGATCGCGTAAAGCAGGCGGTGGGCAAGATCCGCGGCCTGGTTCGGGAAGTCGATGCTTGCCTGTACGAAGGCGAATTCGTCGCCACCGAGACGCGCGACGCAATCGCCCGGACCCGCGGCGCTGCGCAGCCTTTCAGCGACAGCGGTAATGACCGCATCGCCCGACGGGTGGCCGTGAAGGTCATTGATGTTCTTGAACTGGTCGAGATCGATCAGGAGCAGCGCCGTGGATGCCGATTCCGCCGACAAGTGGTCAAGCAATTCGCGCAGGCGCTGGTTGAAGTGCGAGCGGTTCGGCAGGTCGGTCAGCGGATCGTGCATGGCAAGATGGTAGATCCGCGCTTCCGCCTTCTTGCGCTCCCTGAGGTCGGCGAAGGCCAGGACCTGTGTCTTGTTGCCGGAATACTCGATGCTCCGGCAGCGAAATTCGACTGGCACACGGTCGCCATCCGAGGGCTGGATACCGGATTCCGCCGGGCGCTCGGCATCTTCCTTCAGATGCGTTACCGCACCCGGCCAATCGCTGGCCGGGAAAAGCGACTTGACCGAACGGCCGCGCAATTCGTGGGCCGGGAAGCCGAACAGCTTTTCGGCGGCGGAATTGGCGTCGATCACGCGGTGTTCGCTGGCGAGCACAATCGCCTCGAAGGTGGCGTCGGCGAAGGCGGCGAGACGATTGGCCTCTTCGGCCGTGCGGCGGATCTCGGTATCGTGCCACCGCTTGGTCTCGGTTTTCTCGAGATTGTCCATCAGATCATTGAAAGCGACGGCGAGTTCCTCCGCGTCGTCTCCCTGACGGGATTCAAGCCTGACGGAAAGGTCGGCATCCCCACGGATCAGCGAGCGCATCGCCTCCTCGACATGGGCCGTGCCGATCAGTGCGTCGTGTTCACCGATATTGAGACCGCGGATCTCGGTATCGCGGTCGACACGAACCGCGGTCAGCTTGTTGAGGACAAGGACCATGATGAAACCGGTGCCGAAGGCCCATGCGAAGTTCACCACGACACCGATCAGCTGGACATTGAATTGCGCGGCGTGCGACCCGGCCGGCAGAACGGCTTCGGGGGCGAGCAGCGCCAGCGCCAGAGTTCCGAAGACGCCGGCGAAAGCGTGGGCGCCGACTGCGCCGACGGCGTCATCGACGCGGAACCGCGTTTCGAGGATCGTGTTGGCCCAGGTTGTGATCAGGCCGCCGCCGGTGCCGATCACGACCGCCGCCCAGGGATCCACCACATGACAACCGGCGGTGATGGCGACAAGGCCGCCGATCATCCCGTTCGTGGCGCGTTCCGGGTATGCGGACCCTTCGCGGAAATGGAACCAGGCATAGGCGACGCCGCCACCGGCTGCGCCGGCAAGAACCGTGTGAAGAACGATCGTGGCGACATCGGGCGTTGCCGCCAATGTCGAACCGCCGTTGAACCCGATCCAGCCGACGAAGAGCAGCAGTGTGCCGGCAGCCGTCAGCACCGGGCTGTGGCCGGTAAAGCGCACCGGCCGGCCGGCTTCGTCGAAACGTCCTTCGCGCGGCTTGAGGATCAGGCAGGCGGCCAGCGCAATCCAACCGCCGGTGGCATGGACGACCGTGGAGCCGGCGAAGTCGACATAGCCCATATTGGCAAGCCATGCGCCGCTGTTGTCGCCACGCGCCGAGCCCCAGGCCCATTGCACGAAGACCGGATAGATGACCGCTGCGGTCAGGACGCTCAAGACCACATAGGCGCTCAGCTTCATGCGCTCGGCGACGGCGCCCGAAATGATGGTCGCGGCCGTGCCGCAGAACATCACCTGGAAGATGAAGAAAACGGCGTCATGTGGCGTGATGTCGTTGAGAAACAGAAGTTTCGCATCAAAGCCGATCGGCATATCCGCCGAAGAAGGCGCGAAGCCGATCATGAAGCCGACCGTATAGAAGGCGAGCACGGCGAAGGCGAGGTCGAGCAGGTTCTTCTGCGCAACGTTTACCGCATTCTTCGTACGCACGGAGCCAGCTTCGAGCAGCAGGAAGCCGATCTGCATGAGCAGGACAAGACCCGCGGCGACGAGGATCCATGTATAATCTAGCCGCGAGGCGAGATCGGCCAGAGAGAGTTCCGCCGCGTTCGCGGACCCCTCGGCAGCAAAAAATACTAGGATTGCAGACAGCGCCCGAAAAAGCAGCGGCATGAAAATGGTCCCCTGTATTCGCAAGACCATAGGGACAATCCGTGGCCACTTGGTTAAATCGCGCTGCGCCGCAGCAATTCAGGCAAACTACGGATAATAATTGGTTTCCTTGGGTTTTTCGGGATTGCCGGACAGATCGCCATGACACGCTTTAGCAGGGGGATTTCGGGCGAGCGGAAATTGTCTTTCACCGGTAGCGTCAGACAAGCGATCGATATCGTAAAATTTTACCGGCTGGCGAAAGTCCCGGTTAATCATGACCGCCCTCAAAGATTCATTCTGATTGCATCAATTGATGTATTCTGGAAGCATATTTCCTACGGCTGGGGTAGACCTAGAAATAAAAACTACAAGAATTTCTAGTCTAATGGGCATTTTTGCTGCCTCTTACGGCAGCCATTTCGTCGCGCCTTCGGGCAAGAGGCGTTTGTGCAATGCCAACCTATCGAGGCAGATATGAAACTTGCTTTCCGTAAACTTCTGATTGGGACGGCCGCTGTCGCGGCTACAACTTTAATCTCCCTGCCGGCAGCCCTTGCACTCGATGTCGGTGTATCGGTGGGTGGAGCCAGCGTCGGCGCGTCCACAGCGGGCGGAGATGGTGGCGGCGTGGGCGCCAGTGCGTCGGCATCAGTCGGTGGCGGTGCGAATGCGGGTGTCTCCGCCAGCATTGGTGGCGATGTGGATGCCGGCGTTACCGCTTCAATCGGCGGCAGTGACGGCTTGGGCGCGAATGCCGGTGTGTCGCTGGGTGGCGGCGGTGGTGTCGGCGTGGGTATCGGAATCGGTGGCGGCTCCGGGACAGGCGGTGGCGGCGTCGCAGGTGTGGCGACAGCTTACAACAGCATGTCCCGCGCGGAGCAGGCGCGTGTCCGGAAGACCTGCCTGCGCGTTTTGGGAAACAGAGGTGGCTTCGACCGCGATCTGGTCATGTTGTGCCGATTGCTGAAAAGCGTGCGCTGAACGCTTCGCGAGGGTTTTCCTCACCTTGCGCGACGATTGCCGCCCGACCAAATGGCAGTCGTTTCGCCGCACGGAGGGCGCCCTTTAACCCGGACCAGTCGACAGACTATCCCTGACGCTGTTCCTTACAAGGTCGACACGCGCTCTGCTCACGGGAAGAACTGTTCCATTCTTTAGGGTCAATTTGGCTTTTCGGCCGTTCGTATCGAGGTCTTTGATCGCTTGAATGGCGACCCAGTGTGATCGATGGATTTGAATGCCCGGAACAGGATGGCAGTCGGCGATGGTAACGCTGAGCCGGGCCTGTCGAAGGCGATGCCGGTGATCCTGACCACGCCGGAAGAAGTCGAGGCCTGGCTGACGGCCGACTGGGAAGAGGCCGCCAAACTGCAGCGGCCGTTGCCGGATAAAATGCTTGGAGAGGTTTCAGAACCCGATTAGGCCGGTTGGAATGACCGGCGCCGCCATCCCAGGAATCCGAACAACCCGAAACAACTGGCTAGCAGCGGCAAGCCTGCTGGAAGAGGTACAGCCGGGGGCTTCTCCACCAGATCGAACTTCAACGTGTAATCGAAGGTATAAGAGCCCGGAGCCACGGAACCGTCGGACAATATCCCTGTGGTCTTGAATGCATAATAGCCACTGGGAGATTGTGCCGGCAGGAACGAAAATGTTTCGGTGGTGGAAGATTCCGAAGGCCAGTTTGTAACCAGTCCGCCAGGGGTGGCCGAAAAGATGCCGCCCGCATACTCCGAAAATGCGGAGTGGATCGTTGCGTAATCGGGGTCAGAAGTGTGGTTAAATTCCACATCCATATCGATCCCGTACACGTCTCCAAAACTTGGAATATTAAACAAGAACGATGTTGGCGAAAAAGTGAGAGTGTCCGGTATGTAAATCAGAAACGTATCAGCGGTGTCGCCGGAAGCGTATGCACCGCCGCAGTCATGATTGTACTGTCCGGGATCATCCCCGCAATTTCCGTTCAGAGAACCCGTAATCGTATTGAGGCCGGCATCGAGAGTAATAGCACCTGAATAGTCTGAAAAAGAGCTGCCGAAATCAGTAGTTTCTACAAATGAAATGGCTGAAGCGGTGCCTGTCGATATCATCATCACGCCTGCGGTCATCGCAACCACAATCGGTGTCATTCCCTTATGCATGCTATCTCCCCAGATCTTGCCCCTAGATAGTCAAGTTTTACAACGTGAAGGTCATGCGTCTGTCTGTCAACCGCCTCAAATATTATGCTGACCCAGCCGTTGTTGGCGTTACGTCAACTCGGCAGTGAAATCATTCCGTCCGCGGTCGAAAATGAAACAACACGTTGTGCGGCCGTGGCGACTGCCGCCGGGCCAGACGGCAGCCGTCTTGCTCTTTCAGCTGCCTGTCACATTATCGTTCGCCACCCCCGGCGCACCGCCGGCCTCCGCGATCGCCAGAGAGATGAGCCAGGCAACAAAACGATTGTCCTGCTCCATTGCCAGATCCAGCGCGCGATAGAGCGCGGCGAGAAGTTCGGAATTGTTCATGGTTGCCCCCATTCCGTTACGAAAGGGGGCTGCGTTTGCCGCACGGGGGAATAAATTCCGATCCCCGCATGTGTGGGGTCAGCGGGCCTCGCCGGTTCTTCCGGGCGGCCGGACGATCACACCGCATCCCAGCCGTCGGCATTCCAGACACCGGAGCCGCCGCGCGACCTGCCGAACGCGCAGATCCGGCCGCAGCCTTTCCAGGTCGAGATCGCGGTAGTGATTGCACGGGCTGCAGACAGCCGTGACCCGGAAGCCGAGATCGATCGCCTCGGCGAGGTGTTGCCGTCGCTATCTTGCGCTGAAGTCGCCAAAGCTCATTACCAGCCAAAAGCCAAAGAGACTGAAGAATGCCGCTATGAGAACGGCGACCCATGCGGGGCGTTTGCCTGTTCCGGATCCTTGATAAGCTTTGTCATCCGGCCAGCCTAGCGGACGCCGCGGAAAAACGAAATCGCGACTTCTGAGGAACGGCTCGGAACGGACCGAGTACACCGCGAATCCATTCCACCGATTTTCCACGGATTTGTATCCGAAAGTCGCCGTTTTGTACCGGCATTTGCCGAGGCCGGGATTCCGCAAAGTGCGGTAATTCATTGACAATTCGGTGAAAAAATGGTGGGCGATGCTGGGATTGAACCAGCGACCCCTGCCGTGTGAAGGCAGTGCTCTCCCGCTGAGCTAATCGCCCGAACCGCGCGTGGAAGCGCGGATATAGTCTCCGCTTTGCGGCAAAGTCAACCAGTGCTCGTGCGGGTGCCGGAAATGTCGCGATCCAATGCGGAATTGGACCCGGCGGACCAGGATTCGGAGCCGTGCACGTGGCTGCTCGTTGTCTTGTCAGCCGTCTCGCCGTGGGGCGGCGGTGCGGCGTGCCCGGCTTTCTCGGATGACAAGGTTTCTACCGCGGCGAGCGTGTCGCGCGCGAAGTCTTTCCAGGTGCGCAGCGTCGTCCGGGCGTCCCTGATTCTCGCTTTCAGTTCGGTGCGATGGTCCGTGTCATGCATCAACCGGTCGATGTGGTGGGCCAGATCGCCTGCATTGTCGGGGTCGAAATATAGGCCGAGATCGCTGCAAACCTCCTTGAGCGCCGGCGCTGACGAAGAGATGACCGGCGTTCCGTGCCAGAATGCCTCACCGGCGGGAAGCCCCCATCCTTCCATGCGGCTTGGAATAACGAGCGCCAACGCTTCGCTGTAGAGGCGCGCGAGGTCGCTCTGGCCGGGATTGGCGATGAAAACGACCTTGTCTGCAATTCCCTGGTAGTCCGGTTGCTGCAAAGCGCTCTCGACGCTTTTCCGTCGTGCGCCCGCCAGGACGAGGGTCGGAACCGGTCGTGCCTGCTCGCCGAGAAGACGCATGGCATCGAAAACCGCTTCAAGGTTCTTGCGTCCCGTGAGCCCTCCCACACAGAGGATGAACGGATCGCTCGGCGGTTCGACGCTTTGCTCGTCCGCGATTTCCCGGTGCTCGTGAACAAGCGGCACGGTGGCGATCGGAGGCAGCGGCGGCAGGATGCCCCTGTCGGAAAAATCCTGCAGATCGCGGCCGGTGAAATACGAGTTCGCGATCAATCCCGACGCGAATTCGATGACGCCAATGTTGTCGTGAAGGAAATTGCGCGGCATCGAATGGGTCTTCTTGCCCGTGAAATCGTGCAGCGGAATCAGATCGTGCAACAGCGGATAGAAGCGAACGGAACTGCGCGCCCGCTTGAGATCCTGGATGTAGTCGAACATGAGCTTGGGGCGGCCCATTGCGATCAGGATGCCGTCATTCAGGTCGACATCCCGTACAAAGCCGGCGGCGTTATGCCACCGAAAGAGGTTGATTGTTTTCACTACCGGCTTGGCAAGCAGAATACCGACATCACGCGCGACGTGTTTGTCATGGAACGTATGCCGCATCCATATCGGGACGGACTTCTCCGGCATGTTCGGATCGAAGATCCCGTTTTCCGATTCGCCGCCGATCCTCGGCAGTACTTCGAAGAACCTTCGGTGGGCGGGTGAGAACACCACAAATCTGACATCCGGCCTTATAAGGCTCAGCTCATAGGCGGTCTCGCTCACAACCTTCGCAATGCCGTAATATTTGAGCTTCGAACTGTAGAAGAGTTCGCTCACGTCGAAAAAAATCTCTGACATTCACGCGCTCCCGGTGCCGGCATTTCGGCGGACAAGCGTGGCCGCCAACACGCGATGACGAAAATTGCGTAATGATTTGCCAAACCTCCGGGAGCGGGACGTTGCGCGTTTGAGTACGTTTGGCGTTACGGTCACGGAATAGTCGGCGAAGGTGCGTGTTTCCGGCAATTTGTCGCCGTCTTCACTTGTGACGAAGCGAAGGATGTCCTCGCGCGCAGGCGCTAAGGGGGCGACGATTTCCAAAAGCCGGTCCACGAATCCATCTGGATTGGCGAGGATTTCCTCGTGCCGGAAAACGTGCACTTTTCCCCTCACTTTCGTTTGGAGGGCCTCAAGTTTCGCGATGTGGCGGTTAGCCTCCGCGATTAGCCGATCGCGGTTTGGAGTCCAGTCGACATTATCGCGACGCGCAGATGTTCGGGCGAATGCTTCCGGGTCACGATATATGAAGAAATATTCCGGATTGATGAGTTCGTCTTCGATATCGGCAATGTAGGAGGCTGCCTCGGGAAGGTTGCAGCCCCAATATTCATGCATGTGATTACGAGCCCGAATCCCGGGACGCAGCAAGCGCTTTGCCCTGCGCGTTTTTTTCGGGTCGATCCTGAAGTCGGGATCCTCGTATCGGGTGGTCCGGAAATTTCCCATGGAAACACCGCAATGATAGAGAGCGCCGGCGAACAGGCTGGATCCGTCGAGCGGGACACTCAGCACGACAAAGGTTTTCCTGGTACGCGTTTTGCCGATTACGATGTCGGATTCGGCAGGGGGAAAGAGTGCTTCCAATTGCCGGTCCGACACGCCGGAATGTGGCGGCGTTCCGGCTTCGGCGAGGGCGATCCTGTCATAGGCGTCGAGATTGTCCGGCATCCAGTTGACGAGGAAATCCCTGAAATGCCGAGTCAGGGCAGCGTTCTGCTTCACTGTCAGTTCCTCCACATGCCGCACCGAAACCGCCTTGTTCATCTGCGTGAAACGCCGCTCCTTGGTTTCCTGCTCAATTTCGATCAGCATTTCCTGCGAGCATGAGGGAAGACCGAGCTGCCGAATAATCCGGTTCAGGAAATCCTGGCTGCCAAACGCCACCTCCTCGTATTCGGCGGTCAGGGTTTGCGGTATCCGGGCCCATTGCTCGAAGTTGGCCAAACCTTGTTTGCACACGGTAATCGCATCGAGCGTGCCCTGAATGTAAGAAAATGTAAGTTCTCCGTTTGCTCGCGCTTTTCGTCCCGCATCACGCAAGGACAGCGCGTTGTCGCGGGGATCGCGGAAAATCGCTTGAGCGAATACGCTGCCTTTCTGGACACGCTCCAGAACCTCGGCAGGTGGCGGCACGTGGGTCTTCAACGCGATTATCCGGTCTTTCGGTATCACTTTCTCGATGCCCCGCAGCAGGTCCATTGTCAGACCGTCCTCGCTGCCGACGAAGTTCACACTGTGGCTTTGATCGAGGATTGCGGCTGGAAGGCGATCCTGTGGATGACCGGTGCGGCGCAGCAACTCGCATGTCAGTTCAAACGCGAGGGTGCTTCCGGATTTAGGGCAGCCATAACAAATGTAGATCGTCATATTGCGGCTAATTCGAATTCCAGTTGGCGAACGGCAGATTGCCGTGGTGAAACAGTGGGTGGTTCGCGAACTTCGGACGCGAGATGAAACGGCCGGTTCCCGGCGCCGGGCTCCGGCCCGGCGATATGTTCGCGGGGATTACCCGACTCTTGGCGGGGCGCGTCTATTCAAATTCGAAGTCTGCGACTGTGAAAAGGTTACTCAAGGGTGCCGGCACAAGGTCACCCTGATCGTTCCGATGTTCTTGATTGGCAGCTTTGGAGATGTCTTGCCTTCCTAATTCGCCCAGTTTTCGACGTGTCGCAGGTCGTCTCGGGGCACTTTTACGGATCATCGGGCAGAGCCCGCCAATGTGACAGCTGGAGCCACACCAGAAAAAATGGCGTAGTCGCTCATTAATATTTTTTATTGCGGTAGGCTTATTTGTTGCGAAATAGCTTGATGCTTGGCTATTTCGTCACAAAGCCCGTTCTTCAAGTTTAGGTGAAGCTTTGCTGTCGACGTGTCAATTGCTTGATTTTGCGGGCTAGAAGGCCTGATTTGCGGGCATGCGGGAATTCGCCAGCCCTCGCATCGGTGCTTTGTCAGCACCCGTCGAGCAGATCCATCGCGAATACGGGGGTAAGGTCGGCATAGGTCGAAATGATGCGGTCCGGCCCGAACTCGCTGACATGGCGGTCCGTGTAGCCGAAATCTACCGCGATGACGGGAATGTTCGCCGCCTGCGCGGTCAGGATATCGGTCTCGCTGTCGCCGACCATGATCGCGCGAAGCGGATCGCCACCCGCCATGTCGATCGTGCCGGTCAGATGGGCCGGATCGGGCTTGCGCACAGGGAAGGTGTCCTGACCGCAGATCGCGGAAAAGAGCGCATCGATTTCGAGCGCCTTCAGCAGCCGCACGGCATAAGCTTCGAGCTTGTTCGTGCAAATGGCCGTTACATAACCTTCGGCCTGCAAAGCAGAAATTGCCTCCAGCACGTGCTCGTAAGGCCGCGACGCGCCCGGCATCGTGTCCTGATAGTAGTCGAGGAAGTGGCGCATCAGTTCGTCGAGCGTTTCCTTCCCGGGATGTTCACGGCCGGACGCCTCGTATGCCCGTTCCAGCATGACCCGGGCACCGAAGCCGACATGCTTGCGGAACCCGTCATCGGCGATCGGGCCGAGGCCGACATGCGACAAGGCGTGGTTCATGCTCGC
>Ga0207814_100801_pt1 | contig 13237 bp, 9 predicted proteins | sample TtaePargueraPR_7_FD_187755 | JGI IMG/M metagenome (GOLD analysis project Ga0207814, IMG submission 187755) | Aerobic enrichment media microbial communities from Bioluminiscent Bay, La Parguera, Puerto Rico - Tt and P1 (2) (SPAdes) | ecosystem: Environmental > Aquatic > Marine > Unclassified ... | reverse complement strand
GCTTCTTTTTGAAATAGAAAACGTCGCCGATTCTCTCCAGTGCGACCGAGTGATCGCGCTGCCAACTTTCATTTTCGGGCGCCGTCTCGGTCAGCTTGTGCCGTATCGACGCGCTTTGCCGGTACGAGCCCAGGGCCTCGTCGAGCTTGCCCTGGGTCACAAGCACATCGCCCACGCGCTCCAGCAGCACCGCCAGGTCGCGCTGCCAGCGCACATCGTTCCTGTCGTTTTCCGCCAGCGCCCGGGAAATCTCCAGTCCCTTGCGGAAGTAAACCAGCGCTTCCTCGATATCACCCTTGGCGTAGAAGATATCGCCCAGTTTTTCGCAGGAAATGGATACGTCGCGCTGCCTTTCCTCGTCCTTCGGATCAGCGGCGGCCCGTGAGAGTGCGATTCTGTAGGCCGACGTCTGGTGCCTCAGGGCCGCATCGAGATCGCCTCGCTCGCGTACCAGTTCCCCGAGTCTCAGGTGCGCCCGAAAAATGCCCCTGCTGTCATCCTTCGTCTTGGAAATATCGAGCAGCCTGTTGAGCTCGCGTTCCGCTACCGAGAGGTTTCCCGCAAGCAGGCTGAGCCAGCCGTGCCAATAGAGGGCATCGCTATCGTCGGGATCGAACAGCAGGGCCTGGGCATAAGCTTCGCGTGCCCGTTTTGGATCGCCCAGCCCCGCGATGGCGCCCAGCCGGCGATAGGCTTCAGCCGCCCGCCTGCCTTCCTTTTCCGCGCGCCTCGCGGTCTCGTCGGCAACTTTCCTGAGCAGCGTTTCGGCCTGTTCGACATCGCCGTCCTTGAGATACTCCAGCGCGCTGGCATACCGGGAATCACGCGCGGCTCCCGTGACGATGGCTGTGATCGCGTCGGTCAGGTCTTCCGTCGAGGTGGCCGTGGCGCTGTTAGCCGGTGAAACGATACTGTATTTTGCAACCAGCGCTTCAATCTGGGAAAGCGTTTGCCTCTGGCTGTGGGATTCGTAGGCAAAGATGCCCGCCCCCACCGCCAGCACGGCGATCAGCGAGCCGATCATCGCCCGGATACGGTTATTGTGCCTGCGCTCGCGTTCAGCGCGCGCAAACACCTCATCGGTGCCGACGCCTATCATCCGTGCGACGATTTTCGCAACGGTCAGCGCCCAGCCGTCACCGCTCGAGCGCACGTCGGCGGCCAGTACGTCTTCCTTCTTTTTCGATATTCGTCCGCTCCGCGTCACCCGGTAGCGCATGGCAGGCGGAAAGCATTCCGAATCGTCACTGTCAGGCGCGCCATCGAGGATGACGGGAATGATCCTGTCGCCACGCCCCAGCTTCTTGAAGAGCAGGACTTCCTGGTTGACGTAGTCGCTTTTTGCGGCGGAAGGAGAGCACAGCAGGATCATGAACGCCGAGTCTTCCAGCGCCTCGCGGGTCTGATGATCGAGCCGCCTGCCCGCGCTGAATTCCTCGCGGTCGCGAAAAACCGGCCTGAGCGACTTCGGATCGGGCCCGACCGCCGTCGCGCGTTCGGCGAGGTGTTCATCGATCCGGAAGCGTTCGAGCGCGCGATGAATCTTGCGCGCCCAAGGCGTGTCGCGATGGCTGTAGGACAGGAACGCCGTGTACCTGAATTTCTGTTCTGCGTCCGGTGCCATCTTTTGCGTGGTTTATCCCGAGTTTTGGTTGAGGATTCGACCTTGCACGGCAGGTTTACCGCCCTGCCGTTTAGCTGAATGGCAGGTGACGATGCGCCGGTCTCTTGCCCGAGACTTGCCGGCGACGCACTTCATCGGCGCGATTGTCGGGTAACGCCGAAGCGGTGTCCAGACCTCAGCCGCGGCGCGGAAGATATACGCCTCAATAGACGAGATCCGGCGTCTCGCGCGTCGCTTTTGCCAGGCGTTCGCCGATGGTACGGCTGATATTGTGGTTGAGCTTGGCTTCGATCCGCGGATATAGCCTGAGCGCCTTGTTCTTGGCTTCGGGGCTGAAGACGAGAACGGTCGATTTCTCCGTGGCCATGACTGTGGCCGTTCGCGGCGTATGGCCAACGAAACCGATCTCGCCGAAAATGTCCCCGGGCGGGATCGTGGCGACCTTGGCGATTTTGCCCTCGCCCGACCCCTTCTTGGAGCCCTGCTCCCTGAGAACGTCGAAGCTGCCGGAAAGGACGAGGAATAACTCGTTGCCCTCGCCGCCTTCCATGATGACGATCTCGCCTTCGTCGATCTCTCGGGTTTCGGACAGCAGGATCGCCTTGCGAATCTCGCGCGGTGACATGCTGCGGAACATGGGGCTGTCGGTGAGCACCTGGGTCCCCATCTTGAAGGTAACCATCTCCCAGACGCCAACGAGACGGACATGACGCAGGATAAGCGGCGTGACGAACAGGTCCGCCAGCATGGCATAGATCATGGTCGCGGCCGCCAGGATGCCGAACTGGGCGACATTATTGAACGTGGAGAAAATCAGCGTCGCGAACATCGCCGCCAGCCCGATCGATGTCGATACGACGGGGACCGCCTCCATGCGTACCGTCTCCAGTATCGCCTCGTCGGAGTCCGGATTGTTTCGGCACTCGTCGTTGTACCGGATCATCAGATGCGAGGTGTCGTCGATAGCGATACCCATGGCGATCGCCGCCACCAGCGCGGTGCCTGGATTGAGCGGGATGCCGAGCAGACCCATCGTGCCGAAGTTGAGGATCAGCGGAAGCAGGTTCGGGACCAGCGAGACGAGGCCCGCCGCCAGCGACATGAACAGGAACGACATGATGGCGTAGATCACGAGCACCAGCAGCAGGAGTGACTGGAACTGTCCGTTGACCAGGTTCTGGGCGCCGGACGAGATCATCAGGGCCTCGCCGGTGAGTTCATACTCGATATTGCCGCCGAGTATCTTGTCGAGGCCGGCTCGCAGGTCCGCTATATGGCCGCGCAACTCGTGTGAATTCGTAATGTAGTGACGTATCAGCACCTTGGCGTTGCGGTAGTCGGAGGTGACATAGTTATCCAGAACGTCGCGCGTGAACATCAGCAGGAATTGCTCGATCTTGGCGCGGTTGTCCGGGACCTTCTGGAACTCGTCCTTGCCTTCGTTGAACTCGCGATTGACCAGTGAGACATAATCCGCAAGCGAGGTAACCTTGTCGTAAACCCCCTGCTCGCGCATGAACTTGACCGCGTCTTCGAGTTTCTTGAGGTTTTCCGGCTCCTTGAAAGCGTCCGCATCGTTCGCCTTCAGGATGACATTGAACACCTGCATGCCCGAGAGCTGTTCGTGCAGCTTGACGCCAGCCTGGGTAATCGGGTGGCTGTCGCGGAAATTGGCAAGCGGATCGTCGTTGACCTTGATGTTGTAGGCAAAGGCACCCACGACCATGGCCAGCACAGCGGTCGCCGCAAGGATCTTGTTGCCATGCTTCTTGGCGACCTTCTCGAACAGCTTGGTCACAAGGCCGGCAAGGCCGCCGGCGGCACCTTCCGTCTTGCCCTGTTTCGGCGCCTTTTTGGGCCCTATGACGCTTAGCAGCAGCGGCACGAGCAAAACCGTCGCGACCAGGTTGGCGATCATCGCGAACGATGTCGAATAGGCAAAGCCCTGGATCATCGGGATGTCGCTGATCGCATTGGAGCCGAAGCCGAACGCGGTCGTGAAAGACGTAATCAGTATCGGCAGGCCCATATGCTTGGACATGAGCTTGATGGCAACTTCGCGGCTCGTCGGCTTCGACTGACGCAGGCCATCCAGGTAGGCCGATAGAAGGTGAGTGTCCTCGGTCGACCCGATCACGATAATCAGCGACGGGATCATCGATGACAGCAGCGTCACCGGCAGACCCACATGCCCCATGAACCCGAAAGTCCACACGATGCTGATGAGCGATGTCACGACGGGCACGATCGCGAAGACCGGCGTTCTCAGGAAAATGACGATCGACGATACGAGGATGAACAGGGCCAGCGGCAACAGCAGGCGAAAGTCGTTCTCCAGACCCTTTGCAAGGTCGTATTCCAGCCTCGGCGGACCAATCTGGAACACCTCGGCGAATTCTCCCTCGAGCGGCTTGATCGTCTGGTCGATGGCCTCGAACACGCGCTTGAGGAAATTCGGCCCGTCCTGGGTGGAAGCGCTGACGACGAGCGCCGTAGCGGTCCCGTCATCGTTGATCAGGTCGCCGCGGATCAGCGGATTGGCCTTGGCGTTCTCGATGGCTCGCTTGATGGCCGCGGAATCGTTATACGGCTCCTTGAGCACCCTGCCGACATCGAGCCCGCCATTGCGGAAGCGGATGGTCGTCACATCGAACAGGCTTTCAACCGAAGCCACTTCGTCGAGGTTGAGCAACTCGTAGTGGAGTTCTTCAAGCCGCTTTAGCTTCTTCTCGGTGAAAAGTTGCGGATCGGACACGTAGACAATCGTCAGATTGTCCGAGCCGAACAGGTCGAGCGTCTCTCGATAGGCGGGCCAGCCCGGATCCTCGGCACTGATCAGCGCCCGGCGGCTGGTGTCTGTCTGCAGCTTGGACATGCCCAGCGCCGCAACGACGGTGCACGCAATTACGATCGCAAGCGCAATCAGCTTGTTGTTTGCACCGAACGTGAGAATCGTCCGAATCAAGAGCTTCCCTCCCAATCCCCTGTGAATTTATCCGGTCGCGGACTAGCGCACGTGATCACCAGAGATCAATGTGCGCTGGAAAAATATGTCGACCGGAACCGAAGACACGTCGAAGTCGCGCTCCAGGACCTCGACCTGCGTCTTGTGCTTCTTCTCGAAGTTCTCCATCACCTGGACCGTCGCTCGCCACATATCGTCCTCGATTTTCTTGACGTCGCTGGCCGTCTGGCGCTTCACGAGCTTGCCACGCCGGTCGTAATAGTCCGTGCGCATCACGAAATAGTTCTTCTTGTCGATCCAAAGCCGGCGGAATTTGTAGCCGGTCTCCTGTTTCAGGGTTTTGTCCTTGGCGGTAACGTCGACCACGTAGTGCGAATCGCCGTCGATGACCTCGTCCGTCTGGCGCTCGAACTCGAGATCGTCCGGATTTTCAAACGACAGGTCTTCCCCGGTGAAATCGGTCCCCATGACAAAATTCGTCTTGTTGCCTTCCAGGACACGGACTGGTTTGCCGCCATTAGCCGGCAGGTAGAGCCATTGACCGTCTTTCTTGAACCGGCGTTTCCAGGTGACGATGGCCGCTCCGCGGATGGTTTTGGGAGAGTGGAATACCATCAGGTAGCGCTGCTCCCCGGGCCCCACGGTGCGCGAATACCGTTTCAGGCTGCGGACCTGTTCCGTGCCGTTCTTGTCGGTGAGCGTGAGCCTCTGGATTTCGAACTCCACAGGCCGTGCATGACGCTGCCTGACTTCCTCGATGATCTTCTTTCCCGTAAGCTCCTCCGCAGCCGCGCCCGATGGCAGCAGCAGGTATGCCATGGCCAGTGCGAGAAAAATCTGTCTCATCAGCCAAACTCCACCCTTCTTGCCATAAACCCAGCCCGGCCTGGCCGCCGCGAACGGCCTGTACAGCAGACTATGCCCCATGTTCCCAGGTCCTCAAACTTATCTCTCCCTGCTCGATTACGACATAGTCGGGCCGGACCAGCCATGACCCGGTATTGAAATACTCCTTGCCGGAATCCAAGGATATGGAGCCGGCATGATGGGTATGCCCGAACACCACCGAGTCGAACCCCCGGTTGATGAGCGAGATCGCAGATTCACGGAACTCTATAGGTTCGCCGGGAATACCGCCATGTTTAAGGTCGCCCCGTACCCGCGAAAGCATCCGTTCGGCCCACATTTGCGCACGATATGCCTCGGGATACAGGTGCAGGATGAGTCCGAACGCCCAAGTTCCTATTTTATGCCCCAGGGTATGATTCGCATAAATCGGGTCGTAGAGATGCCCGTGCTCGATCCTGATGAGCTTGTCTCCCGACCAGAGATTGAGAAAGGGCAGGATGTTGACGTTGCCCCATGCATCGTAGAAATGCTCCAGCACGATGTCGTGGTTGCCGATGAGGTAGTAGACGTTGAGCCCGTCAACGGCGAGCCGCGCCGACTCCTGGAACATCTGGGGCGCCTGCCGGGCCAGTCTCCTTGCTGACGACTGGGCTAGATCGAAGCCGTCCCCGTTGATGCAGACGCTGAAACCGCGCTTCTTCGCGTAAGTGAAAAACTCGTTTATCTCGCTGCGTATCTTGCAATAGGGATTCCCGAGATGGAGGTCGGAAACCACTAGCAGGCGCTCTTCCTCGACCTCGGTCTTCATCTCCCTTTACCCCCCTGGGCAGTTTCCGCTTCCGCTTTCCGGGTTATGTCTCTGAACGTTTCGGAAGTCAGGTTTCCCGAGTCGAGCGCGACAGAGAGCGCCTGGTCCATGCGCAGGATGCGAGCGCTGAGCTGCTGCAGCATCTCGAAGGCGAATGTCGGGTCACGCCTCATCTTCAACAGCAGACCGCCCGGCTTGATGACCAGGACCCTCGTCTTCTTCAGCGCCCGGACGGTGGCGCTGCGAGCCGTCCCCTCAAGCAGCGACATCTCGCCGAAGAACTGGCCCTTCTTCAGCGTCGCCAGCCTGATGTCCCTGCTGCCCGATTTTTTGACGACTTCAGCGGATCCGGATTGCAGAATGTAAAGTTCCCGGCTCTCGTCGCCTTCGTGAACGATAATCTCACCGGCATCGAATTCCTGTACGATATCGTCGCCCATGCGCTTCGATATGTCGAACACAGAGTCTCATCCTTCATTGGCGCGAAGGCTGATGCGCCAGCCGATATCGGGCGGGAAATGTGATGGAAACAAATCGTCAAATGCGGAACCGGTGTGTTCCGGCTCCGGTATTGCCCCCATTTCCCCGCAACCATAATACCAAGTCTTTGAGGATTTTCCACTTGGAGTACAAGCAGATGACGCTACAGAAAGCGAATTTTGGAAGCACTGCATATTGCAATCACGCCGCAGCCTGACAATGCTAGCGCAGGGACTGTCGAACGTTAAAGGGCACCGGACATGTACGTGACGCTGTTGAAGTTTGTATCTCTGGCTATCGGCATATTGCCGGTATTGATCGTGACTGGCAGCGTCAGCGCCGAAACGCCGTCATGCGCCATGACAGCGCCGTCATGCGCGCGCCCAGCCAAGATGGCACCTGCAGATGGCCGCTTCCGCGTCGCCCAGGCGCCCTCCACCGTGAACTCCGGCCCCGAGGTCGAGATCGAACGGCCCGACGGCAAAGTGCCGCGCGAGGCATTCGACGCGCTCGCCGAGCACTGTGCCCGCTGTCACCAGGAAGGCCGCCTGAAGCGCGCAAAACCCGCCAGTGATTTCGGCAACATCCTCCAGCTCGACGAAATCGCCAGCGACCCGCACCTGATCCGTCCCGGCAACCCTGACGGATCACCCCTGTTCTCGCGCATCGTCAAGCAGGAGATGCCCTACGACGTCTATACTGAGTTTTCCGGCGGCAGCGAGCCGAGCAAGGAAGATGTGCAGGCCATCTACGACTGGATCGAGTCCCTCGATCCCAAGACCGTGGCCGGGTGCGGCAACCGCAAACCTGTCGACACCGCCCAGCTCGTCAGCTCGATCTCCGGGGATCTCAACAAACGGCCCGCGAACAGGCGCAAGAGCATGCGCTACCTGACTCTCACCAACCATTTTAACGCCTGCGTGAAAGACGAGGACCTGCGCCGCATGCGCAACGGCGCCGCGCTGCTGCTCAACAGTCTCAGCCGCAAACCGAAAATGGCCGGAACGACCGCGCTCGGCAGGGCTGGCTCCATCATCGCCTTCAATCTCGACGACATCGGCTGGAGCCCGGAGGACTGGGACACGCTGGTCGCCAGCTATCCTTACGGCATCAGGCCGAAATCGGGCACCTTCGACCAGGTGAAAAACACGACCGGCACGCCCCTTCCCTACCTGCGCGCCGACTGGTTTGCCGCCGCGGCCTCCCGTCCGCCGCTTTACTACAAGCTCCTCGGCCTGCCGGACGAACTTCAGGAGCTTCACAACCAGCTAGGGGTTGACGCGCAGAGCAACCGTGACGACGGCAAGGTCATGCGCGCCGGCCTGGAGCAGTCGGGCGTGAGTTGGCATAACCGTGTCGTCGAACGCCATCCCGTCGGCGAGGGCTATCTCTGGCAGACGTTCGACTTCGACGACAACGACCCGCAAAAGAACATCATGGAGCGGCCTCTCGGACCGGACCGCGACAAGGGTTTCGAACACGACATGAACGCGGTGCTGTTCAGCCTGCCCAACGGCATGAATGCCTTTTTCCTGAGCCGGGACGACGGCAACCGCATCGATACGGCGCCTGCGGAAGTGCTTCACGACGAGACGCATCCGCGCCGTCCCGTAATCGCCGGACTTTCTTGTTTTTCATGCCACTCGGGCGGTGTGCGGAACGTCACTGACGAAGTGCGCGGCCATGTTGCAACCAGCGCCAGCTTCACGGCGTCTGTTAGGGACGAGGTCGAGTCCCTGTATGCCATTCAGGACGAGCTCGACCGGCAGGTCTCCGACGACCACGACCGCTACGCCAATGCCGCATCGCGAACCGGCATCCGGATCGAGAAAAAGGACGACGGGCTCGACGATCTGACTTACCTGGTCAGGGCTTTTGAAAAACGGCTCGATTTGCGCATAGCGGCGGCCGAACATGGCGTGACGGGCAAGCAGTATGCCGACGGCATGACGAAGGCCGGCGAAGAGGCCCAGCGGACCAAACAGCAGCTCGAACAGGGCACAATGGCACGGCGGCAGTTCGAGCCCCTGTTCCTGCAGAATGCCGTTGCCGTGTCCGCCGATGTCCCTGTCGGACGGGTCAAGGCGCCCGGCAGTATTCCGAAAAAACCGCCGCTGGGCACGAAGACGGTTATTGCCAGCACCAAGAAATCCGGCGGCACGAAAACCGGAAACAAGAAGGCCGGTGGCAAGGTGGATACCGCAACCGCCCGTCCGAAACCGAAAAAACCGGCCAAGACCAAGAAAACCGCCAGCAAGGACAACAAGCCCAAAACGGGCACGAAGGTCGCTGCCGCATCGCCCAGGGACAACGGGGCGGAAGCAGATGAACGCTCCATCACGCTCGTATCGAACAAGTCCAGTTACCAGCGGAACGACCTGCCTGTTTTCACGGTCAATGCCTCGTCGGATTGCAACCTGACCCTGATAAACGTGGACTCATCAGGTCAGGCCACGGTGATCTTTCCCAACAAGTACCAGCAGGAAAACTTCATACACGCCAGAACGGATTTCGAGTTTCCCGGCCCCGATGCGCCGTTCCAGTTCCGCCTGAGCGACGTGGGCAAGGAAAAACTCATTGCCGAGTGCGAGATCGACAAGAACGGCGACCGCATCGCGCACAATTTCGAGCAGGAGGATTTCACCGACCTGGGCGACTACCGCGACCATGTCGGCGAACAGGCTGAAAAAGAAGGAGAAAAGAAAACGACGAGCAAGAAGAAGAACGCCCTGTTGAGGACCGCGATCACGTTCAACGTCAGGTAAGTCTTTCTCGCCGGGACAACTGCCTCAGCCCGATGCCCCGTCTGCATCGGCTGTCCTGCGCAGCAGGTACATCCTGAGCGCGCCGTATGATTTTTCCAGCGGCAGATGCCCGACATATTCGCAACGCACGTCCCCGGCCGACTCCATGGCGCTGAGGGCAGCGAACGCTTCCGTTACGAAAACCTCGCCTACCGGCGTGATCGGCTCCATCCGGGCGGCCCGCGTCAGGGTTGATCCGAAATAGGTTTTCTCTTTCTTGATGAAGTCATAGCCCTCGAAAACAGGCCCTACGTCCAGCGCCATCCTCATCTCGGGTCTTGCGGGCAGCTTGCCCGCCTCGCTGTCGAGCACCCGCAGCGCCTCCTGCATGTCCATGGCGCACTTGGCCGCGCTCGAAACGTCCCTGAATACCGCGTGGACCGCATCACCCCAGGTGTTGCGGAACAAGACGCTGTCGCCGTAACGGTCCATCACCGCGCCGAGCCGGCCCATGACTTTCTCGAAGAAGAAACCAAGCTCTGTATCCGACAGCTTGCTGAAACCTTCCACGTCGGCAAACACGACGGGATAGATCATGCGCGCCAGGTCGTGGTTCTCGCCACCCTTGCCGGATGCGTTCGCCTTCCCCTTGGCCGGTGGTCCGCAGTCGATTATCTCGACGCCGAAGTTTCGCTTGCGCCAGAACGCGACATCGACGGCCGTGCCCGCCCTGAACTTCGGTTTCTGGCCGTTCCATACAGCGAACATGTTGAGATCCGTGCTCAGGTTCTCCGCCTTGATCCGGGCGAACCCCATGGCGATGCGCGCGGCGTAATTGAAAAGACTGTCATCGCCGAGATATGGGCCCGTCGTCGCCTGCGTCACCGAGGCGGCGCGCGAAAGACATGCATCCATGCGTTCTTCCCACCCCGGGCCGCCGCGCCGTACGGATACATCCTTGAATTCCTCGAGGTTGAACGGGATCACCGAATGAACCTCCGCGCCGCGCGCAAGCAGGGCCTCGGCGAAGAGAATGTCGCTGCCGCATGCAAGCGAACCGAAACCGAAACCCACATTGTGCGTTTCGAGCAGTTCATCAATCCGCTTCCGGACCATGTCCTCCGACCGGGGGGCGAACTGGCCCGACATTCCGGGCGGCGCGATCATGTGGCCGGAAAAGAATATGACACCCGGCGGTTTCAGCGGGTCAAGCAGGGCGGTATCGAGCTTCTTTGCCGCGCAAATTCGCAGTAACTGCGCCCGCGTCGAGGCCGCCGCTGAATAGTCGCCATCCAGGTAGCTTGCCGCTTCCTCGATGGCCGTCTTCGACCTGTCCAGGTCGTCGAGCAGCAGCGTGGCTTCCGCCTGCGTCGCCGTGCGCCAATAACGGGCTTGGCCGCTCTCGCCCGGTTCACCCTCACGGCTGCGATCGAGCGCCAGTTCCGCCATTTTACGGCAATTGGCCTCCTCGCCCGCGAAAAACCACATCGTGGCGGCGTTGATCGCCGGGTAATAACCGCCCGATTTGTCGAATACCTCCTGGTAATGCCGCGCGGCCCTTACGGCATCTGCGAGGTCCGCACGTTTCTCACCGGCAAAGAACTTGTCCTTGGCGATGCGCGCGCCAAGCGAGGAAATATCCTCGGACCCTACATCCTGCAGATTGTATGCGGCGTAGAGTTCCTCTGCCCGCTCCGTCGCACCGCTGCGCGCCAAAGCGAGAACGGCCTGGTATTTCAGCTGGTCGTTGTCGGGAAAGTGTTCCACCGCCCGCGTGGCCAGGTCATAGGCCACCAGGTATTCGCCGTTGCGGATGGCCGCCCCCGTTCGCACCAGGGCATCCTCTGCCTTGATATGCGCCGTTGCCGAAGGCTTGTCCCGTTTGTGCTTCATTTAACCCCGGCGCCAGGCCGTTGATTCCTTTTATCGGGCTATCAAACCCTCACGGACAGGAAACTTCCAGTCCCGATCCTGCGGCAACCTCCTCTTAAGACCCCCGTGACAACAATTGCCCCGGTCGTGGAAAACGCAATGCCGTCCTGTCGCCGTAATGAGGCTCTCTATTGCGCATATGGGACATAGGGCGGACCGTTTACGGGGATCAGATACATGCTGTGCTCGATGTTGACCGCCGCATCCATATTCGTTGGCGCCTGCTCCGGCGCGACGTCGCAAGTCATGTCCGATACACCGCCGAGTTTCGATCCCGTCATTGCCAGGGACATGATCAACATGCACCGGCAGCGCTATGGCCTGCCTCCAGTCGCCATCGACGAACGTTTGATGAAAGCCGCGCAGGCGCATTCCGGTGACATGTCGCGCCGCGGACGCATCTCCCATAAAGGGTCCGACGGTTCCTTGCCGAAGGATCGCGCCCGCGCTTTCGGTTACGCGCCGAAGATCGCATCGGAAAACGTCGCGGCCGGTTACAACAACACCGCCGATGTCATAACCGACTGGCAGCGCAGCCGCGGCCACAACGCCAACCTTCTGCGGCGCGGCGCGAAACACATGGGCATGGCCCTCGTCTACAACCCGCAGAAGGGAAAGCAGACCTACTGGACGCTGCTTATGGGCGTACCGCGTTAGATCGGAAAATAGAACCCCGTCAGAATCAGAAGCGCCAGCCAGCCGTAGACGATGACCGTCGGGTAAAAGGTCAGGCCGAACCCGAAAGCACGCACATAGGTGTTGTGGTGATAACCCCACCAGTACAGCACGCGCCCGATAAAGAACAGCGTGGCAAGGATCGGCACCGTCTGCGCATCTTTCGGCACCAGGTAGAGTGACATCGCGCCAAGGCCGATGAAATACAACACGACCTGTTCGAGCGTGTTCTGCGTGACCCGGGCATTGATGTCGAGCGCACTGCCCGGTTTCGCGACCTTGCCGTTCAGGTAGCGTGGATTGAGCCGCTGCGCAGCCACGACGATGATGGCGGCGATGAGCGGGAATGCGGTCAGCAGCGTGGATTTCATGACAAGGGCGAGCCGGTCGGCGATTTCCCACGACTGTGGCTGCCAGTCGCTGGCAATATCGATAGCGGCGTAATAGGCGGTGCTCGCTAGTCCAGCCGCCACGAGGATCTGCATGAACGGCCAGGCCTGTACGGAAATGCCGAATGGTGGGCGGGCCCTTGCCCGCTTGAGCCTTTTCACTTCATCCGAAAGGCTGTTGAAACTCATGGTTTCTCGTTCCTTCCCGTCCATTTATTACAGCACCGAGCGTATCCTGAATCGAACATCGCAAAGACGCGAAAAGTTCCACGCTGCCGTAGCACACTCATAGCACGATTTTTTGAAAACCGCAGCGCCGGACAAGGCAGGTAGACCGGTCTATTCAGGGATTGCGTTCCTATAATCAGCGCTCCTGACACGCCTTTGGCCGCGCGCGTTCCGCTTCCAGCCAGCCGTTGACGACCTCGGCCACTGCAATCAGGAAATCGTGCATGGGGCTATCTCCTCTTCTCGTGTTAAGAGCCAACCCGCATTGGTCGCTCTGGCGGCCGAAAAGGTTCAATGCAGCACGGAGAATTTTTGCCATGGCCAGCAAGCCGGTCATTCTGAAGCGCAAGGACTGGGCTTCGCACGATGCACTCTGGAAAGGCAGGGTCGAAGGCACCGACCTGGGTACGGACGTAACGGTGCTGTTCTACGCCACCAGTGAAACCGGCGTCGGGCCAGCCTGGCACGTGCACCCCTATGACGAGATTTTCATAATACGCCAGGGGCGGGCCTTGTTCACAATCGGCAACGAGAAGGTCGAGG
>Ga0207814_100800_pt1 | contig 13258 bp, 8 predicted proteins | sample TtaePargueraPR_7_FD_187755 | JGI IMG/M metagenome (GOLD analysis project Ga0207814, IMG submission 187755) | Aerobic enrichment media microbial communities from Bioluminiscent Bay, La Parguera, Puerto Rico - Tt and P1 (2) (SPAdes) | ecosystem: Environmental > Aquatic > Marine > Unclassified ... | reverse complement strand
GCACCCTCGCTCGGCCGGCGCATGAGGTGGCCGGGAGGCATCCCGTGCAGGCGCCCCGGGCTGGGAAGGGTAGGGCCGAGCGCCCCCGCTCGGCCGGGCCGATGAGGTGACCTTGAGGCATCCCTTGGGCGGCGCATTGGCGCGGTCGACCGAGGCGGATCGACCCTACCACGCCGGCGCCCCGGGCTGGGAAAGGTAGGGCCGAGCGCCCTCGCTCGGCCGGCGCATGAGGTGACCGTGAGACGCCCCACACGCGGTCCTCCCCGGCGGAAAAGAAGTGCTGCCAGGGAACCGCGGCAAGCACGGACAAACTACCGTTGCTCCGATCAAGGCCTGGCGGGGTTCGCTTGCCGAACCTCCACGGCCCCTGACAGCAGGCGGAGTCAACACGGGGCCTTCCCCGGGTGCAACGGTTTTTGAGCGCGGCGACCGGTCGCCGCGCTCGCTACACCACCAGCATGCAGTCGCCGTAGCTGTAGAAGCGGTACTTCTCCCTCACCGCCTCGCGGTAGGCCTCGAGCACGAACTCCCGCCCGGCGAGCGCGCTGACCAGCATGATCAGGGTGCTCTCGGGAAGGTGGAAATTGGTGAGCAGGGCGTCGACCACCCGGAACTCGTACGGCGGATAGATGAAGATGTCGGTCTCGCCGCGCTGCTCCTCCCCACCGATCCTCCCCGCGCCCCGCTCCTTGCGCCCGGCTCCCAGGTGCTCGAGCACCCGCGTGACCGTGGTGCCCACCGCCACCACCCGGCCGGCGGCGTTGATCCGGCGGGCGGTCGCCTCGGTGAGGAGGTAGCGCTCGGAGTGCATCACGTGATCCTCGGGGCGCTCGGCGTTGACGGGTCGGAAGGTGCCGACGCCGACGTGGAGGGTGAGGAAGTCGTGCGGCAGCCCGGCCAGCAGTTCCGGCGTGAAGTGCAGGCCGGCGGTGGGCGCGGCGATCGCGCCCTCCTCGCGGGCGAAGACCGTCTGGTAGCGCTCGCGGTCCGACGGCTCGTCCCCGCGGCCCATGTAGTGCGGCAGGGCCAGGTGGCCGTGGGCGTCGAGGTCGACCTCGCGCTCCCAGCGGACCCGCCGGTCGCCGTTGTCGAACACCTCGACGACCTCGCCCTGCGTTTCGCCGACGCGGATCGTGTGGCCGATCCGCATCTTCCTTCCCGGCCGCACCAGGCAGCGCCACTCGGTCGGCGACAGGCGGTCGAGGCACAGCAGCTCGATCCTGCCGTCGTCCGAGAACACCCGCGCCGGGATCACCTTGGTGTCGTTCAGCACCAGCAGGTCGTTGGGCCGCAGGTAGCCGGGCAGGTCGCGGAACATCCGGTGCTCGACCCGCTGGGTGTCGCGGTGGAGGACCATCATCCGCGAGGCCGAGCGCTCGTCGAGCGGCCGCGAGGCGATCAGCTGCTCCGGCAGGTCGTAGTGAAAGTCGCTGGTCCGCAGTCCCACGCGCCGGCTTTAGCGCGGCGGCGGCGTCGGGGCAATCCTAGCGAAAGGCGGCGATCTCCTCGTCGCTCAGTGCGCGCCCCAGGTACGCGAACTCGTCGATCCGGCCGTTGAAGGTCCGGGTCATCCCCGCGTCGGGCGCCTCCGGGGCCGCAGCGTCGAAGTTGCCGAGGTTCGCCCTGCCGATGCGGACCGGCGTCGGCCGCCGGATCGGGCCCGAGGCGACCTCCCGGCCGTTGACGTAGTGGCGCATCTCGGCGCCCTCGCCGTCGATCACCGTGGCGAGAAGCATCCAGCGGCCGAGGTCGTTCTGGGTCACCACCGGCGGGCTGACCAGGCGCTCCCACGACTCGTAGAGGCGCTCGGGCTTCGCCCGCAGGCCGACCAGCAGGCGGCCCTCGCGGTCGAGCTTCCAGTGGACCTCGCCGACCTCGCCGGGGGCCGTCGAGAGCAGGGCGTTGTGGTCGTGCGGCAGGCTGTCGGCCCGCACCCAGGCGACCATCGTGGCCGACCGGCTGGTGCTCTCGAGCCGGAAGCGCACCCGGTCGCTGGTCCGCGCGAAGCCGAGGGCCGGCTTCGTCCCCCAGCGTCCGGGGACCTGCTCGCAACCGACCAGCGTCCCGTCGGTGTCCGGGCCGGCGCCGGCGGCACCGTTGCGCACGGCGCGGCCGTCCGCGTCGATGCTACGAAAATCGTAGTAAATCATCAGCCCGGCTGTCGTTCGGAGCCGGGCGGAGGCCTGGCGCCACTCGTTCCAGCGGCGCTCCCTCGCCTGCTCGGCGGCCCGGACGAGCGCGCCCGGCGCGGCGAAGGCCCCGCGGTCGGCGGGCAGGTCGGTCGAGCCGCCGTCCCGGAACGAGACGGCCCCGCCCTGGTGGAGCGACCGGACCGGGGTGCGGCCGTCCTCGGGATGCAGCTCGACCTCGCCGTCGAAGACGTGCACCTCGCAGTCACCACCGTCGACGCTCATTCCGAACTCCGTGCCGCGGTCGACGACCTTGAGCCCCTCGCTCAGCACGGTGAAGCCCTGCGCCGGGGGCGGGACCGTCGCGGTCAGCCGTCCCGACCCCAGGCGGGCGAGGTCCGGCGAGATCAGCTCGAGCTCCGCGGGTCCCTCGAGCAGTACCCGGGCGCCACTGTAGAAGTCGAGCCGCACGGCGCCCCGCTCGATCGCCAGCCGTCCCTTGGGCAGGGCGGATCCGGCGGCGAAGGGGCGGCTGCCCGCCGTCCACACGACGTCGATCGCCTCCGCCAGCAGCGCGACCTCGTCGCGCGCCTCCGCCACCGCCCGCTGGTCGCCGCCGGGCGCCGGGTCGTCGTCGCGCAGCCACAGCGCCAGCGCGAGGCAGGCGGCGGCGGCGGTCGCGACCCACGGGAGCACGAGCCGGAGCCCCGGGCCGGCCCGCGGCGGCGTGGAAGTCTCGACGGGGCCCTCCCGGAGCGCCCACTCCCGCAGCAGGCCGTGTTGGTCGGCCCGCTCGTGCAGCATCCGGCGGGCACGGGACGAGCCGAGCAGCATCTCCTCGAGCTCGCGGCGCTCGTCGTCGTCGAGACGCTGGTCGAAGTAGGCGTCGATCAGGGCTTCGAGGCGGTCTTCGTCGATCATCGCATCAGCTGGATTCGGCGGTCATCCTGCGCTGCACGCACTTGCGGAGGAAGGCCCGAGCGCGGGACAGGGTCACATTCACGGACTGGACGGTGCAGCCCATCAGGCGGGCGATCTGCCGGGGCAGGTGGTCGCCCCGGTAGCGGAACTCGATCGAGCGTCGCGCCTGCGGGGCGAGGTCGTCGAGGCAGGCGCGGAGCAGCTCGAGGCGGGCATCCACCTCGCCTCCGCCGGCGTACTCGTGGGGCTCGGCCCCCAGGGCGTCGAGCGCCTCGTCGGAGAGCGCGACGAGCCGGCCCCGCTGCCGCCGGAGGGCCTCGAGCGCCTTGAAGCGCGCGATCGTCTTGACCCATGCCGGGAAGCTGGTGCCGATCCGGAAGTCCGGCGCCTTGCGGCTGACCACCAGGAAGGTTTCCTGGACGACATCCTCGGCGAGCGCGAAGTCCGGCACCATCGAGAGCACGTAGGCACGGACCATCGGCTGGTAGTTGAGGAACAGCCCCTGCACGGCGGCGAGGTGGCGTTCCCCGGACGGGTTCGGAGGGGCGTCGTCGATGGGCATCGTTCCGGTCGAAGGAGAGATGACCGGGCGGGAGCCCGAGTTAGCAAGGCCCGGGGAAGTTTTTTGCCGCGGCATGCTAAGCGGGCCGGGGGGCGATGCATAGGGAACGAATCCAATCGTATGAAAAACCCAGCGCTTCCCCTGCTCCTGGCCACGGCCTGCACCGCCTCCGCGGCCAACCTGATGATCAACCTGAGGACACCCGACGGGTCCAACGCCAACGCGGGCGGCGACGTCGCGGGAGCCGACCTGACCCTGAGCCCGGCCCACGCCGCCGGGGCGATTCCGGGCAGCGAGACGACCTGGAACAACTTCTCCGCCACCGCCCCGTCGTCGTCGCTGTCCTACGCCGACGGCAGCGCCGCCAGCGGGGTGACAGTGACCTTCGGCTCCGAGAGCGGCAGTCTGGTCGACACCCTCGACTACACCACCACCGCCACCATCAACACCACCGCGCTCCGGGGCTCGGGCGGGGGCACGCCGGGGACCACCACGCTGCTGGCCGACGCGGGCTCGGTCTACGGCGACGGCGACGGCCCCTCGAACACCGCGGCGGGACGCGCCGGCTGGTTCGGCAACGCCTCAGGAGCCAACGACGGCATGGGTCTGCGGGTCGACGGCCTGACCGCCGGGGACTACACGGTCTACCTGATGGGCCGCAACACCAACTCGAGCTCCGCCACGCCGATGAACCTGTTCGTGGCCAGCGCCTCGCTCTCGACGCTCTTCGACTATTCCGTCCTGACGCCGGTCCTCGAGGGCAATCTCCAGGTTCCCGACACCGAACCCACCGGGCACAACACCTTCCGGGCCGGCGACAACTTCGTCGCGGTCCACGTGACGGTCGGCGACGGCGAGTCGCTCTACATCGCCACCGACGGTGCCGGCAGCGAGGTGCGGGGCTTCCTCAACATGGTGCAGATCTCCGCGGTGCCGGAGCCCTCGGTCGCCCTGCTCGCGCTCGGCGGCGGGCTGCTGCTGCTGCGCCGCCGCCGCTGAGCGGACCCTCCCGCGATGCGCCCCGAACCCATGATCCGGAACGTCCTCCTGATGGCGCTCCTGCTCCCGCCGTGTGCCGCGGAACTGTTGGTTCACGACGCCTTTGATTACCCCGAAGGCGCCGTGACCGGTCGCGGCGGCGGACTCGGTTGGAGCGAGGCCTGGACCCGGGACGGGGAGTCCTGTGCGGTGGTCGAAGGCTCGCTGGGCTACACCGACGGGGCGGCCAACGCGCTGCGGGTGTCCGGAAGTCGCCTCGACACTGCCGGGCCCGCCACCACCCGGAGCTTCCGCGGGGTTGCCGGCGGTCCGCTGAGCGACGCGTGGATCTCGTTCCTCTACCGGCTTCCGTCGTCGAACAGCCTCTACGAGGGAGTCAACTTCTACCTCGGCACGACCCCTGTCTTCGCGGTCAGCAACCCCAGCACGACCCCCGGCCCGGGGATCACGCTGAACGATTTCGTGAGCGGTGGAGGCGTGGCGACCGGCACCGGCTCCTTCGGCGCCACCCACTTCATCGTCCTGCATCTGAGCGACGGCGGGGGCCCGGGAGGCGAGGATCAGGTCGAACTCTTCATCGACCCTCCGCTGACCGGTCCGGTGGCCGCTCCCGACGGGGTGATCCTGGGCGCCGGCCTCGAGTTCGACCGGCTCCGGGTGGCCGGGCAGTCGGGTGCCTCGCTTGAGGTCGACGAGCTCCGCATCGGCGAGACCTTCCTCGACGTCGCGCCCTTCCTCTCGACCGACAACGACCGCGACGGCCTGACCAACAAGCAGGAGACCGAGCTGGGTCTCGACCCGAATCGATCCGACGCGGACCTGATCCTTGCGATCCGCGCGCACGCCGAATTCTTCGGGCTCCTCGACGACGAGGGCCTCCGCGCACTGGCGGGAAACGGCGCGCTGGTCGAGGGGGACGGTGGGGGCGCCGATCTCATCCTCCAGCTCCAGCGGACCGTCGACCTCTCCGCTTGGGCGCTGGACGAGACGATCCGGCGACGGGTCGCCCTGCTTCCCGGCAAGCGTTTCCTCCGCCTGAAGATCGAGGGGCCTCCATCACCGGGATCCGCCGATTCTTTGCCTTCTCCTCCCATCCGTTGAAGACTTCATTCGTGTCTCGATTCCTTCCATCCATCCTCCTCGCCGGCAGCCTCGGCCTTTCCGTTTCGGCGCAGGAGCCGGCGCACGACATCGTCGTTTACGGCGGCACCTCGGGGGGCGTCACCGCCGCCGTGCAGGCCGCCCGGTCAGGCCGCTCGGTGGTGCTGATCACGCCCAAGGCCCACCTCGGCGGACTCACCTCCAGCGGACTCGGCTGGACCGACCTGGGCGACGAGTCGATCCTCGGCGGTCTCAGCCGCGAGTTCTACGAGGCGGTCTACGACCACTACCAGGACGATGCCGCGTGGACCTGGGAGGCCAAGCAGCTCGGGATGGGCGGCCAGGGCGGTCCCGCGTTCAACGCCTCCCTCGGGATCGCGTCGGTGTTCGAGCCCAAGGTCGCGGAGTCGATCTTCGACGAGATGATCGCCGCGGCGGGAGTGACCGTGGTCGAGGGCCGGCTCGACCTCACGAACGGCGTGAGCCGGAGCGGCACCGCGATCCGCAGCCTGCGGCTCGAGGACGGACGGGTGTTCCCCGGCTCGGTCTTCATCGACGCTTCCTACGAGGGCGATCTGCTGCCGGGCGCCGGCGTCGCCTTCACCGTCGGCCGCGAGGCCAACTCGACCTACGGCGAGAGCTTCAACGGCATCCAGACGCAGCGGGCGACCAAGAACCAGCTTCCGGCCGGCATCGATCCCTACGTGGTGCCGGGCGACCCCTCGAGCGGCCGGATCGAAGGCGTCGACGGCGATCCCGCCGGCACCGACGGGGCCGCCGACGGGCGTCTGCAGGCCTTCTGTTTCCGCATGGTGCTGACCGACGTCGCGGCCAACCGGGTCCCGATTTCCCAGCCTCCGGGTTACGACGAGGCCGACTACGAACTGCTGTTCCGGGCGATCGAGGCCGGGCAGGACTCCGGCTTCTTCAAGTTCTCGCTGATGCCGAACCGCAAGACGGACTCGAACAACTCCGGCGGGATCTCGACCGATTTCATCGGCCGCAACCACGGCCCGGACTGGGACTGGACGACCCTCGACCACGACCAGCGGGAGGCCCTCGCCGGGGAGCACGAGAACTGGCAGCGCGGCCTCGTGTGGACCCTCCAGAACCACCCGCGCGTGCCCGCCCCGGTCCGCGGCGCGTACGGCGGCTGGGGCCTGCCGGCCGACGAGTTCACCGACAACGGGCACTGGCCCTGGCAGATCTACGTGCGCGAGGGCCGGCGGATGGTCTCCGACTTCGTGATGACCGAGCACCACTGCCGGCGGATCCGGGTCGCCCACGACTCGATCGCCCTCGCCGCCTACACGATGGACTCCCACAACGTGCGCCGCCACGTGGTCGATGGCGAGGTCCGCAACGAGGGCGACGTCCAGGCGGCGGTCGCGGATCCGTATCCGGTGGCCTATCGGGCGATCGTGCCGAAGCGATCCGAGTGCACCAACCTGCTGGTCCCCTGGAGCCTCTCGGCCTCGCACATCGCCTTCGGGTCGATCCGCATGGAGCCGGTGTTCATGACGCTCGGGCAGTCGGCGGCGGTCGCCGCCGACCTTGCGCTCGACCAGGGCGTGGCGGTGCAGGACGTGGACTACGCCGACCTGCGGCCCGCCCTGCTCGCCGCGGGGCAGGCGCTCGGCGAGCCGGTTCCACCCCAGCCGGAGGTCATCGTCGACAACTCCGACCCCGCCGTCGTCGCCAGCGAAGGCTGGCTCCCCAGCAGCAGCACCCCGGGCTTCGTCGGCCCCGACTACCTCCACGACAGCGCCGAGGGCCAGGGAAGCAAGCAGGTCTTCTTCCCGTTCGGGACCGCCGCGCCCGGGTTCCAGCGGGTCTACCTGCGATGGACCAGCCACCCGAACCGCGCCTCGAACGTGCCGGTCGAGATCCGGCACGAGGGCGGGACGGTCGAGCGGCGGATCGACCAGCGGAGCGGCGGCGGAAGCTGGAAGCTGCTGGCGATCGTCCCCTTCTCCGGGGCGGCCGGGGAGGGGGTGAGGGTGGGGAATGCGGGGGCCGACGGGCACGTCATCGCCGACGCGGTGGGCTTCGTCCCCGTCGGCGAGGACGACGACAGCGACGGCGACGGGATCAGCGACCTTCGCGAGTTGCTGCTCGGGCTCGACCCGGACGAGTCCAACGCCTCGCTGATCGAGAAAATCCGCGAGCATCCCGAGTACTTCGGCCTCCACGACGCCTCGGAAGTCCAGGACCTCTCGCTGAGGGGGCCATGGATCAGCGTGCCGACGCCGGGGACGCCGCATCTCCGCTTCGACCTGCGCGACGAGGAGGGTCTGCTGGAGGCCTTCGAGCGGCCGCTCGACACCGCCGACGCCCGGCGCTTCTTCCGTGCCCTGGTTGCCGGGGAACCGGCCGGCATTCTCGAGCCGCTGGCGGCCGGCGAGGGCGTCACGGTGGTGACCTACGGCACCAGCCTCACCGCGGGAGGCGCGTGGGTGGCCGCGCTCGAGAGCTGGCTTGAGACCCGCTATCCCGGCCAGGTCGCCACGATCAACAGCGGGCTCAGTGGCAGGAACTCCGCCGAAGGGGTGTCGCAGCTCCAGGCCCGGGTGATCGACCACCAGCCCGACCTGGTCTTCATCGAGTTCGCGATGAACGACGCGTTCCGCTACGACGACGGGACCCCTTCGCTGAGCGTCGCGGAGGCACGCTCGAACCTCGAGTCGATGATCGACTCGATCCTCGCCGCGTTGCCGGACTGCGAGATCGTGCTGCAGACGATGAACGCGGCCTGGGACTCGCCCGCCGGCAGCAACCAGTCGGCGGCCCTCCGCCCCCGGCTCGACGACTACTACCAGATGTACCGCGAGGTCGCCGCGAAACGTCGACTCCGGCTGGTCGACCACCACCCGACCTGGGCGGCCCTCGAGCAAGCCGACCGGACGGCATTCGAGCAGGCGATCCCGGACGGCGTGCACCCCACGGCCGCCGGCCTCGAGGCCTACATGCTGCCACTGCTGAAGTGGAAGCTCAGCGGCGGTCGCCCGCTTCCCTGAGGCCCCCCTCTCCGACCCGAACCCATGAACCAGCACCACCTCCTCGCCGGCCTTGCCGCAGCGCTTGCCGGCCTCGCCAACGGCCAGACCCCCATCGACTCGATCGACCTGAGCGGTTCGACGCTGAGCGGGATCCAGGTCGGCGCCGAAAGCTACGGCACGCCGATTCCCCCGACCTCGTTCGTCGACAACAAGGGCGGCACCGACTACCTCCACGTCGACACCGCCGTTCCCGCCTCGCTGGCGCAAGCCATCGGCAGCCTCGATGTCCACCGCGGCTCGTTGAACCACTCCTTCGAGGTCCAGTTCGGCCAGCCGCTCCACGGCAACACCCTCGTCTACCTGCTCGTCAACGAGTCCGACGGGACGGTCAACGACGCGGCGACGATCTACCCGGTCGACGCCGCAGGGAACCGGATCGGCACCGCCAGCGCCACGCTCTCGTTTCCCGCCTTCGGCGCCATGCCGGTGCTCGACGAGGCGCTCTACGAGCGGACGACCGACGGCGCGGCGAACGGGACCCTGAACCGGGTCCTCACCGGGACGGTGTTCACGCTCGACGAGCTCGGCATCGGGGGGCTTGCCGGGACCGAGGGGCTGGAGTTCGTGACGACCACCCTCGACCCCCAGGAGGTCGGCCTCGCCTTCGCCGGCTCGGCGGTCGATCCGCAGCTGCTGCAGGACGTCTCCGGCGGCGATGCCGATCTCGAGTTCGGTACCGTGTTCCAGGCTCCGGGCGGCCCTGCGGAGACGCCGGTCCGCACGCTTCGTTACGTCAACGAGGGCCCGACCAAGAGTCTCGGGATCGGGGCGGTGACCGCCTCGGCGGATTTCGTGGTCACCGACATCGCGGTCAACGGCAGCGGCGGCCGGACGCCCCCCCTGGTGCTGGGCGTGGGCGACTCGATCGAGGTGTCCGTGAAGGGGGCGCCCGCCCGGACGGGGCCGCAGCCCGCCCTCGGCATGCTGACCCTCGATGCCGATGAGGACCTTCAGGACCGGGTCATCGAAGCCTCCGCCACGATCCTCGCGGTGGGCGACAGGCTGAACGCCAATCCCGCCTTCCTCGACGGTGCGGCGGCCGCCGGCGACTGGAGCCAGGCCCACCTGCGGCTCGCGCCCGGGCTGACCCCCGGGTCCTCGCACGCGGTCCGGGTCTACGGCGCCGGCGACCCCAGCGGCGCCGCGGTCGGTCAGGCCAACCAGGCGAGCGCGATCCCGGACGGTGCGTCGGACTTCGAGGCGGTGTTCGTGTTCTCGCCGGTGAGCGACTTCGCGGCGTACGCCGGCGTGGAGGCCGACGGCAGCTTCGCCGACCGGGGGATGCAGTACCTCCTCCTGGCCACCGACACCGCGGTCTTCGGCGGGGCGGCGCTGACGCCCGCCGACACCGGGAACATCCTCGTCAATCTCGCCTACCTGCCCGACGGGGCCGCGTCCGGGGGAATCCCCGGCTTCTACGTCTTCAACGGGGCCACCGCCTCGTGGGAACTCGCCGTGGCGACGACCCTGGCCGGCTCCGGCGATGTCGATTCCGACGGCGTCCTGGATCCGGCGGCCGGCGATACCGTGGAGGCTTGCCGGGTGTCCATCCTCGCCACCGGCTTCGGGGCGCCCGGCGCAGGCTACGAAATTACGGTAAGCACCGTAGGTCCGGCCGGCCTGACGGACACGCTGTCGTCGGGCCCCCTCGCGGCCTGGCACGGGACCAGCGGGGAGAGCGCCACCCTGGCCGCCCACTCGTTCACCACCGGCGACCAGAGCGACTCGAATGCGGACGGCGGCCTCTCGGCGCCCTTCTGGGTCGACTTCTCCGCCCTCTACCACGGCGCGCAGCCGGAGGCGTCCCTGAGCATCGTCGCGCTCCCGGACATCCTCCGCGCCGACGGCGACGGCAGCGGGATCGGCAGCGGGTCGCTGGTCGTCCGCAACGACGGCGGCGGGGCGACGCTCTCGATCGATGCGATGAGCTTCGATGACACCGCGTTCTCGCTGCGGCAGGACCTGCCGGTCGCGCTGGCGCCGGGCGCCTCGGCCCGCTTCGACCTCGACTGGGACGCGGACCGGGCGGCTCCCGCCTCGGCCGCGCTGGGTCGACTCATGATCGGCAGCAGCGATCCCTCCTCGGCCCCCCGCGTGGACCTGGTGGCGGCCCTAAGCTCGTCGGCCGCGCTCAATCCCAACTTCGACCTCGAGGTGCCGGGACTCGACCCGGAGGGAGACAGCGACACCTTCGTGTTCTGGCAGGAGGGAACCAACGCCCGGGACGTGCCGGGCCTGCTTGCCGGGTCGCCGACGGCGGCGCGGGTCAACGGCAACAGCCTGATCGGCACGACCTTCATCCGCGAGGACCCCTTGTGGAGCGCCGGCCAGGCGTGGACCGCGGAGGCGGTGTTCGCGATCGGCGGAACCGACAACCGGGTCTTCAACTTCAAGGTCCGCGAGGAGCTCGAGGGCGAGAACTACACCGAGATCAACCTCCGCTACGAGGCGGGCCTCTGGCAGGTCTTCGACGGGATCCCGGGCGGGGGCGGGGCATGGGTCACCCTGATCGACCTGAGCGGCTCGCCGCTCGAGGTATCCGTCGACCAGGACGGCAACGGCAGCTTGGACGACGAGGGCGACGTGAAGGTCCCGTACCGTTTGCGGCTCTCCGCGCGTGGCTGGGCACCGGGCTCGACTCCCGCCTTCGATCTCGAGGTCCTCGACGAAAGCGGCGGGCTGCTGGGATCGGCAACGGACCGTGGCGAACTCCTCAACGGTTTCGTGGCGGAGGACCTGCCGTCGCGCGGACCGAACTACCTCGAGGTCCGCAACACCGGGTCGGAGTTCTGGGTCGACGACGTGGTGATCGCGGGCGTCGTCGCGGGTCCGGGCGTCGAGATTCTCGGCGTCTCGGGAGGCCCGGGAGGATGCACCATCCTCTACGACGCCGGGGGGGCCGCGGTGAACGTCGAGCGCTCGACCTCGGGGCTCGGGGGCTTCACCGACATCGCCACCGGCGAGACCTCGGGCAGCTTCACCGACAGCACCGCCCCGGCGGGGGCGGCATTCTACCGCGTCTACCTCCCCGAGTGACCCGGCCGGGGTGGCCTTCCTCCTGTCACGCCTCCGGCTTCACGAAGCGGAGGAAGTAGTTCTCCTCCATCCCCGGCACCGCGACCTTCGCCTGGAAGCTCAGGCCGGCGTCCTCGATCTCCGCGCGGAACACCTCCTCGCCCGCGCGGACGTGGCCGAGCACCCAGTCGCTCGACTCGCCCTCGATGCGGATGAAGTCGATCACCACCAGGGTGGCGCCGGGCTTCATCGCCCGCACCAGCGAGGCCATCGACGAGCGCGGGTACTCGAAGTGATGGTAGACGTCGCAGAGGAAGGCGAAGTCGATCGACTCCGGCGGCAGCCCGACCGAGTCCTCGGGGCAGAGGATGGTGGTGATGTTGGCGTGGCCCTCCTGCTTGGCGCGGGCCTGGATGTGGCCGAGGAAGTTGGGGGCGATGTCGATCGCGTAGACCCAGCCCCGTTCGCCGACGGCCTCGGCGAACAGCCGGGTGTAGAGGCCGGTGCCGGCGCCGATGTCGGCGACCCGCATGCCCGGCTTGACCGCACAGGCCTCGAGGATCGCCTCGCGGGCGTGAAAGACCTCGCGGCTCTCGACTTCGAACCGTTGCAGCCATTCGTCGACCTTGAGGTCGGGGTCGAGGTAGCGGGCGTTGATGCCCGGCCTGACGCTCTCCTCCGCGGGAGGAGCAGCTTCCCTGGCGGTCAGGGGCAGCGCGGCGACCAGGGCGAGGGCAAGGAGTGCTTTCATGGTGCCAAGCTGACCCGGCATGCGGGGCGATTGAAGCGGAAACTGGGGAAGGAGCGCCGGTCTTCCGACCGGCATTCGCCCGACCACGGCCAGCCGCTCTGGGGACCGGCGCTCCGGCTAGGGGTTTCCGAGGTCCGGCAGCGGCGCGACGGTCGGATCGCCCCAGACCCGGATCAGCGTGCGCTTCATCGGCCCGTCACCGCGCTCGGTGGCGAGCAGCACCCGGGTGCCCTCGCGTTCGAGGTCCCAGCCGTCGAGCCCGCCGCCGGGGCGCCAGCCGGCCGCGAGCATCCGGCGAATGTAGTACTCGCGGTCCTGTTCCGACCACACGCCCCACTCGCCATCCGGCGCGGTGGCCGGGGGGACGCGGCTGGCGACCGGCCCCCGGAAGCGGCGGATCCGGCGCCACGAGCGCAGCCGCGGGGACAGCCAGCTGAGAAGCCCGAGCAGCCGCCGCGCCCGGCCCGAGTCGAAGCCCTCCGCGAGCTCGCGCAGCGGCTGCATCCGGGGCAGCACCCCCTGGTAGCCGGCCATGCCCATCGGCCCGTGGTAGATGACCGCCGCGCCGGTCGCCCGCACCGGTGCGCCGCTGTAGATGGTCCCGTGCCACAGCGCGTCGCCCGAGGGCGAGAAGCGCTTCGGGTGCTTGCGCATCAACAGCGCCTCGGCACGGCCGTAGCCCAGCTGCTGGCCGAGGTAGCCGCGCAGCGAGGGCCGCCGG
>Ga0207814_100798_pt1 | contig 13267 bp, 6 predicted proteins | sample TtaePargueraPR_7_FD_187755 | JGI IMG/M metagenome (GOLD analysis project Ga0207814, IMG submission 187755) | Aerobic enrichment media microbial communities from Bioluminiscent Bay, La Parguera, Puerto Rico - Tt and P1 (2) (SPAdes) | ecosystem: Environmental > Aquatic > Marine > Unclassified ... | reverse complement strand
GTCGAGCACCGCCTGAAACCCGACCGACCCGCCGTTGAGCTTCAGCTCCGGCTCGTCGCACCAGCCCGGCCGGCGCAGCCGCAGGGGGAACTTCGCCGGCTCCGGCAGCTCGAAGACGAAGCGGATGCGGTCGGCGAAGGGGTACCCGGTCTGCTCCCGGATCGTCACGCGGCTGCCGTCGGCAAGTACGGTGCTCACCGTGGACGGCACGTAGACCAGCGGGGCGAGTCCGCCGTCGGAGGTGGCCGCCCAGGCGTTCTGGGCCAGCTTCGGCCAGCCCATGTGGAAGTTGTAGCAGCAGCAGGGGAAGCCGGAGATCGGGCCGGGGTTGGTCGCGTTGTGGTGGTCCTGGTCGTAGCCCTTCGGCCCGTGGGCGGCGACGACGTTGTTGGGGACGCAGTAGTAGACGTGCTGGCGGATGTCGGCGGAAAGCGAGCCCGGCAGGAGGTTGAAGGCGGTCAGCTCGAGGTGGTCGGCGATCGCGGGGTCGCCGAGGATCCGGGCGACGGTCGCGTCGCTGACCATGCGCTCGACGACCGAGCAGAGCTCGATCCCCTGGACCGTGCTCCGGCCGGCGAGGAACTCGGAGCCGGAGTTGATGCCGGCGGCGAGCCCGTGGTCGCGCATCAGGTGCCCGACCCCCTTCCCGTAGGCGGCCCGGTCGGTCTCGTCGTCCGAGAGCTGGGAGAAGACCGCCGGCATCTTGAGGGCCTGCGGGATGTTGACCCCGTGCTTCGGCTGGAACTCGTCGAACTCGAGGAAGCGGTTGTTCGTGAAGATGTCGGTCCAGGGGTAGGCCTGCGCGGCCAGCTTCCGGGCGAGGGGCAGCAGCTCCGGGTCGCCGCCGCGGTTGTAGAGCCACAGGATCGTGTCGATGTCGTCGCCGGCGCGCGACTTCCCCCAGTCGCGCAGCGGGCGGGCGTCGAGGTGCCGGCCCATGTGGGCGTAGTACTTCGAGAGGAAGGGAATCACCCGCTCGTCGCCGCTCGCCTCGTGGTAGTCGCGCAGCAGGTAGTTGACCACCATCCGCGGCCACCAGTCGTCGTTGTTCTTCGGGCCGTAGAAGCCGTCCCCGCGCTGGCTGGCGAGGATCGGGTCGATCCACTCCCTCGCCTCGGCCTGGAGCGCCTCGTCGCCGAGCCCCCACGCCAGGGCGACGAGCCCCTTGAGGTAGTAGGGCCCCTTCTCCCAGTTCTCGCCCTTGCCGCCGCGCCAGGCGGAGTCCGGCGAGACCGCCGGGAGCAGTTCCGAAGCGTGGCCCGTCAGGCCGGAGCGCTGGAGTTCCAGTTGGGTCCGCAGCCATCCCTCCGGTCGCACGCTGCCGAGGGGCAGGGCAGTCATCGGGACCTCGGCAAGCGGCTCGCGGTTGAACACCGGAGGCTCGGCGGCGGCGACCGGAAGCGCCAGGAGGAGGGCGAGGGCTCTCACGGGTTCGGCAGGGCGTCGAGTTGCAGGCCGCTGAATCGGGCGTGGGTGTCGACGACGCGGAGCCCGACGGATCCGCTCGTCCAGGTCTCGTCCTCGGCGAGCAGCACGAGGTCGCCGTCGACGTGGATCCGGAACACGCTTCCCTCGGCGCGCACCCGCAGGGTCACCGGGCCGCGCTCGGGCAGTTCGGCCGAGGCCCGCGCCACCTCGGTCCATCCGGTGCCGTCCATCCTGCCGAAGATCACCGAGGGGGGCTCCGGGATGATGCCGGCGAAGTAGCCCTGCTGGGCGTCGTATCCCACCGAGGGCCGGCGGGCGCGCAGCAGCAGTCCGGCGTCGCGGTTGCCGTCGATGATCTCGATCGTCACCCGCGCGTCGAGGTCGGCGACGTCGAGGTCGTCGAGCAGCAGCTTCTCGCCGCAGCGGTAGTCGTTGACCGGGTGCCCGGGCACGCGGCCGAGGTGCACGCCGTCGTCCCCGCGGGCGAGGAACTGCGGGTGGCCGAAGTACGAGAAGTCCCCGAGTTCGGCGTCGCCCGAGAGCGGGTTCGCGTAGGGAAGACCGGGCGCCGAAGGCTTGGTGCCGGAGGGCAGGGGCAGGGCCTTGCCGGGCTCGACGGGCGTCCCGAAGTCCGGCAGGCCGTCGGGGGTGAAGCCGAAGGGCTGGGCGAAGATCGTCCGCTGCCAGCCGGGGTTGCGGTCGCGCTTGGCGTGGTAGACGTGCCACCACTCGCCGTCGTCGGGACTCCTCACGAAGCAACCGTGGCCGACCCCGTAGGTCTTCTCGGTCCCGCGGAAGACCGGCTCGGGGAACTTGGTCCACGAGTCCGGGTCGAGCGGGTCGTCGCCGGTCAGCTTGAGCATTCCCAGCTTGTAGGTCGGCAGCCAGGAGGCGCCGCAGGAGTAGACGACGAAGGTTCGCCCGCCGTGCTGGAGCACCTGCGGTCCCTCGGCCAGGCCGCGCGAATCCGCCCGTTCCTCGGTGCGCTCCCACAGGTGGTCGTCGTTGCCGCAGAGCAGGACCCGCGGCCCGGAAAGCTCGATCGGCGACTTCATCGGTGCGATGTAGAGGAACTGGCGGTCGGTTCCGGGGGCGTCCCACCCGGACCACAGGGCGTAGCGTTCGCCCCCGTGCTCGAGCACCGTCATGTCGATCGCCCAGACGTTCGGCGAGCGGCCGTCGGGGCCGTCGCCGGTGGCGAACGGCCCGTGGACCTCGTACGGACCGAGCGGATCCCGGCCCTCGGAGCGGGCGACGTAGGCGAGGTGGTTGGCGTTGTCGCCGTCCGAGCCGGCGAAGTAGAGGTGCCAGCGGCCGTCCAGGAAGTGCGCCTCGGGCGCCCAGATCTCCTTCGAGAAGGGGCCCGTCTCCGGGGCCCGCCAGACCACGTGCCGGGTGCCGAGCGAATTCAGCCGGTCGCTGATCCACAGCGAGATCCCGCGGTCGCCCTCCGACTGGCACCAGACGTAGCGGTCGTCCTGCTTCACCACCCAGGGATCGGCGCCCCCGGCGATCGGGTTGACGAAGGTCCCGGCGATGCCCGGGAGCGCGGCGAGTAGCAGGGAAAGGGAGCAGGTGAGCGGCCTCATGAGAAGATCAAACGGGTTTGATACTCAAATCGCCGACCCAAGCTGGCAAGGGGATAGTGAGAGGGTCGCCGGGCCAAGCCGGCGGGGCAGCGGACGGCCCTGCTACTTCGGCTCGAAGCTCGCGCCCCTGTCGGCGGGCATGGAGGCGTGCCAGGCGAGCAGCGGCTTGCGCAGGCGGTCGACGATCCCCGGGAAGCGCCCGGCGACGTTCTCGGTCTCGCCGCGGTCCTTGCGCAGGTGGTAGAGCTCGGGCGAGGAGCCGTCGTACTCGCAGAGCAGCTTCCAGTCGCCGTCGCGGATCGCGAGGTCGGGCAGGTCGCGCTTGCCGCGGGTCGGGCGGTCGGGCGGGCGACGGAAGAACAGCGGGGCCTCGCGCGATGCCTCCGACCGGCCGAGCAGGGTGTCGACGAGCACCTCGCCGTCGAAGTCGACACCGGCCGGTGGCTCGGTGCCGGTGAGGGCGAGGATCGAGGGCACGAGGTCGATGGCGGAGAACACCGAGGAGCGGTTCACGGAGCCGTGCTTTTCGTCGGGGATCAGGCCCGGTCCCCAGGCGACCAGCGAGGAGCGGACTCCGCCCTCGTAGAGCTCGACCTTGAAGCCCTCGAAGGGGCCCGCCGAGCCGGCGCCGGGCTCGGGGCCGTTGTCGGAGCAGACCAGGACCAGCGTGTTGTCGCGCAGCGTGTCGCTCTCGCGGATGTGGTCGAAGACCGGGGCGAGCTGCTCGTCCATCGTTTCGAGCACACCGTGGTAGAGTGCCCGCTTGCCCTCGCCCCGGCGGGCCTTCGGCGGGAAGAAGGGCGAGTGGACGTCGTCGGGCCAGAGGTTGACGTAGAACGGCTGGCCGGCGGCCTCGGCCTTGCGGATGAAGGCGAGCGCTCCCTCGGCGAATCCCTGGGTGACGAGCGAGCGGTCCATCCAGGTGATCGGCCCCTTGCCAAGCCGGGCCGAGCCGAGGTCGTGCCGTCGCGGGGGCTTGCCGTCGTAGGCGTCGCACAGCGGCAGCAGGCGCGGCCCGAGGCCCTCGAAGTTGGTGAGCGACTCGTCGAAGCCGTATTCCGGGATCAGCGGTGCGTCGCCGACGTCGCGCTGGCCGCCCATGTGCCACTTGCCGAAGTGCCCGGTGGCGTAGCCGGCCTGCTGCAGCGAGCGCGCGAGCATCGGCGCCTGCGGGTCGAGCCACTGGGCGATCCCCCGCTTCTCGTTCGCCTTGCGGTTGTCTAGATAAGAACTGATCCGCCAGCGCTGGGGGTAGTGGCCGGTCGAGATCGCGGTGCGCGAGGGCGAGCAGATCGGCGAGTTGACGTAGAACTGCTCGAAGCGGAGGCCCTCGCGGGCGAGCCGGTCGATGTGCTCGGTTTCGACCGCCTCGTTGCCGAAGCAGGAGAAGTCGCCCCAGCCCATGTCGTCGATGAACACGAGGAGGACGTTGGGCCGTTCGCGGGCGTGGCCGAAGGCGGCCGCCAGGAGGAGGAAGAGAGGGAGGAGGGTTCTCATGGGTTCATCGACTACCATTTCCCGCGCGGCCGAAGCGTTCGAGGGAAATCCCCACCGCCCGGCGGGCACCGCGTTGTTTCCCCGGGCTTTTGAAAGGCGGGCGACTCCGGTCGGCGTTGTAGGCGGGGCGCGTGAACCGCGCGCCGTCCCTGATGACCCGAACCTTGAAATCCCTGCTGCTTGCGCTCGCCGCGCTGGCCGGCACCGCGCTGGCCCGCGACCGACCGAACCTCATCGTGATCCTCGCCGACGACATGGGCATTGGTGACGTTTCCCACAACGGCGGCAAGGCGCCGACGCCGCACATCGACCGGCTGGCCCGCGAGGGCATGCGCTTTACCGACGCCCACAGCTCGTCGTCGGTCTGCACGCCGACCCGCTACGCGCTCCTGACCGGCCGCTACAACTGGCGCTCGCCCCTGAAGAAGGGAGTGCTCGGGGGGACCAGCGAGTGCCTGATCCGCCACGGGGAGACGATCCTGCCGGCCTTCCTCGGCGACTCCGGCTACCGGTCGACGGTGGTCGGCAAGTGGCACCTCGGGCTCGGCTGGAGCAAGCTCGACGAGCCGGCGAGGGCGGAGTCCGGGCCAACCGAGGGCGCGGGCTGGGGCATCGACTACACCGAGCGCGCCGCGGGCGGCCCGTGCGACCTCGGCTTCGACGAGGATTTCCTGTTTCCGGCCTCGCTCGACATGGCGCCCTACGTCTACCTGAGGAACGACCGGGTCATCGAGCGGCCGACCGTCACCAAGGAGTTCCATCCCAACCGCAAGGGGCCGGCGGTCCGGGACATGGTGCCGGAGCAGTGCCTCGGCGACTTCGCCCGCGAGGCCCGGGCGTTCATCGCGCGGCAGGCCGAGCAGGAAGACCCGTTCTTCCTCTACCTGCCGCTGACCAGCCCCCACACCCCGATCGCCCCCTCGGAGCGCTGGGTCGGCAAGTCGGCGATCGGTCCCTACGGCGACTTCCTGATGGAGACCGACTGGGTGGTCGGGGAGGTGATGGCGGAGCTCGAGGCCTGCGGGGAGCTCGACGAGACGCTGATCGTCTTCACCGCCGACAACGGCTGCTCGCCCCAGGCGGGAATTCCGGAGCTTGAGAAACGGGGGCATCACCCCTGCGGCGAGCTGCGGGGGCACAAGGCGGACCTCTACGAGGGCGGGCACCGCGTGCCCTTTCTGGTCCGCTGGCCCGGCAAGGTGAAGCCGGGCACCCGCAGCGACCGGACGCTCTGCCAGACGGACCTGTTCGCGACCTTCGCCGGGCTGCTCGGGCGGGAGCCGGAGGGGGCCGAGGCGGTCGACTCGGTGTCCTTTCTGCCAACCTTGCTGGGCGAGGAGCAAGGGCCCCGGGGTGCGACCGTTCACCATTCCATCAATGGCTCCTTCGCGCTGCGCAAGGGCCCGTGGAAGCTCTGCCTGTGTCCGGGATCCGGCGGGTGGTCGGCGCCGAAGCCGGGGGTGGCGTGGAAGGACAAGAGCCTGCCGCGGGTCCAGCTGTTCAAGCTCGACGAGGACCCCGGCGAGACCCGCAACCTCGAGGCGCGGTTTCCGGAGAAGGTCGAGGAACTGGCGGCCGAACTCGCGGCGATCATCGCCAAGGGCCGGAGCACCCCGGGTCCGGAGCAGCCCAACCACGGGGCGATCCCGTTCCGCAAGGAACTCACCGAGCGGTTTCCCGGGCTCGGCGGATCCTAGCGCCGGCCGGAAAGCCCGTTCAGCCCGGGTCTCCCTGTCGCCGGAGGACGACGGTCTGGAGGTAGCCGCCCGAGGCGCCGTCCGTGGAGAGGAAGAACTGGTTGTCGCTCTTGAGGACGATCAGCTGGGTCTGCTGGTTCTCCGGCACCGGCAGGATGTTGTTCTCCTGGATCGTCCACTTCCCGTCCGCGAGGTAGGCGAGGCGGTAGATCGCCTGGCCGCCGGGAGCCTCGGCGAGGGCGGTTTTGCCGCGGGCGAGCTCGACTTTCTGGCCGTTGCCGAACTGCAGGGCGATGGTGTGCGGCGACAGGTTGTGGACCCGGAGCTTGCCTGCCGGCAGCTGCGAGGGGTCGTCGTCGATGACGTAGCCGGTGAAGGTTCCCTCGGCGGCTGGGGCGAGGAGCACCGTGGCGCGACGCGAGTTGGCGGGAAGGGGAACGAGCGACACCAGGGTCGGCTCCTTCTCCCGCCGCTTGGCGAGGGCCTCGGGGACGGCGGATTCCTCCCCCGAGCTCTTCTTCTCGATCACCAGGGGCACCGACTCGTGCTCCGCGTCCTCGGCGGTGCCGGGTCCGCGGACGTCGGAGGCACCACTGCTGCCCGACTGGTGGATCGCGAGCAGCCGGGGGCCGCGGTAGTTGACCGGCTCCGAATAGGTGAAGGCCTCGGCGGTGATCTTGCCCTGGGTCTCGCCGGCGCGGAACGAGAGCCCGCCGATGGAATTGCCCCAGGCCACGATGTCGAGCTTCATCGACACCTTCGGCTCGTCCTGGGCCCCGAGCCAGCCCGGCAGGCAGACGGCCGCGATGAGCGCGGCGAGCGGCCTAGATCTCCGTCGGGCTGAGCCAGCGGAACGAGACGAGTTCGAATCTCCTGCCATAGGTTTGGTTCGCTGCATTGAGTTCCTCGGCCCGCTCGTAGGGCGCATCGCCCGGGTCGACGTAGCCCGGCTGGCGCTGGACAGTCGCCTCGCAGAAGGCGCGGGCGACCACCCGGTCGTTCTGGTCGCGCGCCTCGCCGTAGGTGCGGATGCGGAAGGTGTCGGAGCGGGCGGAGATCGCCGGTCCGATCACCTGCAGGACGTCGGCCTGGGTCACCCAGCCGGGGATGCCGGTCGAGCGGAATCCCTGCTCGACCTGCATGCGGCGGTTCGACAGCAGCTCGCGGTCGGCGATGATGCTGGCGACGGCGCCGAAGTTGTTGTCGCGCGAGGTGCGGGCCCAGTCGGGCTCGCGCGAGTTGGCATCGCTGGGGCGGTGGCTGGTGTCGCCGCCGTCGAGGTCGGCCCGGGGGGCCCCCTGCTTCTCGACCAGCGTGACCTGGTCGCGCCGTCCGCTGATGCCGAGGAAGCCGCTCTTGCGGCCGTCGCCGCTGATGTTGATGCCGCTCTCGTCGAGGGCGAACTGGAGCGCGCCGCAGCGGGTCAGCTCGCGGTCGTCGTTGATGTCGGCGAGGGCGCGGTTGACGAAGTGCGAGAGCGAGACGAAGGGCCCGCGGCGGCGCACCTGGCGGGCGATTTCCTGGGACAGGTCCTCGAGTTCGTCGTCGGAGAGGCGGCGGAACCCGGAGAAGCTGTCGTCGTCGGTCCCGGTCGGCGGGACCTGGGCGGCGGCCGGCTGGTCGAGGGCGCGCGGGAAGGCGGCCTCGGGCGCGCCGCCGGAGGAGTGCTCGAAGTAGCGCGCCGAGGCGAGGAAGGCCTTCCAGGCCCTCGGGTCGGTGGAGTTGATGTTGAAGGCGCCGTCGATCATCAGGGCGGCCGCGGCCTCGACCGGGTCGTCCTGCTGCAGCGACCCGGGGGCGGCGATCAGCGTCGGGTTCTCCCGCTTGCCGCCGCCGTAGGGGGTGGAGGAGAAGAAGTAGCGGTCCCACAGCGAGCTGTTGAGCAGGTGGGAGATGTCGTAGTAGTTGCGCTGGATCTGCTGGGCGCCGGAGGTGTTGTTGCTGCCCATCAGGATGTAGTCGGTGCGCTCCTGGACGACCGAGGCGCGGCGCACGAAGGGCGTGGCGTAGGAGTTGGCGAAGGCGTTGCCCGGCTGGTGGCCGATCGAAAGGTCGTCGTCGTCGTTGGTCAGGTCGGCGTGCTGCAGCTGGGCGAGCGAGACGAAGTCGCGCGGCACCGAGAACAGCACCGTGCTGGTGCTGCCGCTGACCGAGCTGTAGCCCCAGTTGAGCGGCGTGAAGGCCAGGTTGCGGGTGAAGCCGGTGCCGGTCTGGCCGGCGGGCCGGAAGGGCAGCAGGCCATAGCTGTCGTTGCTCTCCATGAAGAACGGAGGCGGGTTGTAGCTGGTGATCGGCTTGGAGAAGACCGTCGCCCGGAGGTTGAAGTCGGTGAAGGTCCGGAGCGTCGAGCCCCGCTGGCCCATCTCGTAGCCGGCCGGCATCAGCTTCAGGTAGTCCATCCCCGGCTGGCTGATCTGGAAGCTGTAGAGCATCAGCGGCACCGCCCCCTCGGTCTGCATCCGGCGCGCGTCGGAGAGGGTGAAGGTCCGCTGGTTCGGGGCGAAGTAGCCGTTGTCGAGCTCGAAGCCCTCGATCCGGCGGAGCCAGGCGTAGCGCCCGCGCGACCCGGCGAGCCGCATCTCGAGCATCACCCGGGTGGTCTGCCAGCTCTCGCGCACGTCCACGGTGATCGGCAGCGAGACCTCGGTGGTGGTCTCCATCTCGATGCTGCTGTTGAAATCGTACGGCTGCGACGAGTCGAAGGGGCTGAGGTCGACCTCCTGCCGGCGGTTCGCGGTGTTGGCGCGGCGCACCACCGCGCCGCCGAGGGTGTAGGCCCGCGCCTCGCCGGGCTCGAGGCGGTCCTTGCCGATGGTGAACACCGCCTGGTTGAAGACCGCCGGTTCGCGGCCGGCGCGCTCGGCGGTGCCGTCGGAGGGGATGTAGGCGCAGTTGTTGCCCAGCTGCCAGATGCGCGACGGCAGGTTGCCGAGCGGCGTGGTGTTCTTGATCTCGAACTCGAGGTCCTCGTCCCACTCGATCGGCACCGAGTAGGGGTTGGCGATGGCGATCGCGACCTTGCCGCAGGGGTGCACCCGGAAGCGGCTGCCGCTGCCGCCGCTGGGATCGACCAGCCGCATCCCCATCAGGATGCGGAAGTCGATGACGATCGGGGCGATCGCGGCCGAGCTGGCCGACTCCCGCTCCTCGACCTTCAGCGCGCCCGAATCGAGCTGCTCCGGAAGCTTGTAGAACTCCTCGATCTGCTCCCAGCGGAGCTGCCGCAGGGTGCGCGAGGCGGCCGCCGGGATCACCCGGCCGCGGGCGACCGGATAGTTGTCATAGGCCTGGGCCGGGGGCTCGGAGGGAAGGCCCTGGTTGAAGAGCGAGGAGAGGTCGATGCGGGTGCCGCCGTCGAGGGTGTCGACGATCAGCCCGCGGCTGGCGACCGTGGCGGAGTGGAAGGAGGACTGGAGCGGCGAGGGATTGCCTCCGCCCAGCGAGGGAATCAGCAGCTCGGAGGAGGGGTAGGAGGCGATCCTCACCAGACCGCTGTCGGCATCGCCCTGCGGCAGCGGGTAGTCCGAGAAGCCCTCCACCGTCTCCCAGCCGCGACGCTGGGGCACCAGCGAGGCGTAGCGGTCCGGCTCGTCCACCACCTGCTCCATGTCGAGCCGCGCCTTCACGCCCTCGTCGCCGATCCAGTAGGCGTAGCTTCCCGTCTGGCCGTCCTCGTCGACGACCGGAACCAGCGGCGCCGCGACGTAGCCGTCGAGGCTGGAAGGTCCGTTACCCAGGGTGTTCTCGCCCACCAGCACCACCGCCTGGTCGGGGTCGGACACCGAGCCGTCGGAATTGACGCTGTAGGCCGGGTCGGCCGGCGTGGTGTCGCTGCCCGGGGTGGAACTGACCAACCAGCGACTCAGGCCCGCGGTCGGGGTCTTGCTGTAAATCTGCTCCGGATCGTCCTGGTTGCGGAACACCCCGGTCCAGTAGCGGGTCCCGGGCTGGACCGCGGACAGCCCCTTCATGGCGCCGTCGAGGCCGGCGACGTTGGCCGGCTGGCCGCCGGCGGGCAGCGGGTCGCCCTCGGCAGTGCCGGCGATGTCGGCCGTGGCGGTGACCCGTTGGTCGGGCCCGGCGGCCTTCTGGAGGTCGCCGATCGCCAGCATCAGGGCGAGCCGCGCATTGGCACGCGCCTCCGCCACCGCCACGCCGCTGCGCGAAGTCCGCAGGCTGATGGTCGAAAGGCTGAGCAGGCCGATCGCCAGCAGCGAGAGCAGGATCATCATCGACACCGTGACCACCAGCGAGAATGCCCGCGGCTGGCCGCGCCGACGAAGGAGGGCGGCTCGTGGTTCTTGGTAAAGAAACGCCATTACGTTATAAATACAGTGTGTTCAGCTAAGGTGGGCAAGCACGAATAATGCCGGAGAACCTGAGCAGTCGTGGAAACTCGGAATTGCCAAGGACACGTTCGAACGCCGGGAGCAATCGGAGGGTTTAGTGGCGGGGTCCGGTCGGGTCGGTTTTCGGGGAGGGAGTCTACGAGAGTTGAACAGGGTGTCACTAAGTTTCTTTGGGGAAACGTTCCTCCGGTGGCCGGGTTCCGTGGCCTCCCGCGGGTCGGCTCCGCTCCGAGGATCGAGGGCTGTCGACACCGTGTCTGGAGTGCTGCTGGTGGTTGCCCTTGAGAGGCGGGCGGAGGGGCTGGCCGCTGTCATCATGGATGCCATGGGGCGAACTTGTGCAGGCGGCGTGGGGCGGGGGACCGTGACAAGGAAGGGGCGGAGTGAAGAATCCACCCCTCGGGCGGGGGACGCGCACCGGTTTCGGGGCAGGGTCGCCGCCGTCGGGGGCGTGGGGATCGGCACTCATCGGGGTCGTGATGCTCGTTCTCGGTCGTACAAGGCAGTTTCTCATTCTATATTCCAGCAGCCCCTGAAAGCTGAACAGTGGATGAGCGTCCGTGATTAAACGAATCGGGAAGGTCCGAGGATCCCCGGGCCGGCAGTCCGGCGCTCAGCGCACCGGGATGACTGGAATCTCGACCTCGGCCCGGAGTTTCCCCTCGTCCGAGACCGGGATGTGGGTGTCGTTGATGAACAGGAGCTTGCCCTCGCTCTCGATGCGGACGGCGAGTCCGTAAAAGTGAGGGTGCTCGAGTCGAAGCGTGGTGGGATCGAAGCGGAGCGCATACTCGAGGGGAAAATCCGCGGGACCATCGAGCAGCTGCTCGGCGAGCGGGATCGCGGCGGCGTCGGCCCGGCTGACGTCGTTGAGGCGCACGGTGACGGTGGCGCCGTCGGGGATGGCGCCGCCGGCCTTGCAGGTGATCGACCCGGAGAGGGTGGGGCCGCCGATGGCCCGGCCGTTGACGGACTTGACGCCGTCGAGCTCGAATTGCCCGATGACATAACGGAAGCCGGGCCGGAGGTCCCGGGTCGCCATGCCGATGACCCGCAGATCGCCCTCGTCGGAAAGGAGCGCGTTCAGGCGGAGCCGGCTTCCGGAGGTCGTTTCGGCGACCAGCAGGTGCTCCTCGAAGTCGACCTCCGGGAGCTCGCCGTCGATCTTCCAGTCCTTCCACAGTTTCCTCCACATGTCGGCGTCCGAGATCACGCGGGTGGGACCGGGCTTGGCCGCCGGGTCGTCGATCGAGCCCTGCCAGGTTTCCACCGCTTCGGCCGGGGCTGGGGCCGACAGGGCGGTCGAGGCGAAGCCGAGGAGAACGAGGAGCTTCTTCATGGGGTCAGTGGTCTGATGATGGTCCCGTCCGCCATCGCTTGGGACAGTCGCGATCGAGTTTCCCGGATTTGCCCGGAGGGCGGCCAAGGGGGCCGGGCGGACAGGCCGCGGGTTATCCTCCCATGAATAGGGGCCCGCGACGCCTGCCGGTTAGCGTGAATCTGGGTCCTGCGGAGCAAGACGCGGTGCCGAATGACCCTGGTCGCGGAGTTTTCGGAGCAACGACTGCATGGACCTCACCTGCTCCGGATGCTTCCCGGCGAGGTTGTGGCGCTGCTGGATGTCCTCCTCGAGCTGGTAGAGCTCGACCGGTTGGCCATCGTCGGCCGGCTGGTCGTGCTTTTCGTTCCAGGCTTCCGGTGCCGGGCGGAGGTAGCCGGACTTCGAGTCGACCAGCAGCCAGTCCCCCTCCCGCAGGGCGTAGTGGTCCTTGCGGGTGTTGTGGACGATGGCCGTGCGCGGCCCCGCATCGGCTTCCCCCCGCAGGTAGGGAAGGAAGTCGTGGGAGTCGACGGCGGCGTCATCCGGAAGCGGGTAGCCGAGGAACGAGGCGAGGGTCGCCATCAGATCGACCTGGGAGATCAGGGCACCGGAGACCGAGCCGGGCTGCGTCACCCCCGGCCAGCGGATCAGGAAGGGGACGTGGTGTCCGCCCTCGTAGATGTCGCGCTTGAGGCCGCGGAAGGGCGCCGAGGACCAGTGGTCGAACTTCTGGTCGCGGGCGTAGGCGTAGATCTCCGGGCCGTTGTCGGCGGTGAAGACCACCACGGTGTTGTCCGCCTGGCCGGTTTCCCCGAGGGCGGCGAGGATGCGACCGCAGGCGTCGTCGGTCTGGACCACGAAGTCGCCGAAGGGACCGGCCTCCGATCGGCCGTCGAACTCGTCGTTGGGAATGATCGGCGCGTGGGGCGAGGGGAAGGGGACGTAGAGGAAGAAGGGCTGCTTCTGGTCCTTGCGGGAGCGGACGTACTCGACGCTCTTCCGCGTGAGCGTGGGCAGCACCTCGTAGAAGTCCCAGTCCGACAGGGCCGGACCCGGGCGGCACTCCCAGCTGCCCTCCTTGGGCGGGACCGGGTTGTTGCGGAAGATCGTGTCGGGGGCGCGCAGGAGTTTGCGGTCCTCGATCCAGGCATAGGGGGGGAAGTTGATGACGGTGTCGCCGAAGTAGTGGTCGAAGCCGTGGTCGAGGGGGCCGTCGGGGACCGGCTGCGACCAGTCGAAGTCCTTCGGGTCGATCGAGCGCCGCGGCGTGCCCGGCCGGCGGATCGCGTCCCAGTCCCAGCCGAGGTGCCACTTGCCGATGCAGGCGGTGGCGTAGCCCTTCTCGCGCAGCATCTGCGGCAGGGTCAGCTGGCCCGGCTTGAAGAC
>Ga0207814_100797_pt1 | contig 13274 bp, 13 predicted proteins | sample TtaePargueraPR_7_FD_187755 | JGI IMG/M metagenome (GOLD analysis project Ga0207814, IMG submission 187755) | Aerobic enrichment media microbial communities from Bioluminiscent Bay, La Parguera, Puerto Rico - Tt and P1 (2) (SPAdes) | ecosystem: Environmental > Aquatic > Marine > Unclassified ... | reverse complement strand
CCACGAGTCCCGCCGCGTCGACCGCCAGCTGCGCGGCCGCTGCGCCCGCCAGGGCGACCCCGGCCTCAGCCAGTTCTACATCTCCTTCGAGGATGACCTGATGCGCAACTTCGCCGCGGCCGACAAGATGACCACGATGATGGAGCGCCTCGGCATGGAGGAGGGCGAGGCGCTCGAGCACTCGTGGCTCAACAAGTCGGTGGAGACCGCCCAGAAGCGCGTCGAGCAGCTGCACTACCGCCGCCGGAAGTACGTGCTGGACTTCGACGACGTGATGAACCGCCAGCGTGAGGTGGTCTACGGCTACCGCAACGAGGTGCTCACCACCGAGGACCCGCGCGACCTCGTCAACGAGATCATCGAGAAGGTGATCCCGGAGAAGGTGCAGGAGTACCTCGCCGACCGCGACGAGGACTCGCCCGACTACAACGAGCTGCTCCACTGGGTGAACGCCACGCTGCCGATCCGGGTCACGCCGGAGGACCTGGACATCACCACCCACAGCGCCGAGGAGATCGCTGACTTCCTCGTCAAGCGGGTCAAGGAGACCTACGAGCTCCGCGTCCAGGGCCTGCCGCCCGAGATCCTCGAGCAGGAGGAGCGGCGGATGATCCTGGTCGCCATCGACAAGCAGTGGCAGGCCCACCTCTACAACATGGACGGCGTCCGCGAGGGCATCTCGCTGCGCGCGCAGGGCCAGAAGGACCCGCTCGTCGAGTACAAGAACGAAGCCTACGCCCTCTTCGTGACCCTGATGGCGAGCATCGAGCAGGAGGCGCTCCAGAACCTGTTCCGCTCGGCCACCAAGATTCAGGAGATCCTCCAGCAGATGCACGCCGCGCCCCAGCGGTTGCAGAGCGCCGGGGTCTCGGGTGCCAACATGGCCGTCCCGGGCAGCGCCGGCCAGGTCGACCCCTCGCTGGTTCCCGAGGAGAGCTCGATCAAGATCAACCTCCCCAAGCGCCGGCCGCCGTCCTTCAACATCGACACCGTCGGCCGCAACGCCCCCTGCCCCTGCGGCTCCGGCAAGAAGTTCAAGCAATGCTGCGGCCGGGAAGCGTAGCGCCCCGGCCACCGGCCCCCTGCCGGATTCCCGGAGGAGGGAATCCGCTTCCTTGCATGGCGCGAGCGGAGCGAGGGCAATGCTGCGGCCGGGAAGCGTAGCGCCCCGGGAACTCGCCAGGTAGCGCCGGCCTCCGGACCGGCCCCAGCGCGGCTCGCACCCTCAGCGCCGCCACGCCCCGACCACGATCCCCAGGCCGCCGACCACGAAGATCAGCGGGAACCAGAGCGAGTAGCCCGGTGCCTTCGACTCTCCCTCGAGGACCGCGATCTCCGGACTCCCGGGATTGACCGAGCACTCCGCGACGGATCCCGCCGGATACCTTCCGACCAGGGCCCGCGCCTGCTCCTCACCCGAGGACCACGACGCCCCCCTCAACCGGTAGCGGTCGCTCTCGAAGCTCCGGCCCTCCCAGTCGTACGCGTAGCGCACCCGGAAGCGATACTCCTGGGGCATCGAGTCCGGCCACTCGGGGTCGTCGCGCCGGGATTCGACCGACGACTCGATCACGGCGCAGGGGACCCGGGGCCAGTCATCGATCTGCCGTGCCCTCGAGAAGCTCCGCCACATCAGCCAGCTGAAGATTCCCCCGCTGGTCGCCAGCAGCAGCCCGACCAGCGTCATGTAGATGCGGGTGCCCGTCGATCGTCGCGCCATGCCGCTGCCCATAGCCGCGCCCACGGCCTGCTCCAACTCATTTCGCCGCGCGGCGCCCGCGGGTTTCCTCCCTCAAGGAGCCACCGCCGGGGATCGTCCCTCCCCTTCATCCTGCATCATTCGACGCATCCTGCCTCCCGTTCCCACGACGCGGGTTCCTCCCGGGTGCCGGACCCTTGCGGCGCCCGCTCGTCGACCGTCGGGTCGGCCCAGCCGGGGATTTCCCCTTTCCCGCGCCCGGACGCAGGGCTAGATAGCCCGCATGACTTCGCTCGCCGATCGGATCCCGCAGGACCTCAAGGAGGCCATGAAGGCCAAGGACACCGTCCGCCTCAACGTGATCCGCGCCCTCAAGACCGCGCTCACCAACGCCGCCATCGAGAAGGGCGGCCTGGGCACCCCGCTCGAGGAAGCCGAGGTCATCGCCGTCATCCGCAAGCAGCTCAAGCAGCGCCAGGACTCGCTCCAGCAGTTCAGCGATGCCGGCCGGTCGGAACTGGCCGACAAGGAGCAGGCGGAAATCGAAGTGCTCGAGGCCTACCTGCCGGCCGCGCTTTCGCCCGAGGAGGTCTCCGCCCTGGTCGAGGCCGCGATCGCCGAGACCGGCGCCTCCAGCAAGGCGGACATGGGTCGGGTGATGAAGCTCGTCCAGGAGCGCGCCGCCGGCCGGGCCGACGGGCGCACGCTCTCCCAGGAGGTCGCCAAGCGGCTTGCCTGATGCGCTGCGCCGCCATCATCGTCGCCGCCGGAAGCAGCCGCCGGATGGGCTTCGACAAGCTCGCCGCCCCGCTCGCCGGCGTGCCGGTCCTGCGACGCTCGGTCGAACTCATGATGAGGCTCCCCGAGGTCGGGCGGGTCGTCGTCGTCTGCCCGCCCGAGCGCTTCGACGCCCTCCTGAAGCCGCCCTTCCCCAAGCCGCTGTCGCGCGTCGACGGCGGCCACGAGCGCCAGGATTCGGTGCGTGCCGGGCTCGACGCGCTGGAGGCCGGCGAGGATCTCGTCGCGATCCACGACGGCGCCCGACCGCTCGCCCGCCCCGAGGACATCGCCCGCTGCATCGCGCAGGCCTCGCGCACCGGCGCCGCCACCCTCGCCCGGCCGGTCGCGGAAACGCTCAAGCTGGCCGACGAGCAGGGCGACACCGTCCGTGGCGTCGACCGATCGAACCTCTGGATCATGGAGACCCCGCAGGTGTTCCGGACCTCCACCCTGTGCGAGGCCTACCGTCATGTCGCCGAGCGCAATCTCGTGGTCACCGACGAGGTGTCGGTGCTGGAGGCCGCCGGCATCCCGACACGCCTGGTGCCATCCTCCGGCCCCAACCCGAAGGTCACGGTCCCCGCGGACATCATGCTCGCCGAGGCGCTGCTCCGGACATGAAGGCCGACTACCACAGCCTTCGTACCTCGGCGGGCTACCGGCTCGGCCTCGCCCGGCTCCCCGACAGCGAGTGCGCCGCGGTGTCGATCCACGTTCCCGCCGGCGGCCGGCACGACCCGCCCGGCCGCTCCGGCCTCGCCCACTTCGTCGAGCACATGATCTTCAAGGGCACCGCGCGGCGCGACGCCCGCCGGATCAGCGTCGAGACCGAGGACGCCGGAGCGACCCTCAACGCCTACACCAGCGACGACCAGATCGTCTACGAGGCCCGTGGCGACGCGTCCACCCTGCCGCTGCTGGCCGACGTGCTCTGCGACATGGTGTGGCAGTCGACCTTCCCCGCCCACGAAGTCGAGCTCGAGCGGGACGTCATCCGCGAGGAGATCGTGATGTATCACGAGAACCCCTCCGAGCACATCGGCGACCTGATCTCCGCCGCGCTGTGGTCGCCCCATCCGCTCGGCCAGCCGATCTCGGGCACCATCGAGACCGTCGGAGGCATCACCCGCGAGGACCTGGCAGGTTTCGCGCGTCGCCATCATCACGACCGCCAACTGGTCATCGCCGTGGCCGGGCCCTTCACCGAGCAGCAGGTCCTCGACCAGTTCGCCGATCGCCTGCCCCAGCCGTCGGCCGTCGATCCCGGCCCGGCCTATGTCGCCCCGGCCGGGCTCCGGGCCCCGGTCATCGAGGCCCGCGACACCCTCCAGGTCCAGCTCGCCCTCGCCTTCGCCACCTTCGGGCGGCACGACCCGCGGCGGCACGCGCTGCGGCTGCTCGCCATGATTCTCGGCGAGGGTGCGAGCTCCCGGCTGTTCCTCAAGCTGCGCGAGGAACGCGGCCTCTGCTACCACATCAGCTGCGACACCGAGCTGCTGGCCGACACCGGTTGCCTGGAGATCCATGCCGGACTGGATCCCGGCGGGCGGGACGAGGCGCTCGCCTGCATCCGGGCGGAACTGACCGACCTCGCCGAGCGGGGACCCGACGAAGCCGAACTGGCACGCGCCAAGCGACTCACGGCCAGCAGCTTTCGTGCGGCGATGGAAGGCACCGCCTCCCATGCCGGCTGGGCCGGCGAGTGCCTGGCCCAGCACGACCGCATGATCCTCCCGGCCGAGGCCCTGGAGCGGACCGAAGCGGTGACCCGGCACGACGTGCGAGAGGTCGCGCGGGAGATCTTCCAGCCCGCCCATGAGGCCTTCGCCGAGATCCGGCCCGCCTGACGAACCGGCACCCGCCATCCGCCGCCGATCAGCGCTCCCAGTCGCCGGCGGTGAACTTGGTCGCCGAGCGCCCGCTGTGGGCCTTGCCCTTGTAGACCACGGTGAACCCGCCACCCGTCTCCTCGGCGAGCTCGAGCATCGCCTGCGCCGGTTCGCCCGGTGTCTCGAGGACGATCGTGTCGACCGGAATCTCGTGCGGGTTCATCTCGTCGATGCGGCTGAGCACGTCGTCGAGGTCGGTCGGCTCGCCGTCCGACAGCATGTAGATCGTGTTCGGAACCGGCGTCATCGAGAGCGCCATCTTCAGCGGCGAGTACCAGACGGTGCCGTGACCGGTGCCCATCGAGTGGATCTTCTCGCGGTAGACCGCCTTGATTCGGTCGGTGGCCGGGTTCCAGGGAACCGCCGGGGTCTCGTTGAGCCCGTTCCAGCCGTCGTTGGGGCCGGCCTCGTTGATCGTCCACGCGTTGTGGGAAAAGAAGATCACGTTGAAGCTCATGCCCTCCTTCAGCGCGTCGATCGAGCGCACCAGCTCCTTCTTGAGCGCATCGAGGCGGGTTCCGCCCCCCTCGGCGTCCGAGCGCATCGACTCGGAAAAGTCGACCACGTAGACCACCCTCCGGCCCTGCCTCGGGGTGCCGAAGAACGACGATCCCCCCCCGCCATCGCCGTCACCCTCGCCGGTGCCGAACCCGGCCGCGAAGTCGTCGTCCATCCCGAAGGGCATCGTCGGGTTGGTCTCCTCCGGCACCGGCAGCGCCACCGGCGCCTCGACCGCCGCGGCGATGGTCCTCGCCATCGAGGAACTCGCGGAGGTCGGGGTCGGCTTCAGACCCTTGGCGAAGTCGGGACGGTCGGTGGGCTTGTCCTCGGTCTGGCGGGGCGGCGAGTAGGCGACGATCGTCTCCGGCTTGCGGAAACTCGGCAGGATCGTGATCAGGTAGAGGATCGCGGCGAGCATCGCCACCACGATCACCGCCGCCACGATCGACTGGACCGTGTCGTTCCGACGCTGGCGGGCGACGAGTGACTCCTGTTGGAGGACCGCCTCCTTGGGCGGTGCCTCCGTGGTGTAGAGTCGGGGAGCGCGGGCTTTGAGCATGGAAAATGTGCTTTCCACCACTCCACCACACCCTCCCCGGGGCGGCCAGCGAAACTTAGCGGGTCCGGAAGTGGAGGGTCGAGCGATGCCGCCCCCCCTCCATCCGGTTGTGGAAGGTGATCGCGTCGAACTCGTCGAGCGCCGCCAGCCCCCGGAGGATCCGCGGCAGCTCGCGGCGGAAGCCCTCGAGATCCGTGTCGTTTCCGGCGAACACCACCTCGGCGTTCTCCTCGACCAGCTTCAGCCCTTCCTCGACATACTCGCGAAGGGCATCGAGGTCGATCTCGACCCAGGCCCCCGAGCGGCCGCTGCCCTCGGCCCCGGCCGCCGCCGACAGCAGGTCGAGCGCCTGGGTCTTCGAGGTCGAGGCGGCGAACCACGAGTCATTGACCGTCACCGACGGCTTCACGTCGTCCGAGAAGGCCAGCATGTCGAAATACCAGGTGATCGTGTCGTCCTTCTCCGAATTGGTCGGGTTCGGCAGGCTGAACTCTCCGAGGTTCGCCTCCTTGGCCGACTTGAGCAGCGAGCGGATCGAATCGCTCACCGCGGTCCACGATTCCTTCAGCTTCGAGCGGTCGGCCACCGGCGCCACGTAGGAGGCGCGGATGAAGCGGGCCCCTTCGACGATCTCCTGGGGGACCTGGGGAATCGGCGGGAAGTCGCCGCTCAGGTCGACCACGATCGCCCGCTCCGAGCCCAGTCCCTCCTCGGCCACCTTGAGTCCCTCCCAGGTCGCCACCAGGTCCTCGCGGAACACCTGCTCGAACATCTGGAAGCCCCCCTGGAACTGCTGGAAGTCCGGGTCGTCGATCTCCATCGCCGCGAGCTTGCTGGCGAAGGCGTAGGCGGTCTCGACCAGGGCGTCGACCAGCTCGGCCCCGCGCTCGGCATACTCCTCGCCCGGAATCCAGTTGGCGAACAGCAGCACGTCCTCGCCGCCGCCCAGGGACGACAGCGTGTGGGGCGACTGGTAGTCGACCGCGCCCGGCGTGCCGCCCCCGAAGAGCTCGAAGCGGGCCCCCTGGTCGACGGTGATGATGCCCCCGAGGTCCTCGGCCTTGTAGAGCGACAGCATCGCTTCCTCGCGCTCGCTGACGACGTCGAGCAGGGCGACGAGTTCGCGGGTCTCGCCGAAGCCCTGAACCCCTTGGATTCCGTCCCTCACCCCCTCCACGAGCGGCCCCAGCGAGCCACGATTGCCCGCCTTCAGCAGCGCTTCGTCATAGAAGACGAACCCGTAGACCGGCTTGTCGGAGTAGGCGTCGACGAAGTCGATGTCGTCGCTCGCCGCCAGGGAATCGCCGACCTCGTCGACGAGCGGGCAGCCATCGGCGCTGCCGCCGGCGTAGACCATCACGTAGTCACCGAGCGTTCCCATCGCGACCACGAGGTTCTTCTCGCGCAGCGCCGACAGCAGGCGGTCGGTATTGGCGGCTCCGAGCATCGCCTCCATGTCGTCGCGCTCCGCCTCCATCTCCTCGGCGATCATCGCGCCCTTGAAGAGGTAACCCTTGAGGTCCGCGCCGCCCTTGGTGACCTCGACCAGTTCGGCCTCGCTCGCGAACATCGAGAAGACCTGGTTCATCTGGTCAAGCGCCTGGTTCCGGGTCGACTCGTCGGAGACCTTGATGCCCACCAGCACCGGCGGCACCTGTGCCTGCTCGACCACCGGCATCAGCCGCCCGACGTCCTTGAACAGCTCCATCAGGTAGCTCTCGTTGTTGCCCAGCGCCTCGGCCGCGCGATCCAGGTCGCCCTCGGCCGCCCCCTCGGCAAGCGCCCGCGAGACCAGCCGCAACTGGTGGTATCCCATGCGGGCGTTGACCTCCATCAGGCCCTCGATCTGGGGCGCGGTGCCACCGCCGAAGGCGATGAAGATCTCCTCGCCCAGCAGGTCACCGACCATCTTGCCACCCTCGGCAATCTCCTCCTCGGGATCGACCCCTTCCTCCTCCTTGATGACCTCGCGGACAAACTGCCAGGTATCGAGCTCGGCGAGGTTGGCGACCACCTCCCGGCCCTGGTACAGCGCCAGCACGCATTCGGTGTCGGCCGCGAGGTGCCCGACGATGCCGAGCTTCTTCGCCCGGTCCTCGGCGCTCATCGGCGTCACTTCGGCCACGGCCTTCTCCACGGCATCGACGACGTCCGATGCCGCCTTCTCGACGGCCGACTCGACCTCGTCTTTCTTGTCACATGCCGCGAAAAACAGGGTGGTCGCGGAAACCAGGGTCATCCAAGGGGCGGGTGTCTTCATAAACAGCCTCAGTTAGGAGCCTCGTGGGAGCACGGGCAATTCCAATTCGCGGGCGAATTGTAGAACGGGCCCCGCGGCCCCGGGCGGCCGCCCCGCTCAGCGGGCGTCGTACCCGCCGATCGGCCGGACCCAGATGTTGCGGAACTCGATCGGGTCGTTGTGCCACTGCAGGCGCAGCGGACCGGTCTCCGGATGCTGCTTGGGGTAGCTCGCCAGCTTCTTGTGCTGGGTGGGCCCGAGGTACTCCTGCGCGTGCTGCACCACCACGCCGTTGTGCAGCAGGGTCAACAGGGCCGGCTTGGTCACCTTGCCACCCTCGTACTCGGGCGGATGAAAGAGGATGTCGTAACTCTGCCACTCGCCCTGCGGGGCCGACGCATTGACCAGCGGAGGCTTCTGCCCATACATCGAGCCGGCCTGGCCGTCCGGATAGGTCTTGTTGCCGTGGCTCTGGAGGATCTGCACCTCGTACATCCCCATCAGGAACACCCCGCTGTTGCCTCCGCCCTGGCCGACCACCTCCCGGCCCTGCGGGATCCGCCACTCGAGGTGCATCTGGATCGCCCCGAACGAGTCCTTGCTCACGAGGTCGCCCGGCGAGGCCACCAGGATCCCGTCCCGGACCTCCCACTTGCCGTTCCAGGCGTCGGTGCCGCTACCGTCGAAGAGCACCTTCGCGTCCTCCGGGGCCCGCACCGCCACCGCGCCGGCGGTGGCCACTGTCGGGGGCTGCGGCCGCGTCCCGTCGTGCACCACGTACGGCACGCCCGGAAGCTGCGGTGTGTCCGGCTTCTCGCCGAACTCGATCGCCATCCCGCTCCCCGCGGCCATCAGCGCCGCCCCGGTCATCCAGATCACCTTGTCCATACGTCTTCGATCTCGCATACCCCGGGCGCCACCGCAATCTTTCCCGCGCCCCGGCATATCGGGGTTGCGGGCGATCCGGGTTTGTGAAATTTTTCACAAGCGCCTGCGCCATGCCCAAGACCCCAACGATCCAGCCCGGGAACCGCTTTCCCTTCGAGCTCGTACGCCCCGACCTCGAGCGGGTGGAGGCCTCCATCCGTGACCAGGTGCGTGCCTTCGACCCGGCCGTCGAGCCCTACGTGTCGTATGTCTGCAACACCTCGGGCAAGCGCATCCGGCCGGCCCTCGCCATCCTCGTTGGTGGCGCCCTCGACGCGCTCGGCGAGGACCAGCGGAAGATCGGCGTGATCCTCGAGTTGATCCACATGGCGACGCTGGTGCACGACGACATCATCGACGGCGCGGTCACCCGCCGCATGGTGCCCACCGCCAACGCCAAGTGGGGCAGCGGGCTTTCGGTGCTGCTCGGCGACGCCCTCTTCTCGCACGCGCTGGCGCTGGCCACCGAGTTCGACGAGATCTCGATCTGCCGCAAGGTCGGCCGCGCTTCGCGCGAGGTTTGCGAGGGCGAGATCGTGCAGACCCAGCGTCGCTTCGACCTCACCCTGACCAAGGCCGACTACTTCCGCATCATCGAGATGAAGACCGGGGCGCTGTTCGCCGCCGCCTCGGGGATCTCCGCCGCCCTGTCGGGGGCCGACGAGGAGACCGAGGCCCGCCTGTTCGCCTACGGGCTCAAGCTGGGCACCGTCTACCAGATCTACGACGACTGCCTCGATTTGGTGGGCTCCGAGGAGACCGTCGGCAAGACCCTCCGCACCGACCTCGAGAAGGGCAAGCTGACCCTGCCGATCCTCAACCTGCTGGAGTCGGCCTCCGAGGGCCAGCGCAGCAAGCTGAACAAGCGGATCATCGAGCAGGAACCCCTCGACCTCAGCGTGCTCGTCGGCATCGCCGAGTACGAGGGCGCGATCGAGTCGGCGGTCGACACCGCCCAGACCATGCTCGAGTCCTGCCGCGGCGACCTGTCGCTGCTTGCCGACAACGACTACACCGCCGCCCTTCACCAGGTCACCCACTTCCTCGGGGAGCTGCTGGAGAAGTGTCGCCGCTGAGCCACCCGACGCCCCCTCCGCTCCGCCACAGGGTTCGCGGCTCGTCCGCCCCTCCACCACCTCCGCCCCCTGGCCTTTGGTGTCTGGCCTCTGGTGTCTGGCCTCTCAAAATGTCCCTTCACAGCCCCGAACATTTCGGGCCAAGCTACTAAATCTGCCATAGTTTTCGCGTTGACGCACCTACATGATGAGGTAGGGTCGGATGCATCGTTTTTCCCGGCTGCAATGCGATGCGTCCAGTGTGCCTCCCTCAAAGACAAGGTCCTCGACTCCCGGATGTCGAAGGATGGCACCACGATCCGTCGCCGGCGGGAGTGCCTGAACTGCGGCTACCGCTACACCACCTACGAGCAGATCGAGCGCACCGAGTTGCGGGTGGTGAAGCGCGACGGGACCCGCGAGGCGATCAACCGGGAAAAACTGCGCAACGGCCTGATCAAGGCCTGCGAGAAGCGGCCGGTGTCGATGGAACGCATCGACCGCGCCGTCGAGGAGATCCTCGCCGAGCTCCACAAGGACCACGTCTCCGAGGTGCCCTCGTCGAACATCGGCGCCAAGGTGATGGACAAGCTCCACGAAATCGATCCGGTCGCCTACGTCCGCTACGTCTCGGTCTACCGGCAGTTCGAGGACGTCGGCGAGTTCATCCGCGAGATCCAGGCGCTGGAGCACCGCAAGCTGCGCGACCCGATGCAGCGCCGCCTCTTCAAGGACTGACTTTCCACCGCCCCCCTGAGCCAAAACCCGCATCTCCCCCGCCCCACTACCGCCCCCTTCTTCCACAGTGATCGCCCTGATCGGCAACCGCCCCGCCCTCCAGGTCGGCCGGCACCAGGTCCACGACTACGACACCGCGTGGCTCGGCCACGCCCTCCGGCGCGCCGCCGCCGCCGCCGACCGTCACGACTTCCCCTTCCTCGACGAGATCCGCCAGGGCGTCGAGGAGTACCTCGAGTCCCGCTGCCCGCTCAAGCTGCTCCCGCTCGGCGCGCTCTACGAGCGCATGCGGCGCATGCTCGAGACCATCGGTTGCGACACCATCGCCGCCAAGCTCGAGCCGCTCGCCCCGCCGGTGACCGTCTGCCTCGAGCACGCCGCCCGCACCGCCGGCAACGGCTTCGAGCTCGCCTTCTTCGAGCACTTGCGCGGCGAGATCGAGGACCTGCGCCGCGCCGGCGCCGAGGAGGTCCGCTTCGCCCGCCTGCGCGAGTCGATCCTGCTGCTCCGCGGACGCGAGGCCTGGGATTCCACTTGCGACGAGCTGCTCTCCGAGGTGCGGGCCTTCATCCAGCGCCATCACCGCGAGGACCGCAGCCGGCCGCGGCGGGTCCACCTGAGGGTCGAGGGCGAGCGCGACTGAAGCGCTCCACGAACATCGGCTTGGCCCGCGGCCCGCGAGCTGTCACCGTGCCGGCGATGGCAGAGAAGACCCTCTTCGAGAAGATCTGCGACCAGGAGATCCCGGCGGACATCGTCCACGAGGACGAGCGCTGCGTCTGTTTCAAGGACATCTCCCCGCAGGCCCCCGTCCACTACCTGGTGGTTCCCCGCAAGGCCATCGCGCGCATCGCCGAGGCCGGCGCCGAAGACGAGGGCGTGCTCGGACACCTGCTGCTGATCGCCGCCGCGGTGGCGAAGCGCGAGGGTTTCGACGGGCGTGGCTTCCGGCTGGTGATCAACAACGGCCCCGACGGCGGTGAGGCCGTCCCCCACCTGCATGTCCACATCCTTGCCGGCCGGCCGATGCAGTGGCCGCCGGGCTAGCCCCATCGACCCCGATGCTGCGCATCCTCCTCGCCCTCGTGCTCGCGGTGCCGACCCTCCACGCGGGGGACGCCGACCGGCGCGTCCCGATGACCCACGCGGTGCTGGTCCACGGCATCTGGCAGGACGAGGACCGCTGCTTCCATTTCCTCCGCCGGGACCTGCGGGCCCGGGGCGTCGCCTGCCTGATGCCGAGCCTCAGGCCCGCCGACGCCCGCGACGGGCTGTTCCCCCTCGCGGAGCAGCTCAAGCGGGAAATCGACACCACCTTCGGTCCGCACCAGCGCTTCACGATCATCGCCTTCAGCATGGGCGGACTGGTCAGTCGGAGCTACCTCCAGGATCTCGGTGGCGCGGCTCGGTGCGACGCCCTCGTCACCATCGCCACCCCGCACCACGGCACCCGGACCGCGTTCATCCATCCCGGCCAGGGCGCCGCGGAAATGCGACCCGGATCGGTCTACCTGAGCGACCTCGCCGGGGGTGCCGACCGCCTCGGCGACCTCGTCGCCGTCTCCTACCGCACGCCGATGGACCTGGTCGTGATCCCCACCGACAGCTCCGTCTGGAACCGCGCGGAGAATGTCAGCATCCCGAGCCCGCTGCACCCCCTGATGACCTTCTCGCCGCGCCTGCGCCGGGACCTGCTACGCCGCTTCTCGTACCCTGCTAGCCCAGCGCCTCGGTGAGAAGGCCGAGGTGCTTCCTCGGCGAGACCTTCTCGAGCACCGCCTCGATGCGGCCGTCGGCCCCGATCACGAAGGTGCTGCGCTCGGTGCCCATGAAGAACTTGCCGTAGAGCGACTTCCTGGCCCAGACGCCGTAGGCCTCGACGATCGCCCGGTCGGTGTCGGCGATCAGCGGGTAGGGCAGCGAGTCGCGCTCGATGAACTTGCGGTGGCTCGCCTCGTCGTCGGTGCTCACGCCGAACACCCGGGCCTTGTCCCGGATCTCGTCCCAGGCGTCGCGCAGGGCGCAGGCCTGCGTCGTGCAGCCGGGCGTACGATCCCGCGGATAGAAGACCAGGACCACACGGGATCCCCGCAGGCGCGAGAGGGTCACGCGGCTGCCGTCCTCATAGTCTCCCCCCACCACCGGGGCGGTGAATTCAGGGGCCGTGTCGCCCACCTTCGGTTTCATGGCCGGAGCATGGCCCCGGACCACCTCCAGGCAAGCCCCGGGGGCCTCAGCGCCCCAGCCGCCCGCCGCCCCGGGAGCGCTCCTGCGCCTCGCGCAGCCGCTCCTGCTGCTGCCGGGACCGTTCCTCGGCCGCGCGACGGGCGGCTTCCTGCTGCGCCTGCGCCCGCTCGGCGGCGGCTCGACGATTCGCCTCCTGCTGCGCCTGCGCCCGCTCCGCGGCGGCGCGGCGACTCGCCTCCTGCTGCGCCCGCTCGGCGGCGGCTCGACGGCTGGCCTCCTGCTGCGCCCGGGCCCGCTCCTCGGCGGCACGGCGGGCCGCTTCCTGCTGGGCACGGGCCCGCTGTTCGGTGGCCCGGCGGTTCGCCTCCTGTTGCGCGCGTGCTCGCTGCTCCGCGGCCTGCCGGGCGGCCTCCTGCTGCTGGCGCATCCGCTCCTGGGACTCGCGCAGGCGCGCCTGCTGCTCCCTCGCCCTCTCGGACGCCTGGCGCTGCGCCTGGGCCGCGTCGCGGGCCCGCTGGTCGCTGGCCTGCCGGGCCCGCTCCCGCGCCAGTTCCTGCTGCTGCCGGGCCCGCTCGGCGGCCGACGGGACCGGGATCGCCGGGCCTCGCCGGCGATCCACCGTTTCGCGACCGCGGTCCTGCGGCGCCGGGATCGCGTCGTCGCCACCCGGCTCCAGTCCGGGCGAGGGCACCGTCCGGGC
>Ga0207814_100796_pt1 | contig 13291 bp, 12 predicted proteins | sample TtaePargueraPR_7_FD_187755 | JGI IMG/M metagenome (GOLD analysis project Ga0207814, IMG submission 187755) | Aerobic enrichment media microbial communities from Bioluminiscent Bay, La Parguera, Puerto Rico - Tt and P1 (2) (SPAdes) | ecosystem: Environmental > Aquatic > Marine > Unclassified ... | reverse complement strand
CGCTAAGGGGCGAACCCTTAGTAGTGCTTTACGGGCTGCTTACGCAGCCAGAGCGGCACCGTAGTTGTCGTCGTTGGCAACTAATAAAATGCAGCTTTGGATTTACGTGATTCGCTACCATCACGGCATGCACCCATGGTTTCGTCACCGGCGTCGAATCCAAGTCATCCCCGGAGTTCGCTGCTGCCGTACCTGTTGCTACGGCTCAGTACGAAACGCATTTGCGTATCCGCCATTATACCTGAAGGTCACTGGCCACCATAGGGCGGCGCTAGAATTTTGTGACTATCCGGTACCCTTTGGACTATTGGCGTTCAAACAGGGCGATGGACTCCACATGGGTAGTGTGGGGGAACATGTCCATTACGCCCGCCTGACTTAGACGATAACCGCGCTGCAGAAGTTCCGCGGTGTCCCGGGCCAGGGTGGCGGGGTTGCAGGAGATGTACACGATCCGCTGGGCCTTGAAGTGGGCGATGTTGCGCACCACCTCGAGGGCGCCGGTGCGTGGTGGGTCCAGCAGGATCTTGTCGAAGCCGCCCCTGGCCCACTGGCTGGTGGAAAAGTCTGCGGTGAGGTCGGCGCTGTGAAACCTTACGTTGTCGAGCTGGTTGCGCGCGGCGTTTTCGCGGCCTCTGGCGGTGAGTGCCGCGGCACCTTCCACACCGACAACCTCCTGCGCTTGGCGCGCCAGTGGCAGGGTGAAGTTGCCGAGGCCGCAGAACAGGTCGAGTACTCTTTCACCCGGTTGTACATCCAGCATTTTTACCGCGCGGTGCACCATCTGGCGATTGAGGGCGAAGTTCACCTGCACAAAATCCTGTGGATGGAATTGCAGGGTCAGTTCGAACTCGGGCAGGGTGTAGCTGAGACGCTCCTCGTCGCCCTCGGGCCATATCTTGTGGGGCGTATCCTCTGCCTGCAGGTACAGGTGCCAGCCCTGCCGTTGCACGAAGTCGAGCCACAGGGCCTGGTCGGCTTGTGGCAGGGGCTTGAGATGGCGCACCACCAGTGCGATGGCTTTTTCGCCAACGGCCACTTCCACATGGGAGATATGCCGGCCTTCCCGGCACTGATCGATAAGCTGGTGCAGTTGCGGAAGCTGGCTGGAGAATGCCTCCGGCATCACCAGGCATTCGCGGATATCGGTCAGGTTGTTGGAGCGCTTCTCGCGGAACCCCAGTACCAGCTGCGGTTTATTCCCCGCGCCTTTTTTATGCGCCTCTTTCACATAGCGAGCCCCCAGGCGCGCCTTGCTGCGGTAGCCCACGCTGTCGCTGGTCAGCGGCGGCAATACCTCGTCTGGGCTGGCGTTGGCAAAGCGCTGCAGCTGGTCGAGCAGGATGGTTTGCTTTGCGGCGATTTGCGCGTCCGGCTGCATATGCTGCAGGGCGCAGCCGCCGCAGAGTTCGAAGTGGGGGCAGGGCGGTCGCTGGCGCTCGGGTGCGCGCTCGATGATTTCTGTTGCCACGGCTTCGTCGAATTTGGCGCGGTGCGCGAGGTAGCGGACCTTGACGGTTTCCCCGGGCAGGGCGTTGTCCACAAACAGGGTTTTGCCGTCGAGCCGCGCGATGCCCCGGACTTCATGGCTGAGTGCGTCGATGGTCACCTTCGGCGTGCTGGTGGACGGCTTGCCGGAGGATTTGGCGGATCGCTTTGGTGGCGCGGCGCTGCGGCCTTTTGTGGGTGCCTTGAAAGGCGGGCGTTTCGATGGCATGGCGGAACAGCTTCTGGGTTGCGCGGACGGGTGGGCGGCAATGATAGTCCGCTGCCGCGAGAATTGCGCGTTTGTGTGGAACAGTGCGGTGGGGAAGAGCGGGATAGCGCTGGCGGAGGGGATAACGGCCGCAGGGAGAGCCTGCGGCCGTGAGGGCGTTTTACAGTACGGTCTGGGCGAAGGCGGCGAGGATCAGCAGCGGGCACACAATGCGCACATACCAGGGCCAGACTTTCCAGAACAGGGTGTTTTCGATACCCGGATGGCCTTCCTGCAGCTCGGTCAGCAGCTGGTCGCGGCGCCAGATCCAGCCGGCGAAAATACACAGCGCCACGCCGAGTAGCGGCTGTCCGTACTCGGTGCTGGCGGAAATCACCAGGCCGAACAGTGCTTCGAAATTGAAGATGATCAGGGTGCTTATGGCGAAAATGACGGCACCGGTGAGCAGGGTGGCGGGTTTGCGCTTCAGCCCCAGGCTCTCGATACAGAAGGCCACCGGTACTTCCAGCATGGAGATGGACGAGGTGAGGGAGGCGATCACCATCAACGCAAAAAAGGCGATGGCCACAAACAGGCCGCTGGTGCCCATGGTGTCGAACAGGGCGGGCAATACCTGCAGGATCAGTCCGGGGCCGGCGATCAGCTCACCGGCGTCGGAATAGATCTGGGTACCGGCTTCCTGGGCCACATACATGGCGGGCAGGATCAGCAGGCCAGCGGTGAAGGCGATGCCCACATCGATCAGGGTTACCAGAGCGCCGAGGCGCGGCAGGCTTTCCTCCTTGCTGAGGTAGGAGCCGTAGATCAGCATGGTGCCCACGCCGAGAGACAGCGAGAAGAACGCCTGGCCCATGGCGGAGAGCAGCAGTTGCGGGGACAGCTTGCCGAAGTCCGGGATCAGGTAGGCTTCCAGGCCGCTCATGGCCCCGGGCTGGGTGAGCACGTAGACGATCAGCAGTAACAGCAGGATGATCAGCGCCGGCATCAGCAGGGTGGACCAGCGCTCGATACCTTTTTCCACACCGCTGGCGATGATCAGCATGGTGAGGCCGCTGAAGATGGCGGTAAAGGTGAAGTTGCGCGCGCTGCTGTCGCCGGTGAGCCAGGATGCGGTTTCCGAAGCGCCCACCAGACTGGCGAACGGATCTGCGAGGTGGGCGACCATCCAGCCGGCGACGATTGCGTAGAAGCTCAGAATCAGCGAGGCGACGAGAATGCCGCCGAAGCCCGCGAGGGTGCCCACGCCCCGGCTCACCGGGCCGGTGGAGATGCCGCGCAGTGCCTGCACCATATTGCGACGGGCGTGGCGGCCGATGGAGAGCTCGGCCATCAACACCGGGTAGGCGAGTAAAAACGCCAGTATCAGGTAGACGACTACAAACGCGGCGCCACCGTTGGCAGCCACGTTGGTGGGGAAGCCCCAGATATTGCCCAGACCGACGGCGGAGCCGGCGGCGGCCATCAGGAAGCCGAAGTTGGAGCTGAACTGTCCTCGCGGTGCACTCATGGGGAAATCTCGTCGTTATTCTTTTAGCTTTGGGTTGCATTGTTGGGCACGCTGCACTTTGCCCAACCTACGGGATGATGTCATTGCCGAGCGTGCCCAACACCCGGTGGATCAGCGATGTTCTGTGCGCATTATCCGCTGTTTCTGGACGTTCCACTCCCGCTCTTTCTGGGTCTCGCGCTTGTCGTGGGACGCCTTACCCTTGGCCAGCGCGATCTCGCATTTGATCAGGTGTTTCTTCCAGTAAATGGCGGTACATACGCAGGCGTAGCCTTTCTGGTTGACCGCGGCCACCAGCTTGGCGATCTCGCGCTTGTTCAGCAGCAGGCGGCGGGTGCGGTCCGGTTCGGTGACGAAATGCGTGGAGGCACTGGGCAGCGGTTGGATGCGCGCGCCCAGCAGCCATGCCTGGCCGTCTTTGAACAGGACGTAGCTGTCGGTGAGCTGGGCCTTGCCCTCGCGGCAGGACTTGACCTCCCAGCCCTGCAGTTCCATGCCCGCCTCAAACTTTTCCTCGATAAAGTAATCGTGTTTCGCCTTCTTGTTGAGGGCGATGGTGTTTGAGGATGGGGCCTTTTTCTTTTTCGCCATGGGTACAACTTAATTCAGTGTGAACAGGCTCGTATTGAAAAACTTCAGCAGCACTGTGTTGATGAATACAAGCAGAAGGATTGCGGGAATAAAGGTACCAAGGGAGAAGTTGACGTACTTCTGCGACAGGGAGCCGGCAAAGCCCTTGTCACCTTCCTGCAGTTCCGCGTCAAAGTTGGCCCGCTTCCACTTGTAGATCACGAAGATACACACCAGCAGGCCGTTGAGAGGCAATATGGTGTCGTAAAACAGAATTTCTACCAGGTCGAAGAACGATTTGTCACTGCCGGCCAGGGACACGAACTGGGTCAGCCAGTCTGCCATACCAAAGGACATTGCGCAGCATACCGCGAGTACAAACTGTACCGCGGCCACGACGTAGATGGCTTTCTTGCGGGACATGCCGCGCTCGTCGCGGAGCGTGGCGACGGGGACTTCGATGATCGAGACCAGTGAGGTCAGCGCCGCCACGAACACCAGGAAAAAGAAGGCCGCGGCGAATATGCTGGCACCGGTGTAGCCGATGCTGTCCTGCAGGGAGAGGAAGATCTTGGGCAGGAACAGGAAGATCATGCCCGCGGAGGAGTCGCTCAGGGAGGCGGTATCAATCTGCGGGTTGAAGTGGAAGATACTCGGCAGGATCAGCAGGCCGGCGGTGAAGGCGACCATGGTATCGGTGAGCGCCACGGCCCTGGCGGAGCCCGGGATGGAATCCCGCTTCTTCATGTACGACCCGTAGGTAATCATGATGCCCATGCCCAGAGAGAGGGAGAAGAAGGCCTGGGCCATGGCTTTGCTGACCACTTCACCGGTGAGCTTGGAAAAGTCCGGAATCAGGTAGTACTTCACTCCGAGGATGGCATTTTCCTGGGTCAGTACAAACAGCACCAGCACCAGCAGCATCACAAACAGCATCGGCATCAGCGTCTTGGCCGCGCGCTCGATGCCGTCTTTGACCCCCATGGACAGGACGCCGTTGATAATCAGCATCAGGGCGATGAGGTATAGGAAGACGGTTTTGGAGTTGATGAACTCACCGAAATAGGCCTCGGTGGTGAGCGAGGTGAGGTTGCCCTTGAAGATTTCGACCAGGTAACCAAGTACCCAGACGGTTACAACCATATAGAATACCGCGATCATGAACGGGGTGATCAGGGCCAGCCAGCCGGGGATGCGCCACAGCCGCGAGCCACCGGAAAGCTGCCGGTAGGCTCCCACCGGGTCCTTGTCGGTTTTGCGGCCGAGTGCCAGCTCCGCCATCATGACCGGCAGGCAGATGAAGAATACGAACAGCGCATACACCAGCAGGAAGGCGCCTCCACCACTTTTGGTGGCGGCCACCGGGAAGGAAACTAGGTTGCCAATACCGACCGCGGAGCCGGCGGCGGCCAGGATAAAACCGAGACGGGAACCAAAATGTTCTCTAGCTGCGGACATAGATTTCTCGCTTGCCTGTTATTCTTGTCGTCTGAATGATTGCCGTGGCCCGCACGCGGCATCTGGGCCGTGCAGCCATCGGGTATCAACATGCCGGTTTCTGCGGCGCTGTAAAACGCCGATTGTTGCAGGATTTATCCGCCTTGAGTAGCGTCGCGGGCGAAAATTGCCCCGCGCCACACAGGATAGGCAAGAAATCCGCCTCTGTGGGGCAATCCCTGAGTGATGAGTAAAGTTTGATCGATGACAAAAATTGAACGCAGCGCCCTGGTCATGTACAGCGCCGAGCAGATGTTTGATCTGGTGAATGACGTGGGCAGCTATCCGCAATTTCTTCCTGGCTGCCGCGGGGCGGAAATCCTGCACCGGGACGAGGATACCCTGGAAGCCCGCCTGGACCTGTCCCGCGCGGGGATCAGTCAGAGCTTTGTCACCCGTAACCGTCTCCAGCGCCCGGAGCGCATGGAGCTGGTGCTGGTGGATGGGCCGTTTAGTGAGTTCAGGGGCTGCTGGACCTTCACCCCGCTGGCCGAGCACGCCTGCAAAGTGATGTTCACACTGGAATTTCGCGCCCAGAACCGGTTGTTGGGGGCGGCTGCGGGCAAACTGTTCAGCGGTATTGCCAATCAGATGGTGGATGCCATGTGCGAGCGGGCCAGGCAGGTTTACGGAGAGAATCCATGAGCAACAAGAAAACCATTGCGGTGGAGGTGGTGTACGCCCTGCCGCACGAACAGCGGCTGATGAGCCTGTTGGTGGAGCCAGGCACTACCGCCCTGCAGGCGCTGGAACTATCGGGGATTCCCCGCGAGTACCCGGAGGTCGACCCGGCCACTGCCAAACTGGGCATCTTTGGCCAGGCCCTGGGGACCAAGGGGCTGGCGGTGGCATCGGAGTATGTATTGCAGCCGGGAGATCGGGTGGAGGTTTACCGGCCTTTGATCGCCGACCCCAAAGAGGCGCGCAGGCAGCGTGCAGAGAAGGCGAAGCGTCAGGCGCAGGGCGGATAGCCCCGCGCGCCCTTCGTCAGAAAGTCAGCAAAGCGGGATTCAGGGCCAGCCGCTGGGCTGCCAGTCACCGCTGGTTTCAATCAGGCGGTCGCCGTTGAAATACACGGTGAAGCGCTTCTGGGTCTCTTCGCCCTTGGGGCTGCGGATGCGATTGATGTAATCCCAGCGGTTGGGGTTGAAGGTGTCTTCCAGCAGCGGGGTGCCCAGTACAAAGCGGACCTGGCGGCGGGTCATACCGGGTTTGAGCTGGTCCACCATCTCCTGGGTGACGATGTTGCCCTGCTGCACCTGGATGCGGTGCACGCCGGGAAACTTGAACAGGCTGCAGGCTGTGGCAAGGCTGCACAGCGCGGTAATCAGTAGAATTCGTACAACTGATGGCATTGAATGCTCCATCTGAATTTTTATTGGGATCCGTAGTTGGCCGCTTCCGGTGTCTTACGGGGAGGCTGCCATTTGTCTGGGCCGCCTCCGGGCCGTCTGAACTACACCATAGACGTTCCGGCAATCGACTGATAGTCGTCAATTTGCCGAGATAGTTCCCCCGGGGCCACACAAAAGTCGGCTATCTCGCCCCCGCGCGGTATTCGGGGTTGGCCCCTCCGCGGGTGAGCACCAGCGGGAGTGAGTGGTTGCTCACCATCTGCCGCGTGGCTATCAGGCCGATTGCCCGGTTGGGGTTCCTCTATCTTTGCTGGGCGTGGATAATACCCGAACTGTCCGCCCGCCGACAGGCGGTGCGCACGATTACGATATAGCGATTACGAGCACACACATCCGGAACCCAAATACCCATGTCGAATGAAAATCAGGAACTGCGCAAAGCGGGTCTTAAGGTCACTCTCCCGCGAGTGAAAATTCTCCAGCTGCTGGAAAGTGCCAGCGAACAGCATCTGAGCGCAGAGGATGTGTACAAAATGCTGCTGGATGCCGGGGAAGACGTGGGCCTGGCCACCGTTTACCGGGTATTGACCCAGTTCGAGAGCGCCGGCCTGGTGATGCGCCACAACTTCGACGGCGGCCACTCGGTGTTCGAGCTGGATCGCGGCGACCACCACGATCACATGGTGTGTACCGATAGCGGCAAGGTGATCGAGTTTCACAATGAGAAAATCGAAGAGCTGCAACACCAGATCGCCGAAGAGCACGGTTATGAGCTGACCGGCCACAGCCTGGTGCTGTACGTGAAGAAGAAAGAGAGCTGATCAGCCCGAGCGGCTTGAGGCACGAAAAAGGGGAGCTGAACAGCTCCCCTTTTTCGTGCCTGGCAAATGGCGAAGGTTACACCGGCGCGGTGTAATCACTCGGGTATTTACCCACTTTGGTTGCGTAGTACTCACCAAACCGCGCCAGTTCCTTGGCCAGGTTTTCGCCCATCTCCATGACCGGACCCAGGCCGGCTTCCTTGCGGGCGAAATCGATAAACCCGCACACCACCGGTACCGCCGCGCCGCGGGCGATGTGGTAGAAGCCGGTTTTCCAGCGCTCGGCCTTGCCGCGTGTGCCCTCGGGGGGGACCGCAATGACCAGCTCCTCGCGGGCGTTGTACTGGTTGACCGTGGCTTCCACCAGGTTGTTGGCCTTGCTGCGGTCCACGGCAATGCCGCCAAACCAGCGCATGGTGCCGCCCAGGGGGAACTTGAACAGCTTGTCTTTGCCCATCCACTGCGGGTTCACTTTCAGTTTCAGCGCCGCGAGGATAAAGAAGTAGCCATCCCAGTTGGAGGTGTGGGGAGCGGCGAGCAGCACGTACTTCTTGAGCTTCAGTGCGCGCTCGTCGGCCACGACTTTCCAGCCGTGCAGCTTGAGCAGCAGGCGCGCCACCAGGCGCAGGCAGGGCGTCAGGATGGGGGTGTTGAAAATGGTTGTCTGCATGGTTTGACCGAGTGCTTTGCTCGTTAGTGTAGCCCGGCCTTCTGTGGGGCCGGTGTGGAGGCGCGGCAGTATAAAGTGAATTATGTGCCACTTTCGGTCAATTTCGGCCCTCGGGCAGGCCCGTGGCCGATTATCTGGGACTGGTCGGTTTTGGCGGAGCCCGGTTCCGAGCCTGGGCTCAGGCGCGGCTCAGCATTTCCTCGGCGTGGGCGAGGGACTGGGTGGTGGCCTCCCCACCCAGCATGCGCGCGATCTCTGTGCTGCGTTCGGCGTCTTTCAGCTCCCGCAGGGCCACAAAGGCCGCTTCGCCATCGCTGTGTTTTTCCACCAGGTACTGGCGGTGGGCGCGGGCGGCCACCTGCGCCAGGTGGGTCACGCAGATCACCTGGCCGCGTTCGCCCAGCTGGCGCAGTAGCTTGCCCACCACATCGCCGGTGGCGCCGCCGATGCCCACATCCACCTCGTCAAACACCAGGGTTGGTGTGCGCGAGGTCTGCGCGGTGATGACCTGGATGGCCAGGCTGACCCGCGACAGTTCGCCGCCGGAGGCGATCTTGCCGAGCGCGCGCGCGGGCTGCCCCGGGTTGGTGGAGATCAGTATCTCCACCTCTTCGAGCCCGGTGGCAGTGGGCTTTTCCAGTTCGGTCAGCGCCAGTTCGACGCGGGCGTGGGGCATGGCCAGGTCGGCCAGCTGCCCGTTGATCGCCTTGGCGAGTTTGACCGCGGCTGCCGCGCGCAGCTTGCTGAGCCTGGCGGCGCTGTCGCGGAAGGTCTGTTCCAGTTTCTCGCACTCGCCGGCGAGCTTGTCCAGGGCGTCCGGGGCGCCGATCTCCTCCAACTCCTGCTGCCACTGCTGCTGCAGTTCCGCCAGCTGGTCCGGCTGTACCCGGTGCTTGCGGGCCAGTGAATAGATGGCGGAGAGCCGCTCTTCCACTTCCGCCAGCCGCTCCGGGTCCATCTCGAAGCGATCGATATGCCGCGACAGGGTGCTGCCGGCCTCGTCGATCTGGATGCGCGCGCTGTCGAGCATCTGTGCCACCTCGGCCAGTGCCGGGCTCTGTTCCGGCATGGCGCCGACCAGCTGCAGGGCGCGGTGCAGTTGTTCGGCAATATCGCCCTCGCCGCCGTTCAGCAGGGCGGCCAGCTGGTAGCTGCCATTGAGGATATCGCCGGCATTGGCCAGCTGGCGCTGCTCGCTCTCCAGCTCTTCCAGTTCACCGGGTTTGAGATTCAGCTGTTCCAGCTCTTCCAGCTGGTACTCCAGCAGGTCGCGGCGCGCCTGGGTTTCCTCGGCGCTGTCCGCCAGTTTGCGGTAGCGGCGGTACTGGTCCTGCCAGGTCTTGTAGTGAATACGTACTTCGGCGCTCTGCGCCTCCGCATGGGCGTATTCGTCCAGCAGGCGGCGGTGGGTGTCTTTCTTCAGCAGGGACTGGTGCTCGTGCTGGCTGTGGATGTCGATCAGCTGTTCGCCCAGGGTGCGCAGCTGCATCAGGGTGACGGGCTGGCCGTTGATGTAGGCGCGGGAGCGGCCATCGGCACTGATAGTGCGGCGCAGGATCACCTCACGCCCGGCATCCATCTCCTGTTCTTCCAGCCAGGCGTGTGCCTCTTTGTGATTGCTGATATCAAAGGTGGCGTGAATGTCGGCGCGTTTGGCGCCGGCGCGCACCAGCTCGCCATTGCCGCGGTCGCCCAGGGCGAGGCCGAGGGCGTCGAGGGTGATGGACTTGCCCGCACCGGTCTCGCCGGTGAGGGTGCTGGTGCCGGGGCCGAATTCCAGTTCCAGCTGGTCGACCAGGGTGAACTGACTGATAGACAGGTGCAGCAACATGAGATTATTTTCGTGGCTATCCGAATAGTGGTTGTTTATACAGTATTTGGCCGCGCCCTTTCAATCACCCCGGGCGTTGAATGTGTGCGATTCGCCCCTCGCCGCTCGAGCAACCCCACACTACCCTGTCGCAAGCCCCTGCCGCTGGTGCACAGCGCCTAGCGGCCACTTGAAGTGACTGGCGCAGCCCCCATATAGCCCTGCATCCCCGGCGACTGCACAGGTTGCCCCGGGAAACTTTGTTTTAACATCGTTTCAACATCGATTCGACCAACTGGCAGTAGACCGACGGACACAGACGGAGAAAGCAGTGGCCAAAGAGCGCAGCGAAGAAGAACAGATTGAAACTGGCGAGCAGGCCGCCGAGCCCGCCGCCGAGGTGGAGACCCCGAGCGCCGAAGAGCAGCACGCCGCCGAAGAGGCGCTGGCGGAAGAGCTGGCCGGTGAGGATGCGCTGCAGGAGGAGATTGCCTCCCTGCACCAGCAGCTGGCCGATCACAAGGACATGGTGCTGCGCGCCCAGGCCGAGGTGCAGAATGCCCGCCGCCGCGCCCAGCAGGATGTGGAGAAGGCGCACAAGTTTGGCGTCGAGAAGCTGATCAAGGAGCTGCTGCCGGTGGTCGACAACCTGGAACGGGCCATCGGCACCATCGACAGTGAGCACGAGGCGCACAAGGCGATCGTGGAAGGTATCGAGCTGACCCACAAGTCTTTTATCGACACCCTGACCAAGTCGGGCGTTGAGGTGATCAACCCTGCCGGCGAGCCCTTCGACCCGGAGCTGCACCAGGCCATGACCCAGGTGCCGAACGGCGACGTGGAGCCCAACACCGTGCTGGACGTGTTCCAGAAGGGCTACCGCCTGAACGGCCGCCTGGTGCGCCCGGCGATGGTCGTGGTCAGTAAAGCCCCCTGATTTGTACGGCCGCCCTTGAAAACCAAACGGCGGCACCAATATAAGCAGCAACCGAATTAAACCGCGCAGCGCCAGGCCAGACAGTCAGTCGAGAGCGGGCGCGCGCAGCAAAGTGAGGATTTAGAACATGGGAAAAATCATCGGCATCGACCTGGGTACCACCAACAGCTGTGTGGCGGTACTCGACGGCGACAAGGCCCGCGTCATTGAGAACGCCGAAGGCGATCGCACCACCCCGTCCATCGTTGCCTTCACCGAAGACAACGAGGTGCTGGTGGGCCAGTCCGCCAAGCGTCAGGCGGTCACCAACCCCACCAACACCCTGTTCGCGGTGAAGCGCCTGATCGGCCGCAAGTTCAAAGACGACGTTGTGCAGAAAGACATCAAGATGGTGCCTTACTCCATCGTGGAAGCCGAAAACGGCGATGCCTGGGTAGAAGTGAAGGGCGACAAGAAAGCGCCGCCGCAGATCTCTGCCGAAGTACTGAAAAAGATGAAGAAAACCGCGGAAGACTTCCTCGGTGAAAAAGTAGACGCTGCGGTCATCACCGTACCGGCCTACTTCAACGACTCCCAGCGCCAGGCCACCAAAGACGCCGGCCGCATCGCCGGTCTGGACGTGAAGCGCATCATCAACGAGCCGACCGCGGCAGCGCTGGCCTACGGCATGGACAAAGCCGGCGGCGACCGCACCATCGCGGTCTACGACCTGGGTGGCGGTACCTTCGATATCTCCATCATCGAGATTGCCGACGTCGACGGCGAGAAGCAGTTTGAAGTGCTGTCCACCAACGGTGACACCTTCCTCGGTGGTGAAGACTTCGATCTGCGCCTGATCGACTACCTGGCCGAGCAGTTCAAGAAAGAGCAGGGTATCGACCTGAAGGGCGACCCCCTGGCCATGCAGCGCCTGAAGGAAGCGGCGGAAAAAGCCAAGATCGAGCTGTCCTCCAGCCAGCAGACCGAAGTGAACCTGCCGTACATCACCGCAGACGCTACCGGTCCCAAGCATTTGGTGGTCAAGCTGACCCGCGCCAAGCTGGAAAGCCTGGTGGAAGACCTGGTCACCCGCTCCCTGGAGCCGGTAAAGACCGCGCTGGCCGACGCCGACATGTCCGCATCCAGCATCGACGAAGTGATCCTGGTGGGCGGTCAGACCCGCATGCCGCTGGTGCAGTCCAAGGTAACCGAGTTTTTCGGCAAGGAGCCGCGCAAGGACGTGAACCCGGACGAAGCGGTTGCCGTTGGTGCGGCGATCCAGGGTGCGGTACTGGGCGGCGACGTGAAAGACGTACTGCTGCTGGACGTAACCCCGCTGACCCTGGGTATCGAGACCATGGGTGGCGTGGCCACGCCGCTGATCGACAAGAACACCACTATCCCGACCAAAAAGTCCCAGGTGTTCTCCACCGCGGATGACAACCAGACCGCTGTGACCATTCACGTGGTACAGGGCGAGCGCAAGCAGGCGGCGCAGAACAAGTCCCTGGGTCGTTTCGACCTGGCCGACATCCCGCCGGCCCCGCGCGGCATGCCGCAGATCGAAGTGACCTTCGATATCGATGCCAACGGCATCCTGCACGTGCACGCCAAAGACAAGGCCACCGGCAAGGAGCAGTCCATCGTGATCAAGGCCTCCTCCGGCTTGTCCGATGAAGAGATCGAAAAAATGGTGCAGGACGCCGAGGCCAACGCCGAAGCGGACAAGCAGTTCGAGGAGCTGGTGACCACCCGCAACACCCTCGACGGCCTGATCTCTGCCACCCGCAAGACCCTGGAAGAAGCCGGTGACAAGGCGACCGCGGAAGAGAAAGCCGCAATCGACGCCGCACTGTCTGAAGCCGAGGAAGCGGTAAAAGGCAACGACAAGGCCGCCATGGAAGCTGCCACCACCAAGCTCACCGAAGCCTCCGGCCCGGTAGCGCAGAAGATGTACGCAGAGCAGGCCCAGGCCGGCGAAGCGGCCGCGGAGCAGGCCGAGAAGGCACAGTCCGGTGGTGACGACGCAGTGGACGCCGAGTTCGAAGAAGTCAAAGACGACAAGAAAGAAGACAAGTAAGTACCATTCGTCTTCGCCCCGATAGTTAGGGGCCAATAAAAAAGGCGCGGGGGTTCAGCTGAGCTCTCGCGCCTTCTGCAGTTTAAAAAGAACACACAGAGCTATGTCCAAACGCGATTACTACGAAGTCCTCGGTGTCAGCAAAGGCGCGGACGAAAAAGAGCTGAAAAAGGCTTACCGCCGGGTGGCGATGAAATATCACCCAGACCGCAACCCAGACGATAAAGAGGCGGAGAACAAATTCAAGGAGGCCAACGAGGCCTACGAAGTCCTGTCCGACCCGCAGAAGAAAGCGGCCTACGACCAGTTCGGCCACGCCGGTGTGGACGGCCAGGCCGGCGGCGCCGG
>Ga0207814_100795_pt1 | contig 13306 bp, 6 predicted proteins | sample TtaePargueraPR_7_FD_187755 | JGI IMG/M metagenome (GOLD analysis project Ga0207814, IMG submission 187755) | Aerobic enrichment media microbial communities from Bioluminiscent Bay, La Parguera, Puerto Rico - Tt and P1 (2) (SPAdes) | ecosystem: Environmental > Aquatic > Marine > Unclassified ... | reverse complement strand
GGTCGACTTGCCGCATCCCGAATGGCCGATCCCGGTGCCGGGGGTGATGTCGGCGCTGCTGGTCTCGATGGATGACCGGTTCCTCTACATCAACAACTGGCTGCATGGCGACATGCGCCAGTATGACATCACCGACCCGCACAACCCCAAACTGACCGGTCAGGTCTGGATGGGCGGCCTTCTGGGCCGCGCGCCGGTCGTGAACGGCGTCGAGATGGCGGGCGGGCCGCAGATGTTCCAGCTATCCCTCGACGGGCGGCGGCTCTATGTCACCACGTCGCTGTTTTCAACATGGGACAACCAGTTCTACCCGGAAATCCGCGAAAAGGGCGGGGTGATGGTGATGATCGACTGCGACCCGGAAAACGGCGGCATGACGCTCAACCCCGATTTCATCGTCGATTTCGGCAAGGAACCCAACGGGCCATCGCGCTGCCACGAGGCGCGCTATCCCGGCGGCGACTGCACCAGCGATATCTGGCTATGACCACCCGCATCGTCACCATCGCCAATCGCGGCCACGCCACCTACGAGGTCGAGGCGCGCCGCCCGCTGCTCGACACCCTGCGCGAGCAAGGCGTCGATCTGCCCTATGGCTGCAAATACGGCGGCTGCATCACCTGCGCGGCGCGGCTGACGGCGGGCGAGGTCGATCAGCGGCGGCAGGTCACGCCCGGACACGCCGGACAGGACCTGGGCGAAGAACGGCACCAGCACCCGCCGGCCCTCGTCGCTGATCGCCGCCTCGGTCATCGCCTCCTCCATCAGCTCCAGCCAGCGGTCGCGCTCGGCCGCGCCGATCGAGAACGGAAGGTGCCGCATCCGCAGCCGCGGGTGCCCCCGCTTGAACGAGTAGGCCGGGTCGCCGAGCAGCCGGAAGTTCAGGAACTCCCGCAGCCGCTCCTCGGAGCCCGCGAGATCCTCCGCCGGGTACATCGGCCCGAGCAGCTCGTCCGCCGGCACCCGACGGTAGAAGGCCGCCACCATCGCCGCGATGCCCTCGCGACCGAGCTCCCGCGCCACCACCTGCTCCATCGGTTCCATGCCCCCGCATAGACCCGGCAAACTCCGCTGGCAACCCCGCCGCTCCCGCCTAATCTCCCGCCCGTGCCCCGGAAAACGAAGACCGCCGCGAAAAAACAGCCCGCAAGAAAACGCGGCGCAGCCGCCAAGTCATCACTTTACACTTCTCACTCGGCACTCGGCACTCCCGCGCCGCGGGCCTCCATCGCCATCCGCGGCGCCCGCCAGCACAACCTCCGGAACCTCGACCTCGACCTGCCCCTCGGCCAGCTCACCGTGGTCACCGGGCCGTCGGGCTCCGGCAAGTCCTCGCTCGCCTTCCACACGCTCTACGCCGAGGGCCAGCGCCGCTACGTCGAGACCTTCTCGCCCTACGTCCGGCAGTTCTTCGACCGGATGGACAAGCCCGACGTCGACCGCATCGACGGCATCCCGCCGGCCATCGCGATCGAGCAGAAGAACAACATCCGCACCACCCGCTCGACGGTCGGCACGCTCACCGAGCTCAACGACTACCTCAAGCTCCTCTTCGCCCGGGCCGCGACCGGCCACGACCCCGCGACCGGCGAGGAGATCCGCCCCGACTCCCCCGAGTCCGCCGCCGCGTGGGCGCTCGATCATCTCGACCGCGAACAGGTCCTGGTCACCTTCCCGGTCCCGATCTCGCCCGACACCCGGACCGCAGACCTCTTCCCCTTCCTCAACCAGCAGGGCTACCTGCGCATCCTCCTCGACGGAGCCGTCCACCGCACCGACGAAGGGCCGTCTTCAGTCGGCAAGCTTCCATCGGCCATCGACGTCATCCAGGACCGGCTCACGGTGTCGAAGCGCACCCGCACCCGCCTCCTCGAGGCCCTCGAGCACGCCTTCCTCCTCGGCAAGGGCGAGGCCTCCATCGTGGCGGGGGCATCCTCCTCCCGTCCGGGACAGGAGGGTTCCGCCCCTTCCCGGCAGTTTTCCTCCAAGTGGCAGAACCCCGCCACCGGCTTCACCCTTCGCCCGCCGACGCCGGCCCTGTTCTCCTTCAACAATCCCCTCGGCGCCTGCCCCAAGTGCCGCGGCTTCGGACGGGTCATCGGGATCGACCTCGACAAGTCCGTCCCCGACCCGAGCCTGTCGATCGCCGGCGGCGCGGTGAAGCCCTTCCAGGGCGAGCGCGGCGAGGAATGCCAGCGCGACCTGCTGCGCAACTGCCGCGAGCGCGGCGTCGACGTCCGCGCGCCGTGGGAGGACCTCGACGAGGACACCCGGGAGTGGATCTACTACGGAGACCGTCCCAACGCCGCACTCGGGGAACTCGAGGACCTGTGGCGGGACGGCGGCTGGTACGGCGTCAAGGGCTTCTTCGACTGGCTCGAGACCAAGGCCTACAAGATGCACGTCCGCGTGTTCCTCTCGCGCTACCGTTCCTACACCGCCTGCCCGACCTGCCGCGGCAGGCGGCTGCAGCCCGAGGCCCTGTGCTTCCGGGTCGGCGGCCGGACGCTGCCCGAGCTCTGGCAGCTGCCCGTCTCCGACCTGCTCCCCTTCTTCCACGACTTCCGCGCCTCGCTGCACGCGCCGCACTCGGCACTCGAGCTCGTGCTCAACGAGATCGCCTCCCGCCTCCGCTACCTCGACGAGGTCGGCCTCGCCTACCTCACCCTCGACCGCCCCGCGCGCACGCTGTCCGGCGGCGAGATCGAGCGCGTCAACCTCACCACCTGCCTCGGCGCGTCGCTCTCCAACACCCTGTTCGTCCTCGACGAGCCCACCGTCGGCCTCCACCCGCGCGACATCGACCGCCTGGTCGGCGTGATGCACGGACTGCGCGACAAGGGCAACACCCTGGTGGTCGTCGAGCACGAGGAGACCGTCATGCGCGCCGCCGACCACCTCGTCGACCTCGGCCCCGCCTCCGGCGAAAACGGCGGCACGCTGATCTACCAGGGACAGGTAGGGTCGGGCGCCCCCGCCCGACCGCCAGCGGACGAGCGGGGGCGCTCGTCCCTACCCGGCACCCTGCCGTGGCTTACCGGCGAAAGAAGCATCGCCGTCCCCGAACGACGCCGCCAGCCCGGGAAGGAGCACATCGCCATCACCGGCGCCACCCGTCACAACCTGCGCAAGCTCGACTTCCGGCTGCCCCTCGGGGTCTTCGCCGTGCTCACCGGCGTCTCCGGCTCCGGCAAGTCGACCCTCGCCCACGACGTCCTCTACGCCAACCTCTGCCGCCGCTCCGGCAAGTACGAGGCCGAGCTCGATCCCGCGCCGGTCCGCGAGCTGAAGGTCGCGGGCGCCCTCGCCGACGTGCTGCGCGTCGACCAGTCGCCGCTCGCGCGGACCCCTCGCTCGACCCCCGCGGTGCTGCTCGGCGCCTTCGACCCGATCCGCCAGCTCTTCGCCCAGACCGACGAAGCCAAGGCCCGCGGCTGCAACACCGGCTTCTTCTCCTTCAACGCCGGCGGCGGCCGCTGCGACCGCTGCTCGGGCGCCGGCTTCGAGAAGGTCGAGATGCAGTTCCTCTCCGACCTGCAGGTCACCTGCCCCGACTGCGGCGGGCGACGCTACAAGCCCTCCACCCTCGACATCCACTACCTCGGCAAGTCGATCGCCGACATCCTCGACCTCAGCATCCGCGAGGCGATCGAGTTCTATGGCGCCGGCATCGACGAACTCGCGGCGCCCACCGCCAAGCGGCACCGCGCCATCCTCGCGGCGCTCGAGCCACTGGTCGAGGTCGGCCTCGGCTACCTCCGCCTCGGCCATCCCATCAACAGCCTGTCCGGCGGCGAGTCGCAGCGCCTCAAGCTGTGCCAGATCCTCGCCGACAACCTCGGCCGGGCCGCCGCCAGCCGCAAGCTGCTGATCCTCGACGAACCCACCACCGGCCTGCACTTCTCCGACATCGAGCGACTGCTCGGCGTGTTCCAGCGACTCGTCGACGCCGGCCACTCGCTGCTCGTCATCGAGCACAACCTCGACGTGATCAAGTCCGCCGACTGGATCCTCGATCTCGGCCCCGGCGCCGGCAGGGACGGCGGCCAGCTCGTCGCCGAGGGCACTCCCGAGCATCTCGCCACCCTCGACACCGAGACCTCCCGCTACCTCCGCAAGGCCCTCGGCCTGCACCCCCCCCAGAAAAAGAGGCGCGGCGCAGCCGCCAAATCTTCACTTTCTACCTCTTACTCGCCACTCGGCACTCCCGCGCAGCGGGCTTCCATCCAGCTCCGCGGTGCCCGCGAGCACAACCTCAAGAACCTGTCGGTCGACATCCCGCGCGACCAGTTCGTCGTCGTCTCCGGCCTCTCCGGCTCGGGCAAGTCGACGCTCGCCTTCGACATCCTGTTCGCCGAGGGCCAGCGGCGCTTCCTCGACTCGATGTCCGCCTACGCCCGGCAGTTCGCCGAGCAGCTGGAGAAGCCCGAGCTCGACCTGCTCAGCGGCCTGCCGCCGACGGTCGCCATCGAGCAGCGCGTTTCGCAGGGCGGCATGAAGTCGACCGTCGCCACCGTCACCGAGCTGTGGAACTTCATCCGCCTGCTCTACGCCAAGCTCGGCACCCGCCACTGCCCGGACTGCGACGTGCCGGTCGAACAGCAGTCGCTCGCCGCCATCGAGACGACCGTGCGGGAGCACCTCCGCAAGGGCCCGGTCGCGGTCCTCGCGCCGGTGATCCGCGGCCGCAAGGGCTACCACACCGAGATCGCCGAGTGGGCCCTCAAGCAGGGCTTCGCGAAACTCCTCGTCGACCGACAGTTCAGGGACGCCGGGGACTTCCAGCGGCTCGAGCGCTTCAAGGAGCACGACATCGACGTCGTCGTCTGGGAGGCCGCGAGGTCCAGCGTCGCCGCGGTCGCGGACCTCCAGCCCTCGCTCGAACGTGCGCTCGAGATCGGCAAGGGAACGATCCGCCTGTTCACGCCCGACAGGAAGTTCGTGCTGCTGTCCACCGAGTCGAGCTGCCCGTCGTGCCACCGGTCCTTCGACCCGCTCGACCCGCGGCTGTTCTCCTTCAACTCGCCGCACGGCTGGTGTCCCGGCTGCCGCGGCCACGGCCGGGTGCCGAGGCGGCGCCGGCACCTCGACACCTCGCGCTACGACTCGGTGCTGGCCGCCGAGCTCGATGCCGACCGCCAGGTCGACCGCATGGAGGACGAGGAGCTCGTCGAGTGCCCCGACTGCCACGGTTCGCGGGTCAACCCGGAAGCCCGCGCCGTCCGTCTCCACGGCACCCCGCTGGCCGAGCTCGCGCGACATCCGGTCTCCCAGGCCGCGGCACACTTCGCCAGGATCCGCTTCCCCGGCTCGCGCGACACGCTGATCGCCCGCGACATCCTCCCCGAGATCACCCAGCGCCTCGCCTTCCTCGAGCACGTCGGGCTCGGCTACCTGCAGCTCGACCGCTCGGCGAAGACGCTCAGCGGCGGGGAAAGCCAGCGCATCCGCCTCGCCGCCCAGCTCGGCTCGAACCTCCGCGGCGTGCTCTACGTGCTCGACGAGCCCACCATCGGACTGCACCCGCGCGACAACAGCCACCTCCTCGACACCCTCGTCGCCCTGCGCGACCGGGGCAACTCGCTGATCGTCGTCGAGCACGACGAGGACACCATCGCCCGCGCCGACCACCTCATCGACCTCGGCCCCGGCGCCGGCCGGCTCGGCGGCGAGATCGTCTACCAGGGGGCTCCGCCCACCGCCGAGGGTAGGGACGAGCGCCCCCGCTCGTCCGCCGCCCGCAAGGCCGCCTCCGGCAACGGTCGGCCGGGGGCGTCCGACCCTACCGCGTCGCCCACCTACCAGGCGCTCAGCAACCCGATCGTTCACCCGGTCCGCGGCGAACGACGCAAGGTCGGCAAGACCCACAAGCGCCTCAAGCTGGCCGGCTGCCGCGCCAACAACCTGCGCGACATCGAGGTCGCGATCCCCCACGGCCGCCTCACCGTGCTCACCGGGATCTCGGGCTCCGGCAAGTCGACCCTGATGCACCGCTGCCTCGCCGTCGCCGCGCGCGCCGCCGGGAAGCGGAAGCCGAAGAACGCGCCGTTCCGGAGCGCCTCCGGCTTCGACGCGATCAAGGCCTGCTACGAGGTTGACCAGTCGCCGATCGGCAAGCCCTCCCGCTCCTGCCCGGCGACCTACGTCAAGGTCTTCGACGACATCCGCAAGCTCTTCGCCCAGCTTCCCGACGCCCGCATGCGCGGCTACGAGGCCTCCCGTTTTTCGTTCAACACCGGCGACGGTCGTTGTCCGGTCTGCGAGGGCAACGGCCGGGTGAAGCTCGAGATGGATTTCCTGCCGACGACCTGGGTCCCCTGCGAGGCCTGCGACGAGCTGCGCTACAATCCCGCCACCCTCGAGATCCGCTTCCGCGAGCGGAACATCGGCGAGGTGCTCCGCATGACCATCGAGCAGGCCGCCGGGTTCTTCGAGTCGCAGCCCCGCATCGCCCACCCGCTGCAGCTCCTCGCCGACACCGGGCTCGGCTACCTCCAGCTCGGCCAGCCCTCGCCCACGCTCAGCGGCGGCGAGGCCCAGCGGATCAAGCTGGTGTCTCAGCTCATCAAGGGCCGCTCGGCGAGGCAGAAGCTGACCGCCCGCCAGCTGCGCACCAGCAACCTGTACCTCATCGAGGAGCCGACCGTCGGCCTCCACCTCGAGGACGTGAAGCGGCTCATCGACGTGCTCCACCGCCTCGTCGACGAGGGCCACACGGTGGTCGTGATCGAGCACCACATGGCGGTCGCCGCGGAGGCCGACTGGATCCTCGACCTCGGCCCCGAGGCGGGGGAGAAGGGTGGCCGCATCGTCGCCCAGGGACCGCCCGAGAAGGTCGCAAATTCCAAGCGCTCCGCCACCGCCCCCTTCCTCGCCTCCGAACTCCGCCAGCAGGGTACGTAGTTCCCCCTTCAGGGGGCACCGACACGCGGTTTCCGCCCGCAACGATCGCGGGCGCCTCAGCGACCACGCCTCCGCGGATTCCGCGCCCGCTCCTGCGCCTCGCGCAACCGCTGCTGCTGTTGCTGCCGCGCCTTCTCCTGCGCCTGGCGGGCCCGCTGTTGCTGTTGGTTCCGCGCCCGTTCCTGCGCCTCGCGCAACCGCTGCTGCTGTTGCTGCCGCGCCTTCTCCTGGGCCTGGCGGGCCCGCTGTTGCTGTTGGTTCCGCGCCCGCTCCTGAGACTCGCGCATTCTCTGCTGCTGTTGCTGCCGGGCCTTCTCCTGGGCCTGGCGGGCCCGCTGTTGCTGTTGGTTCCGCGCCCGTTCCTGCGCCTCGCGCATCCGCTGCTGCTGTTGCTGCCGCGCCTTCTCCTGGGCCTGGCGGGCCCGCTGTTGCTGCTGGTTCCGCGCCCGTTCCTGGGCTTCACGCAGGCGCTGCTGCGGTTGGCTTCGGGCCTTCTCCTGCGCCTCGCGGGCACGCTGCTGCTGCTGGTTCCGCGCCCGTTCCTGGGCTTCACGCAAGCGCTGCTGCGGTTGGCTTCGGGCCTTCTCCTGCGCCTCGCGGGCACGCGATTGCTGCTGGTTCCGCGCCCGCTCCTGCGCCTCGCGCAGCCGTTGCTGCTGGGACCCGCGCGCCGCCGGGGGACGGGCCGCGCCGGTGCGGGCCCGCTCCCGAACCTGGTCCAACTGCCGCTCGCGGGCCTTCCTCAGCGCCTCGAGCCGCTCGGTCGCCGGCGTCCCTGCCCCAGCGCCCGCACGAGCTCGCGCCGTCCCTTCCCGACCCGGGCTGGTGCGAGCCGCGCCCGCCCGTTTCATCCGCTCCTCGGCGTCCTGCCGCAGGCGCGCGGTGCCGGGCTCAAGGCGCTCGGGCGGGCGGCGCGATCCCTCGAGGCGGGCCGTCGGCCGTCCCGCGATCGGCGAGTGGGCCAGGCGCTCCCTCTGGGCCGAACCCCGCTCGTTGCCCCGGCCGCGGGACGCGACCGGACGGCTCTCCAGCTGCTGGCGCTGCTGACTGAACTGGCGGGTGCGCTGCCGCTGCTCGACCAGGGCCTTCAGGCGGTCGTTGCCGACTTCCCGGAACTGCATCTGCTTCGCCTGTCGGCGGCGGAAGTCGCCGAGCGTGCTCGCGAACACCCGCTCGGGCACCGCGCGCGCACCGGAGAGCTGCCGCATCGCCGACCAGGTCCGCGGCGGCCGGGCGTCGAGATGGCTGCGACGGAAGTCGTGACGCTCGCGGAGGCGCTGCTCCCACCTCCGGTCGCCGCGGTGGTGCCAGCGCTGGTAGGCGTAGATCGGATCGTAGCAGCCCTTGCGCGAGTGCCACGCCCAGGAGGCGTTGTAGCCGGCCGCCCGGTAACGGGGTTCATAGTAGTCCCCGAAGTAGTAGTGACAGGTGCGCGGCCGGTAGAAGAGGTGGTCGGTGAAGACGTTCAGCGCCACCACGATGCTCGGGCGATAGTGGTAGCCCGGCCGGCGCCACGCGTTCCGGTGGTAGCGGACCGGGGCGAACAGCACGCCCCGGCGGTCGACCGCGTGGTCCCAGTAGCCGTCGACGAACACGTAGCCGCGCGGCGTCCAGCAGTAGCGCGCCGGCACCCAGGTCCAGCCGCTCCGCAGCGGCGACCAGTAGCCGGGCCGCCAGACGTAGCGGGTGTTCGCGTGGATCCACACGCCGGGGATCCACGAGTGGCCGGTGCTGGGGGCCGCCACGCTGGGGCCGATGTCGAGCGTCGCCGGCGGCGCGGTCGAGATGTAGGCGACCTCCTCGGTGGCGGCATCCGCCCAGTAGCCCGAAACCCACTGCCACTCCCCGGTCGCGAGCGTGTTCCAGTATCCCGGGACCCACTGACGGCCCGGCGGCAGGTCGCGCCACACGCCGCTGATCCACAGATAGTCGTCGCTCTCGTCGTCCCACCCCCAGTAGCCCGGAATCCACTCGACGTGGTCGCCCTCCGGCTGCACCTCGGGCGGCAGCTCCTCGATCGGCTCGGGCGGGGCGACGACGACGACGATCCCCGGCTCCGGCTCGAAGCTGACCGACTCCGCAAAGGCCTCGTGCACGGGTCCGCGGGTGAGCACCTCGTAGCCGTCGTCATCGGGCGGCGTGAGGGCCAGGGCACCGGAGGGCGCGGGAATCAACCCGAGCCCGGCCAGCGCCGCCAGCATTGCGAGCAGGGGCGTGAGGGCTTTCTTCATGGCGTTCGGTGGTTTCGTTTCCACACAAGGAAAGACGGCTGCGCGCCGTCGGCATTCGATCGCAGTCCGCCTGCCAGCCCTCCATCGAAGCCGCGAACCGCTGATGGTCAGGGATTTCCATCCGCCCGAGATTTCTCCGCCGCCGGGCGCCCCGGTGCAGACTGCAAGCCACCTTCACGAACGGCACCCCGGCGTTGCCGAAGGCGGCGTTCCGCCCCAGGCTGCCCGCCGTGAAGGTGGAGAAAGTGAAGTACATCCTCTGGGCCGCGGACTGGCGGCGCTGCGTCGGCTTCTACCGCGAGCTCTTCGGCGGCCGGGCGACCATGGAGTCCGAGGTGTGGAGCGAGGTGGTCGTGGCCGGGGCCATCCTCGGCATCCACGGTGGCGGCGAGGGCAAGCGGACCTGGACCGGGCTCTCGTTCCAGCTCGACGACCTCCGCGAGGGCATCCGCCGCCTGAAGGAATGCGGCGGCGACCTGACCCGCCAGCCGGTCGACACGCCCGAGGATCCGCTTCACCTCGCGATGTGCATCGACCCGGAGGGCAACGAGTTCATGATGACCCAGCGACGCTCCTAGCCCGGGCCGCCGCAACGCGGACGCGGGCCCTCAGTCGCCGGACTTGAGGACCTTGATGAAGGCGTCCTGCGGGATGTTCACCTTGCCGATCGCCTTCATCTTCTTCTTCCCCTCCTTCTGCTTCTCGAGCAGCTTGCGCTTCCGGGTGATGTCGCCGCCGTAGCACTTGGCGGTCACGTTCTTGCGCATCGCGGAGATCCGCTCCGAGGCGATGATCTTGCCGCCGATGCAGGCCTGGATGGCGACCACGAACAGCTGCTGGGGGATGACCTCCTTGAGCCGCAGCGCCAGCGCCCGGCCGTAGTGCTCGGCCTTGTCGCGGTGCACGATCGTCGAGAAGGCCTCCACCGGCTCGCCGGCGATCAGCATGTCCATCTTCACCATCTTCGCCGGACGGTAGCCGTGGTGCTCGTAGTCCATCGACCCGTAGCCGCGGGTCATCGACTTCATCCGGTCGTTGAAGTCGACCAGGATCTCCGCCAGCGGGAGCTCGCAGGTCAGCATCACCCGGCTCTCGTCGATGGTCTCGGTGTGGGTCAGCTCGCCGCGCTTCTCCATGACCAGCGCCATGATGTCGCCGATGTACTCGCCGGGGATCATGATGTAGACCTGCACCATCGGCTCCCGGATCTCCTCGATCTCCTGCGGCTCCGGCAGGAACGAGGGGTTGTCGACCACCATCTCCTCGCCGTCGGTGCGGGTCACCTGGTAGATCACCGACGGGTAGGTCGAGATGACGTCCATGTTGAACTCCCGCCGCAGCCGCTCCTGGATGATCTCCATGTGCAGCAGGCCGAGGAAGCCGCAGCGGAAGCCGAAGCCCAGGGCCGTCGAGCTCTCCGACATGTAGGTGAAGGCCGCGTCGTTGATCTGCAGCTTGGCCATCGCCGCCTTGAGCGCCTCGTAGTCGGAGCTGTCGACCGGGTAGATCCCCGAGAAGACCATCGGCTGGATCTCCTTGTAGCCCGGCAGCGGCTCCGGGCACGGGTGGGTCGAGTCGGTCAGGGTGTCGCCGATCTTCGCCTCGTCGGCGGACTTCATGTTGGCGATCACGTAGCCCACGTCGCCGGCGATCAGCTCGTCGCGCGCGGTCATCTTCGGCGTGAAGACCCCGCACTCCTTGACCTCGTAGGTCTTCCCGGTGGCGAAGAGCTTCACCTTCTGGCGCTTGCGGATCGTGCCCGAGAACACGCGCACGTAGGAAATCACGCCACGGTAGGCGTCGTAGATCGAGTCGAAGACCGAGGCCCGCAGGAGCTTGTCCTCGTTCTCGGTCGGCGGCGGGATCCGCTCGACCACCGCCTCGAGGATGTCCTCGATGCCGATGCCGTTCTTGGCCGAGGCCGGGATCGCCTCCTCGGCCGGGATCGCCAGGATGTCCTCGAGCTGGTGCTTGCACTTGTCGACGTCGGCCGCCGGCAGGTCGATCTTGTTGAGCACCGGGATGATCACCAGGTTCTGGTTCATCGCCAGGTGGAGGTTGGCCATCGTCTGGGCCTCGACGCCCTGCGCGGCGTCGATCATCAGGATCGCCCCCTCGCAGGCGGCCAGCGAGCGCGCCACCTCGTAGGAGAAGTCGACGTGGCCCGGGGTGTCGAGCAGGTTGAGCCGGTAGGTCTTCCCGTCCTTCGCCCGGTAGTGCATCGCCACCGGGTGGCTCTTGATCGTGATCCCCTTCTCGCGCTCGAGGTCCATCGCGTCGAGCAGCTGGTCCTGCTTCTCGCGCTCGGAGATCGTCTGCGTGAACTCGAGCAGGCGGTCGGACAGGGTCGTCTTGCCGTGGTCGATGTGGGCAATGATCGAGAAGTTGCGTGTGAGCTCGGTGGCCATGGGCGGTCGGCGGGGCGCGGTCGGGCGCGGCGGATGAAACCCACGGAATACACGGAACGCACGGAAAAAGAAAGGGACCGGGCGCGGGAACCGCGGCCCGGGCGCCTCCGCGGAGGGCCTTTCCCGGGCATTGCCCTACCGACCCCGGATCTGCTAGTCCCTCCGAGGTGACCGGCCGCTACGAGATTCTCGACATCGTCTCCCAGGACGAGGACGGCGTCGTCTTCCAGGCCGAGGACCGCCAGACCGGCGCCACCGTCGCGCTGCGGCGCTTCTTCCCCTTCGGCGCCGGCGCCGGCGGACTCGAGGGCGAGGAGCGCGACGCCTACGAGGTGGCGGTCCGGCGGCTGGCCGATGTCGACCATCCCGCCCTGCGACGCATCGTCGACGGGGGAACCGACCCGGTCGACGGCATGCCCTTCCTGGTCACCGAGTGGCTCGAGGGCATCACCTTGTCCGACCGGCTGGCGACCCGCCTGCTCAGCCCGCAGTCGGCCAAGGCCCTCGCCGACGCCGCGCTCGAGGCCTCGCAGGTCCTGTCGCAGGCCCTCGGCGAGGATTCGGTGTGGGTCGAGACCCGCACCGAGTCGATCGTCCTTTGCGAGCACGACGGCGAACACCACCTCAGCTTCTGGATTTCCCCGCTGCGCTGGCTGGGCCGGGCCGAGGACAGCCGCAGCCTGCGCCCGCTGCTGCAGCTGGTCGAGGAGGCCACCGGCTGGCACGGCCAGATCATTAGCGACGAGGCCGGCGACGGACTCGGCGGCTGGCTCACGGCTCTGCGACAGCGGGCCGACGATTGGTCGCTCGACGACGCCCGCCAGGCGCTTCACGCCGCCGCCGCTCCCCCGTCGCCTCCGGTCGCTCCCCCGCCGCCGGTGGCCCCGGCCCCGATGGCCCCGCCACCCGCCGCCCCGGCCCCCGCTGCCTACGGCCGCGGCCCGGTGCCGCCGGTGCTCGCCTCGAGCCGGACCGTGTGGTGGCCCTGGGCGCTGGTCGGCTGCCTGTTCCTGCTCGCCGCGGGCTTCATGATCTGGAAGGGCCTCAAGCCGCCGCCACCGCCCGCCGTCGCCACCCGCACCGATCCGGCTCCGCCGCCACCCGCGACGCGCCCCTCCCCCGCCAAGCCCGTCGAAGCCGCCGAGCCGGAGCCGGCCGACACCGCCGCGGCGGCCTCGGCCCGCGCGGCCGAGCTCGCCGCCAAGCTCGCCGAGATGGGCGACGAGGCCTTCACCCCCGATCCCGGCTTCGTCTACCCCGAGGAGAACGCGCAGCTGATCCGGATCGGCACCCAGCTCCGCGACCGGGTGGGCAGCCGGATCCGCCTCGAGACCCGCATCCGGGAGGTCCGGTCGAGCGACAGCGGGAAGACGATCTACCTCGAGTTCGGCACGACCCGCGAAGCCAACGCCCTGTGCGCGCGCTACCTGACCAAGCTCGGCGCCGGCGGGATGTCGGCCGACGCCCTCCGCGCGCTGGTCGGCAAGCGGGTCAAGGTCAGCGGCACCGTGGTCAACGACCCGAGCGGCCGCATCGCGCTCGACCTGACCACCCGCGGCGACATCGAGCTGGTCGACGACGACTGAACCGGCCCGGCGCCCCGTTCCTCCCCCTCCGGGCTTGGTCTTCCGCGACATCCCGGGTTCACTGGCCCGGTGATTCCCGCCGACACCGAGCTCGCGGCCACCGGCATGCTGGCGGCCAAGGAGGTGCTCGCCCTGTCGTCGGCCGGAATCCGCAGCGCGCGCGAGCTGCTCGACCACC
>Ga0207814_100794_pt1 | contig 13341 bp, 8 predicted proteins | sample TtaePargueraPR_7_FD_187755 | JGI IMG/M metagenome (GOLD analysis project Ga0207814, IMG submission 187755) | Aerobic enrichment media microbial communities from Bioluminiscent Bay, La Parguera, Puerto Rico - Tt and P1 (2) (SPAdes) | ecosystem: Environmental > Aquatic > Marine > Unclassified ... | reverse complement strand
CGGGTGGGGCTTTTCAGGACCGCTGTAAACCCATCCCTGGGCGCTTCGGCGCAAACATCCTGTTTGCGACGATCCTGAAAAGCCCCACCCGGCGCCCAGCCTTCGATTTGTAATTCGTCACTTCGTTAGCTCGCTGGCACCATCGGTTCAGATATCACTGCGGAGTCTCTCTTCCAGCTTCTTCAACCTCTCCGGCGTACCCACATCGCACCAGCCGCCTTCATACACTTCCGCCTGCATAATGTCCTCATTGTGGGCAAAGACCTCGCCCAAGCCGTAACGCTCACGGGCATTGGGGTAACCGGTGAGGATCTGCGGGCGCAGGTAGCTGATGCCGGCGAAGGTGTATCTCGGTTTGGTGCTGCCGGACAGCAGGCCGTTGTCGATACCGAAGTCCCCTTCCGGGTTGTGCGGAGGGTTGGGGACCATAAGGAGCCGGCCGGGGCAGTTGTCTGGCAGTGGATTTTCAATCCAGCGGGTGAAATCGAAATCGCACCAGACGTCGCTGTTGACCACGAGAAATGGCGCGTCGCCCAGCATTGGCAGGGCTTTGGTGATGCCGCCGGCGGTTTCCAGGGGTTCGTCTTCGGTGGAGTACTGGATGGCGGCGCCGAAGCGTTCGCCATTGCCCAAATGCGCGCGAATCTGTTCGCCGAGGTAGGCGGTGTTGATGACGATGCGGGTAATACCCGCTGCGGTCAGGCGCTCGAGGGCGTACTCGATCAGCGGCTTGCCCAGTACCGGTACCAGCGGCTTGGGCATGCGATCGGTGAGCGGGCGCAGGCGCTTGCCGAATCCGGCGGCAAGTACCATGGCAACGGGAGCGGGATTCTGTCGGGTCGTCATCTTCGCGCTTATTCGGGGAGTTCGGTTTCAGCGGCCTGGCGCTCGCCGGCGGTGCGATAGTCGCGGTACCAGTCCTGCTGTTCGATCAGCGGCAGGATTTCCTTGCGGAACCAGTCGGCAAAGGGCTGCAGCTCCGGATACTTGTCGCACACTTCGAGAGTGTAACGGATCACCAGCGGCAGGTCCGGCAGGTAGCCGTGTTTTCCATCGCGCAGGCACAGGCGCGGGAACAGGCCGAGCACTTTGAAGTGACGCTGCAGGCCGATCCAGTCGAACCAGCGCAGGAAAGTTTCCGGCTCGACTTCGGGGATGATGCCGGCGTCCACGGCAATGGCGGCGTAGGCCAGGGCCCAGTTTTCGACCTGCTCGCGCGGCCAGCGGATATAGCAGTCGCGCAGCAGTGAGGCGAGGTCGTAGGTGACCGGGCCCCAGACGGCGTCCTGGAAGTCGACCACCCCGGGGCGCTCGCCGTCGCGAATCATCAGGTTGCGGCTGTGATAGTCGCGGTGCACCAGTACCTGGGGCTGGCTGGTGGCGCTGTCGAGCAGGTGGGCGAAGGTGCGCTCGAGCAGCCGGTCTTCCTCTTCGCTGATTTCCCGCTGCAGCAGCTTGCCCACCAGCCACTCGGGCAGCAGGCGCATTTCCATGTGCAGCAGCGCCCGGTCGTAGGGCGGGAACATGCCTTCCGGGCGGCTGATCTGCTGCAGGCACAGCAGTTCGTTCATGACTTCGGCATAGAGGCCAGACACGCTGTCGGGATTCAGCTCGCGCAGCAGCTGGGTATCCCCCAGGTCTTCCAGCAGCATATAGCCCTGCTCGATATCCGCGGCAATCACCAGCGGCGTGTGGATGCCGTTGCGGCGCAGGTAGTCGGCCAGGGCGACGAAGCGGTTGACGTTGGTTTTGCTGGGCGGGGAATCCACCGCGATCAGCGTCGGACTGGTGTCGGTGCGGAAATAACGGCGAAAGCCGGCGTCGCCGGAGAGCGGCAGCAGGTTCAGCGTCCTTTCCAGGGGTGCGACCGGCAGGTCGTCGTGACCGGATTCCAGCGCGCGCGCGGACCAGAGCCGCAACTGTTCGCGGCGTTCATCCGGGACCTGGGTTACACATTCATTCATCCGCCACCTGCTTACATCACACATCTTTACGCGGACTCGGGGCCCGCCCGGTGCTCCGGCCGCCTAAAAACTGCGCATTGTAACTGCGCCGGCGCCGCGGTTCACCCGCTATTGTTTCCATGGGTGCGGCCATTCAAGTAGAATCGACCGCTGATTTTTGCGCACCCGGATGTATCCGCAGCCGCGCCTGCTCCTGGCCCTTACCGTCAGATGCCGCGGGCTTCGCCGCAGATACACACCCAATGGGCGGAGATTGCCTCAAAACCGGACTGCGCACTGCGATCTGATCGCACATTCTCGCCAACGGAACAGACTCTAAAGATAGCTGGAACCAATCACTCGATGCTGGAAGCTTCCCGCTGGCGCCGCCTTGCGCTGGCTATTGGACAATTATCACGCCCGCGCTCTCTCGCTTTCGGCCTGCTCGCAGCCCAGCCACTGTGGCTCACCGCGGTGAGCGCGACCGAGGCCGATGCGGGCGAGATCGCAACCGACTCCGCCGGTACGACCGCGGAGAACCCCTATCTGTACCTGGACTGGTTCCCCAAATCGCAGCTGGATCCCGCCTACCGACAGACCCTCGCACCCGTGTGCGGCGGCGCCTTTATAGAACCCCAGCGCGCCTATCCCAATTCGGACCTGCTGCCGGAAGACGCGCCCCTGCGCGCCACCGCCGACAGCTCCAACTGGCTGGAAGACGGCACCGCGCAACTGCGCGGCAATGTGCACATCACCCAGGGCTACCGCCAGCTGTTCGCCGACCAGGTGGATGTGAACCGCGAGGAAAACACCGCCTACCTGAGCGGCGCCATCGAAATGCGCGAACCCAGCCTGCTGGTGCGCGGCAAGGCCGCCGAGGTGCACACCGACAGCAAGGCCGCGTCCATCGAGGACGCCACCTATGTGGTGCACGAGGAGTTTGTACACGGGTCGGCACGCTTCGCCTCCCGCGAGGCCAGCGGGGAGCTGATTCTGACGGAAGGCAATTACACCCGCTGTGAACCGGACGACGTTTTCTGGCGAATGAGCGGCGGCGAGATCGCCATCGACAACGTGGAGCGCCAGGGCACCGCGCGCAATGTGCGCCTGGAGATCGCCGATATCCCGGTGTTTTACTTCCCCTACCTGCGCTTCCCGGTGGGCGACGACCGTATGTCCGGTCTGCTGTTTCCCAGTATCAGCAACAGCGATGAGAACGGCTGGGATATTGCCGTTCCCTACTACTGGAATATCGCCCCGCAGCTGGACGCCACCATTGTGCCGCGCTATGTGCAGTACCGCGGCACCGGACTGGAACTGGAAACCCGTCACCTGAGCCCCTGGTTCAGCACCGAGGCCCGCGTGGCCGGGTTGCCCAACGACAAGGGTGGCGACGACGAAGACGCCCGCCGCCTGATCAATGACGGCTTCCCGGAGGACCTGGTACTCCCCGCCAAGGGCGAGGACCGCTGGTACCTGAACCTGGACCAGGTCGGTGGCAACGGCGGCCTGTGGCGCACCCGCATCGACTATTCCAAAGTCAGCGACCCGGACTACTTCCGCGACCTGGACAACGCCGAGCTGAAGGTGCCGCAGAACGTCAGTGCGCGTGCGCTCACCAACCTCAACCAGACCGCAGAGGCCAGTCTCACCAGTGAGCACTGGCGCGCCAGCATCCGCGCCCAGGAATACCAGCAACTGGTCAAGGACCGCTTTGACACCTACAGCCAGCTGCCGCGGATCAATCTGGATGGCAACTACAAGTGGGGTGACTGGCAGCTGCTGATGAACCACGAGGTCACCAGCTTCGACCACGACGATACCCAGACCATCCGCTTTATTGCCGATGTGGACGATCCCACCAGCGAGACCACGAGGACGCGGAATTTCGTCAATGCCAACCGCACCCGGGTGGACTACAGCTTCGGCTGGGACAAGCAGTGGCTGTGGGGCTTTTTCAACCCGGAGATTACCGGCATCTATCTGGGCTACGAACTGGCGGATACTTTCCTCGCGGACCCCGCCATGGATACGCCGGAGACCTCTGCCGGGCAGATCACCATCGACAGCGGCCTGTTTTTCGAGCGCAACGACACCCTGTTCGACTACGAGTATGTGCAGACCCTGGAGCCGCGCCTGTTCCTGATGGCCAGCAGCGACGCGGACCAGACAGAATTTCTCAACGTGAGCACCCGTCCGAGCGATGGCGGTAACGACCTGCTCTACGACACCTCGCTGTTCACCTTCAGCTACGACCAGCTGTTCCGCGATAGCCGTTTCAACGGCAATGACCGCATCGACGACGCCGACCGTGCCGCCTTCGGCCTCACCACCCGCTTCGTGGACCCGCGCAGCGGTCGCGACCTGTTCTCCGCCAGCGCCGGCCAGATCTTCTATTCGGAGGCCAGCCGTATCGAGCTGGCCCAGTTTATCGAGGAGGTGCCGCGCTCGGAGTTTGCCGCGCGCCTGGAGAGCCGGCCGACAGACTCCCTGCGTATCAGCAGCGAGCTGATCTACCACGACACCGACCACACCATCAATCGCGGCAACATTACCCTGCGCTATCTGGATGACGATTTCCGGTTGTTCAACGTGGGGTACCGGTACCTGCGAAAGGAAGAGATTTACGACGCCACCGACTCCTACCTGATACAGGGGCCGGTGCAGCAGGCGGATGTCTCCACCGCCTGGCCCATCAATGACCGGCTTTCCATCCTCGCCCGGGCCAACTACGATTTCACCTTTGACAGGGAACTGGAGTACCTCGCGGGACTCGAATACGACACCTGCTGCTACCGCACCCGCGTGCTGTGGCGCCGTGAGCTGGATAACGATCTGGCGGATGTCGTGCCCCCGGAGGAGCTGGAGTTCGATGAAGGTATCTATATTGAACTGCAGTTGAAGGGCCTGGCTGGCCTCGGTGGCTCGGTTACCCGTATCCTGAGCCAGGGCATTGCCAACTTTGAACAGAGAGAAGTACTGAAACAGTGATGACAATAATGCAGATGTTCACCCCCTTGCGCCGCGGCCTGCTGGCCTGCGCCGCCCTGTGCGCCTTTTGCGCCTTTTGCGCCATTGCCATGCCCGCCAGCGCGCAGGTACAGAAACTCGACCGGGTGGTGGCGGTTGTCGACGACGACGTGGTGATGGCCAGTGAGCTGCACCAGCGCATGAACACCATCACCCAGCAGATTGCCGCACAGAATGTGCAGGCGCCGCCCGTAGACATCCTCCGCCGCCAGGTGCTGGAGCAGCTGATCGTCGAGCGCCTGCAACTGCAGATGGGCGCCCGCGCCGGCGTCACCATTTCCGAGGAAGAGCTGGACCAGGCCATCGCACGGGTGCAGCAGAACATGGGTGCCTCCCCGGAAGAATTCCAGCGCAAGCTGGAGGCGGACGGTATTTCCAACAACGCCTTCCGCCAGCAGATCCGCCAGGAACTGATCATCCGCCGGGTTGAGCAGGGCAGCGTGGGCCGGCGCATCCAGATCACCGACCAGGACATCAACAACTTCCTGCGCTCCAAAGAGGGCGAGTTCTGGAAGTCACCGCAGTACCAGCTGGGCCATATCCTGATCCCGGTCAGCTCCAGTGCCCCCGCCGAGGAGGTCACCCGGGCCCGCGAGAAAGCCGAATCCATCTATGAAAAGTCCAACGGTGGCGAGGACTTCCGCGCCCTGGCCATTTCCAACTCCGCCGGCCAGAACGCCCTGCAGGGCGGCGACCTGGGCTGGCGCAAGACGGTGGAACTGCCAACCCTGTTTGCCGACGCCCTGGAAGGCCTGGGCGTGGGTGACACCACCAAGCCCTTCCGCAGCGATGCGGGCTTCCACCTGCTCAAGATCCACGAGCAGCGCGGCGCTACCGAGCAGGTGGTGGAGCAGACCAAGGTGCGCCATATCCTGGTGAAGACCTCCGCCATCCGCGATGACGACGCCGCCTACAAGCTGCTGGCTGACCTGCGGGAAAAGATCCTCGCCGGCGAACTCAAGTTCGAAGATGCGGCGCGGGACAACTCCGAGGACATCGGCACCATGCTGCAGGGCGGTGACCTGGGCTGGTCCAACCCCGGCCAGTTTGTGCCGGAGTTTACCCAGGCCATGAACAATACCCCGGTGGGCGAAATCACCATGCCGTTCCGCAGCCAGTTCGGCTGGCACATTCTGCAGGTGGAAGGCCGCCGTCAGCAGGACATGACCGACCAGTACATCCGCAACCAGGCCGCCAACCTGCTGCGTAACCGCCGCTACGAGGAAGAGCTGCAGAACTGGCGCCAAGAAATCCGCGACCAGGCCTATGTGGAAATCAAGCTGCCGGAGCTGAAAGACGCCGCTGAAAACACCGACGGGGAAGGCGATAGCGATAGCCAGTAAACGGATGATCCCACGCATTGCCTTCACCCCCGGCGAACCCGCCGGAATCGGTCCGGAGCTGGCGGTCAAGCTGGCCTGCTCCGGGCGCTCCCCCGACATCGCCGGCGCGCAGATCGTCGCCATCGCCGATCCGGCGCTTCTGCAACAGGAGGCCGCCCGCCAGGGCAAATCCCTGCAGCTCATTCCCTTCGACCCCACACAGGCCGCAGAAGCCACTCCCGAGGGGGCGCTGCACCTGCTGCCAGTCTCCCTTGCCGCCCCTGCAACGCCCGGGCAGCTCGACGCCGCCAACGGCACCTACGTGCTGGAAACCCTGCAACGGGCCGCGGACGGCTGCAGAGACCGCACCTTCGATGCGGTGGTCACCGGGCCAGTGCACAAGGGCGTGATCAATGAGTCCGGTGTGCCCTTCAGTGGCCACACGGAATTCTTTGCGGAACAGGCGGGCGTGGACAAAGTGGTGATGATGCTGGCGGCGGACGACCTGCGCGTCGCGCTGGCCACAACGCATATTCCGCTGAAAGACGTGAGCGCTGCCATCTCGGCCGAATCCCTGCAGCAGGTACTGACCATCCTGCACCGCAGCCTGCAGCAGCAATTCCGCATCGAGCATCCGCGTATCGGTGTGTGTGGCCTCAACCCTCACGCCGGTGAGAGTGGGCACCTGGGGCGTGAGGAAATCGAGGTCATCGAGCCGGCGCTGGATACCCTGCGCGCCCTCGGCCTGAACCTGATCGGCCCCCTGCCTGCCGACACCCTGTTTACCCCGCCTCAACTGGCGCGCTGTGACGCGGTACTGGCCATGTACCACGATCAGGGCCTGCCGGTGTTAAAATTCAAGGGATTCGGGCGCGCGATCAATGTCACCCTGGGGCTGCCATTTATCCGCACCTCCGTGGATCACGGCACCGCGCTCAATATCGCAGGCACAGGCATTGCCGACAGCGGCAGCCTCAACGCCGCCCTGAGCCAGGCCATCGAGCTGGTAAAACTGCGTCAACTTTAAGCGCAGATACCGCCCACCCTACGCACTCAACCGAACAAGATTGAATGGATAATTTTTTTCAACACAAGGCGCGCAAGCGCTTCGGCCAGAACTTTCTTGTCGACGAGAACATCATCGAGCGCATCGTGCGCGCCATCGGCCCGAAAGACACCGACAAGCTGGTGGAAATCGGCCCCGGCCAGGGCGCCATCACCGCGCTGCTGCTGGATAAGTGCCCGTCGCTCACCGCGGTCGAACTGGACCGGGATTTGATCCCGATGCTGGAATTCAAATTCCGCGACTACCCCGATTTCACCATCATCGAAAAAGACGCGCTCAAGTTCGATTTCGGCAGCCTGGCCGGTGACGGTGAACAGCTGCGCATTGTCGGCAACCTGCCCTACAACATCTCCACCCCACTGCTGTTCCACCTGCTGAACTTCCGCGGCAAGATTCGCGACATGCACTTTATGTTGCAGAAAGAAGTGGTGGACCGCCTCAGTGCCGTGCCCGGCATCAAAGCCTTCGGCCGCCTGAGTGTGATGACCCAGTACTACTGCCGTGTGCAGGGATTGTTTCCGGTACCGCCACAGTCGTTCCGCCCGGCACCGAAAGTGGACTCCGCCATCGTGCGCCTGGTGCCGCACCAGACACTGCCGCACCCGGCCGAGGACGAGCAGTTGCTGGAGCGCATCGTCAGCGTGGCCTTCCAGCAGCGCCGCAAGACCCTGCGCAATGCCCTGAAGCCTCTGTTCCCCGACCTCGACCCTGCGCAGTTGCCGGTGGATGCAGGCCGCCGCCCGGAAACCCTGAGCGTGAAAGAGTATGTGGAACTGGCGAACTTCTGCAGCAGGCTGACACCGCCGCCGGCACAACCGCAGTAAACGGGGAACGTTTTGGCCACCTACGCAATCGGCGATATCCAGGGCTGCCTGGAACCACTGCAAAGACTGCTGAAAAAAGTCGGCTTCCGACCGGACAAGGACAAGCTGTGGCTGGCCGGTGACATGGTGCACCGCGGCCCGGACAGCCTCGGCACCCTGCGCTTCCTGTACGAGCACCGCAGCCAGGTCACCGCGGTGCTCGGCAACCACGACCTGCACCTGCTGGCCATCGCCCATGGCGCCAAGCGCCTGACCGACAAGGAACACGACCTCGCCGAAGTACTGCGGGCCAGGGACGCGGACAGGTTACTCGGCTGGTTGCAGAAACAGCCGCTGATGGTGCACAAGAAGGTAAAGGACAAATACTTCTCCATGGTGCACGCCGGTATTCCCCCCATGTGGAGCATGAGCAAGGCACTGGAGCTGGCGGGCGAGGTCCACCGGGCGCTGCAGGATCCGGCGATGGCGGAAGCCTATTTCTACGGCATGTACGGCAACGAGCCGCACAAATGGAACGACCACCTGATCGGCGTGGAGCGCCTGCGCTCCATCACCAACTACTTCACCCGCATGCGCTTCTGCAAGGAAGACGGCACCCTGGATCTCGTCACCAAACAGGGGCCCCTGGCCGCGCACCACGACTACAAGCCGTGGTTCAGCTACAAAAACCGCAAGACCAGAGACGACCGGATTATTTTCGGGCACTGGGCGGCGCTGGAAGGGGAAGCAAATACCAAAAACGTGTACGCCCTGGATACCGGTTGCGTGTGGGGCGGTTATCTCACCGCGCTGAAGCTGGAAGACGAATCTTTTTATTGCGCCGATTGCACGCTGTAGACACAGCAGCGTGCGTACGACGCACTCAGCCTGGGGAGTGATTCCAGCAATCTGTTCGTGAATGGCGAATCCTGCGCGAGGTCACCCCGATCCTGCGAGCCCCCTCCTCCCCCTGCCACCCCCGGCTAGTTTTTTCTCCTCCCCCACCGGGTGGGATGCTGTTTGCCCACCCCTGACCTCTAATCGAGCTTCCGTTTTTGTACATGCACTCGGCCACCCGTCGGTTTGAGGGGGGCGCATGTAGCGATGGTGAGCCGGCCTGCGCATGTCACACATGCACGGGCTGGCAGGAAACAAATAATAGAAACAATAAGGTCTTCGAGCATGCAAGCATCCTCTCATACGCAGGAGCAGGCCGGCCGCGCGCGCCGCACGCCGCTCATATCAATTCTGGCCCTGGCCATTGCCGCTACTTCTCACAGTGCCGCCCAGGCAAGCACAAACTCCGAACTCGCCATGGTCAATATTCCCGGCACTGTGCAGACCGCGATCGGCTGTGGTGGCGACTGGGATCCCGCCTGCGAGGCATCCCAGCTCACCTACGACGCCGAAGACGATCTCTGGCAGGGCACCTTCACCCTGCCCGCCGGTGACTACGAATACAAAGTCGCGATCAACGGCAACTGGGACGAGAACTACGGCGGCTACGCGGACGCGGGAGGCGGCAATATTCCGCTGAGCCTCGCCGCCGAACAGGTGGTCAAGTTCATCTACGACCACGAGACCAACTGGATTGCCGATAACGTCCGCCACTCCATCGCCACTGCCGTGGGCAACTTCCAGAGCGCACTCGACTGCCCAGGCGACTGGCAGCCGCAGTGCCTGCAGACGCTGCTGCAGGATGTGGACGGCGATGGTGTCTACACCCTGATTACCGATGCCATCCCCGCCGGCGACTACGAAATGAAAGTCGCCCTGAATGAAACCTGGGACGAAAGCTACGGCGCGAACGGCGGCAATATCGCGTTCACCGTAGAAGCCGGCAAGGAAATCTATTTCGCCTTCGACAGCAACTCCAAAAAAGTCGTGGTCAGCACCGATGGCGTGCCCCGAGGCGACCTGACCACCGATAAAGCACACTGGGTGGATGCCACCACCATCCTGTGGCCGGTCAGCCTGCCGGAAGGCGGCAGTGCAAAGCTGGTGGCCAGTGACAGCGCAGCGCTTGCGTTGGGCCCCGATGGCGTCAGCGGCGATGTGGAAGTTGCGCTGACAGCCAACGCCGCCGGCGCCTCCGATGCGGCGATCGCCAAATTCCCGCATCTGGCCAACGCCACCGCATTTACCGTACCGGAAACCGCCGACATCGCCGCGCTGGTGAAAGGCCAACTGGCGGTGGCGATCTACGATGGTGAGGGCAATATTGTGGACGCCACCGGCATCCAGATGCCCGGCCTGCTCGACGCGGCCTTCGCGTTTGATGGCACCCTCGGTGCCACCGTCGGCGATGACGCCATTGATTTCGCCCTGTGGGCGCCGACTGCCAGATCCGTCAAGGTACACCTGTTCGACAACGGCGATCAGTTCGAGCCCAGCGCATCCATCGAGATGGCCGAAACCAACGGGGTTTGGAGCGCGTCCACCAGCATCGACTGGAATCGCAAGTTCTACCTGTACGAGGTGGAGGTCTATTCCTACGCGACACGGAAAATCGAGACCAACTGGGTCTCCGACCCCTACTCCCTGAGCCTGTCCACCAACTCCCACAAGAGCCAGATCGTCAACCTGAATGACGCCGATCTGAAGCCGGAAGGCTGGGATTCCATCGCAAAACCGTCCCTCGCTGCACCGGAAGATATCACCGTGTACGAGCTGCACGTGCGCGACTTCAGTATTGCGGACGATATGGTGAGCGAAGCCGCGCGCGGTACCTTTGCGGCATTTGGTGAAGAGGGTCGCGGCAGTCTGCACCTGGCGGAACTGGCTGCCGCCGGCCTTACTCATGTGCACCTGCTACCGGCATTTGACTTCGCCACCGTAAACGAAGACCGCGCGGCCCTGAAAACCACCGGAGACCTCAGCGTCTACGCACCCGACAGCACCGAGCAGCAGGCCGCGGTCCATGCCATCCGCGATGAAGACGGATTCAACTGGGGCTACGACCCGCTGCATTTCACCGTGCCGGAGGGCAGCTATTCCACCGACCCGAACGGTGTGCAGCGGATCATCGAGTTCCGCGAAATGGTGCAGTCCCTGAGCGATATGGGTCTGCGGGTGGTGATGGACGTGGTGTACAACCACACCAGCTCGTTTGCCCAGTACGACAACTCCATTCTCGACAAGATCGTCCCCGGTTATTACCACCGCCGCAACGGCGAGGGCTATGTGGAAATGAGCAGCTGCTGCGCGAATACCGCCAGCGAGCACACCATGATGGAAAAGCTGATGCGCGATTCCATGAAGACCTGGGCCACCGCCTACAAGGTCGACGGTTTCCGCTTTGACCTGATGGGCCACCACAGCAAGCAGAATATCCTCAATGTGGCATCGGACCTGGAAGCGCTCACCGTCGAGGCCGACGGTGTGGATGGTTCCTCCATGTACCTCTATGGCGAGGGCTGGAACTTTGGGGAAGTGGTGGACGATGCCCGCTTTGTGCAGGCACGCCAGGCCAATATGGCGGGCACCGGTGTGGGCACCTTCAACGATCGCCTCCGCGATTCCGTACGCGGCGGCAACCCGTTCGGCGGTTTTGAGGAACAGGGCTTCGGCACCGGACTGTTCACCGACAGCAACGGCAAGTTCGGCGGCGACGACGAGCGCGCAACCCTGCTGACACTGGCGGACAAGGTGCGCATCACCCTGGCCGGCAATCTGGCGGACTATGTACTGGAAACCTCGGACGGCACCGAACTGACCGGCGCCGAGCTGGTTTATAACGGACAGCCCACCGGTTACACCGCGGACCCGCAGGAGTCGATCAACTACGTTGCCGCCCACGACAACGAGACCTTGTTCGACGGTATCCAGATCAAGGCCAACAGTACCACCAGCCTGGCGGATCGTGTGCGCCTGCAGAACTTCAGCACCTCGCTGGTGATGTTCGCCCAGGGTGTGCCGTTCATTCACGCCGGCCAGGAAATCCTGCGCTCCAAGTCCATGGACCGGGACAGCTACAACTCCGGTGACTGGTTCAATGCCATCGACTTCTCTCTTGCCACCGACAACTGGGCCGCGGGCCTGCCGATCGCGGACAAGAATGAGGATAAATGGACATTGATGGCACCGCTGCTGGCAAATCCGGATATTGCCCCGCAGCAGGCCGATCGCGCGTTTGCCCTGGCGGTGTTCAAGGAGTGGTTGCAGATCCGCGCCAGCAGCGGCCTGTTCCGCCTGCCCACCAAAGAGGCGGTACAGTCCGTGGTGTCCTTCGCCAATACCGGCCCCGAACAGATCCCCGGCCTGATCGCCATGCACCTGAACGATGCCGCTGGCGATTTCGACGCGGAGACGTCACAGATCCTGGTGCTGTTCAATGGCAGTGCAGAGGCTCAGGAATTCACCCTTGAGTCCGCCGCAGACCTGCCCTTCGCCCTGCATCCGGTACAACAGGAATCGGCAGACACGGCACTGGAAGCCGCCACTGTAGAGGCCGGCGTATTCAGCGTACCGGCACGCACCACGGCGGTGTTCACCCTCGCCCGCGCGGAAGATACCTCGATCGTGGACGAGGAGGACGAGCAGGGAGAGCAGGAAGACGAGCAAGAACAAGACCAGGATCGAGGCTCCCGCGGTGGCGCCACCGGTTTTGCACTGCTCGCCCTGCTTGCCGCCGCACTGATGCGTCGCCGCCGCGTCTGAACCGCAATAACTTAAAGGCAATAAAAAACCCGGCTCCGTGCCGGGTTTTTTATTGCGCACCATGACAGGGCTATTTCGCGTACCCCTGCGGGTTCTGCGACTGCCAGCGCCAGGTATCCTCGACCATGCGCTTCAGATCGAACTCCGCTTTCCAGCCCAGCTCGGCTTCTGCGTAGGCGGGGTCGGCGTAGCACTCGGCGATATCGCCGGGGCGACGGGGAACGATCTGGTAGGGAATCTCCCGGTCCGCGACCTCGGCGAAGGCGTGCACGATTTCGAGTACCGAACTGCCACGGCCGGTGCCGAGGTTATAGGTGTAACAGCCGGCTTCGGTATCGGCCTTACCCAGCTTGTTCAGCGCCGCCAGGTGACCGCGGGCCAGATCCACCACATGGATATAGTCGCGCACGCCGGTGCCGTCGGGGGTGGCGTAGTCGTCACCAAACACCTGCAGCTGCGGCAGGCGACCCACTGCCACCTGGGCCACGTAGGGCAGCAGGTTATTGGGAATGCCGGCG
>Ga0207814_100793_pt1 | contig 13370 bp, 5 predicted proteins | sample TtaePargueraPR_7_FD_187755 | JGI IMG/M metagenome (GOLD analysis project Ga0207814, IMG submission 187755) | Aerobic enrichment media microbial communities from Bioluminiscent Bay, La Parguera, Puerto Rico - Tt and P1 (2) (SPAdes) | ecosystem: Environmental > Aquatic > Marine > Unclassified ... | reverse complement strand
CCTCGCCGAGGCCGTTGCGATAGAGCCATGCCTCGTAGGCGCAGGCGCTGCGGGCCAGGCGGATGTCGCGGACCGGGTCGTGGACGCTCATCCGCACCAGGGCCTCCTCGACCTGCGCCGGGGTCGCGTCCGGATGGGCCGTGAGGTAGTTGGCCGCCAGGCCGGCGACCAGGGCGCAGGAGAAGCTGGTGCCGGAGGAGCTGCCGTAGCCGGTTTCAACCAGCGAGCCGGGCGCGTAGAGGCTGACGACCTGGCGGGAATTGTCGACATTGCCGAAGGCATACAGCGGATTGAGCTCGGCGAGGGTCGGGTCGGGCGGCGGGTCGTCGTCGAAGGCGGTGGCGCCGACGGTGATGACGCCGTCCTTGTCGCCGTGCATCGCGGGCACGAAGTCCCCGGCCTGCGCGGGCTCGGGGTTGTTGCCCGCGGAGAGGATCACCGTCACGCCCTGCAGCAGGGCCTGGTCGAGCGCGCCGCCGATGCCGACCTGGTCCATCGGGTCCATGCCGCTGCTGGCGATCACGATCAACGTGGGCAGCGGCTCGACGAGGTCGCGGGCGAAGGCATCGGTGAGCGCGTTGTAGATGCAGTGCGACACATAGCTCGCATAGGTCACCGAGTTGCCGGTGGCCGGCGAGGCCCCCGAGTACATGTCGCCGGGGATGATCTCCATCGCCGCGCCCTGGGCGGTGCCGACGTTCGCCGCGGCGAGCAGGCTGACGACCTGGCGGGGGTGGTCCGAGATCGTGTCCGGAACGAACACCCCGTCGTTGGTCGGGGCGACCAGCGCCTCGACGTCGACGCCGTTGGCGCCATCGAAGACGATCGGCAGCCCCCCCTGGCCGGGAAGGTTCTGGAACACGAAGGGCTCGACCGCCTCGAGGCCCTTGTCGATGACGTAGACCCGCACGGTCTTGGGCGCATCGGGGTCGGCGTCGCCCGTCGCCAGCGCGGCCGGGTAGAAGTAGCTCGCCGAGGGGCCGTCGGCCTCGACGAAGTAAGGATCGAAGAGTCGGGCGAGGCCCCAGCCGGGATCGCCCACCTCGCCGAATCCCGCGTCGGGCTCGATGATCAGCGGGTCGGCGACCACCTTGAGCACCCCGGTGTTGTCCAGCGCGCGGATCTGGTCGGGCGTCAGCCAGGCGGAAACCCCGACGGTGCCGTAGGCCGCGAAGTCGAGCTCGTTGTGCACCTGCCCGCCGGAGGAGGTGACCAGCGCGCTGAGGGCGTCGACGGTGTTGCCCGGCTGGTTCGGGTCGAGCCAGCAGACGAACTGGCTGCTCTGCTTGACCGCCAGCGACTCGAGCGACGCGAAGCCGGAGTGTCCGGCCTCGACGCCGAGGACCAGGCGGTTCTCGGCGTCGGGCACCGCGCCGCAGCGGGCCTGGTCGAGAAAGGGGGTCGGGGTGAAGTCCACCATCCGTCCCCGGCCGCTGACCGTGACCTGGCCGGAGCCGAGCGCCGGGACCAGCACGCCTTCCAGCACCCAGTCGCCGGAGCCCTGGACGGCGACGTAGGCGGTGCCGCCCTCGTCGACCGAGAGCCCCTGCGGGAACAGGCTGCCGCCGGGGGTCTGCGAGAAGCCGAGCGGCGTGAGCCAGCCCGGGCTGCCGTCGCTGCGGATCATGCCGAGGAAGGCGTGGGGCGCCGACGCGGCGGTCACCGGCGCCGTGTCGAGGTCGTAGTCGAGCCCGCCGAAGGACACCTTGCGGCCCCCGACGGTGAAGGCGACGTAGATCTCGCCGTTCGCCCCGCGCTCCATCGCGTAGAGCCGGTCGGTGCCCTCGGAGCCGGCACGGAATTCGTCGACGATCCGGTCGCCGGGAAAGTCGGCGCGCCCGATCCAGACGTCGGACGATCCACCGAGGAAGCCCGAGCCGTCCTTGGTGCCGCCGACCCAGGTCCGGTCGTCGCTGGACACGGCCACCTCGCTCAGGCTGGTGGCGGCGAGCACGGAGTCGGTGATCGTGGCGTCCGGGACCAGCGGGCTGCCGGGCGCCGCGGCGAGCGGCAGCGGGTAGCGATGCAGCTCGGCGTCGGGACCGCTGAGGCCCGGCAGGCTGGTGACGCGCTGCTGGCCGACGACGACCAGAAAGGCGCCGCCCGGCCCGGTCGACAGCGCCCTCGGCTGGAGCGAGGCATCGACGTAGTGGGCGGCGTCGAAGGTCCCGTCGTTGCCGCGGGCGACGAAGCCGCGCTGGGGCGGGATCGGCGGCCCGGCGATCAGCGGGAAACTGGTGGAATTGCGGTTCTGGAAGGCCACCGCGTCGTCGACCAGGCCGGTGAGATAGTACTCGCCGCGATCGACCACCGCGAGGTCCCGCATCGCGGCCGAGGGGCCGCCGGCCGGGTTGGATGGCTCGAGCTTGTCGACCCGCAGCGGTGAGATCCCGACCTCCCAGTTCCCGCTGACCGGGTTGTGGTCGAGCACGCCGGCGAAGATCGCGGGCACCGGGGAAAACTGGATCGTGGAGGTCTCCACCGGGAACAGCACGTTCTGCTCGAATTCCCCGGCCATCACCACCGGCCGGGTGGCGCCGGGAACCGCGCGGGCGCGGAGATACTCCGAACCGCCCCCGCCGAAGCCGAAGTTCCAGGTCTGCTGCTGGTCGACGATCGTGAACCGGGCCTGCGCCCGCAGGGTGCCCGGGGAGAGCGCGAAAGCGGCCGCAAGCAGCAGGCTTGCGCCGCGGATGGCGGCGCGCCGGTACGATTCGATGCGGTGCGGGCGGGTCATGTCCGGTGTCCAAGATGGTCGATTTGCCCCGTTCTGGCCAGTTCGGGTGGTGTCCGTGCCCCCCATTCGCAGGCCGCCGCCGGCGATTTCAGAAAAGGACGGCGAATCTGGAACCCGGACCGCGGGGCGGCGAATGAAGCGGCAAGTGGATCGCATGAGTGCCTCCGTCGGTCACCGAATGTGCTGGGCAGCCGCCGAGCCGGCTCGTCATTCTCGGCGTGCCTTGACTCGCGCCCTCCTGCTCGTGATCGCGGCGTCCGTACCGTGGGCCGCCGCCCAGGACCTGCTTCCCCAGGAGGCGCCGGGCCGGGGGGCCTCGCTGTTCCGTTTCGCCCCGGCCCCGGACCTCCACGGCTGGGCGGCGGACGATTCCCCGGTGCTCATCGACCCGCTGCGCGAGCTGGTAGTCACCGGCAGCGAGGCCGGGATGGCCCCGGTCGAGCATGCCGGCGTGCGGCTCGAGCGGATGTCGGTGGAGGGGCTCGACGCCTTGGCGGTCGAGCTGTCCGGATGGATCGGCCGCCCGCTGACCGAGCGCGGTCTCGACCGCCTGACCGAGGTGATTCTCCGCCACTACGACGACCACGACCGGCCGATGAACGAGGTCTGGGTGCCCCCGCAGGGCGGCGAGGGCGGCCGCCTGCAGGTGGAGCTGGTCGAGGGCCGGGTGGGCGCGGTCGGGCTCGAGTCGACCCGCCACTTCGACGCCGAACTGCTTCGCGGCGGGCTTCGCGTGCGGCCGGGCGGGCTGCTTCGAGGCGACGTCCTGCAGGCCGATCTCGATTGGCTGAGCCGCAACCCGTTCCGGCACGCCGAGCTGTTCGTGTCGCCGGGCGAGGGGGTCAGCGCCGACCTCCTGATCCGGGTCGACGAGCGGCGCCCGTGGCGGGTCTACACCGGCTGGGACAACAGCGGCGCGGAGTCGGTCGGGCGGAACCGCTGGTTCGCCGGCTTCAACTGGGGCGACGCCTTCGGGCTCGACCAGCTGCTCGGCTACCAGTTCACCACCGGGGACGCGACCGACGCCTTCATCGCCCACTCGCTGAGCTGGGAGGTCCCGATCCACCGGTGCCAGCAGTTCCTCCGGCTGACCGGGGCCTGGGCGGACGTGAGCGCGGTCGAGTCCCAGGGCGGCCAGCCGGTCAACTCGGACGGCACCAGCTGGCAGATCACCGCGCTGTGGGGGCGGCCGCTTCCCCGCCTCGGGTTGTGGCGCCACGAAGTACGATGCGGACCGGAGTTCAAGCGGGCGGACAACTTCGTGATCTTCGGCCAGACCACCCTTCCGCAGACGGCGGTCGACATCGTCCAGCTCCGCGGCGAGTGGCGCGGGTCCGGCCCGCTGTGGGGCGGTCTGGCGGAGCTCGAGGGCAACCTGGTCCTCAGCCCGGGCGACCTGACCGGGCGCAACGGGCGGGCCGAGTTCGAGGCCTTCCGCGCCGGCGCGGATCCGACCTACGCCTACGGCCGGCTCGAGGGCACCTGGCTGCGGCCGGTGGGCGGCGACTGGTCGTGCCGGGTCCATGCCACCGGCCAGGTGGCGAGTGGGGCGCTGCTGCCGACCGAGCAGCTGGGGCTCGGCGGCCGCTCGACCGTCCGCGGCTACGCCGAGCGGATCCTGCTCGCCGACAGCGGCTACGCCTTTTCCGCGGAGCTGCGAACGCCGGCCTGGGGACCGCCCGAGCCCTCCTGGGCCGGGGCCCTCCAGCTCCAGGGCCTGGCCTTCGTCGACCATGGGCGGGGCTGGCGGGAAGGCGGGGGCGACGAGAGCCTGACCGGAGTCGGCATCGGCGCCCGGGCCGCGTTCGGGGCCCGTGGAAGCGCGCGGCTCGACCTCGGCTGGGGGCTCGAGAACGGCCGCGGCGCCGAGGTGCATGCCGGGGTGACCCTGTCGTTCTGAGGGGGCGGGATCGAGGCACCGGGGGACGGCCCGGCGGGGTTCATCACTCCCCCGGGTTCCAGACTTGCTCGAACTCGAGCCGGCCCTGCTCTGCAATCTCCATCTCGACGGCGGTCCAAGGCGCCTGCTGGGGATGCGGTTGGACAAACGGGTCGCGGCCGAACCAATGGCGCTCCTCGAGGTGGAAACCGGCGCCGACGAGAAGGCACGCGAGCAGGCCGGCGGGCAGCGCCGGCCCGGCGAGTTGCCAGGCGAGGCAGCGGTCGAGCCGGAGGTCGGGACGACGGGCGCGACCGAGCATCGCTGCCAGCGGCAGGACCATCAGTGCCAGTCCGAGGATCCCCGCGGCGACGATGGCGAGGGTTTCCGACGCCGGCGAGTCGGGAGCGGCGAGCCCGGCCAGCGGGGCGGCGGCGGCGACCCCTGCCAGGCCGGCGAGCGCGGGCCAGCGGACCGGCTCGGGATCGAGCGCGGCGAAGCGTCGACGGACCCGCCAGCGGGCGGCCAGAAAGGGAACCCAGAGCAGCAGCAGGGCCAGCGTGCCCAGTTGCAGCGCGACGGGAGGAAACGGGCTATAGAAGAAGCTCCACCGGAGGCCTCCGAGGGGAGTGGCGAAGCGGAGCAGCAGGAAGCCTGCGAAAGGTCCACCGACGCCGATCCCGGTCACCCACAGGAAGTCGCGCCACTCGAACCCACGACCCAGCGACCCCGCCAGGCGCCGCTCGACCGTGCCGGAGAATCTCATGCAGAGGGCGATGCCGACACCGAGGATCGCGAGCACCGCCCACAGCACGATCATGGCGATGCGTCCGAGAATGGCATGCTCGGCCCGTCGGCCCGGGGTCAAATCGGATGGATCGACGAACGGAGGGTTCCGAACTTGGGCGAAGAGCAGCGAGTTCATGCTCGTCAGCTTCCCTCCCCGCTGCTCGAAGAGGGTCTCGATCTCGTCGGGTCTTTCGCGATCGCGAATCTCCTCGCGGTACTCGCGGACCCTGCGTTCCCTCCCGGTGAGCTCCTCGAGTTCTCCCTCCGGCATCCCGAGCTTGGCGCCGGCCTTGACGAAGTCCGCGAGCGGCGCCTGCGCGAAGACCCGCGCAATCAGCACGTCGAGCACGGTGTCGACGGACCCGTGGAGCTTCTCGCTGAGCAGCGAGTGGGTGGCCACGAGCCGCCGCAGCTCCGCGAGGTCACCCTGCTCGCCGCAGCGCCAGGCGGCGGCGGTGATCGCCTTGCCGAGATCGAGCGTGCCAAGGGTCGAGCCGGGGGAGTCGACCATCGAGTAGGCGCCGCGGATCACGAAGCTCCGCAGGTCCCGGAGCGGCGGCAGGAGCTCGTACTGTCGCGCGGTCAGGGGTCCGGTCGGGTCGTCGAATCGCTCCGCCCGGGCCGCCTGCGCCGCGAGTTCGAGCGCGGCGTCCAGTCGGTCCGGATCGTGGATCGTCCAACCCGGGAGCTTGCCCGCCTTTCGCTCCGCGTAGGGAAGCCGCTCCTTTTCCGCCACATCGGCACCGAGCGTCGACGCACTCGCCAGATCGTACCAGCCGTTGCCCGGATCCAGTTCCCCGGCCCGGTCCCGCAGGTCCTCGGGCACCTCGCCGTCGGTCTCGAGTCGGGCGAGGAAGTAGCGGGCGTGGATCGCCGGGTCGTCCGGCTCGGACTCCCACAGCGGCCGCCAGCGGGCTTCGGCGCTCGCTGCCGCCGGCTCGCCGACCAGCAGGCGCGCCTCTTCGCGCGGTCGGCCGGCGCCGAAGTGTTCTCTCATCTCGTCCTGGTCGAACATCGGGATGCCGAGGAAGATCGTGCCGTCGTAGGCGGAGGCCGCCGTCCACGCGTCCCGCAGCGGGCGGAAGAGGGCCAGGGCCGACACCAGCAGAGTCAGCGCGATCGCCCACCACGTCGGCCAGCGTCGACGCCGCAGCACGGGCAGACCGTCAGGTTCCGGTGCCACGCGCTGCTCGAGCAGGTCGCGGCCACGCTGCTGGATCTCGGGATCGTGGGCCAGCGGGTCGGTCGCCGTCGCGATGAAGTCCTGCCGCGGGTCGCTTGACATGACGCTGCGATAGCAGCCGACCGCCCCGCGGCCAAGGGCCGGACCCCTCAGAACGGCCAGAAGCGGGGGATCAGCAGGGTCGCCGCGCCCCACAGCAGCAGGTTGAGCGGCAGCCCGACCTTGGCGAAGTCGCCGAACTTGTAGCCCCCCGCGCCATAGACGTAGGTGTTCGTCTGGTAGCCGATCGGGGTCAGGAAGCTCGCGCTGGCGCCGAACATGATGGCGACGATGAAGGGACGCGCGTCGACGCCGAGGGAGTCGGCGATGGCGATCACCACCGGGGTCAGCAGGATCGCCACCGCGTTGTTGGTCACGACCTCGGTGAGCAGCGAGGACAGCAGGTAGATCGCCGCAAGGATGGCGATCGGGCCGTGCGCCTGCATCGCGCCGACCACCGCATGGGCGATCATCTCCGCGCCTCCGGTGTTCTCCATCGCCTTGCCGATGCCGAGCATGCCGTAGATCAGGAACAGCAGGCTCCACTCGATGCTGCGGTAGGCGTCGCGCAGGTCGATGCAGCGGGTGGCGATCGCCAGCACCGCCCCGACCAGCGCCGCGCTGGAGATTGGCAGCAGGTCGAGCGCGGCCGAGACGACCACCGCGGCGAGGATGCCGGCGGCGAGCAGGACCCGTGACTTCCGCGGGGGCTTCACCTCGGTCTCGTTGAGGCTCAGGAAGTCCTCGTCCTGGCGCATGCGGGCCAGGTTGTGGTCCGGGCCCTCGAGCAGCAGGGTGTCGCCGAAGGCAAGGGGCAGGTCGGCGTAGCCCTCGCTCACGTTGACGCCGCGGCGGTGCACGGCGGCCACGATCACCCCGAAGCGCCGGCGAATGCCGAGGTGGCGGATCGAGCGGCCGATCATCGAACTGTGTGGGCCGATGATCGCCTCGACGGTCTTGACTTCCGGCGCGCCGGACTCCGGCTTGCCGTCCTTCCGCTCGTGGAGCATGCGCAGGCCCTTGTGCGACCGGATGTCCGCGAGCTGCTTCGAGGTGGCGCGGAACCAGAGGACGTCGTGCGGCCGGAGCACCAGCGCGTCGAGCGGGACGTCCCGCACCCGCCGCCCGTGTCGGGTGACCTCGTAGACCAGGGTCCGTCGGCGGTCGGAGAACAGCGGGTGCTCGATCAGCCGCTCGCCGACCAGCGGAGAGTCCTCGGCGACTTCCACCGCGCTGCAGAACTGTCGCGTATCCTCGGCGTCGATCAGGCTGCTCACGGTCGAGCGGTCGGGCAGCAGCCGGCGCCCGATGAAGAACAGGTAGAGGAAGCCGATCAGCGCGTAGACCGCGCCCAGCCCGGTGACCTCGAAGATGCCGAAGGCCGGCTCGCCGTGTTCCTCGGCCACACCGGCGACCAGCAGGTTGGTCGAGGTGCCGATCAGCGTCATCGTGCCCCCGAGCATGCTGAGGAACGACAGGGGGATCAGCAGCTTGCTCGCCTTGAGCCCCGAGCGGCGGCAGAAGGCCATCAGCACCGGGAGGAACACGACCACCACCGGGGTGTTGTTGAGGAAGGCCGAGAGCGGCACGGCGACCAGCGCCAGGGTGACGAAGACCCGCGGGATCGAGCTGCCGGCCCATTTCGAGAAGCGGTCGGCCAGCCAGTCGATCGCGCCGGTGCGGGTGAGCGCGCCGCTGAGCACGAACATCGCGCCGATCGTCAGCGGGGCGGCATTGCTGAACACCCCGGTGACGTCCTTCTCGCCGAGTGCCCCGGCGACGATCAACACGCCCATGCCTGCGAGGGCGGCCAGCTCGTTGGGCAGCCATTCCTTGATGAGGCACAGGAAGACCGCGGCGAGCACGCCGAAGGTGAGCCAGGTCTGGAAGTCGGGCGGCATCGGAGGGGGCGGCACAAGCTCTCACCCCGGCACGACTCCGGATCAAGCGGTTCCGTCGCTCAGGGAGTGAAGCGCACCCGGTAGAACGCCCTCTCCTCCGGTGGCGCGGGGTCGGTGAACTCGGTCGTCGGCGACACTCCGGGAACCGTGGCGATGTCACTCCAGTCGCCGAGGCCGCTCGAGCGCTGGACGGTGAAGCTGAGGCCGGAGGCGCCCGGCCACCGGAGCCGGGCGCCGTCGACCGCCACCGCGCGGAAGGCCTCGCCGGCCGAGGTCGGGTCGAGGGCGAGGGCCTGCTCGACGGCATGACTCGACCCGTCGCGGTCGAGGTCGCCGCCGGCGTCCTGGCCGAGGTCCCCGAACCAGTCGAACTCCCAGAGGTCCCGCAGGCCGTCCCCGTCGGCGTCGCTGTCCACGCCGACCCGGGTGAGCTGCACCGAGGCGATGCGCAGTTCGCCCGCCGATCCGTCCGCGGCCAGCCGCAGGCGGTGCCGGGTGGAGCTGGCGGCGAAGGCGAGGTCGAGCGCGGCGTAGCTGCCGTCACTTGCGACGCGCGTGCCGATCGGCGTCCCGTCGACCCGCAGCTCGAATCCGGCGCTGCCGCCCGGCGCGGCCGCCATCAGCCGGAGATGATAGGTTTCGCCCGCGTCGAAACCTTCGAGGGTCTGCTCGATCGAGCCGCCACTGCCGAGGTAGGCGACCTGGCCGGCGCCCTCCGCCGTCACGCCCGAGCCCGGGCCGAAGTCCCAGACGTGGCCGGCCGGTTCGGGACTCGTGGTCGGGACCTGTGGCAGCGAGAAGTCGGGGTTGCCGACCTCGATCGAGTCGAACTCGTGGCAGCCGAGGTCGGGTGCGGCGCGGGCGTAGGGGTCGCCCACGGGCTGGCCGCGGTCGATCAGGTCGCTGTCGGAGGCCAGGCGCATCAGCGGCACCACCGGCAGCTCGCCGCTCGCCTGACGGGGTGCGGTGAGCAGGGACTCGTCGAGGCTCCGGAAGTCGGATGCGCTCACCGTCACCGGCAGGTCCCAGTAGTTGTGGCTGGTGTCGCAGGCGGCGAAGTCGACCCACGCCCACTCGCTGGTGGTGGCGCCGAGTCCCGCATTGTTGCGCAGGACGTGGTCGTAGCCGTCGACGTCGGTGCTGTTGTCGGGCGTCCGGCAGAGCAGGTTGAAGTTGCGCCGGTTTCGCAGCGCGGTGTTGCCGATGAAGGTGACGCCGCCGGGGTGGTGGTTGGCGTAGATGCCGCTCTGTTTGTTGCCGACCGCCAGGCAGTCGCGCACGACGTGGCGCGGGATCGGGTTCGGGAGCTCGCCGGCCGGGGTGCTTCCGTAGCCGCCGGCCTTGAACCCGTTGCCGTCGCCCCGGCTGACGAAGTCGGGGTCGTAGCCGTTGTGAAACGCCCAGCAGTGCTCGAAGGTCACCGCGCTGTCGGCGTTGATGCAGTCGTACCCGTCGTCGCTGTTGAGCCAGGCACGGCAGCCCCGGAACACGTTGCCCGGGCCGATCGCGTAGTGGCAGCCGAAGCCGTCGACGTTGCCCCCGGTGCCGTTCTCCGAGGTGTGGTCCCAGTTGCGGTAGGCGTCGCAGTTCAGCACCAGGTTGTGGCTGCCGCCCGCGATCCACATCCCGATCGCCTGGTTGTCGCGCATCACCAGCCGCTCGAACAGGTTGTGGCTGCCGAAGTTCTCGAAGCAGATCGACTGGGTGTGGCTCGTGATGTTGACCTGCACGCCGGTCACCGTCAGCCCGCGGAAGTGCAGCCAGTCGCCGGTGATGTGGAAGGTGTAGATGCGGTAGCCCGGGGGGTTGACCGCGGAGAGGTCGAAGACCGGCTCCTCGCCGGGATACGCCCAGTAGCGGATCGGGTTGCCCTCGCTGCCGCTCTTGTCGAGCTGGAACACCCGGGCGAAGATGCCACTGTAGCGGGCGACCTGGTCCTCGCCGATCGCGTAGGTGCCGCCGCGGAAGTAGATCGTGCTCCCCGGGGCGGCGGCCTGCTGGGCGCGGGCGACGGTGGCGAAGGGCCGGTCGATGGTCCCCGGGTGGTCGTCGTCGCCAGAGGGGGACACGTAGACCAGTGGCCCGCCGCCCGGGTGGGCCGCGGGATCGTTCGGGTCGGTCTCGGCGCCTTCCTCGCTGTCGTTGTCGAAGCCGTCGCCGTCGGGATCCCCGCCGCCGTCCTGGAGCTCCCGCTCGCCGGGGGTGGCGCTGCCGTCGCCGTCGCCGAAGTGCCGGTCCTCCCAGCGGTCCTCCAGCCCGTCCCCGTCGAGGTCCTCGGCCGGCGGCACCGTGGCGTGGGGAAGGCGCAGCACCGGGGCGGCGGCCCCTTCCTTGGACGACAGGGTGAAGTACTCGTCGGTGGTGAGCGCCGCCGGGTCGATGAAGGCGATGAAGGTCACCAGGCCGTCGCTGTCGGCGGCGAGAAAGGCGTCGAGCGCCGGGTCCGGCAGGGTGGTGATCGCGCCACTCGCCGAGCCGTCGGTCCGGGCGAGCGGGGCGGGGGTCGCGTCCGCCGTCAGCCCGAAGCTGCCGAGGGCCGCCGCGGGATCGATGCCCGAGGCGTTGGCATAGCTGACCGCCGACTCGCTCCAGTTCTCGCCCAGGCCGGTGGCCGCCGACTCGTTCAAGCCGTGGAACACGATCGGCCGGTCGTGGCCGATGCTGGTGCCCTCCAGGGTGATCGTCGCGCCGCTGCGGTCACCGGCGACCTGGCGGAGGTCGAACCGCAGGTAGAGGAGCCGCAGCCGGACCCCGGTGTACTGGCGGATCTCGAGAAACGACTTGGTACCGTGCGTGACGGTCGGCCCGCGGTTCTCGTCGTTGGAAAGGTAGGCATCCGCGCCGTCGCCGAGCGAGGTCGGGACGTCGACCGCGCCCGCCCCTGGCGACAGCATCGCGGCGACTGCGAGCGCAAGCGGTGCGGAGCGGGGCGCGGGCATGCGCGGAGTCTGCCCCCGGGCGCCTCGCTCGGCCGATCCCCCGTATGGGTAGGCACCCCTCGGGCCGGGGCCTCAGCCGAACCCGAGGCAGATCGCCTTGAGGTACTCCGCCTCCGGGAAGCTGGCGGGATGGTCGGCGGCGTGGTCGCTGGTCCAGTGCTCCTCGAAGCGTCGGCCGCTGCGCTGGGCGGCCTCCCGCACCAGCCGGTGGAACTCGTGCTTCGGCACGTGCGCCGAGCAGGACGCGGCGACCAGCATCCCGCCGGGGCGGAGCAGGCCGATCGCCCGCGCGTTGAGGCGGCGATAGGCGCGCAGGGCCCCGGCGCGCTCCTTCTCGCGCTTGGCCAACGACGGGGGATCGACGACCACCAGGTCGAAGCGCCGCTGCGATTCCTCGAGCCAGCGGAAGGCGTCGGCCTGCACCTGTTCCCGGGGCGTCGACGCGATCCGCGGGTCGTCCTCGTTCAGACGGAAGTTCCGCTCCGCGGCCTCGAGCGCGTGGGCGCTGATGTCGAGGTCGGTCACCGAATTCGCCCCGCCGCGCGCCGCGTGGAGCGAGAAGCCGCCGGAAAAGCTGAACACGTTGAGCACCTCGCGGCCGCACGACATCCCGCCGACCCGCGCGCGGTTCTCCCTCTGGTCGAGGAAGAAGCCGGTCTTCTGCCCGCGAAGCACCGCCGACTCGAAGCGGATGCCATCCTCGCGGAACACCACCACGGTACCGCCCGCCGCGCCCCGGAACCCCTCGGCAAGCCCGTGCGCACGCGCCGCCTGCTCCAGGTTCCGGCTCAGGCGCAGCACGAGGAAGCGCGGCGCGAACACCTCGCGCAGCACCGACTCGACCTCCCCCCAGCGCGGCAGCCAGACCGTGCTGTAGAGCTTCACCACCAGGGTGTCGGCGTAGCGGTCGGCCACCAGGCCGGGGAATCCCTCGCTGTCACCGTTGATGCAGCGGTAGCCGTCGGTGCCCGTCGCGATCAACGACTCCCGTCGTACTTGGGCGGCCCGGGCCCGGGCCAGCCACCAGTCGCGGTCGATCGCCGCCGGCCTGCCCGCCTGCAGCACGCGCAGCCGGATCGGCGAGTCCGGGTCGAACAGCCCGATCGCCAGGAAGCGGTCGCGGCGGTCGTAGGCGACCGCCAGCTCGCCCGCCTCGCCGTCGCGGTTCTGCGACCGGATGCTGCCGTCGAAGACCCACGGGTGGCCGGCCCGCACCGTGGCCTCGGCGCGGGGAAGCAGCTGCATCCGGAGCCGGGGGCGCGGGTCGCTCATCCGCCGGCCATCAAGCCGCCTCGGCGCCCCCGCGCCAAGCCGGGATCGCGGTTCCCGCCCGATTCGGAGGCCGGCTCTGGCAGGCGGAGGGAGCCACTCCTTGCACCGCGGGGCCCGATCGCCCAGGGTCGGGACCGATGCCCGACCCCTTCCCGCTGCCCCCGACCGTCCAACTCACCGAACTCGTGGAGGGCTACGCCGTCTACGAGGTCGACCACCCGGCCTGCGTCGCCCGCGTCGCCCGCCATGGCGCCCACCTGATGCAATGGCGCCCGCGGTCCGAGGAGCATCCCGTGCTCTATCTCAGCCCGGGCGCGGTGTTCCGCGAGGGCAAGGCGATCCGCGGGGGCATCCCCGTCTGCTGGCCCTGGTTCAACGCGCACCCGGGCGACCCCTCCCAGCCGGCGCACGGCTTCGGTCGCACCGCCTTCTGGGACGTGACCGAGGTGTCGTCCCACGAATCCGGGGTGTCCTTCGGCTTCGCGTTCGCGAGGGGCCCGTGGGCGGCCTCGATGCGGATGCACCTCGGGGAGGAGCTGACGGTCTCGCTCCGCACCACCAACGCCGGCTCCGATCCCGTCCGCCTGGCCGGCGCGCTGCACAGCTACCTGCGCGTCGGCGACATCGCCAG
>Ga0207814_100792_pt1 | contig 13386 bp, 13 predicted proteins | sample TtaePargueraPR_7_FD_187755 | JGI IMG/M metagenome (GOLD analysis project Ga0207814, IMG submission 187755) | Aerobic enrichment media microbial communities from Bioluminiscent Bay, La Parguera, Puerto Rico - Tt and P1 (2) (SPAdes) | ecosystem: Environmental > Aquatic > Marine > Unclassified ... | reverse complement strand
CCCGCCTCTCTTTAAGGCGCGAAGCAGTTGCGGCAGGGCTGAGGCGGTTGCGTATTTCGTGTCGTGAAAAATAATGATGCCTTTGGTGTGCCGTCGTGCGCGGGCCATGGTGCGCCGGATAATCGTGGATGCTCCGATGCCGCGCCAGTCGTCCGAACTGATATCGATGGAAAAGATGGCCAGGCCACGCTTGGCGGCATAGGCCTTCATGGCCCTGCTGTCGTTCAGTCCCGGAAAACGGAAGAAGGGAGCGATCTCAATATCGACAGCGGCATTGACCGCACGGAATCCGCGTTCGATCTGCATTGTCGCGCTGGCTTTCGCCAGCCGTCCGATGTTGGGATGGGACCACGAATGCGCTCCGATCGTGTGACCCTTCGCGGCGATATCCTGGAGCACGTCCGGATGTTTCTGCGCCATGGTGCCGACCGGGAAGAAAGTGGCCTTAACGCACTCTTTCTCGAGCGCCGCCAAAATCCGGCGGGTATTATGCGGATGTGGGCCGTCATCGAAGGTCAGCACGACCTCGTTGGGTTCGAGGCCGAGCGTGTCCTCGTACTGGAGCGTTCCGTACAGTGGACCGTTGGATGAATCAATTTCTAGGATACGCGAAACCCCGAGGGCATCGGGGTTGCCGTTACATTCGCTAGCGGATACGGGTGCTGCATTCAGGAACGCGAAGGCAAGCACAAGCAGGCTAGCCACCAAGATACGCATTACTTCCCCCCGGGTGGCTGGGATACTCAGGCTGTCAGTATTATTTTTGTCTGGAGATAGGCGGAAAACAAGGGTTAATTCTGATTCACCGGACTGCGTGGTTAAGTTCGGTTCGCAATCCGGCTATATGCCATGTGACCTGCACGACCATCGAGGGCTAACTGCAGCGCGCGGCCCGCAGGCTGTCGTTCGAACAACGGGAAAGGCGGAACGGCATGCAAGAGACGCTTGAGCAATTCGAGGTCCGTGATTCCGAAGGCGCGCTTCTTCCCGAATTTGTCCGCGCGGTCGAGCTTGCGCTCGAGGAAGAGAACGATGAAGAGCTCCGCGCCCTTGCAGGCAATATCCACGATGCCGACCTTGCCGACCTCATCGAGGTTCTGCGCGGCGATAACCGCGGAAAGCTGATTGCCGCTCTCGGCGACACGTTCAACCCGACGGCGCTCAGCGAGCTCGAAGAACCCATTCGTGACGAAATTATCGAGGCCATGCCCAACGAGCAGGTGGCCGAAGCCGTTCGCGAACTCGAATCGGACGATGCCGTTTACCTGCTGGAAAGCCTTGAGGAGAGCGAGCAGAGCGACGTTCTTTCCAAGCTGCCGCGGCGCGAGCGCATTGCCCTCCAGCGCTCGCTGGACTACCCGGAAGACTCAGCCGGCCGTCTCATGCAGACGGACTACATTTCCGTTCCTCCCTTCTGGTCGGTTGGCCAGACCATCGACTACATGCGTGAAGACGAGGATCTTCCGAACACGTTCTCGCATATCTGGATTGTCGATCCGTCGCATCACCTGGTGGGGCGCGTGCCTCTCGACCGCCTGTTGCGGGCAAAACGTCCCATCAAGATCGAAGACATCACCGACCAGGATGTGCACCCGCTGAAAGTGGAGGAAGACCAGGAAGAAATCGCGCTCGAATTCGAGCGTTACGACCTGATCTCGGCGCCTGTGGTTGACGATGCCGGCCGGCTGCTCGGTGTCATCACGGCCGACGATATCATGGAGGTCCTGAAGGACGAGGCCGAGGAGGATATCCATCGCCTCGGCGGCGTCGGCGACGAGTCCGTGTCCGACACCGTGTTGCGCACGACGAAGAACCGCTTCGTCTGGCTTTTGGTGAACCTTGCAACGGCAGTGCTTGCGTCCTGGGTCATCAGCCTGTTCGATGCAACGATCGAGCAGATGGTGGCGTTGGCGGTACTCATGCCCATCGTTGCGTCCATGGGAGGCAATGCCGGTACGCAATCGATGACCGTGGCAGTCCGTGCGCTGGCGGTGAAGGAGCTGGGCAAGGTCAACGCGGCCAGGGTCGTCTCGCGCGAGGTGCTGGTGGGCCTTTTGAACGGGTTCCTGTTTGCGATCATCATGGGAACGGTTGCCTTTTTCTGGTTCGGCAGCGATACCCTGGGCCTCGTGATCGCGGCGGCCATGATCATTAACATGCTGGCTGCCGGCCTGTTCGGCATCCTTATTCCCATGGTGCTGGATGCCTTGGATATCGATCCGGCAATCGCCTCCGGCGTGTTCGTGACAACCGTCACCGACGTTGTCGGCTTTTTCGGCTTTCTCGGCCTTGCGGCATTATGGATTGCTTGAAGAGCGATGCTTCCATAATCCACGACTGACTACGCTAAGGGGAACAATCATCATGGTTCACTCAGTGACGGCAAACGGCGCCTCGATTCCCGCAATCGGCCTGGGCACCTGGGATTTGCGCGGCGAGGTCTGTGCGCGGTGCGTATGCGAGGCGCTAGATGGCGGATACCGCCATGTCGACACGGCTGCCATGTACGACAACGAAGAGTTCGTCGGTGAGGGCGTGCGCGCCAGTTCTTTGCCGCGCGAGGAAATTTTCCTGACCACGAAGGTCTGGCCGGACAATGCCGCCGACGGCGATTTCCAGAGATCGGTTGAGCAGAGCCTGAAGAGGCTGGGCATGGATTATGTCGACCTCATCCTGCTCCACTGGCCAAACGCCGACATCCCGGTGCCGGAGACCATGAAAGCCATGTGCGAAGTCAAGGCCCGCGGCCTGGCAAGACATGTTGGTGTTTCGAATTATACGACCGCGCTCTTGGATGAGGCCGTTGCTTCCTGTGATGAGCCGCTCGTCGTAAACCAGGTCGAATACCATCCCTACCTCGACCAGACTGCGCTGCTTGATGCATGCCGCAAGCACGGGATCGCGCTGACGGCATATTCTCCGCTCGCCAAGGGTCGCGTTTTCAGCGAGCAGATTTTGCGCGATATCGGCGAGGCCCACGGCAAGTCGGCCGGGCAGGTGGCTCTGCGCTGGCTGATCCAGCAGCAAGACGTCATCGCGATCCCGCGCTCGTCCCGCCCCGAGCGGATCGCGGAGGCGCTCGACATCGGCGATTTCACGCTGACCGGTAGAGAGATGGATGCCGTTTCCAACCTGTCCGGGGCAGGGGAACGGCTGGTCAACCTGGACTGGGCGCCGGATTGGGACCGCTAGGGCCTTAGTCCTTGCCCAGTTTCCATGCCGCGATCATGGTGCCGTCCTTGATGCCCCAGCCATCTTTTTCCGCGGCGTCATAGATGGTCAGGGCCGCATCCGCGACCGGCACGGAAAAGCCTGAGCTTTGAGCGACCGAGTGCATGAGGCGCAGGTCTTTTGCCATGGCTGCAACAGTAAAGAAGCCGGTTTCCGGCAGATCCCCCGCAACAGCCTTGACGATATTGGGAATGCGGGGAGGGGCGACCTTTATGGCTCCGGACGAATCTCCCATGAGCGACCCGGCCACATCGCCATCCACGCCTTCAGCACGCGCAAACGACATTGCCTCGGCAAGCGATTCCCAGTAGGCGATGAGCGGCAGGTTAATCGCAAGTTTCATGGCCGCGCCCGTTCCCGCGGGGCCGGTATGCTCGACCCGGCGGCACAGGTCGTCGAGAAGCGGGCGGGCGCGCTCGACCGCATCCTTTTCGCCGCCGGCCAGGCCAAGCAACTCGCCGTTGAGTGCCGGAGGCACTGTCCCTCCGACCGGGCATTCCACATGCGCCCCGCCTTTCCCGGCAACGCCTTCTGCGATCTTTCGCGCCATGGCCGGGCTGGTCGTGCTCATGAGGATAACAGCCGTTCCGGTAAGGTCGGTAGAAAGCAGGCCGTCCGCTCCTGCGTAGACGGCGTCGACCGCATCATCGTCATAGACCATGACGATCACGGCATCGCTGTCGTTCACGAGCGCGGCCGGGCTGGCGACTTTCTCCGCTCCTTTTTCGGCAAGAGCATCGAGTTTCCCCGGTGTGCGGTTCCACGCAATGATTTCGTGCCCTTTTTCGATCAGGCGGGTTCCGATGGCGGTTCCCATCTTGCCGGTTCCGCAAATGCCGACTTTCATGCTCTATCCCTCCATTGCACAGCCTCGCCACAGGCGGAGTAAAGGCGCATGAATGTCATGTTTTCCCATAACCGGCATGTTGTCGACCTGGCATCCGGTAGAAGCACCTATCGTATTGTTGAACGCAGTTCTCCCGGCTAGGGTGCGGGCATGCGCGCAGGCTTGGCCTGTGCCGAGTTCATTGGGAATTGGATAAGCGGGAGCCGGGTTTGAAATCGCTGCATACGGAAATCGGAATCGGGGCCAAGGCGGAAATCGTCTGGGATGTCATCAGTGACCTTGACGGTTGGGCCGCGTGGAACCCTGTTATGAAGGCGTCGGGAAAAGTCGCTGAGGGCGAGGAGGTTTCCGTGTCGGTGGTGGCGCCTGGCGGACAGCCCATGAAATTCGAACCCAGGATTACCCATCTGGAAAATGGCAGCGAATTTCGCTGGACGGTCCGCAAGGTGCTCGGCCTGTTCCATGCCGAGCACGGCTTTCGCGTGGTGCCGGAAGATGTCGGCCGCTGCCGTTTCGAGCAGTTCGAGACTTTCAGGGGCCCGCTTGCGACCGCGTTTTACTCAAAGCAGTCCAAGGCTCTGAACACCGGGTTCGAAGCCATGAACCGGATGCTGAAACGCGAGAGCGAGAAACGCGGGAGGGAGCAGGCGTAAACTGAGGCTCCTGACCGGCCAGGTTCTCCTGCTGCTTCTCCATGTTCTACTACGTTTCCAAGATACTCGGGTTCTTCCTTAATCCCTCGACCGCGCTGCTCTTTCTTCTGCTTCTCGGCATCGCGATGCTGTGGAGTCGGTGGGCACGGGCCGGGCGCAGGCTGGCGCTGGTTTCTGGCATGCTCCTCCTCGCGACGGGGCTCAGTCCCCTTGGTCACGCGCTCATGCTGCCCTTGGAAAATCGCTTCCCGCGCGCAGATATCGCCCAAGGCAGTGCGCCGGCGGGAATTGTCGTGCTGGGCGGATCGCAGGATATGTCAAACACGCTCGCCCGGGGCACCCCGGCCTTGAACGAAGCAAGCGAACGCCTTGTGGAGGCGGCTGTCCTGTCGCACAGGTTCCCGGCCGCCCGTATCATCTTCAGCGGCGGGTCGAACGCGGTCTTCGGCGACAAGCAGACCGAGGCCTCGGGCGCACAGGAATTGCTCGTGTCTCTCGGCGTGGATCGCCAACGCCTTACGCTGGAGAACAGGGCCACGAATACCTACCAGAATGCGCTTTTCAGCTATGACGTTGCCCGCCCAGTCGAAAAGCAGCAATGGCTGCTGGTTACGTCCGCCGGGCATATGCCGAGAGCGATGGGCGTCTTCCGCAAGGTGGGATTCGATGTTTCGCCCTGGCCCGTCGACTATCGCACGCGCGGACCGCAAGACCTCACCAGGTTCTTCTCTAAGGCATCGGAAGGGTGGCGCCGCGTTGACATGGCGGTGCATGAATGGGTTGGCCTTATGGCCTATCGGGTAACGGGGCGAACGGATAACCTGTTCCCATCGCCGTGAACGACGAAGCGGGATAACCGAGGAGAGGACTGCTTATGGCGCAGGATATCAAGATTGGCGTGAAGCATCTGGTGGAGCAGGCCAAGGCCGCTATCGAGGAGCTATCGGCCGAAGAAGCTGTCGGGATGGTTGATGACGACTCTATCGTTATCGTTGATATCCGCGACGTGCGCGAACTGCAGCGCGAGGGCAAGATTCCCGGCTCGTTTCACTGTCCACGCGGCATGCTGGAGTTCTGGATCGATCCGGCCAGTCCCTATCACAAGGACATTTTCGCGCAGGACAAAAAGTACGTTTTTCACTGTGCATCGGGCTGGCGTTCCGCCCTGGCGACGGAAGTGGCGCAACGCATGGGCTTGAAGCCCGTGGCTCACATAGAAAGCGGATTCAGCGGCTGGAAGAAAGCTGGCGGTCCAATAGATATGCCGGATAAGTAATAAAAAACAATAATTTGCAGTCGTAATCTAATGTATTAATTTATCGACGCTAATCTGAAGGATCATGGCGTCTGTTTAACCAGAAGTCCGGCGAACATGATTGGCCCCATGGACTTGCCGGACGGCGAACCGCCTTCGGGTTCAAGGCTGATGGCCAATTCCACGCCCTTTTCGAGTTCTTCACGGCTCAGCGGCGCGGGCAGGTCCATCATGGCATAGGCTTCCGTCCCGACGAGGCCGACTGTCATGGCCGGTTGTTTGCCCGGAATGATGCACCACAACTCGTAACTCTGGGAGGGAGGAGTTTTCGCGGAGACCGGCTTGATAGCGAACTGCTTGTCCTTCATGTCCATGGTTATGACGAAGCCCGTTTCGCCTGCCTTGTTCTGGAGCATGGCCACGTAGCGTTCTGCCGGAACGGACCGGTTGAACGGCGACTCGATGCCGGCAATCCATACGAGCGCCAGGGCGCAAGCAGCCGCCACGGCCCCCACGGTAGCAAAGCGCCAGACCGCAAGGCTGCGGCGCATTTCGTCGAGTTGCGCGACGATACCGGCCAGATAAGCCCGCGCTTGGGGAAGGGCTGCTTCGATCCTTGCCCAGGTGTCGTCGGGAGGAGCAATTTCACTTTCCGCCTCGCTGAGCGCGGAAAGGCGCCGTTCCCATTCCCGAACGCGCGTTGCGAATGCATGGTCCGACGTAAGCAGGCCCTCCGCCTCGGCACGTCCGCTCGCATCGAGCGTTCCTAGTGCGTATTCGGCCGCCAGGATATCCAGGTTTCGCCTAGCCATTTTCCAGGCACTCCTGCACACGGGCAAGCGACCGCCGAATCCAGCTCTTTATGGTTCCGACCGGCTTTTTCATAAGGCCGGCAATCTCCTCGTGGGTGTATCCGTAATAATAAGCCATGAGCAGGCATCGTTGCTGTTCGGTTCCAAGTTTCCCCATGCATCCCAGCAGGGCTTTCAATTCACGGCTCTGCACCGTCAGTTCGAAAGGATCCGGTGCATCGTCGGCGTCCGCGGCGTGGTCCTTTCCATCGTCCAGTGCAACCTCGGCACGCTTGCGAAGGACATCGATGGCCCGGTTTCGCGTTATCGCGACCATCCATCCTATCGGCGAGCCGAGTTCCGGGCTGTAATTCGGCGCCGCATCCCAGATCTTGAGATAGGCGTCCTGAATGACATCCTCGGCAAGATCGGCCCGTTTCAGAATACGAATGGCAACGGCATATAGTTTCGCGCTTGTCGCTTCGTACACGCCACGAAAGGCGGCCTTGTCCCCATTCGCCGCAGCCAGAAGCAATTTTTCGAGTTTTTCTTGCGCCATTACGGGCCAAATTCTTCCGGTTGAACGGAAAATTCGATCAATGCGGGGTATAGCGGAAGCGTTTGGGGAGGGAAAGCTCCCGATTAGATGCCAAGGGCCGCGGACTTGTCACGTGCGGGTGTTTCCCCGGTTTCCGGAAGGTCGCGCGCGCGAACGACAGGTATGACTTTGACAGGTTCCGAGACGCCGCGAACCGCCACCGGCCTCGTTTTGAACCGCAAGGGATCGAGACCGGCGCATCTCGCCGCCTCTTCGGACACGGCCAACTGGCACCCCAGTTCCTTGGTGACGGATTCGAGCCGGGAGGCGATGTTCACGGTACTCCCGATAACGGTCATCGATGCCGTTTCGCGATAGCCAATCTCGCCCAGAACCAGCGGCCCCACATGCAGGCCCATGCCGGCGCGCAACTCGTCGCCGATTTCGGCCTCAAGTTCGCGGTTCAGCTCGTCGAGCGCCAGGTCGATTTTGCGCGCGCAACGCAGGGCCTGCCGGCACGCCGTTTCCGGATCCGTGTCGCGGCCGAACACCGCCATGAGTCCATCGCCCAGATACTTGTCTATCCAGCCGCCCTCGTCCTGGATTGCCGTGCCGACGAAGTTGAACAGGCGGTTGAGCAGGAACACGATATCGTATGGCAGCCGTCCGTCGCTAAGGGTCGTGAATCCGCGCATGTCGAAGAAGAGGACAGCGAGGGTGCGTTCTGAGCCATGTGCTTCGATGTTACGCGATTGTTTTCCGAACATGTCCGCGGACAGGAGCAGCTTGACCTTGATGTTGTCCGCGGGGCGCAACTGGCATGCGAGACGAACGTCCGGATCAGCCCCGATGCTGCGCAAGGTTGACGCTTCCGCGGCCGAGGGAGGCGGCAGAGACTCCGCCCCTTCAATAATACGGACACGGCACGTCGAGCACCTTGCACGGCCTCCGCAGACGGAAAGATGCGGAACCCGGTTCATGCGGCTGATTTCAAGCAGTGTGGCGCCATGGGAACCCGAGACGGACGGCTCGGGCACATAATTGACGGCTACTTTGGGACGGCGGGCCGCCAACAGCCAGCGAATGAACAGCCCAAGGAGAAGAAGGCCGAAAACAAGGTAGAATCCGTTTCTTGCCCATTCGCGATAGTCAGCAAGTTTGGCGCTCGAAGCGGCATCCGGCCAGTTTGAAGCCGATTTAATGGCCTCCATGACGCCGGGATCGGCAAACGCGGTATTGGCCGCCCTGCCGGCGACCATGAAACCGGCCAGCGCCATCGCAGGCACCAGGACGGCGAGGGCAAAAAGTACGGGGAATACCGTCTTGTACCAGCCTGTCAGGCGAAGCCAGAAGTGAAGGCCCACACAGCCGTGAGCCCAGACCAGTAAAAGCAGAGCGGATTGATCCCAGGCCTTGCCGGGCCAAAGGCGCACCAGTTCGTAAAAATAGAAGTCGTTAACGCCGAAAAGCGTATGCGCGACGCGTGTGTTCACGATGTGGGGAAACAGGAAGAACGGGATCGCAAGGCCGAGGACGATCTGCACCGCTTCCCAGAACGGCATGCTCAGGGTGTTGCGGCGAACGAATTTCGCCAGGGCGAGCGTCATGTGAACCACCAGCGCCAACCCAAGAACGATGCCTCCCGGCAGCGAACGGGTTACCGCCGTTCGCCAGTCCTGCGCCACCGTCATGGCATCGATGGAAAACAGGCCAAGGCTGTGATTGAGAAAATGTGTTGCCGCGAACGCGAAGAGTATCAGTCCGGATATCAATCGCAGCTTCTGAGTGGTCGTGCCGCGCAACAGCATGGTTGACTGGGCTTTCTTCATGGGGTGCCGGGCCTCGGTGTGAATAACGTGCACAAAGCTGAACCAGACCGGACGCGATCCGTTACATTGGGTGTATGCAGTCAGGCAGGCTATAGAACAAGACGGTTCATGACTCTACATCTGGTAAAACTTTGCGTCGGAGTCGACTCGATTTCCGAGCTAGCGCACTGGCAAGAACTCAAGTGCCAGCGCCTGGTAGCCGAAGGCAAGCCGCCCGATCTGTTTCACCGCACCCGCATGCGGCCCCGACGTGACCAGGAGCTGATCGGGGGCGGTTCTCTTTACTGGGTCATCAAGCGTGTCATACAGGTGAGGCAGAAAATCCTCGACCTGCGCGAAGTGCGTGGTGACGACGGTATCCGGCGTTGCGACATCATTCTTGACCCGGAACTGGTGCAAACGCGGCCCCAGCCGCGTCGTCCGTTCCAGGGGTGGCGCTATCTCGATGGCGAAGATGTTCCCGGCGATATCGGTAAATGGATTGCGGGTTCAGAGGAGCTTCCCGAAGACATGCGCGCTGAACTCATCGAACTTGGGCTGTATTGACGGTTCCGATCAGGAGCCGGGCAGAGGCACATTGTCGATAAGGCGAGTTTTGCCGAGGAATACTGCTCCGAACACGCGCGCAGCGCTATCGGCCTCGTCCTTGACCGGTTGAAGCGTCTCGCCGTCCCGGACCTCGAAATAATCCACCCTGAATCCTGCCCTGGAAAGGGTTTCCAGGCCCTCCGGGATAACGGCTTCTGTCTTGGTGCCAGAAGCGAGCGCTGTTGCGGCTTGTGACAGGGTTTCATGGAGCAAGGGAGCGATCTCGCGCTCTTCGGGCGACAGGTAGGCGTTGCGTGACGACATGGCGAGCCCATCAGGCTCACGCACGATCGCTCCACCCAGGATTTGCGTGTCGATGTCGAGATCGCGCGCCATGCGCCGTATGACAAGAAGCTGCTGGTAATCCTTTTCCCCGAATATCGCGTAATGCGCGCGGCACTGGTTCAAAAGCTTCGCGACAACCGTGGCGACGCCGCCGAAAAAATGCGGCCGCGACGCGCCGCACAGGCCTTCCGTCAGGCCTTCGACGATAACGCGCGTTGCAAACCCTTGCGGGTAAACCTCCTCGCGGGGTGGTGCAAAAACGAGATCGACGCCAAGCCCGGAAAGTTTTTCAAGGTCCTTTTCCCGTTCCCGGGGATAGCTGTCGAAGTCTTCGTTCGGGGCGAACTGCGAAGGGTTGACGAAAATGGAGACTACGACCCTGTCGGCCTTTTCCTTTGCCATGCGAACCAGCGAGAGATGGCCATCGTGCAACGCTCCCATGGTTGGGACGAGCGCTACCGTTTCATCCGAGGCGCGCCAGCGCTCGACATAAGTGCGCACGTCGGCGATCCGTTCGGCAATGGTGATGTTTTTGGGCATGGGGCACTCTCCCAACATGAGGGCGCGGCACAATACCAATGTGCCGGGCGACTCGCCAAGGCATGACTCCAATCGAGGAATCTCGTCATTGCCATTGCAGCGGTTCCCGTTTACGGCCATCTATAAAGGGGCGACAGGGGCAAGCGCATTGCAGCCGGAGGGTGCCGGGAAAAGCTTATGTCCAGGAATGAATCGAAATCCGTCCAAAAGCGGCGACAGGCAGAACATTTGCCCGGCGAACAGTCGAGCACGGGTGAAATTGCGGAGTTCCTGGACAAGGTAAAGTCTCTCGAACCAGCCGCTTCCGGCAACCGGGGTCGGTTGATATTTGCCATGGACGCAACCATGAGCCGCCAACCCACATGGGACATGGCGCTCGGCCTACAGGCAAACATGTTTTCGGCCGTCAAGCAGGTTGGCGGGCTCGACGTACAGCTCGTTTATTTTCGCGGTTTTGGCGAGTGCCGGTCCAGCCGCTGGGTCAAGGACCCGGAAGATCTGGGACGCCTGATGACCAAGGTGTCATGCCGTGGCGGACACACGCAGATCGGTAAGGTCCTGTCGCACGCGCGCAGCGAGACGCGCGACAAGAAGGTCAACGCCATGGTCTATGTGGGCGATTGCATGGAAGAGAATGTCGACGATCTTGCGGCGATTGCCGGAGAGCTGGGACTACTCGGCATGCCGGTGTTCCTGTTCCAGGAAGGGTCGGACCCGATTGCAAAAAGCGCTTTCAGGGAGATCGCACGACTGACCAAGGGGGCCTATTGCAGTTTCGATGCCGGCTCCGCCGCGCAGTTGCGCGAATTGCTGTCGGCTGTTGCCGTCTATGCGGCCGGCGGGCGCATGGCGCTTGAAAAGCATGGCGACAGCGCTGGTACGCGCGCATTGCTTGAACAGCTGCCCTAGAGACCGGGCCTTTCGCCAATGCATTATCTCATTCTTTCGGTTCTGTTCCTGCTGCTGCTCTATGCCGCTCTGCAAGCCTTTCTAAAGGCCAGCCCGAAGAACCTGGCGCGTGGTGTGCGCAAGGCCGGAGGGGTCGCGTTGCTGGCACTGGCGGCCTTTTTCGCCATCACGGGCCGCCTCCCCATAGCCGCCCCGCTTTTCTTCTTCGCGCTGCCGCTGCTCGGCCGCGGCTTCGGCGGTTTCAACCCGTTTGGAGGCAATGCCAACAAGACGGCGGGACAGAAATCGCGCGTCCGGACGGAAACCGTTGAAATGGAACTAGATCACGATACGGGAGGCATGGATGGAACCGTGCTGAAAGGCGCGTTTGCAAAGACACGCCTGTCCGCCATGAAGGAGGAAGAACTCATAGCCCTGCTCAATGAATGCAGTGAATCAGATCCCCAGGCCGCCCAGCTTCTGGAAGCCTATCTGGATCGAAATCACCCCGAATGGAGAGGCGAAGAAACATCATCAGGCAGCAAGGACTCTGGGCGCAAGGCAGCTGGCGGCGGCAAGATGACGGTCGAGGAAGCCCTGGAAATTCTCGGGCTGGAACCGGATGCGACACGGAACGACATTCGCCGCGCCCACAGGACCCTGATGAAAAAACTGCATCCCGATCACGGCGGCTCGACCTATCTCGCGGCAAAGATAAACCAGGCCAAGGACCTGTTGCTTGGCGAAGGCGGCGCCGGCGCTAGTCGGCCGTCATGACGACGCAGGTAATCGCCCTCTTTTTCAACAGGTGACAGGTGCTGTCGGCAGTCCGGCGTGTGAAGCCGGCAAACCGTGCCCGGTACAGATACCGTTCCGGTTCGACCAGGGGAATGGCCATTGGTTCATGCCCCTTGATGACGTCGCCGGCCTTGTTCTGGATGGCCTCGAGCCGTTCGAGGGCATCGGTCTTTCTGGCATAGGCTCCGACCTGGATGTGAAACAGTTCCGTTGTGCTGTTGGCACCCAGTCGTGGCGGAAGCGAGGCAACGGTTTCCGGTGAAACTGTGTCGCGTTCGACCGTGCGGGCGGCATGTTCGGGAAACTGGTGGCCGGCAGCGATGGGCGTGTCAGGCCCAGGTGGCGACCGGCGGGGCAGGGGCATGCGCTTGCGGCTGGCCTTGGGCAGGCTCTTGTTGAGGATATGGCGCATGGCCGCGTTGCGTTTCGCACCCGTGCTGCCGCCGAAAACAACCGCGATCAGGTGCCTGTCGTCCCGGTGTACGTTCGCCAACAGGTTAAAGCCCGAAGCCCGCGTGTACCCCGTCTTGATACCGTCGGTGCCTTTGTAGGTGAAAAGCAGCCGGTTGTGATTTCGGTATCGTCTTTTGCCGTACTTGAAATACTTCGTGCTGAAATATGCGTATCTCTCCGGATGATCGAATTGCAGCCGGTTGGCGAGCGTAATCATGTCCCGGGCCGTCGTGACCTGTTCGCTGTCGGGCAGCCCCGAGGCATTGCGGAATTGCGTGCTCTTCATGCCTATGGCATGGGCCTTCTTGGTCATAAGGCGAGCGAAATTGCTTTCCGTGCCAGCGATGTTCTCGGCAACGACCGTTGCAACGTCGTTCGCCGATTTGGTGACGAGCGCATAAATGGCGTCTTTCACCCTGATCGTGCTTCCGGGCGCGAGGCCAAGCTTTGAAGGCGGCTGGGCAGCGGCATGTTTCGAAACCTCCAGCCTGGAATTCTCCGTCAGCTTTCCTTCTTCCAGACGGTCGAACAGCAAGTAGAGCGTCATGATCTTTGTCAGTGACGCGGGATACCGCTGTGCATCCCCGTGTTTCGAATACAGGATTTTGCCGTTGTGGCCATCGACTACCATGGCGGCGTAAGACGCCGCGAACGATGTGCTCGAAAGCACAGCACTCGCTACGAAAATAA
>Ga0207814_100791_pt1 | contig 13389 bp, 8 predicted proteins | sample TtaePargueraPR_7_FD_187755 | JGI IMG/M metagenome (GOLD analysis project Ga0207814, IMG submission 187755) | Aerobic enrichment media microbial communities from Bioluminiscent Bay, La Parguera, Puerto Rico - Tt and P1 (2) (SPAdes) | ecosystem: Environmental > Aquatic > Marine > Unclassified ... | reverse complement strand
CCCGGCCGCTCCGCCATTGTCGGAATTGTGGCCGCCGCTCCCCGAGCCCGGGGCAAGCGGCTGCCAGGCCGAGCCGTAGACCGGCGCCCGATCGTCGTCCGTCTCGCCCTCGAGGGCCCCACCACGTCCGCCGTGGCCGCCCCCGTGGTGGTCGGTTCCGCCCGCCGGCCCGGCCCCCGGGGTCCCGATCACGGGGGCGCCGGCATAGCCGAAGCCATCCGCGGTCAGCAGCGACCCCACCGCCACCACCACCGAACCCGCCTCGATCGTGACGCCACGGCCGACCCACTCGTCGCCGACCTGCGCCTGCAGGTCGACGCCCCGGGCCTGGAAGGTCGACTCGCCCTCGATCCGCAGCTCACCGCTCACCGTGAGCGTGGTTCCACCCGCCTGGACCACCGTCGCGCCCGCGGTCAGCGTCAGCGACGCGAGACTGTGGTCGCCCTCGAGGGTGAGAGTCGCCCCGCTGACCGTCACCGCGTCACCTTCAAGACTCAGGTCACCGGCGCCGAGCGTCCGGTCGGTCTCGATCAAGGTGGCTGCGGGGAGCACGAGGGGAACGAGGGCAAGCGCGGCGACCAGAACCAACAGCGACCTCGTCCGGAGCAAACATCGGTTGCACATGGGACACCTCCTTTGGGGGATAACAAGAATGGGGGGAAACGTATCAAGCTAACCCCGCAGCGTCCCGGACACCCAGCCCAAACTCGCAAAAGGTCCGCGTATTCAAGCCTCGGACGTCCGACGCGGAGCCGAGGGAAGACATCGCCGCGCGAGCCGCCGGGATGCCTCACGGCTCGTTCCCCGCCGCGCCCTCACCCTCCGGGTCGGCCACCTCGTCGTCGGGCCACTTGGCCTTCTTGACCGTCCCGCTGCTCGACTGGTAGTCGGCGACCTTCTTGTCACCGTGCCAAAGCTTGATCCAGATCCCCTCGAGGTCGTCGTCGAGGTCGTTGCGGGAGCCATCGGTGAAGACGTAGTCGGGGCTCAGCTCGAGCTTGTTGAGCACCACCATCTCGGTCTTCACCGTCACCCGCGCGCGGTCGGCCATCGGCTCGAGCTTGGTCCGGTGGCCGAAGAAGCGGGGCGGGTCGCCGATCTCGATCTTCTCGGAGGCCTTCGGATCGACGTAGATCCGGTAGCTCATCTCGAGCCCCTCCAGCCTGGCCCGGGAGCCGTTCTCCAGCTTGACCTCGAAGATCCACTCCTCCGGGGTGACTTCCCCGGTGTCGCTCTCGATGGTCGGGCGCTTCTTAACGCGCTTCTTGTCGGCCTCGATCTCGATCGCGTACTGGATGCCGGGGGGGATCGCCACGCCGGTCGTGCCCTCCTTGCCGGAGCCGCCACCTTCCGGGGCGTCCTTCCACATCGAGACGAAGAACTGGTCGGCATCGCTCAGCCTGCTGACCGGGAGGGTGTAGCTCTTGCCGTTGGCCAGGCGGAGGGTGACCTTGGATCCGGAGACCCCGGTGATCTCGGCCTCGATCTTGCGGCCCTGCCGGTCGGTGAAGGTGCGGGCCCCGACCGGGGCGGCCAGCGACAGGAGGACGAGGAGCGCCCCGAGGAAGCCTGAGGTGAGACGATGATTCATGGCCGGAAGGGCCCCGGAAGGACCGCGTGACATAAGTTCAGAAAACCGTGAGAAATCAAGAAGGTTGCGCCGCGAGCCGCGGAAGCCCCCCGTGCCAGGCGGCGACGGCCGGCCCTCCCGGAGGCGTTCGCAGCGGTGCGCCTGCCGGATCGCCCGCTCAGGACCGCGGGCGGGTGATGCCCAGGAGGCACACGTCGTCCTCGAAGCACTCGCGTCCGGTGAAGCCTCGGACGTCCCCGATCAGTCCGTCCACCAGCAGGTCGATCGCCTTCCCGGAATGCCGCTCCAGGTATTCGAGCATCCGTTCCCGGCCGTACATCTCGTCGGCGGCGTCGCTGGCCTCCAGCAAACCGTCGGTGTGGAGCAGCATCGACTCGCCTTCGCCGAGCGACATCTCCGAGGACGTGAAGAGGACCTCGTCGAGGATCCCGAGGGCGGGCTGGGGGCGGCCTTCGGGGAGGCTCAGGATGTCGGTGCCCCCGGAGCCGGGCCGGAGGTGGAGCAGCTTCGAATGGCCGGCGTTCGCAAAGCGAGACTGCCCGGTCGACGGGTCGATGACCAGGTAGATCGCCGTGGCGAAGATGAAGTCGTCGGCCTGGCCGAAGACCGAGCGGAAGCTCTGGTTCATCTTGGTGAGCAGGCGCCCGGGGTCGTCGACGACCGGAACGAGTTCCTCCATCAGCCCGCGGAGGAAGGTGGTCAGCAGCGCGGCCCGGACGCCGTGGCCCATGACGTCGCCGATGAACACCCCGACCTTCCGGCGGGTGATCGGGAGGATTTCCATGAAGTCGCCCGCCAGCATCTCCGCGGGCAGGTAGCGTTTCGCGAAGCTCAACCGCGGGGTGCCGGGGGCGGCGCCCGGGGGATACTCTTCGGGCATGCCCCGGATCAGCGCCAACTGGACCTCCCGCGCCATCGCCAGGTCGGCCTCCATCTGCGCGTTGCGCCGGTGCAGTTCCTCGCTCAGCCGGGCCAGCCGCTGCTCGGCGGACTTCCGCTCGGTGATGTCCTGGAGCACGCCGAGGCAGCCGAAGCACTGCCCCTCGGGGTCGCGGAGCACCGTCGACATGTCGGTCACCCAGCGGGTCTCGCCGGAACGGGTCCGGATCTGGACGTCGGCCTGCCATCGCTCGACCTGCCCGGAGCGCACCAGGCGATTGGCCTCCTCGAGGCCGAGGTCGGCCAGTTCGCCCTTCTGCTCGGTGTGCAGGATCAGGGAGTCCCAGAGTTCCGGCGTCAGCTCGGCCTGGTCGTAGCCGGTGATCTCCTTGATGTAGCGGCCCACGTACTCGTAGGCCCGCGAGTCGAAGTTCCGTCGATACACCGCGGCCCGCCCCTGCTCGATGGCGTTGCTGAAGTCGCCGATGCTCTTGCGGAACTCCCTGCTTCCCATGGTTTGCCGTCAGGCTACGTCCGGCGAGGCACTTCGGCCAAGCCCCGAAGTTAGCGGAGCTCCGGGCACCGCCGCAGCCCCCCTCGTTTCCCATTGATTCCGCGGCGATCGCGCGGTTTCCTCGGATCCCCTCGTTCCACCGCATCCGCCCATGAACCCGAAGACACTCTCCCTCCTGCTCGGCGCGACCGCGCTGTCCGCCGTCGCCGAGGAGGCCGCCACCCGCGGCAACCCGATCATCCGCGAGCTGTTCACCGCCGACCCGGCGGCCCTGGTCCACGACGACACGCTCTACATCTACACCGGCCACGACGTCCAGGAGGAGGGGGCCGAGGGGTTCAAGATGGAGGACTGGTACTGTTTCTCCACCAAGGACATGCTCGACTACCGAAACCACGGGGCCCTGCTCTCGGTCGATGACTTCGAGTGGGCCCGCGGCGACGCCTTCGCCAGCCACGTGACCGAGCGGGACGGCAAGTTCTACTGGTATGTCTCGATCCGTCACAAGGACGTCCGCGTCCACGAGGGCTTCGCCATCGGGGTCGCGGTCTCCGACCACCCCACCGGGCCGTTCAAGGATGCGCTCGGCAAGGCCCTGATCACCGACAAGACGCCGAACTCGGTCGTCCTCAACATCGACCCGGCGGTGTACGTCGACGACGATGGCCAGGCCTACCTTTTCTGGGGCTCGTGGAACGCCGGGCGCTGGGTGAAGTTGAAGAGCAACATGATGGAGCTGGACGGCGAGGTCCAGGAGCTCAAGGCCCACAACTTCTTCGAGGCCCCCTTCATCCACAAGAAGGACGACACCTACTACCTCACCTACGCCGCCCACTACCCCTCGACCACCGAGTACTCGACCAGCAAGTCGGTCACCGGCCCGTGGGAATACCGCGGCGTGATCCACGACAAGCTCGCCAAGTCCGAGACCAACCACCAGGCGATCGTCGAGTTCAAGGGCAACTGGTACTTCATCTACCACAACGCCCAGCTCCCCGGAGGCGGCGTCTATCGCCGCTCGGTCTGCGTCGACCGACTCGAATACAACGAGGACGGGACGATCCGGAAGGTGCAGCGGACCGACACCAGCGTGCCGCCGATCGAGTAGGAAATGGGCGCCGCCGGCGTCCCGCATCCGACCGCCGGCCGGGACCGGCTCAGCCGGCGACCGGTGGATGGACGAGCTCGGCGGTCTTGCGCCAGATCCGGCGGCCGAGCAGGATCGCGGTGATCGTGAGGCCCAGGGTGATGCCCCACCACATGCCCCCGACGCCGAGCCCCAGCGGATAGGCGAGCGCCGCGCCGAGCGGGATCGAGACGACCCAGTAGGCCCAGAACGCGATCCAGGCCGGCACCCGGACGTCATCGAGCCCGCGCAGGGCCCCCGCGGCGATGATCTGCAGCGAGTCGCAGAACTGGAACACCGCGGCGACGACCAGCAGCGAGGCCGCCACCTCGAGCACCGCGGGATCGTCGATGAACCATCCCGCGATCACCCGGTTGAAGACCACGAAGCCGGTCGCACTGAACATCGTGAACAGGATGCCCATCGCCCAGCCGCTGACGACGACCGGCCGCATCGCCGCGTAGCGTCCCGCGCCGAAGCACTCGCCGATCCGCACCGTCAGTGCCATCGAGATTCCGAGCGGCACCATGAAGATGGTGGCGGCGCACTGGATCGCGACCTGGTGCGAGGCCAGCGCCGCCTCGCCCATGCTGCCGATGATGAAGGTGGCCATCACGAAGGCGCTGACCTCGGCGAGCAGCTGCATGCTCGCCGGGAAGCCGGTGCGCAGCAGCTCGCGCATCGCCCTCCAGTCGGGCACCCGCAGCCAGCGCCGCGGCACCCACTCGCGCATCGCCGTGTCGGCCCGGCACCAGGCGACCATCCCGGCGAGCGAGGCGCAGCGGGCCGCCAGGGTGGCGACGCCGGCTCCCTCCAGCCCCATCGCGGGCGCCCCCCAGTGGCCGAAGATCAGGACCCAGTTGAGCACGATGTTCAGCGCCACCCCGCCGATCGAGATCCAGAAGACCGGCCATGGGCGGTTCATCGCGTCGGCGTGGTTCTTCACCGCCATCGTCGCCATCGCCGGGACCATCGAGGCGGCGACGATCAGGAAGTAGTCGGGCACCGCCCCGATCACCCGCGGGTCCTGGCGGAGGAGCCCGAGGAAGGGCAGCAGCAGGAAGGCCCCGGCGAGGGTCAGCAGGCCGAGGGCGAAGGTGATGAACAAGCCGTGGCGCAGCGCCCGCCGGGCGGCCGCCGGGTCGCGTGCGCCGCGGGCCTGGGAGACGCGGATCGAGACCGCCATCGACATCCCGATGCCGAACATCATCGGCAGGTAGAGGACCGTGTTGGCGAAGGAGCAGGCGGCCAGCGGGGTGACGCCGAGCCAGCCGAGCATCAGCGTGTCGGAGAGGCTGATCAGCATCTGGCCGAGCTGGCCGATGATCAGCGGGACGGCGAGCCGGATGGTGGTCCGGCTTTCGCTCGCCAGGCGGGCAAGGGACGGGGAACTCATGGGAACGGAAGGAGGAAGGCAACAAAAGGCCCGCTCGGCGGGGCCAAGCGGGCGGGGACAGGCGGCGGCGTCTCGGTTTCCGGTCCGTCACGTCATGTCCCCGCGGCCGACAAGGTCGGTGGGCGCGATGACAAGGACGTTGGGCTTCATGAGAGTGGCGGGAGCAAAGCCGATCCGGCTTGCGAGGTCAACCGCGGGAATCCGCCCGCGCTCGCCACCTCCGTGGCGGGTCCGCTCCCGTCGGCGCCCGATGGCCGCCCCCCGGGGCGGTTCTCATTGACTGGCCGGAGCGGTCCGTCGCTATGCTCGATCGATGCTTCCCCGCTTCTCCCCCCTGCTTCCCGTCCTGCTCCTGCTTCCCCAGGCGCGGGCCGAAACCACCTTCGCCGACGAGCGAGTCCTCTTTCGCAACAACCAGCCCGGCAAGCCCCTGCTCGCCGATCTCGACGACGACGACGACCTCGACATCGTCCTCAGCGGGTCGGCCGGGGTCTTCGTCCTGGAAAACGTCGACGGCCTCGGCACCCTCGGGCCCCAGACCCACGTCGGACCCGGCCGCGCCGATCACGTGGCCGACATCGACGGCGACGGCGACCCGGACCTGGTGACCTCCTATCAGCCCTCGTCGACCAGCAGCATCCGGACCCTCGCCTGGCACCGCAACCTCGGCAGTGCGACCGCCTTCTCCGCCACGATCGTCGTCAAGACCGGCGAGCGCAGCACCACCCTCCTGACCCCCACCGACCTCGATGGCGACGACGACCTGGACCTGATCTGGCTCGACGGCCTCAACGACCTGCTCGAGTGGAGCGAGAACACCGACGGCTCCGGCATGGCCTTCGACACGCCGACGACGCTGCTCAGCTCGCTCAGCCTGCTCAATCCCCGGCTCGCCGACCTGAACGGCGACGACATCCCCGACTTCGTCGGCCAGGACTGGAAGAACACCGGCAATGCCAGCGACGACGACGTGGTCCTGCTTCCCGGGCTCGCGACCAGCCCGCTGAGCTTCGGCGCCCCCGTCACCCTGGTCAGCGGCGGAATGCTGAGCGACGTCGCCGACCTCAACGGCGACACCCACCCGGACCTCATCGTCCCCGGCACCGGTTTCGAGGACCGCGACTGGCGACCGAACGACGGCAGCGGGAACTTCGGCAGCGCCCGGCCACTGATCGACGGCGCGACCGACTCCCCGGAGAACCTGACGGTCGCCGACCTCGACGGCGACGGCGACCCCGATGCCGTCTTCAGCGTGTTCTTCGGCGACATCTTCTGGGTCGAGAACACCGACGGCACCGGCACCTTCGGCAGCCCGCTCCCGGTCGGGAGCCCCCGCGAGTCGGCCGATCACATCGTCGTCGGCGACCTGACCGGCGACGGCGACCCCGAGGTCGTCACCTCCGAGTCGCTCTTCCTCCTCCGCTACACCAACCACGACGACGCCAGTTCCTTCGACCCGCCCGTCACGCTGGTTGAGGCGATCGACTGGCTCAACGACATCGACGCCGCCGACCTCGACGAGGACGGTGACCCGGACCTCGTCTTCGCCACCAGCGACGGCAAGCTGTTCCGCATCGCCAACCTCGGTGACGGGACCTTCGGGGACGCCATCCAGCTCGCCGGGGGGCTCGGGGAGATCGACGAGATCGGACTCGCCCAGATCGACGGAAGCGACGGAGTCGACCTGTTCACCCTCGCGACCGGTGAGGGGTGGATCCGCTGGCACAGCGGCAGTCCGCCCGGCATCTTCGGCCCCGCGGTTCCGATCGACACCACCTCCTCTCCCCGCTCGCTTGCCTGGGACGACTTCGACGGCAACGGCATCGCCGACCTGGCCGCGGCGCTCCGCAGCGACAGCGAGGTCGCGCTGTACACCCAGCACCCGACCACCCACGCCTTCACCCGGACCACCGTCCCCGGCACCCTGGCCAGCGTCGAGGCCGTCGCCCTCGGCGAGATCGATGGCGATCCCGGCATCGACCTCGTCGCCGTGACCCCCTTCCCCGACAACAAGGTCTACCTCGCCACCAACAGCGGCGGCACGGGAACCTTCGCCGCGCCGGTCGAGGTCGGCACCATGCCGGGCTCGGTCGACCAGGTCGAACTGGCGGACCTCGACGGCGACACCGACCTCGACATCCTCGCCATGGAGAGCGACGGAGCCCGGACCAACATCGTCTGGTTCGCCAATGACGGCTCGGGCGGGTTCGGCAGCGGGACGCTGGTCTACGACGTCAGCGCCGGCGTCCGCGAGCTCGCGATCGGCGACCTCGACAACGACGGCGACCTCGACTTCGTCTCGGTCAACTCCAACTCGGACCTCACCGTGTGGCACGAGAACGACGGCAGCGGCACGTTCTCGGTCGCTGGGGCCGGCTTCAGGCATGACCCGTCCAGCAGTCCCTACGACGTGCTGCTCCGCGACCTCGACGACGACGGCGACCTCGACGTCGTCACTACCACCCGCTTCGGCGGCCTCGTCGGATGGTTCGAGAACCAACTCGGCGAATCCGCCCTGGTGAAGTGGGCCAAGCCCTTCGGCCTGCGCGGAGCCGATCTCGATCCCGGCTCCGACGCCGACGGGGACCGGGTGAAGCTCTACGAGGAGTTCGCCTTCAACCTGAACCCGACCCTGGCAGATCGCGGGATCGTCGCCCCCGACGGCGAGGTCGGCTTGCCCGACCAGTACTTTTTCTTCACCAACACCGGCGCGGTCCGCGCCCGCGGGACCTTCATCCGCCGCCGCGACCACGCCGAGGTCGGACTGAGCTATCTCATCGAGCGGAGCCCGGACCTCGGGACCTGGTCCCCCCTCGACCCCGGTGGCGTCACCACCATCGACGACGACTACCAGCGGGTGACCTACAACCGCCTCGTCTCAGGCAAGCCGCCGGTCCAGTTTCAGCGCTTCCGGGTCGAGTACGCGGAGCAATAGCCCATCGGAGGAGAAGCCGCGCGGGAACGGCCGTCATTCCCCTTCGGAGAGCCCCCTGAGGTCGGCGAGCATGCGCGCCTTGCCCTCCTCCAGCTTTCCGATCCGCTCCAGGTGGCGCTCCCGGGCCTCGGAGAGCCGCTTGCGGCGGACCTCGACCATCCGCTGCACTTCGGCCGGCGCCACCGCCCCCCGGCAATTCGTCACGTTCACGAAATGAACCGGGTCGAGGGACTCCCGCAGCCTTTCCTGAGAGATTTTCAGCCGCTTTCCCACCACCTCATGGGCGGCGGACTGGAGGATCTCGATCCGTGCTTCGGACGAGGGAAGTCCCTGGCGCACCGATTCAACGGTGAACCTCTGGACGATGTCGTGGGCGGTGCGGTAGTCGAGGCCGTCGGTTCGAACGAGTTCGTTGGCCAGTTCCGTCGCCGCGGAGTAGCCCGATCGAGCCCGCTCGAGCATCTTGTCCTCGTGGACCTCGATGGTGGCCAGCAGCGCGAGCCACGGAGTCGCATAGCGATCGACGTTGTCCAAGGCGGCCAGAACACCGTCCTTCATGTGGTACTCCAGCGCGTTGGTGTCGCCATGCGGCACCTTCATCCCCATCGCGGCAACCTCGGTCAGGTTCCCCAGGACCTTCGACGCGCCGATCCAGGTCGCCTCGATCCCCCCTGGTTGGCCCGCTCCGCCCACTTCTGCGGCATCATGAAGCTCCCCACACAGACCTCGAAGTCGATGAAGTCGTACTCGTTGGTGGACCAGACGTCGAAGTCCCACGCCATGCGGCTCAGGACCGCCATCACGTTTGCCAGGTCGGCCATCACCACGACGAACGCATCCGACGAAGCCACCGCGTAGTGGGTGTTCTCGATCAGCCCGCCCATGCCGAGGTAGTCTGCAACCAACTCCCGGTCGACGGGCCAACTGGTCCCCGCCAGCGCTCCGCAACCCAGCCGGCTCCTGCTCATCGACGCGTAGCCCCGTTCGAGACCCTCCAGGGACTGCTCGATCGGGTCGTGCACCGCCAGCAGGTAGTGCCCCAGGGTCGTCGGCTGGGCGTGGCGGTTGTGCGTGTAGCCGGGCATGACGGCCGCCTTGTACTCGTCGGCGCCGTCCAGCAGGATCTCCTGAAGTCCGTGAAGAAGGGCCATCCCCTTGAGCAATTGCTGGCGGACCGGCATCTCCATCCTTCCCGAGGGAAGCACCCGGCCGACGGTGAGGTTACCCGCCACGGGAGAGCCCAGTTTCTCGTTGAAGTAGCCCTGAAAGTCCCGGGCGTTGACGGAGCGCCTGGCCGCCGGGCTGTCCCAGAATTCAAGCAGGGCTCCGGCCACCTTGGGAGCGCTCTCCTTCGGGATGATCCCCTGCTTCATCAGCATGGACGCCCAGGCCGCGTGGATCCATGTGTCGGTCGATGGGGCATGGGCCGCATCGATCCTCGCCGTCAGCTCCGTGATGCCGGTGTGCTCGAGCAGCCGTTCGAGCGACTCCCGGTCCGCCTTGAGCTCGGACATCCAGTTCTCGTCCTGGGCGGTGGCGGGCGGGGCGAAACACGGCATCAGGGATGCCACGGCGAGTGCCTTCATTGCGGGGTTCATCGATCGGTGCTGGTGACTCGGGTGACTTGGAGGGCCGCTGCGGAGCCGCCAAAAGGCCCGCGACTTTCCAAGTGGAATCTCACAAGCTCCGGCCATCTGAAAGCGCAAAGGGCCCGGGCAGGATCCGGCGCCACCCGGTCCGCCGCCGCGCAAGCCCGGTCCACGCGGGGCCACGCAGTCCGGCCTCGGGGTGACAAGTCGGCCGGCCACGCGCATCGGATTGCCGGGCGGCGGGCCAACTGCAAGCATGCGGCCATGAACCGGGGAGACTTCCTGCGCATCGTCGAGATCCGCACCAAGGTCGTCAGCGTCTCGTCCTTCCTCATCGGCACCACCTACGCGGCGGCGGGCGGATACGGGCTGTCCTGGCCACTCGCCGTGCTGATGCTGGCCGCGGTGATCCTCGTCGACATGGGTACCACCGGCTTCAACAGCTACTACGACTACATCCACGGTGTGGACACCCCGGCGAGCAACCTCGACGGCGACAAGGTGCTCCTCCGCGGCGAGGTCCGCCCTCGCGTCGCCCTGGCGGTCTCGGCCGGCTGCTTCCTCCTCGCCGCGGCGCTCGGGCTGCTCATCGCCCGACAGGTCGGCGGGTGGATCATCGGCGTCGGCGCGCTCGGCATGGCCGTCGGCTACCTCTACAGCGGGGGACCCTGCCCGCTGTCCCGCTCGCCGATCGGCGAACTCCTCGCCGGCGGCTTCCTCGGCGGCCTGCTGGTCACGCTCTCGTTCATGGTTCAAAGCGGAAGCCTGACCGCCGGCGGCCTTGCCGTCGGACTCCCTTCCACGGCGATGATCGCCTCGATCCTCACGGTCAACAACACCTGCGACCTCGAGGGAGACCGCCGGGGCGGACGACGCACGCTGTCGATCCTGATCGGCACCCGGCGCTCCGAGTGGGTGATCTACTCGCTGGGAGCGCTGGCCTATCTGCTGGCCTTCGCCCTGGTGGTGACCGGCGTCCTGCCCTGGCTCGCCTCCCTGCCCCTTGCCCTCGCCGCGGCCCTGTCGGTTGCCGAGTACCGCCGGATGCACCGGCGCGGATTCTCCCACCTGACCAAGGGACCTTCCATGGCCTCGATCAGCAAGGTCTTCCTCGGCTTCACCGCGGCGATGGCGATCGGACTGGCCTCCGCCTTCTGATCGCCCCGCCCTTCACTCCCGGTACCGGGCGGCCCGGTTCAGGGGGATTCCACGCGCCACTGGACCCGGCTCCGGAGGCCGTCGTGCTCGAAGCGCATCGAGATCTCGACCTGCTCCACCATCCGCAGCAGCCCCCCGGCGACCTCGTCCGATCCCGGGTCGGGCTGCAACGGGCTCCACATCACCCCGTAGCGGCTGCTCTCCACCCCGTGGAACTCGTCCCATCGCCAGGACCCTCCCTGCGGGTGCACCGGTGCGAAGCCGAAGAGGCGACGATGCCTGACCGCCGCGGCCGCGGGTCCGTCCTCCAGCAGGCACAAGGGCGCGAGCGAAGCCGCTCCCGCATAGGCGCTGCGAGCCCGCTGCTCGAGTGCCGAGGCGAGCAGGGCCGGCCGTTGTTCGAGGCATCGGGCCGGGTTCAGGACCAGGGCCGCCGCGCCGTAGGTGGCGGGCTCGCTCCCGGTCACCCGGATCCGGTTGCTGAAGGGCTGGTTGTTGATCACCAGGTAGCGGTCCTGGATCTCGAGGCCGAAGCGCAGGGTGACGAGGCCCTCGATGTCGTAGGTGTAGATCCAGCGGTCCTGTCCGCGGATGCGGTACAGCGAACCGGTGCCGAACCGGAACGGATCCCCCTCGCCGAGATCGGTCCAGGTCATCCCTGCCAGCCGCCGCCGGGCCTCGGCCGGATCCTCCAGCCCCACGTGGATCGTGCACGGGCGCGTGAGCACCGAGCCCAGGATGCCGAAGCCGAGCATCTCCGCGCCATCGCCGCCCAGCGTCCCGAAAAGCCCGCCGATCTCGCCGTTGCCGATCGTCAGGATCGGATCAGCGTCCTGGATCGCGACATGGACGTCGGGTCCCAGCAGGTCGAGAAGCGCGGCGTCGAGACCGAGCACCGACTCGAAGATCTCCCCGACCTCCTCGGCGAGGCCCAGCCAGGCTTCATCGTCGAGGTTCAACGAAAGCCGCGCGATGGGTTCGGGCTCGACCACGGGAGCGGGCAGCCCGGTTTCCTCCCCGGTCACGAGCACCTGCCTCAGCCCCTGGTAGAGCGAGTTGTCCACCAGCGGCAGAATGAAGGTCTCGAGGGAATGGCTCCCCCCGCCCTCGGCATCGTAGCGGATCGCGATCGGGTCGAAGAAGCGCCGCCAGTAGCGGCTGTAGGCATCGCGATACTGCTCGTAGGCGTCTCGCTCCGCGCCGCTGGCCCGCTCGAGCGGGAGCTCGGCGAGCGAGCGCATGCGCGACGGCGACCCGAAGCGCGGCGAGCTGGCCGTCCCATCGTCGCGAAGGACCAGGTCGCCCGCCAACCCGGCGGGGGGCACGTAGCCGCCGTCGCGGAGAAACGCCAGGTCCCGCGCCTGCCCGCCGTGGCCGTCGAGCGAGGCGAGCAGCGCGCCCGCCGCCGCGTCCTCGAGCTCCGCCCGCGCCATCAGGCGCCGCATCTGGCCGATCTTGGCCCGCGGGCCGACCAGGTGCCGGATGAACGGGTCGGAGAAGTACGCGTAGGCCAGCGTGTTCCCGCTGACGGGCACCTGGGTCAGCATGTAGCGCAGTTCCTCGCTCCGGCCCAGTCCCGATCCCTCCCGCTCGGCGGCGAGCATCGCGTCGAGCTCCGACTCGGAGGTGCTGAGGATCACGATCGATCCACGACGTTCCCAGTAGACGGAACCACCCGAGGGCGCTTCCTTCACCGTCCTCCCGTCCCCCGGCGGCACGCCCACGAGGCCCAGCGCCGCCGTCGTGAGGATCGGCCGGCCGGCCTTCATCACGACACTGATCTCGGTGCCGTCGATGAGGTGGAGGTCCGGGACCGAGACCACCATCTCCTCGATCGCACCGGTCTCGAGGAAGCGATTGAGCAGGGTTTCCGAAAGCCCGAGCTCGTCGAGGTAGCGCGCCTTGAGCCCGTGGGAGAGCGAGCGTTCGGTGATGCCCGACCCGGCCTCGAAGAGGAAGTCCGCCCCCCCGTCCAGCAAGCCGGGCAGCCGCCGTGGCTGCGGCAGGTAGAGCAGGAAGCGGTCGCGGGGAATCCAGTCCGCCAGCGGCATCCTGCCACCCTCCTGCCCGCCGAGCATCTCCGCGAAGGGGTGCGATTCGACCTCGACGCCGGCGATCTCGTCCAGGTCGATGCGCCGTTCGTCCGCGCTGCCGTCCTCCCCGGAGGCACGAAGCCCGCGGAGCTGCAGCGTCTCGCGGAT